>Ga0315899_10009397_pt1 | contig 10493 bp, 9 predicted proteins | sample LakEriMetagenome_2_FD_203518 | JGI IMG/M metagenome (GOLD analysis project Ga0315899, IMG submission 203518) | Freshwater fungal communities from buoy surface, Lake Erie, Ohio, United States - Buoy 4 MA112 | ecosystem: Environmental > Aquatic > Freshwater > Lake | place: USA: Lake Erie, Ohio...
GAAATTTCCCGCGGCCATCATCGCCCAACCAATGCCCGTTCCGGTGGCCAGATCGGTTTGATGCATGGATTCAATGGCCCAGCGATGGTCGAGGGTCAGCGGGCTGACCAGAAATGGGTTCCGCGCAAAACAAACGATTCCGATGCGGTCACTCGGGCGACCCAGAATGAATTTTTCGGTGACATACTCCAGGGCGGCCCGGCGTGTGACGCGTTTGCGATCCAGCCGGAAATCGGTTTCTGCCATCGAACGGCTGAAATCGAGCGCCAGCATGATGTCGATGCCCTTGCTTGGGTCGGGTAGATCGCCTCGAGGCATCCGCGGCCTGGCCAGACCCAAGATGAGGAGTGCCAGAGGAACCAAGGTCCACAGCGCATGGGTGGCCGCCCGTTGTCGGGCGGGAATGCGGCCCAGGTGGCCGAGACCGGTCAGGGACGGCACCGCCAGCGACGGCACTGCCCGCGGTCGGCGTCGGAACCAGGCAAGTGCAGGCAGCGCCAACAGACCGAGCAGCACCCACGGGTAGAGGAACTCGATGGCCAACAGGTCCTTCAAGGGTTCCCCTCTTTCTGGCCCGGTGGCAGCCCGGCACACTCCCGGATGAACCGCTCGGCCGTGTCGATGAGCGCGGCCAATTCTGATTCAGTGGCTACTCCTTGAGCGAACTTGAGGAGATCGCATCGGCCGAGAAAATCTTGGAGGGTCGCCCGGTGCTCGGGATTGAGACGTGGGTCCGTCGCTGCCAATTCCAGAAATTCGCGCGAGGTCTGGAAGCGGACCGAGAAGGCATACCGGGCCTCCAAGTAACCTCGTAGAATTTCGCTCACATCGACGGCGAAAGGATGTGCGACCCAACGGCCGCGGTTGGAACGCAGTGCGGCCAAGAGGGCCAAGAAGGCCTCATGCGGCGGCGGCCCCTCGGGAACGGCGGGCGCTGCTGTCGGGGGGCGCCGCTGAAACCACCAGCGCCTCAGGCTGTAGGCGATCAGGCCGATCACCATCGGAAGGCTCAGGAGAAGCCACGGGTTCTCCCACCATTGGGGTAGGGGAACGAGAGTCAGGTCCTCGATGAGCCGATCGGGTTTCATGGCTGCATCCCGGGGGTACTCATGCGATGCGACGCCGCGCGGCGTGGTCGAGAAAGCCCTGGAGGCGCTGGGCCCAGGGCTGATCGGTGCGGACCTCCAGCTCCGGGATGCGTCCCCCACGGAAGGTAGCGATGAGTTGATCTCGCCGGGCTTGTCCGGCCATTCGCCATCCCTCTCGGACACGCGGATCGCTGGAATCGACCTCGAGCACTTCGCCGGTTTCGGAATCCTGCAGGAGGACCCATCCCACATCCGGCAGTTCGAGTTCGCGTTGGTCGCTCAATCGCAAGGCCATCATCTCATGCCGCTGATTGGAGGCCTTGATGGTACGGGTCCAGCCCTCGGTGTCGGGATCGTGGAAGTCCGAGAGGACGAAACTCAGCGTCGGTCGGGTGAAGAGGTTGTTCAGAAACCGCAGCGCCGAGCCGATCGAAGTCCCGGAATGCTTGGGTGTTGCGAAGAGCATCTCATGCAGCAGACGGGTGACGTGGGCGCGGGTCTTGCGGGGCGGGATGTACCGTTCCACTCGATCCGAGAAGAGGATGGCCCCGACCCGGTCGCCATCCCGAACCGCGCTGAAGGCCAGGGAGCCTGCCAGGATGGCGGCCATTTCACGCTGTGAGGCAACGCCGGCCTTCGGATTCGATTCCGAGCTGAAGTCTCCGCTGGCCGAGATGTCGACCAAGAGCATGACCACCAGCTCCCGCTCCTCGACGTGACGTTTGATGAAGGGTTTGCGCAGGCGCGCGGTGACATTCCAATCAATGCGGCGAACATCATCGCCGGGTACGTACTCGCGCACGTCGGCAAAATCCATGCCCCGTCCTTTGAAGACACTCCCCAATCGGCCCCCCATCAGCTGCTCGCTGACCAATCGGGCCCGCACCTCCACGGATCGGAGGCGTTGGATGTAATCGTTGGGCAGCATGATGGGTGGGGAGGGTCCGCCGATCGGACTCGGGATGACAGGAGCTTGGCCGCGTTATTCGGCGGTGGCGAGGTATTCGACGAGGTTACGGATGTCTTGCTTGGAGAGCAGTTCGCCGAATCCTTCAGGCATGCCCGAGAGGCCCTTCTCGCGACCGGTGATCTCGGATTTCTTGACGGTGATGAGTCCGTCTTCGGCCGAGTTGAGCACCAGCTCGGTCGCTGATTCCGATTTGATGACCCCCGCGTAGCTTTGGCCACCTTTGAGGTTCACCAGTACGTTCTCAAACCCAGCGGCGATCGCGGCGTTGGGATAGAGAATGCTCGTCAGCAGGTAGGCCCGCCCGTTCTTCTTGCCTAACCCGGTGAGTTCCGGGCCGACCTCGCCGCCTTCGCCCTGAACCTTATGGCAGCGAACGCAACTGACCTCGGCCCGCTCGGCAAAAATCTTTTTACCTGCCTCAGCGTCGCCTCCAACCAAGCAGGCCTTCCAGGCGACGGAGGGGTCCTTCGCGTCGAGACGGCTCTTGTACTGCCCGAGCAGCGGCTTGAGTGACTCGCGCATTCCCGCCGCCTCCACGACATCGAGTTCCAGTTCTGGCGCCACGGTGCCCGCGAGCACGCCTTCCATCCAGTTCTTCAGGAGAGCGTCGGCCTCGGCGCCCTTGACCGAGCCCAGTGTGGCCAATGCCGACTGCTTTTCGGTGACCGTACCGGAGGCCAAAGCCTTCTCCAGCGGGGCTGTTGATCCGCCACCGGCGGAGCCGCCACCAGATCCGGCATTGCGGACGGCGACCGGCGGCGCCTCGACAGCGAGTTGGGTGGCCAAGCTGCGGACCTTTTCATCCTTGTCTTCTCGGGCGGCGGCCAGAGCAGGTGCGTAGTCGGGTGTTTGCAGGAGCGACAGGGATCGTAGAGCGTCTGAGCGCGCGGCGCCGTCGGCGGAACCCTGAATCACCAGCGCGGACAGCGCGGGCGAAGCCTCGGTGATCTTGAGAGTCCCCGCGGCTCGGGCAGCGGCGGCGCGGACCGCGTTCGGCGCCGAGGCCAGTAGGGCGTTGGACACCGGTTTCAATGCCTCATTGGGCACCTTTTCGGAGCGGGCGAAGGCCGTCGGACGCCAGAGTCCGGTGATGCGGTCGCGGCCAGAATTGGCCGGCCACTGGCTGAGGGCATCGATGGCCTCGGCCCGGAGATTCACCGGGGCGTCTTCACGGGTTGCGTAGGTGGCCAGGGCTTTGGCGGTGGCCTCGGTGCCGAAGCGGTAGTTGGCGTTGAGGACCCGACGCATCAACGGCGCCTCGGTCAGGCCGGGCCGCTCGACCAAGCGGGCCAGAGCCTCCAGGGCTCCCGGAATGGGCTGGTCGTTGATGGCACGAGCGGCCTCGGTGACGATGCGGGGTGAGGCATCCCCGAGAAAGGAAGCGATCTCATTGCGCTCCAGTTTGCGCATCGCCAGCAGGATTCCCATGCGCACCGATTCGTTGGGGTGTCGCACGTGATTGATCAGTGCGTCGATGTCGTTGGCTCCGATCAGGGCCGTCACTCCGGCGTGTCGCAAATAGGGATCCTTGTCGGCGTTTTCCGCCAGCAAGTCGAAGAGGGCTGGGATCGATTCCCGGCGGCCCAGCTTGCCCAGAGCGATCGTGCTGAGGGTGCGTGTGTGCAAATCGCTGTCGTGGGTCAGTCGGATCAGTGCATCGTAAGAGCGACCGTAGCGGGCGTCGCCCAGCACGGTGGCGGTCACGGCGCGCACCTTCGCATCGGTGTCGGACAAGAGTGGGATCAACCGTTCCAGCGACTCCACTCGGGTGCCCGACACGCTCGTGTTGCGCTGGGCGCGAGCGATTTGTCCGACACCCCAGATGCCATGCAGACGGGTCTGGAGGTTTTTGCTGGAGAGGGCCGCCTTGAGCAGGGACTTGTCGTCTTGACGTGCGGCCAGCTCAAATTGAGAATCCAGTCGGACCCGGTAATTGGGGTGCAGAAGCCCCTTGGTCAATTCGCTGGTGGATCGCTGGGAGAAGCCGGCCGCCAAAAAGGCCTGAGTCTCGCGTACCAATTGCGACTGCGAATGGCGAGGGTCGGAGAAGCGGTAGATGCGGCCCTTGCCCACGGGTTCCCAGCCATCAAACCAGTCGAGCACCCAAAACGAACCATCGGGACCCCAATGGCCATCGGTGGCATTGATCGACCAGATGAACTTCTGGTCGTCCACGATTTCAAAGCCTGCGCCCTTGGCCTTGTGCTTGAACTTCCACAAGCCCGATCCGCTGGAGCTGCCGCGGAAATCGCACAGGGTGAAGGTGTCGTTCCACTCGGGGCCACTGCCAGTCCCCTCGTAATAACTGACGCCACTGGGGCCGGAGGAGATGTTCTTGATGGGAGGGGTCAGGTAGGCGGGCTGGGAGTCATTCTGCGGATGCCACATCTTCTCAGAATTCCAGGGGCCGCGGGGATTGGGGGCACTGCGGCCTTCCAGGAATTGCCAGCCGATGCGCCAACCGCTGTCGCCCCCTTCGACCAGCCAAGTCCAACGTGCCTGATCGCCACCGTCTGAATTATTGTCGCCGGTGAAGAGATTTCCCCACGCATCGAAGACCATGTCCTGCGGATTGCGAAGGCCCTGATAGATCATCTCGAGATGCGAGCCGTCGGGTTCACAACGGAAGACGGCCCCGCTGTCCGCGGTTCCTACCAAGTGCCCTTCAGTCCGGATCATCGAGGCGCGATCACCGATGGAGAAGTAGAGTCGTCCATCCGGGCCGAAGACCAGACCGTGCAGGTCGTGCCCAAGGAACCCGACGCGGACCCCGTGACCATAGCTGATGCTGCGGCGTTCGTCGGCGATGCCGTCCCCATCGGCATCACGGAGTCGCCAGACATTGGGAATATTGGCAAAAAACACATCCTTGCCCCTCGCCAGCACGCCGGCCGCCACGCCATCCAGTGGGGTGGCGAAGTTCTCGGCGAACACGGTGGAGACCGTGGCCTTGCCGATGCCCTGAGGATCTCGGAGGAGGCGCACGCGCTCGGTGTTGGTGTAGTAGCCGGCCATCTGATCGGGTTTGAGGTGCCGTTGCATCATCGCCAGACGGTCATCCACCGACTTGCAGGCGAGGTCCTCATCGAGCCAGTCCATGATGCCGCGGATGTCAGGGACTCCCCGCCATGCGCGAAAACTTTCGGCCACGAAGACGCGGCCGTCGTCGGCGACATCGAAAGCGACGCCGTGGGCGACATTGGGTTCGGCAGCCCAGAGTTCGGCCTTCCAACCCGCCGGGTAAGTGAAGCGTTTGATGGCGCGTTCGGCCTCGTCTGAAGCGGCCGCGATGGTCGGGGCTTTGAACGATGTCTGTTGAGGCCCGAGCTTGTGTTGGGCATGGGTGGAAACCGCCGTGGTGGCGGCGGCTCCCAGAGTGATGGCGGCCAGGCAACGGCGCAGGGTGGCGGACGAAACAGGCATAAAGTATTAGAAGGTATGAAGGATGTCGGGTGAAGCAAGCGACCGATGGTCCGAAACAACAGAAAATCCCCGTCACTTCAGTGCGGGGATTGTCCAAGACCGACTACCGAGGACCGGGATGGGGTCTCGGGGGTCAGCGCCTGCGGGTGACAAGAGCCCAGGCTGCCAGACCGAGTCCGCCCAAGGCCCAGGTTCCAGGCTCGGGCACTGTTGTTGGCATCACATCGAGGGTTATGGCGTCGAGACTCAGGTGTTCGCCGGTCGCCTTAAAGGTGAGGTTGAAATCGTTGACGCCTGGATCGGAAATATTCCAGCTGTAGGCCAGCGAAATGTTGTTACCTGGAAAGCCTTGGGACGGGGACACTGCCAGTGTCGTGGGCGTGCCTCCCAGCGACACAGGTTTGTCTTGGGAGATGTAGTTCAAGCGCAGCCCCGAATAATCGATTTCGGTGCCGAGTGTTCGGATCTGAAAAGAAATTTGGGCGATCGGCTGGAGACCACTGTAGTTCAACTTGAAATTGCCCGCTCCACCGACACCCACGTAGATATTGCCGCTGCCGAGCACGGCGCCCACGGGATCCAGTTGGGTGAGGGTCGCTCTGCTGCCCATGTTGGAACCGCTCATGTCCGGTTGGTTGGCGACATTGTAGCCTGAGGAGAAGCGTTCCCATCCGGCGACCTCGGTGCCAGCGACCCCTCGAAAATACGGGGCATAGAAGCCGTTGGTGGCGGCCGAGGTATTGGGAATTAGCGTGGCAGCGACCAAGGCTGCGGCGAAAAATGATTTCTGGATGTCCATGATACTCTGGAATGCCTTCGGGTCGTGCCCGGTTTTCGGGTCGAAACGAACGGCGGGTAAAAATTGCACATAGATCAGAATCGGCGACTCAAAATCTTCTCTCGATGCACTTTTTGGGCGAGCGAGTCAGGCCGCCTTGCGGCGAATTCCAACGATGCGGAAGGCTGCCTGCTGGAGGACCAAGGCCTCATCCAGATCGGCGCTGACCAGTTTGCGGTTGGCCTCCAACAGGATGCCCATCGCCTCGACCAACTCTTCGGTCCGATAATTGGCCGCTTGTTTCATGGCCTGAAACAAGACAAAGGGGTGGGATGCCAGCGGGTTGAAACGTCGGTCGGTCGGCATCGAAGAGGCCGGGATTCGGTCGAGCTGGATCTTGAATGAGTTGTAGTCGCGAGAGGGTTTCAGAGAACCGTTGGACAACAGTTCCTTGAGCATCAGCAACGAGCGCACTTTGGAAATCAGACCATAGAGGAGGCCAATCTCGGACTTGCGTTTGTCGGTGCCCACCCGGATTTCCCACAATTCTTCATCCAAGGTGCGGAGGAGTTTGGCTAGATCGCGGTCTCCCAAAGCTTCAGCCAGAGCGAAGGCTCGAGCGATCTTCTGCCGGGAAACACACAATTGGATATCGCTCAGAGTGATGGTGTTCCGCTGGCCGGTGTAAAGGGCGAGCTTCTCACACTCGGAGGCCAGCATCCGCAAGTTGGGGCCTACCCGGTTGACCAGTTCTGCCAGAGCCTCATCGTCGGCCTCTTTTCCGGCCTCGCGGAGAATGCGAATCGCCTCGGATTCGGCCTTTCCGGCCCAGTCCTTGTCGTCCTGAGAGAGGGCTGCGAAAAATTCAACGGTCCCCTGTTTTTCGAAGGCTTTGAAGAACGCCCGCCGCTTATCGGGTTTGCCCGCCGAGATGAGCAAGCGGACGCCGTCCCAGCGGAAGGACTTGAGAGTTTCGGCCAATTCGGTGAGGGCCGAGGTGACAGAAGCGGAACCGGCGGTGCGGTCTTCGCCTAAGAAATTGCAGTTTTGGAACCACACCGCCTTGGCGCCTCCGAAGAAGGGCAGCGTGTTGAGTGCCGCGTGCAGTTTGGCGATCTTTTGTTGCGCTTCTCCGGCATTGCCGGCGGTGGCGTCCAGGACCTCGTGATCCATCCCGCCGAGTTCCACACACCATTGCTCGTACAACGATCTCGCTCGTTGTTTGACTGAAAAATCATCATCTCCGCAGACCAGAACCATGGGGGCTGGGCTGGACTGTTCGGGAGAGGAGTTGGGGGCGGATCGAGCTGCCATCAAGCCTGGTCGCCTGGTTCTTCACTGTCGTCGTCTTCATCGGCATTCTCCTGCTCATTGGCACCTGCCAAATGCTCGCTCATGTCCTCCACTTCCTGGAAAAGGCTTCGAGTGACGAAGATGGGACGTTTGACGGCGCTGGCCAATGCCAAGCAATCGCTGGGGCGGGCGTCTATCTCCACCAATTTGGTGCCCAACTCGTTCTGTTGACGCAGGATCAATCGGGCGAAGAACGTGGAGTTTTTTAAAGCCGTAATCACCACTCGTTCCAACTCGATTCCAAAGCCTTGAAAAATCAGGCCCATCAAATCGTGCGTCAGCGGTCGATCCTTTGGGGTGCCTCGCAGAGCCATGCCAATCACCAGTCCCATGCTTTGTTCGACTTGGATGACGAACACCTTCTCATCGTTGCCGATGAACAAGGCGCAGCCGCTATTGGCGGGCAGGATGCCACGAATCTTCACCGGGATGACGTCATTCGCCATGGGGCAGGATAGGAACGTCGAGCGGGCCAACGCAAGCAAGCGTCCGGTAGGAGCCTTTCCGATTTGACGGAGCAGCCATCCAACGCAGCCGCATCGCGAGGCTAGGGACAGGCTAGGGACAGGCTAGGGACAGGCTAGGGACAGGCTAGGGACAGGCTAGGGACAGGCTAGGGACAGGCTAGGGACAGGCTAGGGACAGGCTAGGGACAGGCTAGGGACAGGCTCAATCGTCTGGTTGGTTTTAAATGATTAAATCAATCCTTTTAAATCGATCGTTAGTCGTAAAACATCTAAACCAGCATTCAATCTTATGAATAATGAACCGCCTCAAATAGCACCGATGATTGACGCCGTGACTCGTGATGTGCTGTCGATGATGACCGGAAGCCAGATCGAGTCTTCGTCCAATGAACCGGCACCCGAATCCTTCGATGTCGATGGTGTGGCTGCAGTCGTCGGGATGACCGGTGGTCTGACGGCCAATGTGCACCTGGTCTTGGGAAGCAATGTCGCGCGCAAGGTTGTGGGCGGGATGCTGGGATCTTCGCAGTTCGGTGATGCGGAGATGCGGGATGCGGTGGGTGAGTTGACAAACATGGTGGCTGGCGGCCTGAAGAATCGACTGGATCGCTTGAACATTGTGCTGAAATTAACCATTCCGACGTTCATTCGGGGTCGCGAAATGCGAATCACCTCTCAGGGGTTCACCTTCGGTGCGATGAACTCTTTTCGCTTGGCCGGCTCCGATGAGCCGGTTCGGGTGATCGTGTTCGCCCGGATGAATAGCTGAGGCTCAGGACTGCTCGGAGAGGAGCCTGCCGAGGTTCGCGCATCTCGGAATTCGTGTGCCGCGCCGTGCCGTGAGGATGGGTTGCGACTTGTGGTTGAAGGTTTTCGGGGCTTTGCTCTGAAAGATTCAATGCGCTACATAGAACCACACGGCCACATGGTCAGCCGGACGACGGATGACTACGTTGACATGGTCACAGCCGGCTGCGAGGCCGTCTGTGAGCCGGCTTTCTGGGCGGGATTCGACCGCTCTTCGGTCGACGGTTTCCACGACTACTTCCGGCAACTGACGGAGTACGAGCCGGCTCGCGCGTCGCGTTACGGGCTGCCGCATTTTTGTTGGCTGTGCATTAATCCCAAGGAGTCTGAGGATGTCGCTCTGGCATCGGATGTTCTGGCCCTGATACCGGAGTTTTTGGACCGACCTAACGTGCTGGGAATCGGTGAGATAGGCCTCAACAAGAATTCACGGAATGAGCTGAAAGTGTTGGAGATGCACGTGGATCTCGCGGCCAGAACCGGACAGATGATCCTCGTTCACACGCCCCACCTGGAGGACAAGCTCAAAGGCACGCGCCTGATTCTGGACCTCCTGGCGGCCGACTCCCGGATCCGTCCTGAACAGGTGCTCATCGACCACGTTGAGGAGCATACGGTCCAAATGGTCCTCGACCGGGGGCATTGGGCCGGAATGACGCTTTATCCCATCAGCAAATGCACCCCAGCTCGTGCGGTGGATATTTTAGATCGTCATGGCTCTGAGCGCTTGTGGATGAACTCGGCCTGCGATTGGGGTGAGAGTGTGCCGCTAGCGATCCCCAAGACCGCTTTGGAGATGCGCCGTCGTGGCTGGACGGCCGAGGCGATCGACCGGGTCATCTATCAGAATCCGGTCCAATTCCTCGGCCAGAATCCCAAGTTCCGCCTCTGACCGGCAGTCCGGCTGGACGCAGTCGCTCAGCCTTGCGCTCCGTTTTCGGGGCGTTTCTCTGGTTTTTTGGCGGTTCCACTGAAGGACAGGTTGGTGCGGCCTCCCGGTTTTTGATGAGGGGCCAAAGACTAACCGGAACAATTCGGTCGGGAGGAAAGTCATGGCGTCACAGATTCGCTCGCAAGACGACGCATGATCGAGGAGTGGCCCCATTGGGGCCCGTCACCAACGAACAATCATCCTCGTTCGAAAGAGGATTTCGCCAGCGAAACCGATACCACGGAACCCTTCCGGTTTAAGGAGTGCGTCTGAGTCAGTGGTTGTCGAACCGGTGAAAACTACAGACGGAACATCGACTCCACCAGGGGCCTAAAATCCTCCAGCGAGGGTGTTTTCATGTCGGGAACCTTGCCCTGATCATCAAAACGCCGCACGCGAATGGCCCGGTCAAACTGGGGCCGTTTCTCAAATTCCCGCGCTTCTGCTTCCTCCATCGGACCACCTTGGAGGGCCAGACTCTGTTTGGAGGCGGCAGACAATTCGGCAAAGTAACCCGCCTCTTTCCAGCACAGGTACCGCTTGGAATCGGCGTGCATGCGGATCGGTTCGACCACCTCTGAACCGAACCACCTCTCCAGCTGGTTGGCCCCAACACGCTCGTGCCGCGTGTCGATACCATGATCCGCGACATCCTCGCCGAGATCATGGAGGAGGT
>Ga0315899_10009400_pt1 | contig 10492 bp, 11 predicted proteins | sample LakEriMetagenome_2_FD_203518 | JGI IMG/M metagenome (GOLD analysis project Ga0315899, IMG submission 203518) | Freshwater fungal communities from buoy surface, Lake Erie, Ohio, United States - Buoy 4 MA112 | ecosystem: Environmental > Aquatic > Freshwater > Lake | place: USA: Lake Erie, Ohio...
TTCTTGTGCCGCTACACACACACACACACACACACACACACACACACACCACACACACACACACACACACACACACACACACACACACACACACACACACACACACACACACGCCCACACACACACACACAAGTTGTGGTGACCGCTTGGAATGGCGGAAGGCTGGAGACCCACAAAAAGAGACCAGCTATAGAGGCAAAAGAGACCAGCTATAGAGGCAAAAGAGACCTGCTATAGAGGCAAAAGTGAATACTGACCTGACGGCCTGGCGGTGGAAGGCTGGAGACCCACAAGAGCCAGGAATGAACTCGTGAGAGTCTGCGGTTGCTCATCCAGACTTCCCTCCTACGCACACACACGCACACACAAACACACACACACACACACACATGTAGTTTATATACGCTGACAGCGAGGAGGGAAGTCTATACTCTTACAGTATATGCAAATACAGTATATGCAAATACAGTACATATAAATATACTAAATATAAACATACGTCGCTGTCATGACTATTCACAAGTTCGCGCTGCTAGTTAACTATATATATATATGTATATATGTATGCATATATGTATATATACATATATTCACCAGTTCGCGCTGCTTGCCCCTCAGCCCCTCGCCCTTATACGGGGCACCAAAAATCTTAATATAATGTTTCAGCCTGCGGCGATTCAACGACGCCTGTTTCGCATTCAACCGTGACAGCACCCCCTCAAGCTCCCCCGCCCCCCCCGATACACTGTCGCCACTCTGCCGCTCCCCTCCTTGTCTCCCCCATGCGTGCCCCTATAAATATACAGATATATACGTACACACCCACGACACCCACACCCACACCCACACCCACGCCCACACACATACCTCCTCAGAACCTGACCACGCAGCAGTCGGAGGCCGCGACACGACGAGCGTTAGGAGGCCTAGACCTGTGTTGTCGTGTGTGTCAGGTCTCTTTTGCCTCTGCAGTAGGTCTCTTTTGCCAGGTCTCTTTTGCCTCTATAGCAGGTCTCTTTTGCCTCTACAGTAGGTCTCTTTTGCCTCTATAGCAGGTCTCTTTTGCCTCTACAGTAGGTCTCTTTTGCCTCTATAGTAGGACTCTTTTGCCTGTATAGCAGGTCTCTTTTGCCTCTATAGCAGGTCTCTTTTGCCTCTACAGCAGGTCTCTTTTGCCTCTATAGCAGGTCTCTTTTGCCTCTACAGCAGGTCTCTTTTGCCTCTACAGTAGGTCTCTTTTGCCTCTATAGTAGGACTCTTTTGCCTCTATAGCAGGTCTCTTTTGCCTCTACAGTAGGTCTCTTTTGCATCTATAGCAGGTCTCTTTTGCCTCTACAGTAGGTCTCTTTTGCCTTTATAGTAGGACTCTTTTGCCTCTATAGCAGGTCTCTTTTGCCTTACCATGCTCTGGAGCAGTTGCCTTGCGGATGAAAAGCAGATCTCGGCACATGCTACGATGTTGGCGCACAGCGTCAGAGGCTTCCACCTCCTCACCAGATTTACACGGGTCCCACGGAGCCACGAACCTGTCCACGTGCACCCAGCCCTCTTCCTCCTCACGAGCACGCTCCCTCGCCGTCTCAGCCCCCCGTGCCTCCTCCCGCTCAGCACTAACCCGTAGCGCTTTCTCATCTTGCTCCCTCTTCTCTGCGTCCCTCACCGCCTCCTCCCGCCGCTCGAGACGATGCAGCTCCGTCGCCGCCTTCTCCTTCTTTGTCTCCTTCTTTGTCAGGGCTTTGTGCACTTTGTGCTCTGCCATCACGTCATCCTTGGTCGACGCCGTGCGACTCTTCACTTGAAGAGCCGCGGCTAACTTTGCCGCAGTGTGTGCGCGGGTGAGGACGGCGGAGGCACTTTGGTCGAAAGAACTAGAACCGCCGAGGAGTGTTTGAAGCTGTTTCAAAACTGCGCTGGCTTGCGCGGCGTGCGGGGAGGAGGAGGAGGCCGCGTGCTTCATAAGCCTGTGCACCTGCTCCTTTACCTGTGTTGTCGTGTGTGTCAGTAGGTCTCTTTTGCCTCTGTAGTAGGTCTCTTTTGCCTCTGTAGAAGGTCTCTTTCGCCTTACCAACTGCTTCTGCGCAAGAAGGGCCTTGACCTCCCACAGCAAAGCAGACTCCTCCTCGCGCATCTTCTTCACCGAATAAGCGCCATCATCACCGCCCACCTTACTCAGAGCCGCTTCTTTAGCCAAAACATTCCTGACCATCGCCTCCTCCTCACCAGGAGCAGAGACAGAGGAAAGAGCCTCCGAACCAGCAGAAGGGACAGAGGATCCTTGTGTTGCTAATGTGTTGCTAATGTGTTGCCAATGTGTTCCTAATGTACCAGCAGAAGGGACAGAGGGTCCTCCCCCCCCCCCGGTGCCCAAACGCCCGCGCAACCTCTTCCGCGCGTGTCCGCGGGAGTCAACACCAGCATCGAGTTCGAGTTCGTGCATCCAGGCGCAATCCTCCTTAGCGCCACAGTCTCGTAGCACTGTAAAGAACATTGACATTGCTGACAAAAGTCAGTGTCCTACTATATTCACTACGTAAGCACAAATAAATGGGACTTTTTTCAGAAAAGTCCCAAAATGGGACTTTTTGCTTTTTTGCTACCTGCTTTGCGGGCGGCGGAGGCGTGGCGGGCGAGGTCGTGGGCTGATTGGGCGCTGCCGAAGGCTGGTAGACGTGACGGGGGGCGTGATGTGAAGCCCTTCCAGTAATGGCGGAGCATAGCTTGGTCAGGGCTGGCATCTGACTCCTGATATAGAGACTGCTGCCGCGCCGCCTTCAACTGCTTGCGCGGGTGTACCTATATATATATATATATATATATATATATGTATGTATATGTATGTATATACATGTTATATATATATATATATATATATATATATGTATGTGTATGTATATACATGTATGTATGCATGTATGTATGTATCTATGCATGTATGTACCCCTCTCTCTCTCTCTCTCTCTCTCTCTCTCTCTGTATATATATATATATATAAGACAATGTATACATGGGGTGTACCTTGGCGAGGGCCTGTGCGAGAGTTACATCGATGACGCGCTGCTCGGCATTCATATCTCGCTCTTGCTGCCACAGCTCCTGCCACATAACACGCCGTGCATGCCACGCCTTCTCAACGTCCGCCAACGCGCCAAACTGCGCCGACCCCCCTCTCCCCTCCACCACCACCCTGCCTACACCACCGCCAAACTCCTCCGCTACGTTCCCTCCCCCCGGGGACCGGGCCTGGGCGTCGGCAAAGTCGGCCTGAGACTGCAGCCACATGGCGTGCACCATCACCTCGCGCACGCCGCGGAGTTTGTGGCGCAGCATATCCGCCTTGAAATCGCGCACGAACTCGTCGCGCGAGTTCGAGTTCGTGTGCGAGTTCGTGTGCGAGTTCGTGGCCGAGTTCGTGGCTGCACCACCCTGCGCCAGCTGACCCATAGGCGCGTCATCGACCCCGAAGCCGTGCTGGGACGTGTCCACTGGCTTCTGGGGCGGCGGTGTCGTCGCGGTCGAGATGTTGGCGTTGATCGCCTGCTCGCGCTGCTGTCGCGCCACGTGCTCCTGTTGCACCTTGTGGAAGGATGCGACGGCTGCTGCAGCTGAGGCCGCCGTAGTAGATTGGTACTTGATGTTGGCTTCGTGGTTCTGATTCCCGCGCACGTCATCAAGCTCCTCCTGATGCTGCTGCTGCTGCTGCTGCAGTACACGCAGACGCTTCTCCTCCCACTCCAGCTTCTTTTCCTGCCCTTCTTTCCATTGTCGCTCCTGGTAGACGTAGTGATCTTTCTGCAGCGCTTCCCACAGGCGCTGCGCCTCAGTCCACTCCTCCTCGGCCCGGTCGCCGGCACTACCCCCGTCTACATCCCCTCGCTCCAGGAAAAACAGCTTCATGGCCTCAAAGTACATATGGCGCGAGCGCTTCATCTCAAGCTCCTGGGCATGGAATTTGTTTTGTGTGTCCGGGCTCGAAACAGCGCGCAAGATACTGTTCGAAAACTTGTCGTCACGCTCGTCCTCTGTCTTCCACCGGAAGGCCGCCACGTGCGCAGGAATCTCGCGTGAGAACTCTTTGGTGCGGGCGGCCCAGTCGGCAAGCGAGGCGTGTCGATTCTGCGAGAGAAAAATGTACTTTGACACCAGGTACTGGGTGCGGGCAAGCACGTCATGGTCTGCCGACATGGGGCGGTCGTTGACCAGCGTGTCGTGCTTCAAGATTGCGGCTGACGATGCCAGCTTACTGCTCGCTTTTTGCTGATAATATGCGTCCCAGCGCTTGGTTGCCGCCAGAAACGTCGGCATGTCCGCGCCGGGGTTGACCAGCCAGAAGTGCTCCAAGCTCTTGAAAAAGGCATCCTGAGCACTCTCATGCGCGTCTTTCACCACAGGCAAGCTTGCGCCCTTTCCCTGGGGCTTCTCCACTGCTGCTCCTCCTCCCAATCCCCCTCCATGGGCAGGCTCGCGGGCGCTCGCGGAGCTTCTTGGAGCAGCCGGGGTCGCATCCGATGCCCAAGCAGCACGATGCGAAGTTGTGAGCTCCTGCTGACACCGGACACAAATTTTCAGAGTCAATGCCCTAGTATATTTAATGTACATGTCACTAGGATAGAGGGCTTTTGAGAATTTGACGCCTGCTTACGCCGAGCTCGCCTTGCCTGCTGCACCTTATCGGCCTCCTCGTGCTTGGCCCTGGGCGTTTAGGGTTTAGAGTTTAGGATTTCCTCATTCTTCGATTGCCGTGAAAGGAGTCTCTGCAGACGCGTGCATGTACATCGGAAGCCGCATGCCAACACCTGACCCTAAACCCTAAACCCTAAACGACAATGTTTCCAGGGCCGAGCACGAGGAGGCCGAGAAGGCGCAGCAGGCGAGCTGGGCAGAAGGCTAGGCTGTACTTGAGCAGCTGCTTCTTCAGGTCCTTGATGCGTCGTCGGACCGACGCCTCCCGCGCCTCGATCTTCTGCTTCGCCTCCTGCAGCGTGTCTGGGCGTCAGCGCGAGGGGAGGCGGCGACGAGGCACAGGTCATCCGGAGGGGAGGTGGCGACGAGGCACAGGCCACCGGGTCGCCCCTCACCGTGCACAGCCCGCCAGGCGCGCCGTGCACCACTACACTCACCTGTGCGGCCGATGCATCCTTCTTGGATACGTCTCCCGCCGCCCTGGCGCGGAGCAGGGCATCAGGGCCCGAGGCATACAGCTGAAGGCTGACAACCCCGAGGAGCACCAGCAGCGCAGCGCCTCCGACGACAAAGCCTGCTCCCCTCATCTTCTTCAGCACCGGCGACAATTTCCCTGTGAAGCGACGCGACGTGCACGAACCCACGGGTTCGTGCATCAAACGGACCTGGAGGCACAAGATTGCGTGGCGATGGTGAAGCTGCACCCTGTTCAACTTGCAGACGATTTTAAAACAGATTCAGTCCCCCATGGATTATCTTCGCATGCTGCAGAAGATCAACCAGAGTCCAGGACCTCGCTCAGGCCCAACGCCTTCCTCTCGGAGAAGTCGTTCAAGAAAAGGTGAGGGGAGGTCGCCCCGCTTCTAAAACGCCTGCAACGCGAGCCCGTCGAAGACAAAACGGGCAGCGCGCGGGAGATGCATGCGGCATCTGGCGCCAATGCCGCCGTGCGGCTGCGCTTAGTGCAGCCGGCCGAACGCGCACCAAAGCTTCGTCCACCCGTGCCAGGGCCCAATAAGATGACCATGCGTCCTCAGCGTGCGCGTGCGCTCTCTCTCCCTGCTGTGCCCGCGCGCCACTTGCCGCGCTGATGATCGCCTCCGCCTCTCCACTGTCCTGTCCAGGCGCGCGAGCCTGATGAAGCCAGCAACCAAAATTCTGGCTTCGGTTTGCGCCACGACCGGAACGCAGCGGTACGACGGCGCAATGGACAAAGAGGGACGAGAAGACGCAGGGCGCGCGCAGACTTCGTTGGGGTTTTCAGACAGCCGGGAGCGTGGGAGGATGCCCCCGCGGTTGGCGTATATTCAGAGCGCGACGTATGGACGTCAGAGCGCCACTCTTGAACGTGGAGGTGGAGCAGCCACAGCAGACGCGACCCATTCAGACGCCTCTCCTGATCGTGGTAAGCCTCTCTCCTTTCCACGCCGTGCTTGTTTTCCACCGCGCCTGCGTGTGGGTCGCACGGTTCGTCCGAAAACGCCGTCCCTTCGCACGTTCTGACTGGTCTCTCTGGTACAGCAGGCAAGAAGAGCGTGGTCGATGGGTTTCCAATGGGACGACCTCTTCAATATCTTGAGCTCGAGCAACTATTGCACAGCGTCAGCGACAAGATGCACACCAGCAACAACCAGACCTGGATCGCCTCCAGTCAAGCCTTTGCTAGTGGCTCGTGGCCACGCCCGGCCTCCCGGGTCGCAGCACGTGATAAAGACCCCAATCTGTCCAGACCCTCCTCAAAAGATAGTTCTCGACCCGGGACAAGCGAGGGAAAGTCAGACGGGCTGAGGAGAGTGAAAGGGAAGGGGGCTGCGGCATTGGTGAATGCTAAAGATGGAAACCCTGGGACACAGGGACATGGCGCGGATGCAAGAGGGGAAGACGCAGGCGAGCCAGGTGGGACTCTCTCTGGCAACCCGCTCAAAGTGTTTCTGCCATCTAAGGAATTGATGCAGCTCGTTCCAGAATCTCGGGGTGAAAAGGTAAATCGCTCGCAGTCGGCGATGACGTGGGCAAAAACACTTGAAAAAACTGACGGTCAAGTACTGCGACCGATTCGGCAAAAACCAAAATCCGTAGACGAGCTCGATATGCAGGCCAAGAAAGCAGAATACGCGTCACGCCCCCCCCCCCCTCTGAATAAGGACGAGCGTTTTCACATCGGTCATGTGAAGGGTGATCATGACAATGGGCAGGTGGAACCTCCGCGGCTAATGCGTTCTCTGGCACATATTTCGGATATTGATTCCTTACAGCAGGCGATGAACCTAGAATCTTCGCATGTTCGCGATCAACTCCGGCGATTTGCGCACGGTCGCGTTAATAAGCTTGTCCCTAAGAGTGCCCTGCTGCCACCGGCCAAAAAATACGTGTGGAAGGAAGAGATCAAGAAAATCCGCCAAGAACATACTGCAGCTGTTTTAGTGCAGAAGCATTGGCGGCGCTGTAGTCGGCGCAGGAAATTCCTGAAATACACATCGAGCCTTCTCAGGCGAAAACTAGAGTGCATGAAAAAGATAATCCAAGTGTGGTTACGGCTATCCCATCAGCGCGAGCACGAACATCCTCCGGGATCCAATGTGCGAGGGCTCATGTCCTATTGGCTCATCCGATTCAACGTCTCGGTTAAAAACGCTAAGATAGCACGGGATAAGGCAGCAGATTGTCATGATTTGTGGTGCAGCGTGTGGCTCAAACATGTAATGCGGAGCTGGCGCAAATACGTAGCTGTCTCCTCTTTCGACCGGCTTCATCGCATGAAAGCTTGGCTTCAGCCGTGGAAAGATTTTTGCAGCGACCTTTGCTTTGTCCGGGAAGCTGAGCGCAAGGCGCATCACCGCTTCCTCCGCGCGGCACTCCGCTGCCTCCTTTTCTACGCCCGCTGTTCAGCTAAGCTCAAGTTGCGTGCCAAGAAACTGTTCCGCCTCGAGGAAGAGAGTGTGTACGAACTGCTCATGCCCATTCAGCGCTTTCCGGGATATTTCAACCTTTTTCACCCCATAGCAATCATGGAGAAATTTCGCCGGAAAGATTGGTATGAGCGGCGCGTGTATCGCCAATGCTACAAACGCATAATACCGTGGGTCTTCACCGCATGGCACGGCGTGGCAGAGCAAGGTCGAAAGTGGCGAGTAGTTGTGGGAGCGTATGACAGGTTGGTGCTCAACAGAGCCTTCAGCGCGTTTTGTTTCCTGTTGGTGTTGGATGATCTTGGTCAGCGTGTGCACGTTGAAGTAGATCGCGAAATGGAGCATGAACGGCTCTTGAAGGAGGAGGCCACCAAGAAGCTCGGACAAGAAGAAGACCAATTAAAGGAACTGGAGAACAGCATGGACGACCTCTCCGGACTTGTAGATTACGAGCATCGCGAGACGATACGCAGGATGATCCGTGATGAGAAGCACAAGACCTTGTTCCGCATTCGCTGTGATGCCCTTGAGAAGGAAAGCAATACTGTTGGTGTTCTTGTGGCTGCTGTGACAAAAGACCTTGAGGCCTCACAAAGAGAGCAAATGGAAGCAGATGAGGCATTTATCAAAAAGCGCAAAGAGTGTGAGGAATATGTTGCAGACCTGCGTCACGAAGAGATCCGAAAGTGGGACCAAAATCTTCAAAACGTGTATGATCTTTTCATGCGCGCTACAGACATCATGGGCAATGTATTAGAGCAGGCGGCTCAAGTTCACGCTGCCCGAATATTCCGAATGTGCTGGCGAACCATCTGTAAGCCTGCCTTCAGAGTGCGCATGCGTCGTGTCTACAACAGAGCCCATGTGCGGCGACTTTTAAAAATATGCTTTCAATTCCTCAAGATGGAGCGTTCGATCTACAAGTATTATCCCTTGCGCGTGAAGTTTTACGCTGTGATGAAGTGGTTCAAACTAGTCGAGTTCAAATACCAACATACCTCTTATGGCCTGAAGACTCTTGTACGCCGCCGGCAAGACCAGTACATGGCACTGAGCAATGCTTTGCGGGCCTTTGCGGAAGCTCAAAGGTTTGCGCGCGCGCCTAACAATCAAGAGTTTCACGCCATTTTTTTTGTTTGCCTCCGTTGGAAAGAGTGCGTTCAGTCTATCATCGCGCGGAGAGAGGTCGTGAAGTTGTTCCGTCGCCGAAGGGCGATACATGTCGCCTCCAGGTGCTTCGACTTTTTGAAGCATGGCGTCCCGGTACGTTTGTCTATATCGGCCTCTCCTTGGCATCTGCATCTTTGTTTACATGTTGCAAGACAAGTGTCCTTGATGCGAATGAATTGTGCTGTGGATCCGCAGAATCTTGCCAAAAGTGAATTATGCACAACAGAAAACCCAAAGAATTTGGCGAAACATGTGCATGCACAAAAAGGCCAAGAATGACGCAACGAATGTGTGTAATACAGTGGTTCGTGCGAATGGAAGGCCCGGATGCAGCACCGCCGAGATTCCTTGAAATACAAGCTGGCTGCGATCTCATTGTTTGGAAGAAGGACTACTTCTGTGGTGTCAGCTACGCCAAGGTATGCAACGATGAATTATCAGTACGATGAAGGGCAAAATTGTAGATGATATGCGCATTGCGCTTATATGCTTTCGTCCACTTTGACGTACTAGATTTATGTCCATAGGTGCTGCGGCGTTCTGAGCGTCACTGGCGCCGTGCATCGTTGGCAGCCGTGTGCAAGGGTCCCAGTCTTGTCAAGGGCCTCAAACAACGGTCTGGCATGTGTTTTCGTTACAATTCTGCGAGATGTGGACAGCTTTGCTGGGTGTGGGAACTGAGTGATAAGGGCGTTGCAGACAAATGCAGATCGAGCAGCGACTCAAGCATGAATCACGGCTGCTCATTCGCTATTTCGATCAAGTCGACGTTGCGGATGACGTGTCGAACCAAGGACTGAGTGCTTATGAAGCATACCCATCATGGTGTTGGGGTACTGTGTTGAACCTGAGGCACAACGAGACTATAACGCTGCTGGACAACTGCAACCGATTGGCGCGAAATGCTAAATTGGAATTCGATAGTATTTCTGTAGGCCTCAATCTGAGGTGCGCTCGTGTGTATGAACGTTTTATCACATATTTTAGCTTCCCTTCGCGTACAGAAGTATGTGGGAAACGTGGTAAACTAACACTCGTGTCCACACGCATACACATGAAATATAGCATGCAGAGAACTAATACACGTACGCACGCATGCGCGCACACACACATACATGCACGCACTCGCGCCTGCACATTCACACACATATACACACACAGACACACAGACACACAAACCCGTTCATATGCTTGCATGCATAGATGGAAGACTGACTCAGAACGTGTGTGTGTGCTAGCAATTGGCTTTTCAAGATCCGCTGCCATAAGCTGCCGGAGATCGATGCAGCCAAACTGCCCTCGTCCAAGAGGTACCATCTGAGAAACCACATTTATTGTACAAAGAAACCCACCATTCCCTAATCAATCCCTATGCTCTAATAGGAAATATAGAGATACATACGAGATGAAACCCAAAGTATGCGGGTGTACGTACGAACAGCTAACTTTGCTCTGCGCCTATGAATAATTCTTGCACGCTCGCTGCACATACTAGGTATTGGAAGCACATCGAAAAGCTGTTTGCAATTGCGAGGCAAGCTATCGCTGCCAAAGGCAATGTTCGCTGAGGAGCAGCATCCCCCCCACGCACAGACGCACCAAGGAGGGCTTCCTGTGCAATAGGGTTAAATTAACAAGAAGTAAAGTTAACAAGCAACAAGAAGAGCTTCCTGTTCACGCCGGCGGAGACGGCACCAAACATGCGCAGATAACAACGCAGGGGCACAGAGGTA
>Ga0315899_10009401_pt1 | contig 10492 bp, 13 predicted proteins | sample LakEriMetagenome_2_FD_203518 | JGI IMG/M metagenome (GOLD analysis project Ga0315899, IMG submission 203518) | Freshwater fungal communities from buoy surface, Lake Erie, Ohio, United States - Buoy 4 MA112 | ecosystem: Environmental > Aquatic > Freshwater > Lake | place: USA: Lake Erie, Ohio...
CACTGTAGTAGGTCTCTTTTGACACAGTATATCTCTCAGCACCACGCAAGATACCACAGAAGATGCCACATTCGCTCTGTAGTAGGTCTCTTTTGACACTGTAGTAGGTCTCTTTTGACACTACACGCAAGATACCACAGAAGATGCCACATTCACTCTGTATCTGCGCGGCACTGTCTCTACATTACTGTAGTTTGTTACTACAGCAGGTCTCTTTTGACACTGTAGCAGGTCTCTTTTGACACTGTCGTAGGTCTCTTTTGACACTGTAGTAGGTCTCTTTTGACACTGTCGTAGGTCTCTTTTGACACTGTCGTAGGTCTCTTTTGACACAGTATATCTATATGACTGTAGTTTATTACTGTAGTTAATTACTGTAGTTACCAGCGCTACATCTCTACATTACCTGCGTTATATCTCCTAACATGTCTTGTGGTATGCCTTGGTGGCAGTGGGTGAGGGGGGGGCGGTCAGACGGCATGGGGCCGAGACCGCGGGCCGAGACCGCAGTAGGCCAGGGACGTGACCAGCGGATGGCCGTTGGAAGTCAAAGTTGGGCCGTGACCGTTGAAGTCGTAAGTCAACAGCCGTGGCATGGCTGCAGTAGGGGAGCAGCTAAGGTGAAACTCTTGATGAGTCATATGGTGATATTCTTGTTTGTCAAACTTGAGATTAAAAAGCAGAGTTTGGTGTTTCTACCGGGTGCATGTGGCGCTGCGTGTGTGCTATGTCCTTGTCATCCTCCACACACCTCTTCGGTGCTCGAGCCGTGGCCAGCCACTGCACACGGCCCTGTATCTATTTCACACGGCCCTGTATCTATCTACCCATTGGATGCTCAGGTGGCATGGACGCGGTTCGTGTCTCACCTCATCTCGCTCCCTCCCTCCCCTCTCGCTCACATTCGTGCTGACGCACGTATGCATGTACTGATGAAGCGAATCCCCTGTAGGGGGATGGTTGTCAGACAGGCTCTGTAGAATGTGTTCTATATAGAATGTGTTCTAGTTCTTGTACTTGTGGCGCCTGTCTGATGCTTGTCAGACAGGCGCATACACCCATGAGCTTTGACATTCTTGATTGCCCTTCATCACGTGTATCTACATGTGATCCCTCGCTGCCTTGACGTGTGTCTCCTCAAGGAGGAGGTTTATTCAAAGCAGAAGCAATGTATCGCATGAACGAGGCGGACGCTGAGTGCGACCGCCCGACGTTGAGCGCGACCGCGCGACGCCATTTTGTCGGCGGATTTCGTCTCCTGCGCATCTGTGAAACATCATGATAGCAATTTTATTCAGCAACTTGCATTGCAGCGCTAGGTTTTGGTTGGGTCTCTCTTGACACGTGACATGACTTGAACACGTGACATGACTTGAACACGTGACATGACTTGATGACATGAAGACGTGCCATGACTTGACGCGAGACATCACATCAAGATGCTGGGATTTGGTTGCGTCTCTCCTGACACGTGGCATCACATGAAGATGAGGGCGGGGCTCTCGATGCCTTGCTTCAGCGCGGCCTGAGAGACAAATTCAATTCTCAAAAGTCATCGCCCTGGAAGATTTACTTGAAGAAACTCACTGCAAGAGCCCTTTGATGTGCCGCTCGGGTTTAGGGTTAGGGTTTTAGGGTTTAGGGTTTAGGGTTTTTAGGCTATGAGCCGCTCGGGTTTAGGGTTTAGGGTTTAGGGTTTAGGTAGATACCCTTGGACACTGACTTGGGAGAGAGAGTGCCATGAGCCGCTCGGCCACCGCACCATACACCAAAAGAATATGTATACTTGCAGTGGGTTTTACATGTTAAATATACTTGGGACTTATGAGAATTAACAAAAAAAATTAAACAAAAAATAGGTATACTTGCAGTGGGTTTTACTACATGTTAAATATACTTGGGACTTGTGAGATTTTTTTTTTTGTACCATGAGCCGCTCAGCCACCGCACCATCCACCACTCTCGCGTCATGTGTCAGACTCACTCGCATCACCTGGTATAGGGTTTAGGGTTTAGGGTTTAGGAATTAGGGTCTAGGGTTTAGGGTTGAGGTTGTGGGGGAGGGAGGGCGGGTTTAGAGTTTAGGGTTAGGGTTTAGGGTTTAGGGATTAGGGTTTGGGGTTTAGGGTTTAGGTTAGGGGATAGGGGCGTAGAGCCAAGAGAGAAATTTATACACAATCCATTTACAAAAAATAATGGAAAAAACCAAAAAAATGAATAGAGGACCCGCGACTGCACCCTGAACCCTAAACCCTAAACCCGCCCTCCCTCCCCCACAACCCTCAACCCTCAACCCTCAAACCTAAGGGCGAGAGAGCCCTAATACGTCGGGGACGAGGGAGGGCAATCGTAGGTAGAGTGGAGAGGGGGCAGGTGGGCGCGGGGCGCAGGGGGCAAGGGTTTGGCCGAAAATGAGAGGGGGGGCAGGTTACATTGCGGGCCTCCACACCGCCCTTGCCGTCAGGAAAGGCTTTGGGTGCGGTGCTGTGGCGGTTCGTTAAAAAAAATGCATTAAAAAAAAAGTCAGTATCCTGGAGGAAATTTCGCATACCAAGTCACCTTAGAGGGCCATAGAGGGTACTTTTCTTGAGAATTTGCTAAAAAAATAAAGAATAATAACAAAGATAATAATAAAACCTGCCGACAGCGAAAATGGTGGCCTGAGGCGGGTTGAGGACGGCGATGAACTCGGAGATGTCGAACATCCCAAGATTTGATACCTTTGTAGGTCCAGTGTGTAGGGTGTGTGAGTTGAGGTGTGCGGAGTGCGCGGTGTTGGGTGTGGGGTGTGGGGTGTGCGGAGTGCGGGGTGCGGAATGTGGGGTGTGGTTAAACTAAACCCTATATTAAACCCTGAACTAAAGCAGGGGGTAGAGGGAAGCAGTGGGGGGCAGAGCGCGGACCCACACACAAAAGACAAAGGAGGTACACGCACCTAGACGAGGTCGCACGTGTGCAACCTCCATTCTTTTTCCTCTTTCGCTTTTTTTTTTGTGTGCAACGCCCACTTACTGATACTCACGCATACAAATGTACGACCACAGAAGACTCACACACACACACACACACACACACACTCACACACACACACTCATACACACACATACACACACACACCGAGGTGCACCCGCCCATAAACTCCTCCGGCATCAACTTGTTCGCGCGTGCACCTGAGACACAGACAGACACACAGACAGACACAAGACACACACAGACAGACACAGGCAGACACAGACAGACACAGACACACACAGATACATACATACCATGGGCGGCGAGAGCGCGGGTAAGCAACAAGCAACCACCAGCAAGACATTTAGTTTAGCTTCGTCTAGTTTAGTTAGTACTTAGCCTAGCAACCACCAGCAAAGCCAGCTTTGAGTTTTGGGTAAGAATTTCGGGTTCGGAATTTAGGGTTTAGGTTGTAGGGTTTAGGGTATAGAATTCAGGAAACGGAGCCCCAATCCTAAATCTAGATCCTAAACCCTAGAACCTAGACCGGGGCTACGGTATAGACTCTTTGAGGGTTTAGGCTGCAGAGTTTAGGGTCTAGGGTTTAGGGTGGAGTCCACCACCTGTTTCTGACTGGGTTGTGCACTCAAGAGCTTCGTGTTTGGTGGTCTCAATGTGTTCGTCTAGTGTAGTTAGTGTCAATGTGTTAGTTTAGTGCAGTTTATGTTTGGTGGTCTCGATGTGTGCGTTTAGTTTAGTTAGTTTTAGGGTCTCAATGTGTTAGTTTAGTGTAGTTCATGTGTTAGTTTAGTGTAGTTCATGTGTTAGTTTAGTGTAGTTCATGTTTGGTGGTCTCAATGTGTTCGTTTAGTGTTGTTAGTGTTAGGGTCTCAATGTGTTCGTTTAGTGTAGTTAGTGTTCGTTTCATGGTGAATGTACGGGATGATGTGACAAGTGGACTCAAGAGCTTGGTGTTTGGAGGGTGCGGAGGGAGGGAGAGACGTGCGGCCATGTCCTTGGCCTCGGCGGAGATTTTGAGCATTGACTTGTTGCTCACGTCCTTTACCACCGGCGTGATCAGTCCTGAGGGCTGTTTTTTTTTTGTTGTTCCATTTTTCCTAGCATTTTTAGCTTTTTTTTGTGAGGGCTGGGTATTTTTTTCTAAAAATCGAGTTGTTGCTCAGGTCTGGTGCATTCATGTGTATTTAGACTGTCCCGGAAAAACAAAAAAGTCATGATGATGTCATCATCTTGAGACATTTGAGACTGTCGATGCGTCTTGCATACACATTACATACATACATACATGCACACATAAATACATAGACACATACATACACACATACATCTAGTGCATCCATGTGTCATCTGAGATTATCTTGAGGGCTGCGTGAGAGAGCGCGCGCCGGGCGCGCGCGCGCGCGAGAGCTAGACAGAGACAGAGACAGAGACGCAAGGACCGTAGCAGCCGCAAAGGACACATCGATCTGGGGGTGAAACTTGATGGCGTCATCAGTCCAGTAAGCATTAGCCTCTGGCACCGACTTCAGAGCGTACGCCACCGCCTTGATCACCAGGTCATTCACCGATATCTGCAGGCCCAAAAGGTGGGGGGGGCGGCGCAGGGGGTAGGAGGGGGGGGGGAGATTGGGGGGGGGGGAAGGGCGGGGGGTTGGACGATAAGGGACAGAGCCAGGACGTGGCGCACGCAATATGCAAAAAACAAGACCGCACTTGGAGGGGAGCCATGGGAAGGTGGGGGCGGGGGAGTGGAGGAAGAGTGGGCGGGGGGGCGGATGCTGGAGGGTCGAGGAGGTCCGGGGTAGGGAGAGGGGAGCGAGGAGAGAGGCATGCCTTGGAGTTGTTTTGCTCGTTGAACTTGGCGCGGGTGGCCATGAGGTTGTCCATTTCGATCTCTATTGCCATGTAGGAGTGCTGCAACTCCTCAAAAGTCAGCGCCCTAGTATATTTACTTAAAAATCACTATATGGAGTACTTTGGAGAAGCTTTGCCGGGAGGGTCAGCTTCGACTCGAGCAGCCGCTTCGCGATAATCTTGCGCATCTGTGTCACCGGCGTGTCCTGCTCCGCCTCCCGCGGTCAGCAACAGCAGCAAGCGCATGGGCATTGCCTGACAACACATCCACGAGGCCGAGCATGTGGGAGCGAGCTCACAGTGAAGGTCCGATGTGTCTTGTGCACGAGGTTCTTCCGCCCCGGGGTCGCGCTTGCCTCTGCCCCTGATCTTGCATCTGCTGCCGCCGCCGCCGCCGGCGCACGAGCAGGCTGTGCGGGGGCCGAAGAAGCCGTCGTCGATCCCGGCGCGGGCGCGAAGGGCTTTGGCACTTCGCCGCCAGTCCCCGGGGGAGCAAAGGGCGTCACTGCACGCAGAAAGGTGAGGGCGGTGGCCTGGATCTTGCCCATCGCCACCAAGACATCGCCCTGCGGCCAGACATGCACAGGCGCATCCAGTCAGACCCCCGTGCCTCGGTGTCACTCAGTCAAAGGACAAGTCCTCGTGCCGCGCGTCTTCAGACGCGTGCGTCCGCCCCCGCATCATCTCATCGTCGCTGCCGAGCTCAATCTCCGCCGTCCACAGTGCTCGCTGAGCTTGCACCAAGGGCTCGTCGCGGAGGCATGAACTCCGCGCGGGAATGGCAGCCGGGAGAAACATCGCCAGCCCATGCGCGCCGCGGTAACACCCACCTTGGTGATGACGACCTTGCCCGATCCGGGCGAATGCAGCGCGCACTTGGCGGCCAGGGCCTTTACGTCTATTGCAGGGTTGCTCGCCAGCAGCGTGCTCGCTGCGGGCGAGACGACCCAGTTCCCGGCCGGCGCCGCGGCGGACAGGCGTCGGGCACCCCCCAGACTCCCGGCCACACCCGCTGCGACACGCCGCGCTAGCATTCTGAACCTCTCCTGCCGCCCCTCTGAGCAATCAGCAAGACACACAGTCGCTTGTACCGTGACGTTTGAGACGTGAACGAGACCTCAGTCGGACTCCGGACGAGGGTGGTGCAAGGATAGTACTGAACGGAAGGCTCGTGGTGTGCTGTCGCGGGCTGGGGCGCGCTGCTGCGCTAAAAGTAGCGCGGACGCGCCACAGCACAGTGCCCACCTCCACCATTCCGTCGGCGGGCCTCCTGGCGCTTGCAGGCTGTGGGGCGTCGTGCGCATTTGCCCCACCGCTCCTGCTCTGCGTGTCGGCGCTGGCCTTGGGGCCGATCCCGCACAGGAGCACGTGCCAGGACCGGGTTGCCCGCTGCGCCGGTCTGCGCGGCGGCAAGCCCTTCCCGCTGCGGGCGTCGCGCATGGAATTTCAGACCGTCGGCAGCAAGCGCGCCAGGATGGACAGCGCCGACGCGGCGCAGGGCGGCGGCGATGCAACTGTGCAAGGCATGACGCTGGCACTTGTGCCACAGGAGGAGGCGCTCTTTGAGCTGCTGATGAAGGTGGTGGAAGCCAAGCAGCTGCCCTGCGTGCTGCGCGTAGCAGGCGGCTGGGTGCGCGACAAGATTATGGGCAAGGAAGCGCACGACATCGACATTGCGATCGACACCATGATGGGCCAGGACTTCACGCAGCATTTGGTTGACTACATGAAGGAGGCTGGCCGCGACCAGGAGGTGGGCAGTGTCGGAGTCATCAAGAGGCTCCTGACCTAAACCCTAAACCCTAAACTCTAAACCCTAAAACCCTAAAACCCTAAACCCTAAACTAGGTGGGCAGTGTCGGAGTCATCAAGAGCAACCCCGACCAGTCCAAGCACCTGGAAACTGCGACGCTGCGGGTGATGGGCTTCGAGCTAGACTTCGTCAACCTGCGTGCTGAGGAGTACACTGACACGCGCATTCCCGTGATGCGGATCGGCACGGCGCTGGAAGATGCCATGCGGCGCGATCTGACGATCAACGCTCTGTTCTACAACCTCAACCGCCGCACTGTAGAAGATTTCACAGGACAGGGCATCCAGGCACACATTCTTAAACCCTAAATCCTAACCCTAAACCCTGCAACCCTAAACCCTAAACCCTACAAGACTTCACAGAATAGGGCACCCAGGCACACACTATCAAAGATCCTCTCTACAGCGGCTCTATACAGAGTCAATGTATATCTACAACTCTGACTTCCCAGAAATTGGACATGCAGGACATCAAGGATGGCATGGTGCGCACACCGCTCGCCCCGAACTCAACGATGATAGACGACCCGCTACGTGCGCTGCGCACCGTTCGTTTCGCTTGCCGCCTGGGCTTTACGCTGGACAAAACTCTGGAGGAGACGCTGGCGACCACCGTGGTGCGCGATGCGCTGGCTGCTAAGGTGAGCAAGGAGCGGGTGCTAACGGAGCTGAATGGGATGCTGCTGGGGCCAGACCCAGCGCGCGCCCTCGAAATGCTCCACTCATTTTCTCTGCTCAGCACCGTCTTTGCCACGCCCTCCTCCGGGGTATCACTGGCAGATGCCTCGCACTCCTCTCTAGACGCCTCTCCCGCCATCGCGCCCTGGGACGCGACATGGACCGCCGCGGGCATGGCCCTGGTCAAACGCGTCGCCGCGCTCAGCCCGCAAGTGCTGCAGGGCCTGCTCCGCAGCGAGGGGGAGCTGTCGCTCAGCGAGGCGATGCCCAAGGAGTGGACGCGCCTCCTGTACCTCACAGCGTTGCTCGCGCCCCTCAAGGCTTACCAGCTGCCCGGAAAAAAGAAACCAGAGCCCCTGGTCGAGTACGTCCTGCGCGTATCGCTAAAAGGCACCGTCAAGGACACTTCTGATGCGCAACTCTTTTTAGACTGCGCCCAGGAGCTGCGGGAGTTAGCGACATCCGCAGCAGGAGGGGGGGTGGGGGGTGGGGGGGAGGGCGGGGTGGCGATCAAAGTGCAGGCAGGGCGATGCCTCAGGAAAGTGGGCGAGAGGTGGAGGATAGCGTTGCTACTGGCCCTGGTACAGGCTGGAGACAAGGAGGGGGCGGGAGGACGGGAGGAGGAGGTGCTTCAGCGATTTGAGGCGCTGGAGAAGTTGGTGGTGGATGAGTGGTACTTGGAGGGCTGTTGGGATATGAAGCCTTTGCTGGACGGTGGGAAAATCTGCCAGACTCTGAATCTTGACAAGAAGAAGAAGGAGGATGGCATCAAGATAGGTGTCATCACCCGCGAAATGATCGACTGGCAGCTGTCACAGGCGAAACCGCTGCACGTGACAGCAGCAGAGTGTGAGGCCTGGCTGCTCAAGGTCCACAACTCCTAAGAACACATCACTGGGCTCTGGTAACAATAAGGGCTGGCAACGGAGCGTGGTAGGGAGGGGGGGCAAGGGAAAGGCTTCGGGATTGAGAACAGAGCGCGTGTAAGAGACCTGATATCGTGTCAAAAGAGACCTAATAGTGTCAAAAAAGGCAGACCATGCGCGTGGCTTCGAATGAGCTAGGTTGAGGGTGCACTCCAGAAGGGAGACCACCCTCTTTTATTTTCTTTCTCAAACGACAATTTATATGGAGTTCGTGACCACGTAAACGTGACCCCACACCCTAGTGAATCACACCCTATTTCGCTCTCCCCCTGAGTCGATCATGACGTCGTAGGTCATTCGACACACATACACACACATACGTATACCCACCTAGAGAGTATTTGTCAGGCGGCGCATGCGACTTGATATCCGCATGGTGTGATGATATTATAGGAAGCCGTCGGGAACAATCCAGTCTTGAGAGAGAGATAGAAAGCTGAAAGGGGAATACGTGCGCCCCACATGTATTGCCGAGGTTTGGCAAGGGCTGGACGCGGAAGGCTTTTGGTCAGCACTGAAGCACATCTGAAACATCGGCCACATTTTGCGGTCCTGCGCATTTCAACAACTTGACGTGGCCATCGCACTAACGGCATTTACAGGAGCTGGAGCTCCCGTAAATAATGCACAATGAGTGTCAACATGTCGAGTACGCTCCCGATTAGCAGCACTTTCGCTCTCATCATAATATAAGAGGCATTATCTTCCCATATATCTGTGGCGCCGACTTGTCGGAAATTGTGTACTTGCCTGCCTCTGCAATACCCTGAGAGAGAGAGAGAGAGAGAGAGAGAGAGAGAGAGAGAGAGAAACCCGCCCACACGTTGCAAATTTCTTTAAACATGTGTGTTTTTTCGATACGGTGTGTGTGTGTCGAGGTTCTAGGCTTTACGGTTGAAGGAAAGAAGTCCAAGGTCAGTGAACTAAACTCATTGCTCATTGTTAAACTAAACTTTATGGTTGAAGGATTAGGGTTTAGGCTCTATACTCTATACGGTTTCGGGTTTAGCGTGTATCCCAGTCCCCAAGACCCAAATTTGGAGCCTCGGTGTGCCCGAGGTCCGCACGGTGCAAATGTGTCGCCTACATGGGATCCGGGCGTAGCGGCAGAGACCTGATATCGCATCAAAAGAGACCTAACAGTGTCAAAAGAGACCGAACAGTGTCAAAAGAGACGATATATCCTCGGCTTTGGACATGGTTCAGTTTAGTTAACTAACACTAACTAAACCTACAGGCGCTCATGGATCATCCTCGCCTACATGGGATCTGGGTGCATCAGCGTAAACTTGGCTTGTTGGGGCGGCGTATGGGACGGGCTTGGATAGTTCCAGTAGGTCGAGCTCGAGGAGGCCTGGGGCAACGCTGGCAGCGGCTTCTAAGAAAAAATTAAAATGAAGTGAGTGGGAAAAAAAAAATTAAATGACCGTGGAAACGTTCTCAGCTCCTTCAAAGGAAAGGAGTGCGAGCAGGAGGGACTGGAAAGGGGAGCGGGGGGACAGAGGGCAGGAGAGAAAAGGGGGGCGGGGGGAGGCAGAAGTGGGGGGTCGCGGGGAGGCAGAAGTGGGGGGGAGAAAGGGACAGAAACTGGAAGAGAGAGGGAAGGGTTGTTGTATATTTATGTCTGTATATCACGTCCTAGTGGTAGTTAGTACTAGTGTTCCTAACGTGTTCCTAGGGAAGGGTGGTTGTATATTTATGTCTGTATATCACGTCCTACATCCCGCTTCAACGAGCGAGCGAGAGAGAGAGAGTGCGCGCGCGCGATGGAGAGAGAGAGAGAGAGAGAGAGAGAGAGAGAGAGAGAGAGAGAGAGAGAGAGAGGGGGGGGGGTGGGGGGGGGAGGTTGGCAGGCACCTGAGAAGAGCCATTGAGGGGCCACATTTTTCCAAAAAGGACATCGGGAGCATGGAATTGCAGGCCACTGCCACAATTTCTCAAATATATGAATATGCATACACGTATCCTCCTCCTCATATGACACAATTTCTCAAATATATGAATATGCATAGATAACTCGCTCACACACAAGTATATGCATGTACATACGTAACACACAAACACACACACACACACACACACACAAACACACACAAACACACTGCAGGCCGCTGCCGCGACGTGAGAGCCCTGATGAACTGACTAAATTTCATGTACGCGTTAGGAACACGTTAGGAACACTAGTACTAACTACTACTAAAGCCCCGCCTCGCTTTCTCTCTCTCTCTCCCCCCCCCTCTCCCTCTCTG
>Ga0315899_10009403_pt1 | contig 10491 bp, 6 predicted proteins | sample LakEriMetagenome_2_FD_203518 | JGI IMG/M metagenome (GOLD analysis project Ga0315899, IMG submission 203518) | Freshwater fungal communities from buoy surface, Lake Erie, Ohio, United States - Buoy 4 MA112 | ecosystem: Environmental > Aquatic > Freshwater > Lake | place: USA: Lake Erie, Ohio...
TTTATGGGGTATACTTCGAACATGCTGTTCCAGCCGGAGAGGTGGCAGAGCGGCTGAATGCGTCGGTCTCGAAAACCGATATACCGGCAACGGTATCGAGGGTTCAAATCCCTCCCTCTCCGCTTCTTAAGCCCCTTGCGATTTGACGCAAGGGGCTTTTCTGTTTGAACTTACGTCAAACAGAAGGCTTCGATAAAAATCCATTGTTAGCCAAATTGTCGGATTTTTTTGTCGGATTTTCCTTGTTTTTTGTCGGATTCAGCCTTACAAATCAGAATTCCGACAATGATTCAAACTCTTGATGACCACAAAAATGAAAATCTCATGGAACCGAAGCGCTAAGCAGTTTTATCGTGAGTTGGGCAAGAAAAATAATGGCCGTGCCCACCGTTTTTATTTAGGCGACAATGAAGATCGCGCAAAATCTAAAATGGTAATTCTCACTGAAATGTGGCGCGCCCTCAAATCCCGTTGGGAACGATGGCGAGATGCGGGAATGGCCGAAACGGAATTCCCCATGTGGGATGAAACAACATTAACGATAGCCCAGGCTATTTCCGAAGGCAGATGGTCGGTGAAGGTTCATGTTCCCCCGGAAATCGATTCGGATGGCGTAGCCCATTGGCTGGTTGACCTAAGAGCCACATATCCAATGATAGCCATATCTATTGATAACGAGGAGGCGATTGCTCAGGTCAATCAGGAAATGAGGACTTTTGGGGAAGCCGAAGCGGAAAGAGAATACAAGAGACATCGCAATAGAATTACAATGCTGCAAAAAACCTTTGCGGGCTATGGAGCAAAAATAAGAACAAATTACACACTGCATGATGCCTTAGATTCGTATATCGATTTTTTGAAAAACAAACATCGGGATGTTGAGGGTCGAACCAACCAAACCGGTTTGAAGCAGAGCGACCGCATCAATCGAATTAAAAACAACGCGCCTAACTTGAGCCTGGATGATTTTCAGGAAACCCAGATCCGGACAATCATCGAATACTGGCGAACTCGTCCCACTAGCCGCCTGGAAAAGAAATACTCCCCCACTACGTGTCATCACACAATCACGGCGTTCAGAGCGTTTATCCAGTGGCTCCACCGAAATCCAGATTTCCAGTGGAAAAAACCCCCTGATTTTGATTTTGAAAAAATCAACATAGTTAGATCAAATGAGGAAAAGCATTCGAGAGCTTTTGTCCGAGTATTCACGCGTGAACAAATTGCGATCTTATGGAATCATGCCACCGAATTTCAAAGAAAAATAATTCTTTTGGGACTAAATTGTGGCTTTTTAAGGTCGGAGATTAGTCATTTAGATTGGTCACATATTAACGGCAACATCATTAGAAACCTTCGCCCGAAAACCGGTGTGGTTGGGGAATTTATGCTTTGGGAAACAACCCTAAAGTATTTGGGCGAAAGAAAGCCTTCCGGCCCAGTGGTGACAACTAAAAATGGGAACAGCGTAGCTAGCCTCACCAAAAGCAGCAACGTCTCGGCAATAATTCCTAATTCATGGAACAGGCTTATTTCGAGGATCCAAAAAAGCCATCCGGATTTCGAGCGATTGCCTGTAAAGCACCTAAGGAAGACGGCAGCGCAAATGATTCTTCAGGTGTCAGATGGAGAAACAGCGGGTGTTTTTCTGCAACATGGAAGACCCGTTGAATCTGATCGCGAATTACCCGCTTATGCGAATCCTGTATTCGAAAGGGTATTCAGAGCTCAAAAAATGGTTTGGGAAAATCTTAAGGATATATTCACAGATAATGAGCCAGTTGACTTGCCGAGGAAACTCAGTCTCGTCCAAATCAAACAGATTCGGAAGGAAAAGCGCCATGGCATAAAAACCAAATGGCTAGCAGGTAAATTCGGTGTGTCTGAGGACACGATTCGCAGGGTTACGAGAAAGAATAAAAGGTAAAAATACAGTCATGGTTTATGATCATTTCCAGCATCTTGGAAAAGATGAAGGTAATGGATTTTAGTTTTGATTTTTGAGCAGAACCTCGATCAATCTATTGATGATTTCTCGGCTTTCCTGATTAAGAAGAACCCATTTTGTTAAGTCAAAATGTGAGTCAATAGAGAAGGGTTGATCTGCACAGCAGGACTCAGATTCTTCAAAGTATCGACCGGTTTTTCCCATAGGGCACCTCAAATTTGTGCGGGTATAAGACTGTAGGACGCCAAAAACCAAACGTAAAGAAAATTTTTTCCAACTTTATGCCAAACAGGATTCTGGAAATCCTAATCAAAAACAAAGAATAAAATTTTATAAGCATCTCTCTAAATAGCATTGGAGGTGCCTATGTTTTACACGATCAAAGAAGCAGCGAATCAACTCGGCATTACCTATGCCACCCTTCAGGGGCAAATATTTCAGGGAAGAATTCAGGTTCCAGCAATGCGGGTTGGTAGCCGCAGTCTCTTCACTGCCGATGAGATTCAAGCCGCCAAACTAATCCTGTCCAACCGATGTCCGCAACGAAAGGAGGTGCAGCGATGAAGATGCCATTCGGAAAACACGAAGGGGAGCAGGTCCACGAAATTCCTAGGGGATATCTGCGGTGGGCCTTGGCAAACCTAAAACTATCGCCAGAGCTTCATCTAGCTATGGAGTTTGGGCTGGAAAAGAAACCATATTTCACAATCGAAGAGCTAAACCTGGAGCTCGAGAAACGGCTTTTTTCCTGACTCAACAAAAATCGCGTCCCATACTATTTTACACCCAATACCACTACTGCCTTACTTTCACTCCACCAAGCAAAAAAAGACCACGGCCCATCCCGGGGCCGTGGACTCTCACCCATTACCGGCCAAGAACCGGAAAGGTCTTTCATGTCAATTATATCTATGCTTCAGGATCCGTATTTTTGTTGTTCACTCAGTGACATTCTTTTGCCAATTCCTGAAGAGATAGTCACTCAGTACCCGCCTTTCATTTTACCGAATCAACATGAAGCCGAGATCTGGTCCAACGCTCTGCTAGAACCCGACGACATCATCGAACTGCGCCTGATACCCAGCCTGCGAACTCAAGAACAGTTTGCGCCTTTGCGCTTTTGCTCCTGGAAAACCATTAGACAACACCGTCTGAATGTGTTCCCTTTAGCTTCCAAAATTGGTCTTCAGGCCGGCAAACTAATTACCTTGAATTCCGGCAGTGATCTAACTTGGTGGGGAACTTGGAGTAAGGCAGAGAAGAAATGGATGGACCTTCAGGGAATTCCCGGAATTCCCCTGTCTATCTATGCTGCACCAAATCCCAGACTGGCTACCGGCGAAACCAAAAACAATGGCGTTCTTCTGGCCCGATCCCTCTGGTGTGACTTCGACCACATTACTGAGGTCGAGGTAAAACAACGCCTGAAGACTTCTGGTCTGCCGCTACCAACCTTAATTGTGAGGTCAGGAGGTGGACTCCACACCTATTGGCGGCTTTTGGAACCCTTGGTGGACCTAGAAATCTGGTCCCAAGCCCAAAAGTACCTCATTGGAATTCTTGGTTCCGACCCGGCGATTCATGATCCGGCAAGAATAATGCGACTACCAGGTTTTACCAACCCAAAGACAATCCCCGGTAACCCGTGTCAAATCCTTGAATGCCAGACCGAAAACCGGTACGCGCTAAAGGACATGGTAGAAATAAAAAGACGGGCCCTACCAGCTTCCCGGCAGACAGTAGTAAAGCCGACGCATGTCGCCATAAAGGTAAATCGCAATGAAAGCGCTTTAGCAAGAGCGAGCGCATATGCCTCTCAATTCGAGGCACCAGAGAAAAACCGCAACACAGCACTCTTTAGATTCGGATGTTCCCTAATCGAAAAATTTGATCTTGGAAAAGATGATCTGGCAGTAGTCCTCAATCAGGTAAACGCAAGGTCCCAGGATTCCCTTGAACAGGACGAGGTAGAAGGAATAGCGGCCAAAGCAATTAAACATATCTTGGCTAAAGCTAAGCCTATTGGGACGCTTCTTTCACCAGCGATTTCAGAGCGGTATGAATTACCAGTTGTCCCATCGATCCAATTGGCCGAATGGCGCCGGCAGATGGTTGATGCAAGATTATCCAGCTTGGCGATGGATGACACAATTTATTTCGATGGGTCGATGACCGGTGTTGGCAAAAATACCGCTGATATTGAGCTGATGAAATCAACCAAAAGCTCAGTGACGTACCTACCGACGCACGAGGCATGCCGAGAACTCGCCCTTAGACTAAGGAAAGAGGGACTGGAAGCCGAGGCGTACCCTAGGATGGATGCAAACACATGCGCCATTTTTGGTGACGAAAAGAACCCAGGCCTTGCGCGACTGGCAATGGGTGCCGGAGTGAGTGTCGGTGAAGCCGTCTGCTCCCGGTGTGATTACTCTCCCCACTGTACCTTTCAACAACAACGTGAGCGAGCGCGCTCTGCCAAACACCTGGTTGCCACGCATGATCGTGGGGGGTGCAGCGATCTCGCTGATGCTATGAATCGCAAGGTAGTCTTCGTGCACGAGGAAGCTTCAAAAATCCTGCGCAGAACACGCAAAGTATCATCCGCCCAGTGGGGTAAGGGCGAAGGCAGTGTAGATGACCTCAAAACAATTTTAGACCTTTGTAATACCGCTTTAAGGGTCGCACAATCATGGTCCGATCCTACCGCTGAAGCATTCGTGGAATCTATGAAGAGAGCCGCCCATACGATGATTGGCTTGCTCCAGGCACCCATACAACAAAATGAACCTGTAGTTACGAAGATCGCGTCCAAAACCTCTCCAACCAAAACCAATCATGACATTTTGCTCTTTAAAGCAATGCAACGTAGCGGGATCTGGCCGCACGGTGGGGTAATGCGCTTACTACTTGCCTACATAACGGGTGAGCTGGAAACCCTTTGTCTCGTTCTAGAAAGGAAAAAGGCTGGCAAGGAATTCCTTATTAGACGGACATTAACTGCCACGTGGAAGGTGATACTTCCTCAGGGGCCGACCTACTGGTTCGAGGACGCCACAGGAGATCCGGAACTTATTTCAAGGCTTACTGAGCGTAGAGTTAAGGACATGACCCCGAAGGGAAACTTGGATTTCGTAAGGAAACCCACCCAGATCGCCGAAATGGACGTCACTCAGTCCACTAGCGGCTCCAAGGTAAGGTCACTGGTACGTGGACTGTTGGCCGAGCACCCTGAGAAAAAGAAGGTAGGCATCATCACCCACCTAAGTCACCTAAAAGATCTACGAAAATTGGAGCCGATTTTCCACCGACGAATCCAAAAAATGGAACATTATCGTTCCGGACAGGATAGGGCGTCGAATTCATGGCTAACCTGTGACATGATTCTGGTGCTTGGGACCCCAAGGGTTCCTCCCGAAGCCATCAGGGACCGTTTAATTGAAAGTGGAATGATCAGTGCAGCTCATGAAGATCCAAAATTTGGCGAACTTTCATGGACCACGAAGGATTCATCTGGAATTGAGCAACAATTCAAAGGCACAGGCTATGGGCATCCGGACTGGATGAGGGCGTATCGACAAATTGTCCGGGACAACATTATTCAGGCAGTAGGTCGTGGACGAGGAGTCACTGATCAGGCTGTCGACGTATTGGTGGTTACAAATGAGCCTTTGGGTATTCCTGTTGATTACAGGCCAGCCCCCTCCCTCATAGCCGACCCTGCTGGGAGCATATTGGAAGCAGTATCAATCATTTCTCCTAATTATATACATTTAGCGAATCTGACTGATACTGGCCTCTCGTCGAGTTCGCTCACCCGACAAATCAAAATTCTTACCGAGGTTGGCCTCATAGTTAGAAAAACAAAGAGGGGCCCAATAAAATTGGCTGACCATTTTTGCTGATTTGGTTCCGAAAAAGGTTTCAAATAGAACACCAAAAATAATGATTTCTTTACTACATTATTTTAAAGGCTTAAATTTGAATCGCGTAAAAGCGATTTGCGTCGCGTCAATATAAACCAACAATAACCAAGAGCGTCAAAATAGCATGAAAATGATTTGCGAAGTCGATACTTCATTGCGGAAGGGGGAATGTGGAAAATGAGGATTTCTTTTACTATCAGGGCCACCGATACAAAGTATGGCTAAATAGGGATGGGTATGCCTGCGTGACACAGGGTCAAGGAAGGAATAGGCAGCCTTTCCTTCTGCATAGGCTTATTTATTCACTTGCATACGGGGTAATTCCAGCCGGAATGCAGATTCACCATCGGGATGGTAACAGATCAAACTGGTCGTTGGATAACCTGCAGGTAATCGACCCTGGAGAGCATCGGGCCATCCATAGAAATTTATCCACGTAAGGCATGATTACCTACGCCTCTTTATTCGTTGAGGTATGCTGGTTTTTGATGAGGATATTGAGATGGCGGGTCTAACCTATTGTTTATCAGACACGCTTCTTTTTTTGGCCTAAAAGATAAAGAGCATTTTGATTTTTCGTGAATATTGAATTAAGGAATTAGGTCTTAAATTGAATTAAGGAATTAGGTCTTAATAAGCTATTTCAAAAAAGGCTCCTCTTTTTCCTTTCTATTTGCCTTTTTTCTTCATGTTCAAGGTCAATAAGATTCCCGGCAATTTTTCTTTTCAGATATTCGCTAGCGGACGTGTATTGGTTTTCATGTAACCAGTCTGAAAGAACTAATAAGCCGGTGCTCCTGGAAGTATAGCGAACTTTTTTAGCTTCCTCATCCAGGGCAAGGCAAATCTCTATCAAGGTTTTAATGTTTGTAGGAACTGCCTCAAAAACAACGCGAAATAGGAAAGGCCTCGAATCGTAGATTGAACCACCCTGTTGTAGGCTAACCGTACACCCATCAGGAACTTTACTATTATCCTTTAATCTCCTTTTCCAGTGAATGGTAACAGCGCTTCCATGGTGAATAGTTAGATACTCAATAGGTTTTTCCATTTCATGAATCATGAAAACCCATGATTGCGCTGGCATCTTGTGAAAATTTGTTACCTCTAGGCATGTCTTGTCCCAAAACTGGGTTCCAGGTCCAACCACGCACCAGAAGCCATCCCGATTCTTTTTAATTGAAAGAAGGCCACGGTTTACTTGAAGCGCGCGAATTACTTTGGAAGGAGTTGTTTTGTAGTCCATTTAGAACTCCTACCGCTTGCCAAGTATTTTCAGATCAAGAACCCAAGTGCATTTGAAATTTTCCCTGATGTGTTTGATCAGGGCACGCTTGTATTGATTTAGCCATTGAGGATCATTCCCGTTGTATAGATGGATTTCCCAGCAAGCATAGTTGCTCCCAGTTGTCCTCTTATGAATTTTCAAGGCACAAACGGCTCTGCAACTATAAAAATAGTTTACTAGTCTAGTGATTGAACAGACATAATCTTCTAGCCTTTCTCTTGGAAGCAATTCAAGTTTTTTTGGGGATCGTAGTGGTGATTCTGTTTGAATAAAATTCATGTCATTTAAATTCTTTTGTCGATTGCAAACACTGCAAAGTGTTTGGGAATTCTCAATTGATGTTTCCCCACCAAGGTTATACGGGACCACATGGTCCACCTGCAATCTACTACCTTTTCCCGTTTTTCCACAGCACAAACATTTTCTGCCGTCTTTGATCTTTACCTGCTCTTTTTCGGATTCAGTAAGTTCTCGCTTTCTTCTTTCCCTTGGAGCTGGCAAAGCCGGTACTTGAGAATTATTCGATAATTCAAACATCGCCCTTTGTGCAGCACCATTGAAAGCAGTTGAGAATCTTTCAAATGACCTGTAAAAAACCCTCCATAAATTCCCGGGTTTATTGAATTCGTTTTCAAGATAGGCATTGTTCTCCAGGAAATTAAACCTAAGGCGTTTCCTTGCAATTTCATCCAGATTGTATTTTTCTCTTTCCTCAAAACGAACCAGTGGCGGCGGGTTTTGGTTTTGTGACAAATGTCTCGCGATTCTGATCAGGTCCTGGACGAGCGTGTTACCGATGTCGTCCTCTTTCCGGTCAAAGAAGATTTTAATCCAAGATTCTACTTGGGGAATCATCCAGTTTGGATCAATAAACTCACGGTCCCATCCGTCAGGAAATCTTTTAGAAAAAAAACTGATAAATTTCTCAAATTTTGGAAGTGTTTCCTCGTAGACCATCACAAATTCAGTGAGGGATTGGGTTTCCTCATTATTTTCCTCATTAGTTGAGACTGTATAGTCTGTCTTGAACCAACCGATAGGCATCACTTTTGAAAAAGAAACGGGTGGCAATTCGCCACCGCTATTGATTTGTCTCGATAAATCTTCGACCAGGCGAATCGAAACATACTCCAGCGGATAGCTACCTCTGGTTACCCTGGTTTCCTCTAAGCCACCATCCAAGGATGTTGGGGTTGCCCAATCAATCAATCTCTTCCATTCATCCATGAACATGACAATGAAGGCTTCATCTGATCCACCAGCTTTGGTTCCTCTTAAAGCTCGCCCAATCATTTGGGCCATAAGGATTTGGCTAGTAGTTTGACGGGTAATAAAAACAGTGCTTACCGAGGGAACATCGGCACCCTCGGTAAGCATCCGAACGTTAATCAGAACTTCAAGTTTTTCTCTTTTCTTGCTATCTTTTCCAGATTTAAACACTTCTAAAATTTTTTGATTGTCGCTAGCGGTTCTTTTGTTTCTTCCCTCTGCTGAACCCGGGTCAGCATCAATTTTAGAATAAATTGCATCCGCACGAACACCTTTTTCCTCTAATTTTGTTTTCAGATAAACGCATTGGTACCAGCGATCAGCGAATATAATGGTCTTTCCATATTTGGTTCTATTTTGGACATATTCATTAACTATGTAGTCGTTCCGCCTGTGGTCATTTGCTAGTTTTTCAATTATTTCTTCTGGTAGATCTTTGTGATCACGTACGAGGCTGGTAAAGAGTTCATCCGAAACAGTCAACTCTTTCCCGGTTGGTAATTGGATATAGTTTGGCCTCGATAGTATTCCAGCAGCGGTAAGTTTTACTTTGTCCGCTTGATAAAGGATGCCTGCCTCAAAAATCTTGCCGAGCCATCCCTTGCGATTTTGGTCTGCATACGTTGGTGTAGCGGTCAAGCCAAGCAAATTAGCATTCGGAATCAATTCCCTGATTCCTAGTTCCTTCTCATCCTTACCAATCAACAGGTTTCTGCAACCGAAGGCAGGAGCGTGGTGGGCTTCATCCAAGACGATAAATAACCCATTTTTTTCGGAACTCCTTAACCACTGATTAAATCTTGTTACAGCTCTACCACCATTCCTACGTTGTGCCTGAGTGTGGAGGTTTTTGATTGCCGTTTGAGTGGTCATGATCAAAATATCATCTTCATCCTCAATAGAAGACGGTGATTCATGGGAAGGATTTGAAGAAACTAGACGTATATTTAGTAACTTTTTTTGACCAGGAATCCACTTCGCATAATTGAATAATTCCTGAAAAGCTTGATCCAAAAGGTAAAAGGAATTCGCCATCCATAGAATCTTTATGTTTTTCGGAACAACATTATCGCAAACCCATTTAACAGAGGTAAAGGTTTTGCCACCACCGGTTGGTAATACTAGTAATCCTCCTATACCTTTCGGTTTTTCAAAAATGAAATTTTTTGTTAAAGCTTCAAAAGCATCAATTTGGTGTTCAAACGGCACTTTTCTAGAAATGGAAGTTTGGTTTGTCCGGGTAGATTCGAGGTCAATTGAATAGTAGCCCATCTCTTTATTCCTTTTTAATCCAAATATTTCCTGACTAGATGATTGTCCCCTACTGATTTACCAGCTATGACTGGCAAATCCATTTAGTTCATCCCCAGCGCCTTCATCGCCGCAGTCATCGGGTCCGAGTAAAAGACCGGATCAACCCGCTCGATGATCTCGCCGGATACCTCCAGGAAGTTGCGCTTATTCTCCAAAGGGACAAGCGCCCTTCGCGCCCCGTTGTCCATCGCGTTTTGTAGCGGTTCCGCAAGGGATCGCATTGCCTTTATGTTTCCTTGGATGCTGAGATCTCCGAGTATTACCAAACCGGGCAAGACGGATTGTTTTTTCAGGGCAGAGTAGATTGCGACCACCAGCGCGATGCCAGCTTCGCAGGGCACCTGGTTACTTAGGAGGTTGATTGCCTCCACATGGAAATCCGTGGTGTCGAAGGCCTGGGCGATCCCCATCTTCACCTTTTGTCCCTGCAGATAGGCAAACGCCCTCTGCAGGGATTCTTTCATCACCCCTTCCACACCGCCAGCAATCTTAAGCTTTCCGGTTCCTGCTGAGATGCCGACTTCCAGGCGGTAAAGGCCCACCTTGGCTTGATCATCAACAGAGGCCGTGTAGACAGAGCCAGGGGCTAAGGGATCAGCGGCTATCATCTCCCCACCACCCTGTTCAGGGCAGGCAACGAATTTTTCTTCCCTGGTCTCATCATCAATAAAAGAGAAGGAGGTTTGGTGGTATTCGAAGGAACCCATTTTCTTGAGCTGTTCTTTGGTCCGTCGCCGTCCTTCCAGTGC
>Ga0315899_10009406_pt1 | contig 10490 bp, 11 predicted proteins | sample LakEriMetagenome_2_FD_203518 | JGI IMG/M metagenome (GOLD analysis project Ga0315899, IMG submission 203518) | Freshwater fungal communities from buoy surface, Lake Erie, Ohio, United States - Buoy 4 MA112 | ecosystem: Environmental > Aquatic > Freshwater > Lake | place: USA: Lake Erie, Ohio...
ACTTTTAAATCAATGGAAAGACGGTGAGCTTCATCATAAATTTGAAAATGGCGAAAGTCCCCTGGAAGTTAAGGAAAGACAATTAATTGTTCTTGAACATTTGATTGAAGAAAATAATGATCGTAATATTCTGATTTGTATGCATGGTAGAGCCATGCGATTATTTCTTAGCTTGTTAACCAATCGTCCACTTGAAAAAATGGATGATTTCCCACATTCAAATACGACACTTTATAAGTTAGGGTTTGATGGAAAGGATTTTCATATCCTGGAATTTAATAATACAAATCATTTAAGTCCGATATCTTAGTTTTGAACAGAATAAAAGTTTCAGCTGTCAGCTATACAAACTCTAAACCATTTGTTTACGGAATTATGCAATCCGATATTTTGCATGCTATAGATTTAAGCTTAGATATCCCTTCAGTTTGTGCAAATAAACTTATTGAAAATCAAGTAGATATAGGATTAGTTCCTGTTGCTGCACTACTTCATATTAAAGATTACCATATTATTTCAAATTACTGCATTGGTGCCAATGGTGCTGTTGATTCCGTTTTTATTTTTAGCAATAAACCCATTCTAGAGATAGAAACTTTACAACTTGATGCCCAATCCAATACCTCAAATTTGCTATCAAAAGTGCTCTTAAAATATCATTGGAAAATTAATCCTAAATTGGTTGAAACAGGGGTAGCAGATGGTATTGTACAAATAGGCGATCGGACATTCCTAAACAGGAATCAGTTCAAATATCACTATGATCTTGCTTTAGAATGGCATAAATTCACAGGCTTACCCTTTGTTTTTGCAGTATGGGCATCTAACAAGATTATTTCCGACGATTTTAAAACCTCCTTTAACGCTGCCTTAGAATATGGCTTAAACCACCGAATGGAGATGATTGCAGATTTAGAAGAGGTTAAGAATATAGACCTTGAAGATTATCTCATGAAGAAAATCGATTTTAACCTTGATCAAGATAAACTTGCAGCTTTAGCTAAATTTAACGATTTGGTTAAGACACTATAATCTGCTTAAAACTAGCTCAATAGCCTGATTTATTACCTTTTCAGGATTAGGGCTAAAATCAAAATTTAGTCTGCTTGCTAGAATTGCATTTACAGACAAGGCTTTATGTCCTAATACTTTAGAAATTGCGTAAATGCCTGCTGTTTCCATCTCAAGGTTGGTAATTCTGTAATCAGCATATTTAAATGTTTGAATATCATCAATTAAGCCCGGAAATGATGCCTTTGCACGAACTTGTCTCCCTTGTGGTGCATAAAATCCTGGAGCAGTCACCGTTATACCACGATCGAGACCTTTCCCAATCGATTCAATTAAATCAGGATCGGCAGCAGAAATATATGGTGTAATACCTTTTAAATGATTGAAATGTGTTTTAAATGCATCCAGAATCATCTGTTCTTCAACTGAAATCTGGTTGAGGTAGAATTGCATTAATGCATCTAATCCTAAACCATACTCAGAAACCATGATACTTCCAATGGGGATATCTTGCTGAACTGCTCCGGAAGTACCTATTCGTATAATATTTAAACTTTTTAGTTCTGGCTTAACCATTCTAGAACCAAAATCAATATTGACAAGTGCATCAAGTTCATTGAAAACAATATCGATGTTATCTGTGCCAATACCTGTCGAGATTACGGTAATTCTGCGTGAACCTATGTATCCGGTATGACTAATAAATTCCCTCTTTCCCTTCTTTAATTCTATGATATCAAAATACTTACTAACCTCAGATACACGATCTGGATCACCAACAGTAATAACTGTTTCGGCAATATCTTCAGGTAATAAATTCAAATGATATATACTACCATCAGGATTAATTATCAAATCAGTTTCCGAAATTTTATTCATTTTAGATTTACGATAAATGCTCAATTCAAAAGTTGATGAATTTACAAGAAATGTCTTTAATATCTTATTTTGATCATTCTTTTATTCAAATGATATACTTTTAAAATACTGATTTACAGTTATTTTCATTTTAATACTAATACCTTAAAACAAAAGCCGAAAAATTAGTTATCTGCTTTAATAAGCAAGTATTCATTATTCTGAAAGAGTAAGAATCAAAATTGAAATTAGTGCAAGAATAATTCCGGCATAATTTAAGCGGCTTAGTTTTTCTTTGAATAGTATAATACCCACAGCAGAACCCACCAAAATTACACCAATATTCATCGAAGAAAATACCACAGAAGGTTGACTACTTAAGGTTTGATGTGCCTTAAGATAAAACACAATGTTTCCAAAATTAGCAATTCCCAGAATCCAGCCACAAACTAAATTGAGGATGGTCAGTTTTAATCTATTTACCACAACCTGATACAAGAGATATATAATTGAAATAGTAAATGCTATAACAAAAACTATAAGTAGGGAAGATGTAAATGGAATATTTTCAGTTTTGGCAATCTGTTTAAAAAGTATATCGATAATTCCCATACCGATAAACACAATTACAGGGTATATCCAAAAGGTATTTGGATTTCCGTTTTGCTTTTGCCAGGGAATAGAAAAAATGATAGCGGTAAAGGCGATTAAAATTCCGATAATTTTAGCAAAAGAATAAGGCTCTTCAAATATCAAAAAGGCAGACAAAACAGGAATAAATAGAGATAATCGTTGCGCAATGTCAGTTTTGACAATTCCTGTATACCTTACAGATTGGGCTAGCATAACAAATATCAAAGGTAAAAACAGACCCAATACGATATAAACGGGAATTATATTTTGAGAAAACTCCGGAATCTCTGGTTTAAAAATGAGCCAGGTTAAAAGACCAGCAATGCTATAGTTCCATGTAATTGCCTGTACGGTATCTATTTCATATCGCCTTGCCAGTTTCAACAAAACCGATACGAATACACTGCAACAAACACTCAGGAAGATATAAATCATTTTATTCCTTATTAAACCAAATGTTTAATAAATCAGTTCCAATACTTTCTACCTCACCTGATTTACCTATTATTTTTGGTGCTGTAATACCAGCATTCCAATTATCCGTAGACGTAAAAACGCGTGCCTCATCCCATAATCCTGCATTAATGAATAAGCTTAGTGTTTGTGCACCACCTTCTATAATTAAAGATTGAACATCCATCAAATAAAGCTGGTAAGCAATCAGTTGAGGTAATAAATTATCGAAATCCTCCAGTTCAAGATATTTGATTCTGTCTACCAGATCAGTTTTTTGCTCGTTAAATATGATGGTATCCTGACTCTGATCAAACACATGCAAATTATTTGGCAACTCCAGTCGCCTGTCTATAACGATACGTATTGGATCTCTTCCAGACCATTCGCGACTATTTAATCTGGGATTATCAGCCAATACTGTGTTCTTTCCTACCAATACTGCGTCCTCTTCCGTCCGCCATCTATGAACTAATTGTTTTGCTTGTTGTGAACTTATCCATTTTTGAGACCCATCTGATGGCGCAAAAAAACCATCTTTAGTTTGGGCCCACTTTAAAATAATATAGGGTCTTTGCTTTTGAATTCGGGTAAAGAATCTTTTATTAATATCAATACACTCTTCAGTCATTATACCTTCAAGAACGTCAATACCAGCATTTTTGAGTCTTTCTATTCCCTTACCATTTATCTGCTCAAAAGGATCACGGCAACCTATAACTGCTCTTGGTATTTCGTGTGAAATAATGAGGTCTGCACACGGAGGAGTCTTTCCAAAATGCGAACATGGCTCAAGATTAACATATATTATTGATCTTTTTAGAAGATCACGGGCATTTTCATGATTTTCAAAAACCTGGTTAATTGCATTAACCTCGGCATGGGCATCTCCATAAGCTCTGTGATACCCTTCACCTATTATTTTTTGGTCACAAACTATAACAGATCCTACCATGGGGTTCGGACTAACATTACCTGATCCAAGCCTGGCAAGATCTAAACAACGCTGCATGTAGTTTTGGTGGGAATGCATTCTGCAAAAATAGGTAGGAATTGCTAAAAAATAGTCAAGAGCAATTTATTTATATTGAATCACACGCTAGACCATTATTCTGCAATTTATTCACTGAATTGGTTTAATTTGCGGAATGACTTTCAGAGAAGTAGAACAAATTTATTTAGAAGCATTAACTACTCTTTATAACAAACAAGAAGCAGGTAGTCTTGCCTGGTTAAGTATCTGCCATGTATGCAAATTTAATCGGTCTGAGTATCTAAATTTAAAGAATACAGAAATTCCAACTGATCAATATGAATCATTATTAAATATCCTGAAAGCATTAAAAACCGGAAAACCACTTCAATACGTCATTGGAGAAACAGAATTTTACGGACTGACATTTAAGCTTAATCCCTCTGTACTGATTCCAAGGCCTGAGACAGAAGAACTGGTTGAATGGATACTTTCAGATGTACGCAAGTCCAAAATATCGTCTGAGGGAATAAAAATCATTGATATTGGAACAGGAAGTGGCTGTATTCCAATATCTCTGAAAATAAATCTACCGGATGCTAAACTTTATGCTGTTGATGTTTCTACTGAAGCACTGGATGTTTCAAGGCAAAATTCAACTTTAAATAATGTAGCGATACATTTTATTCAGGATGATATATTAAATCCAATAAGCGAAGAGCTAAAAAATGAAAAATTTGGAATTATTGTCAGTAATCCACCTTATGTTTTAGATGCCGAGAAGCCAAAGATGCTACCCAATGTACTTGATCATGAACCACATCTGGCATTATTTGTTCCTGACGATGATCCACTTATTTTCTATAAGGCGATTGCTGACTTCGCAATAAAAAATTCAGATATAAATGTTGCCTTATACCTGGAGATTAATGAAAACCTTGGAGAAGAGACCGTTACATTACTAAAGCATATGGGATTTAAAAATATTGAATTAAGACAGGATCTGAGTGGAAAGGACCGAATGATCCGCAGTCATTATATAAACTAAATATTTAATATTAATATTATAAAATTCTTATTATAAATAACTTATGATTTCATTTTTCGAAGCTTCATTGGATCAAATTTCTGTGCATAGAGTTGGGAATAAGGTTCAGGATGAGTTTTACATTTTATCTGATCAAACACTTAATATCGATGATAATGTTCTAAAAAGTTTACTGATAAAGTATTTCCTATCGCCTTTTGAAAAGGGGAATGAGGTTTACAGATTTAATCATTCAAGCGGTGACCTCAACCTTAATGAACTATTCCATTACAGTTCCACGATCTTTTCTGATAAAGCAAGTTTTCATGCAATAAGCCAAAACATAACTAAATACCTTCATGATAGCTCCAATCATCCTAAAATTAAGGCAGGAGAGTTATATATAGCCTCATTTAAGAATTTGCAATTTGAAGGTGAATTACATGATGCAATTGGTATTTTTAAATCAGAAACTAAAGAAAGTTATCTAAAAGTTATTCTGCAACCTAGCGGATTTACATTAAATTATGAAGAAGAAGCTATTAATCTTAACAAACTAGACAAAGGCTGCCTCATATTCAATACTAAAAAAGAAGAGGGCTATAAGGTGATGCTAATTGATCAGACTAATAGAACTGACACAGCTTATTGGAAAGATGATTTTTTAAAACTAAAAATCAGAAATGATAGTTTTAACAAGACTAATACCACATTAGGAGTATATAAGAACTTCATTACCAACGAAATTGATAATGAGTTTGATATCTCAAAGGCCGATAAGATTGACTTATTGAACCGTTCTATGAAATATTTCAAGGAGAAAGATAGTTTCAATCTGGATGAATTCTCAGAGGAAGTGATCGAAAATCCCAAGGCAATTGAATCATTCAAAAAATTTAGTAGGGAATTCAATGAGGAATTTGATGCAGGCATTGATCAACCATTTGATATCTCTGGAGCAGCAGTAAAAAAGCAATCGAGGGTGTTTAAGAGCGTTTTAAAACTCGATAAGAACTTTCATATTTATATTCATGGAAACAAAGAATTAATTGAAAAGGGCTTTGATGATAACAAATCGATGAATTACTACAAGGTTTATTACAGAGAAGAACAATAAGATCAGCTTCTGGGATGAAATTGAATGATCGTATCTCTCAAATAATCGCGGTCTAAATGAGTGTATATCTCAGTTGTGGTAATACTTTCATGCCCAAGCATTTCCTGAACGGCTCTAAGATCTGCTCCGCCTTCAATCAAATGGGTAGCAAAGGAGTGTCTGAAGGTATGCGGACTTATACTTTTATTGATTCCCGCCTTTTTAGCCAGATCTTTGATAATCAGAAACACCATAACTCTTGAGATGGGATTTCCACGCATATTTAAGAACACAAAATCTTCTTTTCCGGGCTTAAAAGCTATATGAACCCTGATTTCTTCAATAAATATCCTTAGAAATTTTATTGCCTCGGATCCAATCGGAACTAAACGCTCTTTATCTCCCTTACCAAGTATCTTAATAAATTCAATTTCCAAAAACAGATTCGAAATTTTCAGGCTGGTAAGTTCAGAGACCCTTAATCCACAACCATATAAAAGTTCCAACATTGCTTTATTGCGCATTCCTTCAGCTTTTGAAAGATCAATAGCCTCTATTAATTTATTAATTTCTATTATGCTAAGCGTATCGGGCAATTTCCTGCTCGTTTTAGGACTTTCAATTAATGCAGAAGGATCAACTTTAATCTGATTATCTAGAAGCAAGAATTTAAAAAAAGCTTTTAATCCTGATAAAACTCTTGCTTGAGTAGGTGGGAGCATACCAAGTTCATTTATCCAAATCAAGAATTCCTTTAAATCATTAGCAGAAACATCAGATAAGACTTTCTTCGAAGATCTGCTATTGAAAAACTGAATCAGCACATCTACATCATGCAAATATGCCTCAATAGTATTTCCAGATAGTGAGCGTTCTAATCTTAAATATGTTTTAAAGCCAATAAGTTCTGATTGCCAATCCAATTTATTTTTTAAGTTTGATAGTGAAAGCCCATTTGGTATTCATAATTTTGAATTTACAAATCACAATTTTTTTATGAAAATACAGATAATTAACGGACCAAATTTAAATTTACTAGGCGTACGTGAGAAATCTATATACGGCGATAATAGCTTTGATTCTTATTTTGAGGAGTTAAAATCTAAGTATAGTTCTATTCAGATCGAATATTTTCAAAGTAATGTTGAAGGCGAAATTATCAATAAATTACATGAAGTTGGATTCAGTTTTGATGGCATTATATTGAATGGTGGAGGCTATACTCACACTTCAGTAGCAATTTCTGATGCCATTGCAGCTATTAAAACCCCAGTTGTAGAGGTGCATATTTCTAACATTTATTCGCGTGAAGAATATCGGCACATATCACTAACAGGAAAAAATTGCAAAGGCGTTTTAACAGGTTTCGGTTTACCGGGTTATAAAATGGCTTTAGAAAGTTTTCTTTAAACTACTGAATGTTTTTTTCTTTTTCATAAAATAATCCCAGACAATACTTCCTCTATACAATCCCGCTGCATTAAATTTTGACTTATTTATTTTGCCAGCCTTATTGATATTTTTAAAAAAATGAGCGAAAAAATAAAAGTGCGCCTTCGAAATTGCCATTGCATTTCTCGGTTTCCCTTCAAACAGATATTTAATTAAGGATAACAAGTCAAGCCAGAAACGCATAAAAATAATCAGAAATGCATTTCCTGAGGATAGATTTTTTTGAAGCATGACGAGGTTATTCCTGAAATTTAAATACGTTTTAAAAGGACTTTCTGCGCTCAATGTACCACCTCCTACATGAAATACTGTAGATTTCGGACAAAGTACAATCTTGTAACCCAGGTTCTTTAGACGCCAACAAAGATCAATTTCTTCCATGTGTGCAAAGAAATCAGGATCAAAACCGCCAGTCTCTACCCAATAATTACGTTTTATAAAAAAAGCAGCACCCGAAGCCCAAAAGATTTCAGACGGATCATCATACTGTTTAAAGTCTTCTTCAACTGTATCAAATATTCTACCCCTGCAAAAAGGATAGCCCAGTACATCCAGGTAACCGCCGGCAGCACCAGCATATTCAAAATAATTTCTTTTAGAGTGGGATAGAACCTTAGGTTGTGCCACGGCAATGTTCAGGTCAGATTCCATAAGATCAATGACCGGTTCTATCCAATTAGATGAAACTTCAACATCCGAATTAAGCAAAATGAAATAATCAAATTCGAGTTGACTAATAGCTCTGTTATAACCCTCAGCAAAACCATAATTCTGATCATTTTGAATAATTGTTACAGTGGGATAATTGGCTTTAAGGAATTCAATAGATTGATCTGTTGAAGCATTATCAGCAACAATTATTTCAAGTCTGGGATAGGTACTGGCAATGACAGATGGAAGAAAACTCTCAAGAAAGTTTCGTCCATTCCAGTTAAGAATTACAACAGCAACATTAGGGATCTTAGTCATTTTTTAAATTACTTGAACTAAATTTCCACCGTTTGTGCGACCATAGCCAAAATTCCGGATGAAGCCGGATATTTTTCTCAAGCTCTTTAATATGAGCCTCAGTAATTTCATGATCTTTGGTATGCACTGGATTTTCAATCAATGATTTAAATACACATTCATAATAACCTCTTTTTATTCTATTTATACTAAAATATACAATTGGATTATTAAGCATCAAAGCAATTTTTTCGACACCTAAAAACACTGCAGTCTGCTGGTTCAAAAAAGTGGTAAAGTATTGAGATTCTTCGCGAGCTGGTGTTTGATCACCAACAAGAACCAGCACAATAGGATCATTTTTGTATTCAATTACTTTCCTGAGTGTAAGTTTCATTGGAACCATTATGGATCCAAAACGGGATCTCATTGAATTCATCAACCCTTCAAAGCGCTTGTCTGACAAAGGCTTATAAACAACAAGAACTTTTTCATTTATTTCAAGCCCTACAGCTACAGGCCCCCATTCCCAATTACCATAATGTCCTGAAACAGCAATCACCGACTTGTCATTTTGAAGGTGCTTTTTTAGAATCTCAATATTTTTAAAAACAAACCTTTTTTTGAGCTCCTTAGCACTAATTGTTAATGTTTTAATTGACTCAAGCATTAAATCTGCAAGATATCTGTAAAATCGTTTCTCTATCAGTTCAATTTCAGATTTAGATTTTTCAGGAAATGAATTTTGCAGGTTACTAAAGACAACTTTTCTTCTGTATTTAAAAATATAATATAAAAATCCATAAAGAATATCTGAAAGGAAATATAGAACAGGAAATGGCAGGAGAGAAAGTAGGTATAATATAACGGCTGTAAATCGGTAAGTAATTAGATTCATTAAGTATTAGATAAGCTATTTAGAATCAAATATCATGGCCTGTTAATAATTACATCATTGCAGCAAACCGTTTAATTGCTAATATTGGAAAACGTTTTACAAACTTAACTTAAACAATGGAAAAAGGTGCTGTTTTCCCTTTATTTTATCTTCCTTCTATTGAGTATTTCATTAAAATACTAAAGTATAAAGATACACTGCTAATTGAAAATTCCGAAAATTTCCAGAAACAGAGCTATCGTAACAGAGCAACTATACATTCACCAAATGGCTCCTTAGATCTAATTATTCCTGTTATTAAGGGTTCTAAAAATCATACTATTGTGCGGGATGTAAAAATATGTTACGACTTTAATTGGCAAAGGCTTCATTGGAAGAGTTTGGAAACATCATACAGAAGCTCAGCTTATTTCGAGTATTACGAAGATGATCTGATTGGCTTTTATGAAAGAAAATGGGAATTTCTTTTCGATTACAATGAAGAATTATGGCATCTATTAAACCGGTTTCTGAAAATAAATATTGACTATAGCTACACTGATACCTATCAATTAACTTATTCTAAATTGGATGATTATCGGGAAAGTATTCATCCAAAACATGATTCTGATATCAGTATTAAATCATATTTCCAGGTTTTTCAAGAAAGAAATGGATTTTTACCGAATTTAAGTATTATTGACCTTGTATTTAATCAGGGACCACAAAGCATTAAGTATCTTTAGATATGTCTAGGATTCGAAGAATAAGTTTTAAATCTAAAAAATATGTTCCTATCACAGGAACAAGCCCTGGTTCTATTCAACTTTATGAAGGTGCATTAAAACCTCGAATTACTCTATATTCCTTCAAATCAAATGAATATCATATCAAGACAATCAATGCCTGTGAAGAAATAGATATTGAGCTTGAATCTTATCCTGGATTTAATTTTTGGATAGATATTCGTGGAATTGGAGATATCCAACTTCTGGAATATCTGCAAAATAAATTCAGTATCAATAAGCTGGTGATGGAAGATGTAACTGATTGCAGACAAAGGCCTAAATTCGATGAATTCAGTGATTCCCTGTTTACTGTAAGCAGAAATATGTATGTTAATGAGAAACTGGAAATAGAAAATGACCAGGTTTCATTTATT
>Ga0315899_10009408_pt1 | contig 10488 bp, 8 predicted proteins | sample LakEriMetagenome_2_FD_203518 | JGI IMG/M metagenome (GOLD analysis project Ga0315899, IMG submission 203518) | Freshwater fungal communities from buoy surface, Lake Erie, Ohio, United States - Buoy 4 MA112 | ecosystem: Environmental > Aquatic > Freshwater > Lake | place: USA: Lake Erie, Ohio...
GTCCGGCTTGGGCGCGGAGGCGTTCGAGGCCCACGGGCAGGGTGGGGGCGTCGAACCCGCTCATCAGTTTGAGCCCGAGCCGGTCGGCGTGGGCGCGCAGCTCCGGGGTCACGTAGGTGCAGACGCCGTCGAAGCCGGCGGCGCGCATCTCTTGCAACTGTCGTTCTGGGCTCCAGGGGCGTCCGCGGGGATGGCCGGCCAGCGACCAGGTGGCGGCGCAAATGACGAGGCGAGGGGACGCGGCGGGCACGGCGGAAAATTCATGAAAACCGTGGTTGAGTTTCAGGGAGGCGCGAGCTTATTCCCGGCGCCGCTCGGGACGGCCACGCGCGGTCCCGACCCTCCCTCTTCCCCTGCCGATGCCCCTGCCGTTCACCGCCCAGGCCCAGTGGATCTGGTCCGCCGAGGGTTCCCACGCCGCCCCGGCGCCCGAGAACGCCAGCCCGTCGCACTTCCAGGTGCGCCTCTTCCGCCGGACTCTGGAGTCCGCGCGGCCCGGTGACCTGCCGGCCCGGATCCACGTCTCTGCCGACAGCCGCTACGTGTTGTGGTGCAACGGTGCGCTGGTGGGGCGGGGGCCGGCCAAGGGGGACGTGAACCATCAGTTCTACGACACGCACGACCTAACGCCCTACCTGCGGGCCGGGCGGAACGTGCTGGCCGCGCTCGTGCTCGATATGTCGCGGGTCGCGCACCGCCCGACGCAACTGGGGGCGCCGTGCTCGGTGATGACTTACGCCGGGGGCTGGTTGGTCGACGGCGGGGACTGGAGCACCGATGGTCGTTGGCGGGTGGCCGTGGACCGCGCGCACCGGTTCCAGAACGACGGGACGACCTTCGAGGGCTACCAAGGGTATTACGAGCACCGGGTGGAGGCGCTGGTCCCGCGTGGCTGGCAACTCCCGGAATTCGACGATGCGGCGTGGGCGCCCGCGACGCTGCTGTACCGGGCGGAACGGCGGGAGGATCGCCGGGATCCCGCCAGTCCGTACGGGTTGGTCGAGCGGATGATCCCGGCGCTGGGGGAGGGTGCGGCCGCGGGGTTCGCGGAGGGCTTCCTGCCGGGCGGCGGCGATCCGGGAGCGGCGTGGCGGCGCCTGCTCGCGGGCGCGGGTGACGTGGAGGTGCCGCCGCACAGCGAGGTGGAGGTCATTTTGGACGCGGGGGTACTCACCACCGCCTACCCGCGGCTCGAATCCCGCGGGGGAGCCGGGGCGGACGTCCGCCTGACCTACGCGGAGGCGCTGCGGCTGCCCTGGGACACGCCCGGGGCGAAGTTGCTCGGGCGGCGGCAATCGCTGGCGAACCTGGCCTCCCATTACGCGGATGAGAGCACCGGCTGGACCTTTGACCGCCGGGGCAAGATGAGCGGCTGGAGCGACCGTTGGGAACCCGCGGGCGGGACCGGGCGGGAGGCGTTCGAACCGCTGCACTGGCGGGCCTTCCGTTACGTGGGCCTCCGGGTGCGGACGGGCGCGGAACCCCTACGCCTGCTTGGCTGCACGCACCGCTTCACGGCCTATCCTTATCAGGTGCGCGCCGAGTTCGCCTGCGATGATCCGGCGCTGGAGGCCATCTGGCGGGCGTCCGTCCGGACGATGCGCCTCTGCGCCCACGAGACCTTCGAGGACTGCCCCTACTACGAGCAGATGCAGTACGCGGGGGACACGATGATCACCTCCCGGCTGGGGATGCTCACGGCCGGCGACTACCGGTTGACCCTCCAATCCCTGCATCACTTCGACTGGTCGCGCCTCCCGGACGGGTTGACCCAGAGCCGTTACCCCTCGCGGCTCCTGCAGGTCATCCCGTCGTGGTCCCTGCACTGGATCACGATGATTCGCGACTACGCGTATCACTCGGGGGATGTCGCGGCGGTGCCGGCGTTGCTGCCCGGGGTGCGGGCGGTGCTCGACTGGTTTGCGCGGCACGCGGGGGCGGACGGGTTGCCGGAGCGGCTGCCCTACTGGAACATCACCGATTGGTGCCCGTGGTGGCCGCGGGGTGTGGTGCCGGGCGCGGACGTGGGGCCGACCTGCATCATTTCCGCGCAGTATGGCGTGGGCTTGGCGGAGGCGGCGGACCTCTGTCGGCTCGCAGGGCGCAGCGACGAGGCGGAGCGGCTCGAGCGCGAGGCGGCGCGGGTACGGGCCGCGGTGCGGGCGCGGTTCTGGTCCGAGCAGGAAGGGCTGTTCCAGGACCGGCCCGGCGGGCCGGAGGTCAGCCAGTACGGCAACGCGTGGGCGGTGCTCTGCGGGGCCGCGGGCGAGGCGGAGCTGCGCCGGCTGGCCGCGCGTTTCCCGCACGATCCCGCGTTGGCACCGGGATCCTTCTTCTGGTGGCACGCTGGCTTCCGGGCGCTGGAGCGGATGGGCGCCTACGACACGATGCCGCGCCACCTCGGGCCGTGGCACGAGATGACTGGGCTCGGCTTGGACACTTTCGTGGAGGAAAACAGTTACTGGCGCTCGCTCTGCCACGCGTGGTCGGCGCATCCGGCGCTCGAGTTCCTCAACCGTATCCTCGGGGTGGAGCCCCTCGCCCCGGGCTTCGCGGTCGTCGGGGTGACGCCGCGGCGTTGCGGCCTCGGGTCGGCCCACGGCGCCGTCTGCACCCCACGGGGGCTGGTGCGCGTCGCTTGGCGCGTCGAGGCCGGCCGGTTCCGGCTCGAGGGCGAGGCCCCCGCCTCGACGCCGGTGCGCGTGCGCCTGCCGGGCGGCGAGGAGGCGGAGTTCGCGGGCGGCGCCTTCGCGCTTGAGGGGGTGGCGCCGTGAACCCCGGGTTGGCCCTGACGGAGGCGGCGGATCGCCTGGAAGTGCACCTCGCTGGCCGCCCGCTCTGGACCTACGTTTACGCGCCCGCCACCCCTGCGCAGGAGGCCCCGCGGCCGTACTTCCATCCGTTGTACTCCGCGGACGGCGATCTGTTGACCAACTTCCGGCCCAACGACCACCCGTGGCACCACGGCCTCAGTCTCACGGTGACCTCCGTTGCTGGGGTTAACTTTTGGGGCGGGCCGTCCCACCGGGCGGGCGAGGGCTACCGGTGGCGTGGCGACCAGGGGCGGCAGGTGCACGCCGGCTGGGTGGCGCGCGGTGCCGCGCGGCTGGAGGAGGCGGTTGAATGGCGGTCGCCCGCGGGCGAGGTGCTCCTGCGCGAGGAACGCGTGCTCGCCACGGACGTGTTGCCCGACGGCTGGGCGTTGGATTGGACCAGCCGGCTGTGGAACGCAGCCGATCGGCCGCTGGTGCTCTCCAATTACCACGCCGGCGGCGGCCTCGCGGGATCCCATTACACCGGCCTGCAGTTCCGCGGCGCGCGCGAGCTCCTCGACGAGCACGGCGACGCCACCCTCGGGGTCAGCGGCCCGGGCGGGCGCCGGGGTGAGGCGGAGGTGCACGGCGTGCCTGCTCCGTGGCTCGAGTGGTCGTGCCAGCACGACGGTTCCCTGCGGCGGACCAAGATTCGGTTCGAGAGCCGCACCGGGCCGATCCCGTGGTTTGTGCGGGCGAAAAACCCGCTCGCCGCCTTCGCCTTTCACGCCGACGCTCCGGTCATCCTCCCCGCCGGGGGCGATCTCCTGCTCGACCACCGGCTCGAATTTCTCCGCGCATGAGCCTGCCCCGCCGCTCCTTCCTCCGCCACGCCGCCCTCGGGGCGGCCGGGCTCGGCCTCGCGCGGGAAGCGGTCGCGGCGCTCCCGGAGTTCGCCGCTGACCGGCCCGAGCCCTTCTGGGAGGCGGTGCGCGCCCTCTACCCGCTGGAGCCCGGCTTCAGTTACTTCAACACCGGCGGCCTCGGCTCGACCCCGACGCCGGTCCTCGAGCGCGTCGCCGAAGTGACCCGTCGCCTGCAGGCCAAGGCCGAGCACGGTCACGCGCAGTTCACCGCCGCCCGCGCCGACGTGGCCCGCTTCCTCGGCGCGGACTCGGCCGAGGTCGCCTTCGTCCGCAATGCCACCGAGGCCAACGCGACCGTCGCCGCCGGCCTCCCGCTGCGCGCGGGCGACGAGGTCATCTTCGAGACCCATGCCCATCCCGGCGGCGCGTTCCCGTGGCTCCAGGCGGCCCGCGCGCGCGGCGTGGTCGTCCGCACGTTCGAGCCGGATGCCCGCTCCGCGGCGGTCAACCTCGCCCGTCTGACTGCGCTGGTCGGCCCGCGCACCCGTGTGGTCCAGCTCTCGCACATCACCGCGCCGACTGGCATCACGCTGCCTGCGCGGGCCGTGGCCGACCTCTGCCGCTCCCGCGGGATCTGGTTCCACCTCGACGCGGCGCAATCCGCCGGGATGGTGCCGGTCGATTTCACCGCGCTGGGGTGCGACTCCCTCGCGGTCAGCGGTCACAAGTGGATCGGCGGCCCGCTCGAGACCGGCGTGCTGTGCGTGCGCCGCGCGCGGCAGGAGGAGCTGGAGCCGCCGCTGGTGGGCGCGCACTCCGGCGATCTCGATCCGACAGGCCGCTTCGCGTTGAGCCCGGGCGCGCTGCGCTACGAGTACGGCACCCGCAACGTCGCCGCCGCGCTCGGGTTGGCGGAGGCGATGCGCCTGCAGGAGCGGATCGGCCGCGACCGGATCGCGGCGCGCGGGCGCCAGCTCGCCGCCCGCGCGCACGCCGGCCTCGCGGCCCTCCCGGGCGTCGAGGTTCTGTCCCCCGATGCCCCCGACCTCCGCGCCGCGATGGTGACGTTCCGCACGGCCCGGATTCCGCACGACCGCCTCTTCGGCCTGCTCTTGCGCGAGAAGTCCATTCGCGCCCGTCCGGTCACCGAAGAAAAACTCAACGCCCTGCGCGTCTCGACCCACCTGTGCAATTCGCCGGCCCAGGTCGACGCGCTGGTCGCGGCGGTGGGCGAATTCCTGCGCCGGGAGGCCTGAAGCCTATGCCCGCGTCAGTCCACCTCGACCACCATCTCGATCTCGACCACGGCCCCGGCGGGGAGCGAGGCCACGCCGAGGGCGGCGCGGGCGTGCTTGCCGCGTTCGCCGAACACGGCGACGAGGAGGTCGGAGCAGCCGTTCATCACCTGGGGCTGCGCGGTGAAGGTGTCCACGGCGTTTACGAAGCCGCCGACGCGGACGACACGCTTCACGCGCGCGAGCTCGCCGATCTCCTGCTTCAGCGTGGCCAGCAGCGCGAGCGCGGTGGCCTGGGCGGCGGCGTTGGCCTGCTCGGGCGTGGCGTTCTGGCCCACCTTGCCGGTGATGACCTTGCCGGCGGCGTCGCGCGGGATGTGGCCCGCGAGGAAGACGAGGTTGCCCGAGCGGACCGCGGGCACGTAGTTCGCGATCGGAGCGCTGACCGGCGGGAGCTTCAGCCCGCGCGCGGCGAGGCGGGCTTCGGGGGTCTCGGCGCCGGCCGCCCCGGCGGGCACGGCGGCGGCAAGGGCGAGCGTGAACAGGAAGCAGGGGAGGAGACGCATTCCCGGAGGCTGGCGCGATGATCCGACGCGGACGATATTTTTTTGCCGGCGCGCTCGCGCTTCTGGCCGCCCTCGCCCCCCGGGCGGCGGAGGCGCCCCGGCACGACCTGCATTTGCTCGTCAACCTGAGCGGCCCCGGCTCCGGGATCATCGGCCGCGCGGGGCCGGCCCGCAGCGGCCTCTACCGGTCGGTAGACCGGGCCACCTTCGAACACGTCGGCCCCCACCACATCCGGATGTTCCACCTGACCCACGACCCGCGGGACGCCCGGGTCGTGTACGTCGCGGCGCTCGACGGCCTCCTCCGCTCCCCGGATCGCGGCCGGACGTGGCGGATCACCACCAGTTGGGACATGACCGAGGGCAAGGCGGTGGCCTTCGACCCGGCGGAGCCGGCGCACCTTTACCTCGCCCTGCCCGACGGCATCGCCTTCTCGCCCGACGGCGGCGGCACGTGGGAGCGGCGCCAGGCGGGCATCGCGCGCGCCTACACCAACGCGCTCGTGTTGGACCGCAGCCGCGCGGGCCGCGTCCTCGCCGGGTGTGAGCTGGGCATCCACCTTTCAGAGGACGCCGCGCGCACGTGGCGGCGGGTCCGCCCCACTGCCAAGGTGACCTACGACCTGCGGCAGTCGCCGCACGATCCGCGTGCGTTCGTCGCCGCGACCTCCGCCGACGGCCCGCTCGCCTCGGCGGACGGCGGGGAAACGTGGCGCGAGCTCCCGGGCATCGGCCGGGAGCGGACGTTGCACAACATCGTCTATGACCCGGTCGTGCCCGGCCGGCTGGTCCTGTGCGGCTGGGGCGTGGGCGTGCAGGTTTCCGAGGACGGCGGCGCGACGTGGGCGGACCGTTCCGCCGGCCTGCCGCGGCGACAGGTGTGGAGTGTGGCGGTAGACCCGGATATTCCCGGTCGGCTTTACGCGGCACCGTTCCAAGAGGACGTTTACGCCTCGGACGACCTCGGCCGCACCTGGCGGCCGCTGTCCTTCGGCAAGGCGACGGTGTTCGCCTTCGGCTTCCTGCCCCGTTCCGCCCCATGAAGCGTGCGTTCACCGGCCTGTTCCTCCTCGCCCTCTTGATCGCGTGGCCCGACCGGGGGGCGGCCCAGCCCGCGCATACGGGCCCGATGCCCTCCGGGCGGCCCGAGCCCGAGGCGTTCCAACGGCGCGAGGCTTATCTCGCGCGGCGCGACGAGGCCGTGCGTTGGCGCGCGGCGCAGACGCCCCTGGCCTCCGCCGGCCTCGCCGACCTCGCGGCCCGGCTCGCGCTGCGGCAGGACGCGCTGGGCGTCTCCGCCCGGCTGATCGAGGTGCTGCGCACCCCGTCGGGGGATATGTTCTGGATGTTCCCCGCCACCTGCATCGCCTACCTTGGGCGTGACCAGTTGACCGTGGAGGCGAAGGCGGCGCTGCGCGAGGCTTGGCGCACGTACCATCCCCTGCGGGGGGACACCGAAAACCATTGGGTGATGTACTATACCTCGATGCTGCTGATGGCCCAGCTGTGCCCCGGCGAGCCGGGGGACCGCTGGTTTAACGGTAAGAGCTCGGACGAGATCGCGGCGGAGGCGCGCACCTGGCTCCGGCACTGGATGGACCTCACCACTACGGTCGGCCAAGGCGAGTACGACTGCACCCACTACATCGGCGAGTACCTCATCCCGATGCTGTACCTGAGCGTCTGGGCGCACGATCCGGAGATGCGCCAGCGCGGGCGGATGATGATCGACTATATCCTAGCCGATTTTGCGGTGGATTCCCTGCAGGGGATGTACGTCGGGGCGCATGCCCGTACCGACGACAAGACCGTGCTCGAGCGCTGGAACGGCCTCTCGTCGTTCTTCGCCTGGCTCTGCTTTGGCAACACGGTGCCGCCCGCCAACTATGGGGGTTGGGGCATGTTCTTCGCCCTCGTCGCCGACCACTACGAGGTGCCCGAGGTCATCCACCGGATCGCCACCGAACGGACCGGGTCCTACCTCCACCGGGAGCGCAAGCGCACGCGCCACCGCTGGCGCCACAGTGACGTGCGCAACGCCCCGGTCTACAAGACGACCTGGGTCGGCCCCGACTACGCTGTCGGCTCCGACCAAGGCGGTTTGCTGCAGCCGATCCAGCAGCACTCCTGGGGCCTCACGTGGGCGGTGCCGGACCCGCGGGGCGTCCACAATACGATCTTCGCCAACCAGCCGTTCTACGGCGCCGAGGAGTTGATGATGTATTTCACCGAGATGCCGGATTGGATGCCCGCTTCGGTGACGTTTCAGGGCAAACCGACCTACACCAGCGAGGCGAAGCTCCTCGGCGGCTCTCCCTACGAGGAGATCTTCCAGCAAGATGACACGGTCATCGCGCTGCACCGCATCGCGCCGGACGCGCCCTTCGTCCAGGTGAACGGCTTCTTCTCGAAGGATCTCGTCCGCGCCGAGGAGGACTCTTCCGGCTGGATCTTCGCGCAGGGTGGCCGCGCCTACCTGGCTTTCCGTCCGCTCGCGGCGTATGAGTGGCTTCCCCTTGAGGGCGGCGGCCGGCGCCTGCGCTCTCCGCACGCGCGCAATGGCGTCATCCTGCAGCCGGCCTCCGTCGCCGATTTCCCCTCTTGGGAGGCCTTCAAGGTGGCCGTCCGCGCGCTGCCGCTGGAGGTCCGCCTCGATCCCGTCCCGCGGGTCGCGTTCACTACGCTCCGAGGCCGCCGGGTCGAGTGCGCCTTCGGCGAGGCGCCCCGCGTCGACGGTCGGGTCATCGATCACGCCGCGGAGTGGAAGCTCTTCGCCGGCCCTTACCTCAACGCGGAGGTCGGCAGCCGCCGGCTCGAGCTCACGCACGGGCGCCTGACTCGCGTTCTCGATTTCAACACGCTCACGATCACCGATGCGGTCCGTCCCTGAAAACTTCAGGCGGGCCGCGTTGGCGCTCGCCTTGGGCACCGCCGCCTTCGTCGCGGACGCGGCGCCCGCTCCGACTCCGTCCCCGGACCCGACCCCGGCCGCCGCCGCGCACGCCTTTTTGGAGCGGCTGGCCGATGAGGTGGGACCGCGCCTCACGGGCAGCCCGGGTAACGCGGCCGCGCTCGATCGTCTCGAGGCCGAGTTGCGCGCCGTGGGCCTCGCGCCCGAACGCCAGCCGTTCACTGCGCCGGGATGGATCCGCGGCGACGACGAGGTCGAGGTGCTCGCGCCCTTCGCGCGGCGCCTGCGCGTCGCCGCGCTGGGCTTTTCCCAGGCGCATCCGGCGTTCACGGGAGAGTTGGTGGACATCGGCCTCGGCCGGCCCGGCGACTACCCTCCGGGAGACCTCCGCGGCCGCGTGGGCCTGCTGGCGTCCGGCTCGCCGCTGCCCGCTGCGGACTACGTCGGCACGGCGGGGGCCCGCGGGCTCGCGGCCATCCTCTTCATCAACCGGGAGGGCGGCGGGCAGCTGCTCGCGCGCACCGGCTCGCCTGCGGGTCAGCCCCTGCCGCTCCCGGTGTACTCCGTCGCGCAGGAGGAGGGCCGCTGGCTCGGGCGTCTCTTGGCGCGCGGGGTCCCGGTGCGCCTGCGCGTGGAGACGCGCTCCCGCTGCGTCCCGGTCGCGACGGCCAACCTCCGCGTCGTGTTGCCCGGTCGCGCGCCCTCGCGGGTGATCGTCGGCGCGCACCTCGACAGCTGGGATCTGGGCCAGGGCGCATTGGATAACGGCATCGGGGTCGCGCAGCTCCTCGCCCTCGCGCGCGCGCTGGTCGGCGTACCTCGCCACCACGCGATCGAGCTAATTTGGTTCAACGGCGAGGAGCAGGGTCTGCAGGGGTCGCGCCACGCGGCCGCCCTCCTTGCCGCTACGCCGGTGGCGGCGATGCTCAACCTCGACATGATTGGCGTCCCCGTCGCGGTGAACGCGCTCGGCGATGACGCGCTGGTGCCGTTCCTCGAGCGCTGGAACGCCGCGCGCGCGCCGGAGCGTCGGCTGCCCAAAGGGGTTGAGAATACCAACTGGATCGGCAGCGACCACACGCCCTACCAGCTCGCCGGCGTCCGCGCCCTCACCTTCAACGCGCCCCTCCCGCGCGAGGCGGCGCGGCATTACCACGATCTCGCCGACACCGTGGACAAGGTGTCCCCGCAGCTGCTCGCGGACTCGACCGCCGTGATCCTTGATTTGGTGCGCGCGCTGGCGGACGAGCCCGGGCTCGACGTGGCGCGGCGCCCGGCGGCGGAGACGGACGCCCTGTTCACCCGCTTCGGACTCGACGCCCGCCTCCGCGCCTTCGGGCTCCGGTGAGTGGAGCCTCTGCGACGGCACCGTTGAAGGTCCGGAGGAGTCCGCGGCTGCAGCCGCGGCCACAATTGAGTCGGGTGGAGCGCTTTGACTCCGGCAGAGTTTGTCCCACGGTCGGGTCCTAACCCCCATGATTCACCGCCGGCCCCTCCTCCTCGCCCTCCTCCTCCTCCTCCTGCCGATGACGTCCCCCCTCTCCTCCGCCGCCGCCCCGCAACTCGCCTCGCTCGTCGTCGGGGGCGGCTGCTTCTGGTGCACCGAGGCCGCCTATGAGCTGCTGCCCGGGGTGAAGGGCGTCGTCAGCGGCTACGCCGGCGGCCACGTGCCGAATCCGACCTACGAGCAGATCTCGACGAAGAAGACCGGCCACGCGGAGGTCATCCGCATCGACTACGACCCGGCCGTCGTCTCTCTGGAGCGGCTGCTGGACTACTTCTGGCAGGTGCACAACCCGACCCAGGTCGGCGGCCAGGGCAACGATATCGGCCCGCAGTACCGCTCCGTGATCCTGTATGCCGATGCCGCCCAGAAGGAGGCGGCGGAGCGCTCGCGGGCCCGGGCGGCCGCGACCTTCCGCGACCCCATCACCACCGAGATCGCCCCGCTGGAGCGTTTCTGGGAGGCGGAGGCCTACCATCAGGATTATTTCCGCCGGAATCCGAACGCGGGGTACTGCGCCTACGTGATCGCGCCGAAGGTGAAGAAGCTGAGCGAGCAGTTGTCCAAGGAGAAGCAGCCCTGAGCCGGGCCGCCGCCAGCGTTCCGCGGGTCACGGTGCTCCTGCCGGCCCGGGACGCGGCCGCCACGCTCGC
>Ga0315899_10009411_pt1 | contig 10488 bp, 5 predicted proteins | sample LakEriMetagenome_2_FD_203518 | JGI IMG/M metagenome (GOLD analysis project Ga0315899, IMG submission 203518) | Freshwater fungal communities from buoy surface, Lake Erie, Ohio, United States - Buoy 4 MA112 | ecosystem: Environmental > Aquatic > Freshwater > Lake | place: USA: Lake Erie, Ohio...
ACGTCCTGTGGGCAGGGGAACGGCTTGCGGTCCTGGTGGCCCGTCTCCGCCTTCAGTTTGGGCAACATGGCCACCCGCAGCAGCAAGGCAAACACCACGTCCAAGGCGGCGTAGTGAGCCTTCTCCGGCTTCAGCTGACCCGGTGGATCCACATCCCAACCGCCCGCCTGCAGAGATTTATCCAGCGACACCTTGAGGTAGGCCTCGCACAGGTCGGCCAGGCCCCGATAGCTGGGGAACTGGGGATCACCCAGGTGCAGCAGGCGATCGGCCACCATCGTGTCCAGAAGTGGCATCTGCAGCTGGATCCCACCGTGGTGCTCGAGCCATTTGCTCTCAAAGTTCAAGTTCTGGCCGACGAGGGTGTGGCTGCCGTCGAAGAGGTCAGCCAGAACTGTCAATCCATCGGGAATTGCCCAAAGGTCAATGACGTAGCAGACCGGTTTGGCGTCATCCACCAGGTAGCCCAGCTGGATCGTCCGGATCCGACCCTCTCTGGGGTCGAGGCACGTCGTTTCAATGTCCAGCCCCAACACCTGGTGCTGAGCCAGATCCGCCTTGGCCTTGGCCAACCCGATCTCTGTGGCGATGTCGAAGCGCTGGTACTCCAGCCCGTCCACCAGGGTTGTCTTGCTCAGCATCGGCTTCGGTAACACCGTCTTACGCTACGGGATTAACAGCCGTTTAGCCGCAGACCAGGCCAGCTTCTTCAACAGCAGCCCGCCAGTCGAGGGCGGTCCCGAACTCTTCCTCCATCCGGGCCTCTACCCAGTCCGCATCCAGGCCGCGGCGCCGGCTGATCTTCTGCAGATAGAGGAGGTAGGTCTGAGCATCCCCCTCGGTGGGCTGAGGGAAGCAGGCCTGCAGGTGCCAGATGGCCTTTGGGGCGGTTCTGGTTTCGAGGAAGAAGGCCTTGGTGGCCCAGCCAGGATCTTTGCCGCTCTTCAGCGCCCGCTTCCGCAGGGTGACCAGCTGCTTCTTCAGCCGGGCCTCCGCTTTGGCCGCAGCATCGTTCTGCTGGATCACCAGGCGGGAGAGGGAGCCGTCGTGGTCCACGTCCTTGCTGGGGAACGCCGCCCCACAGCAACTACAGAAACGGGCGAACCCATAGGACAGCCCGGGGCAGCCTGTTTCCTCCACCTTGGGGCACTCCTTCATGGAACCGCCAGCCCCGCCAGCCCCATCAGGGGGAGCTTGCAACTCGTAGTGGGTCAAGGACTCGGGCACAGGGATCTTGGAGAGCACCCCAGCCATGTCCAAGATGGTGGCCTGCGTTTTGCCTGTATCCGGAGAGATACGAAATACGCGGCCTAGTTGTTGCCAGATAAGAGAAACCGATTTCGAATTTCTAGCGAGAATTCCGCAACTGATGCTGGGTTCGTCGAACCCCGTGCTTAGAACTTGGCAGGAACAGACAACAAGAATCTCCCCATCTTTGAGGGCTTTGTAGATCCGCTTGCGCTCTTTCGGGCTGGTCTTGCCGTCGACGTAGGCCGCCGGAATGCCGTGGCGGTTGAAGGCGTCGGCGGCGTGGATGCTGTGCTGGACGCTGGTGGTGAAGACTGCTGTTCTCTGGCCGGGAGCCAGCTGCTGCCAGTTCTCCACCATCCGCTCCAGCAGATCGGGATTGTCGGCCCGAGCGGAGAGCTCCTTGAGGTCCCAATCCCCCGCAATGGTGCGGATGCCGTTGGTGTCGGCCTGGGCATTCCGCAGGCTGTAATAGACGGCCTTGACCAGGAACCCCATCTCCTGGAGCTCCGCGATCGTGGGCCCGGCCAGCATGGTGTCGCATTGCAGGTGAAGCGAGCGGCTGCGGGATAGCCGCCAGGGGGTGCCGGTCAGGCCCAGGTGGGCGCAGGTGGTCATCTGGTCGAGCAGCTGTCTGGCTAGGACGTGATTCCAGATGTCGTGGACCTCATCCCAGACCACCAGAGCCCAGTGGTCGTTGAGGTAGTTGAAGAACCACTTACGGCGGGAGATCGTCTGCAGGCTGGCAATGGTCACCATCGCCGTCCGGTTCTCGGGCTTGCCAGCTTTGACGTATCCAATGGCGGACTCTGGAATCCCCAGAGACATCAACTTGTCAGCGGTCTGGTCGACCAGACAGTCCAGAGCACAGATGAAGAGCGCTCGTTCCCCTGCTTGGTAGTAATCCAGGATCAGGCTTCCGCAGACAATGGTGTTGTGGGTGACGGTGAAGTCCCCCAGCAGGAACAGCCGATCAGGGCCTGACAGCTCAAAGCCGAAATAATCACCAGGACCCACCGGCTCGAGTTTGATGCCGGTGCGCAGCACGTCCTTTTTCTGCTGGCGTGGCCGAACCTTCCGACGAGGTATCCGAACGGGAAGATCCTCCAGGCCATCACCGCTGATGCTCAGCCGCCAATACCAATCACCGGCGTGGGCGGCATTGGTGGCCTTCTTCCACTGCTTCGACTTGTAGGCAGCAAAGCCAAGGCTGCGGGCGATGAAGCAGACGTCGTCTGCCAGTCGCTCCACCTTCGTGATCGCGTCGTAACCCCCGTGAGCGGCGCAGCCATCGGCGTCGAGGTAGCCGGCCAGCACCTCCATCCGGGTCTGACGGCTGCCGCACTTGTAGGCGTGAGGGATGTGGCGGTTCTGAACTAGGTCCAGGTTGCGCAGCGCTTCCCGCATGGGATTGGCAGTTTTCTTGCGGCCGGTTGTGACTCGCCAGGTGGGGCAGCCAGAACTCCCTTCACTGACGGCAACATGGCAGCCCACGCTGGCGGCGTAGACCTCAACCTCCCTCCGCACTTCTGAGTCGGGCTTGCTGATACAGGTGCAGAGTTCGTCACGCTGCGACCCGTCTCCCAACCAGAGGCCGAGCATGTAGGCCGGCATCTCAGGGTGGAGGGGGCCGGCATCAGGGAAGTCCACACCCGTACGCCAAGCCTTGAGCAGGTGCTTTTGATACTTGGTCAGGGCTAGGTATTCCCTGACGCTGAGGTTCACGATGTCGCCGGCCCTTGCCGTTTGCGTGCCGAAGGTGCGCGGTCGGCCCTTGCCGTCGTTGGTGACGCGAAAGCTCAAGATGTGGCTCTCGTTGACGACGAAGGGGTCTCCCTTCACCGGCACCACCTTCCACAGCTGCTCACTGCCGCGGGCCAGGCTTTCAACGCGGCGGGGCTGACTATCAGGCCCCATCAACAGGTCGCCGACCTCGATCCGCTCGACCGGTAGGACAGTGCCGTCGTGCAGAAGTACGGGGGTGCCGGCCGCAAGGCACTTGCCCCCGCCGGTGGCCAGCACCATCAAGATGATCCGGTGGATCAGTGCTGCTTCGTAGAACTGATTACGCAGCTCTTCTTGGTACGCCCGTGGTGAAATCATCGCGGTTGGTGGTGTCGTTGTCGCAGAACTTGCGGAAGCCTTCTTTGAAATGCTCGACCACGCCAAAGGGGTCGTGGTAGCAGGCGGCGGCTGAGTAGCGCTGGATGAACCGCAGCCCCATCCCGTTGAGAACCGCATCTCTGGCTGCGTCTTCCGCCCGGCGATGCGCGTGATAGGTGTGTCCGTCGATTTCCAGCACTCCGACTTTCCCTGTCTTGGCGTCAAGCACCTCCAGATCCAGCATTCGGCTGGGCAAGTCCTGGTGAGCCGCTGGGTAGCTCAGAAACCAGCGGGGGTTGGGATTAACCGGGAGCCCCCGCTGGGTGAGCATCGCTGTCATGCGCTCTTCGATCTCACTGCAGAACAGAGGATCGGACTGCTCTCTTTCTGCAGAAACAGGATCTAAACCGCAGAGCAAGATGCTATCTGCAGGGATTCTGTCTGCCAGAAAGAATGACATTGAAAAAGGGGCACATTGTGCCCCATAAGTTTGCCGGAAACTGAGCTTCAGAACTCGACAGAGACGTCGTCGTCGCTGTCTTCATCAGCCTCTACAGCAGCCACAGCGGCCTGCTTCTTGCGAGCAGCTGCAGCCTTGGCTGCAAGATTGGCCCCATTGGAAGGAGCGGCTGCCGGTGCAGCAGCAGGAGCGGGGGCTGCCTTAGGGGCAGGACGCTCTGCAGCAGGTGCCGACACCGCTTTCTCCAGGGTGCGCTCCGCGGTGGCCTTGAGGCGAGGCTCCGCCTTCTCGGGGGGCAGGGCCGACAGCGAGCAGCCGATCTGCACCTTTCCGCCCTCCCCGAAGGGGGTTTTTGAGGTGATCGACAGCACGCAGACCTTGCCCTTGGCATGGGCTGCTTCTGCGTTGAAGCCGGCCTTCAGGGCCAGGTCGGTTGCGCTGCGGGACTTCACTTCCTGGTCGTAGCCCTCCACCTTGATGGTGAACCAGTCGGGCTTGCCATCCTTGCCGGTGCGGCGGGTGGTGCCCAGCACGCGGAAGTCGCCAATGGGCAGCTGGTCCATGTTCATGGACATGCCGCCTCCACCGCCGTTGCCGCCGGCTTCCACCAGGAACTCGCTCAGGCTCTTGCCCTCAGCGATCCCGTCCAGCACGTCGTCCTCAGTGACGCCTTCCCGGGTGTAGGCCTTCACCCGATAGCGATCGCCGGAATCGGAATCCTGGAACTGAATCCGAAACTGCGTGTAGCCCTTGACCTCGATGGTCTTCAGGGCCCCAGTCAGCTTGCCCACCGTGTACACACCATCGGCCTCCCCCACAGGCAGGGCCGTGTTGCCGAGCACCAGGACGACCTCCCCTTCCTTGGCCTTGACCACAGGGGCAGCCACCGAGGTGAGACCACCGTTCTTGTCCGTGCCGAAACGCAGCAAGGCCTTGTCGTCGAACTGGACGCCGTCCGGGGCGGCGGCATCCCGGAAGTCCAGCAGGGCCGCGGCACCCTGGTTGATCTGGTCAATGGTGTCCTGGTCGCACCCGATGTCCTCCAGACGCTCCCCATACCCGGCCACGGCGTCGGTGGACTGGCTGCCCCAGCTGCCCGGGGGGATGTCGCCCGCAACGCCCAGCAGGGACAGAGGGGTCTTCAGCACGTCGGCTGTCAAATCACGCGTTGCCATAAAAGGCAGCTCCCTTCAGAGGTAAAAACGGGTCCCGGGTGTGCCGAAGGCGGTCCCTAACCCAACCAGAATCCTAGCCGTGTGTCAGGGGATTGCGCCGCCGGATTAGTTGAAGATCTGTGCGATGTGGACCAAATCGGCCGGAACGGCCTGTTCAACCTCTTCCCCGTCGTCGTTGAGGGTGCGGATCAGGACTTTCTCGGGGATGCCGGACTGGTAGCCGATGACTTCTCCCTCCAGCTGATCCCTGTAGCTCACAACAGTGCCCAGGGGCAGCCTGTTGACCGTGGCGGGTGAGGGCTGGTCGTCGAGGGGCCGATCTGGCGCCGGGGCGGGGGCGGCTGCTCGAGCCTTCGCGGATGCGGGCTTGGGCCTGTCCATCTGGCGCAGCTGGCGGATGGTCAGGTCGAACTCCGCCAAGGCGGCTTTGACATCGTCCGAGCTGACGCCCAGCTCGCCCGCCAGCTCCTTGGTGCCGATCCGTTTGCTCTGGTCCAGCTTGGCCGCGGCCTGCATGATCTTGGCCCTGGTGAGGCCGCTGACCTGCACCCGGCTGCCCACCAGCTCCTCGAAGTCCCACAGGCCCGCCAGCTCCCACGTGGGGATGCACACGTCGCTGAGGAAGAACACCCGCACGGGGTCGTTGTCATTGCCGCGGCGCACCTCCCTCAGGCGGTGGCGGCCCTGCTCCACCTCGCGCTCGAGGATGCCGCGGAGCTCACGCCTGAAGCCGGCATCGGCCGACTCGATGCTCCCCTCCAGGTAGTGCGTTTCCATCCGGCCCGAGGCATCGCTTGGAGTCCAGAACTTGCGCCAGACCATCGTCCGCTGGTTCATGTTCGCCATGCGCCCGGTGCGCAGGCAGTAGCGGTGGAAGGCCATCGTCAGCGGCGGCAGCGGGGCCCCGACGATCACCAGATCCCTCACGTTCTCCGCCACCAGCAGGTTGCTGCCGCGGCTGGATTGCATCCACCCCAAAGCCAGCTGGCCCTGCTTGTCGCGCTCCTTGGCTTCCCGGCTGATGTCGATGATTGCGTGCCCGCTCTCCAGCCCGAACTTCTTGCGAAGCACCTTCAAGGTGGCGTCAACCTTCTCCCGATCGTTGTCCGCCCGGCCGTAGCCCAGCCGGCCCAGCCCGTAGATCTGGTGGATCTCTGCCGGGGTGTGCTTGGGCGGCCGCCGAGCGATCGTCGCCACCGGGGCCTCAATCCACTCCTCGAACTCCTCAGTTGCAGCGGACCCATCGCTGAACAGCACGGAGACCCCCCGGTGGCGCAGGCAGTCGATCAAGCGCTGGTTGCGCACCATCAGGGTCACCCGGCCGTTCTCCATCCAGACCCGGCCGCTGCCGCCCAGAACGCTGAGGAACCCCTTGAGCCAGGCCTTGGACAGGTTGCCGGCCTCCACCTGCTCCTCCTCCCACACCTGCATGTGGTGCTCGTCGTCGGCGTCGTACCCACCAGGCCGAACTTCCTCCTGTAGGGCCGTCCAGATGGTGGAGAACTCTGCTTTCGCCTTCCCCTTCAGGCAGCTGGCCAGCACGCCCACAGCGTTGCGGATGTTGACGTTCAACCCGGAGTCGGTGATGAACGTCGCGTGGGCCAGCACATCGTTGAGGTGGAAGGTGGTCGTCTGAACGAACGGGAAGAGGTTGGCTTCCTCCAGCACGATCAGCGTCCCGACTTGCTGCTCCTCAGGGGGGAGCTTGGGGTCGAACGGCCGGCCCAGATGGTCCAGGATCGGCACCGCTTCCAGGTTCAGGGGGTGGCAGACAATCCGGCTGGCCTGCAGGGCCTCCTGCCTGGCCATGAGGAACCAGTCGGGGTTCTCCTTGCAGGTGTGGATTGAGGGGCAGCGCTTGCAGATCTGCTTGGCCCGGAGCTCCAGGCCCTTCTGGTTGTTCTCATCCGCCACGTCGGCGCGGATGCAGTTGGCCGCCAGGGCCTGCTCCTTGTCCTCATTGCCGGCGTTCTTGCGGACGATCCGGTTCCCGGTGTCCCACTGGCGGCCGTTGTCGCGGCCCCGCATCAGCGCCCAAGGGCTGACGGGCACGTCCACGAACTTCTTGTTCGCCTCGTGCCAAGTGTCCAGATGGTTGTTGGAGACCCAGATGATCCTCGAGAAGCCCAGCTGCTCCGGCTGCAGCAGGGAGATGTCGAAACTCTTGCCCAGGCCCATCTTCCGGCAGTCGTGCACGAACTTGTTCGCCTGGAACGCCGTCCTCAGGGCACGAACGAACTCCCCCTCGGCGAAGTAACGAGGCTCCCGCTGGGGAATCGGGGGTTCAAGAATCGGTAGCCGGTGCTTTGGGTAGACATGCACCCCGCGCATCGAAAAGTCGATGTCCGCTGCATCCCGCTCAACCTGGCGGCGGACTCGAGCATCCAGCGACTCGTAGAACTCCATCGGTGTGAGCATCTTCTGGGGCAAGCCTTCTTCGGGGTGCTGCAGCAGTAACTCGTCAAGGTCGCAGTATTCGGCGCCCTCATCCCCTTTCCCGGGCTTGATCCGCTGCCCCCAATCCCGGATCAGGACGGTGTAACCCCAGCCGGTGACAACCCTGGCGAACTTGAGGATCTCATTCGCAATGCCGGAGAGGTTGGTGGTGTCCCCCGCATCGACGTTGATGACGACCTTGAAATTGCCCAGCTCCGGCGGGCAGATCTTGGCCAGCACCTTGCGAATCTGAGGGCTGGTGAGCATGTAGCGGGAGCCGGCGCTGCCCCAGAACGGCATCCCGGTGGCGGCCGCCAGCAACGAACTCTTTTTGATGCCATCCACGCCGTTGAGTTCATCGCCGGGGCGCAGGTTGTGAAAGCTGGCCGGCCAGGAGCCGTCCATCCGCTGCATGGGCTTGGCGTCGCTGGAGAGCCAGCGCTGGGAGCCATCGGCGCAGCGCATCTGGCAAGCGACGATTCGCCCCTCATCCCCCCACAGCGGCATGAGCTCGGCGCTGGGGCCGGACCACCGGCCGTTGTCGACGTGGGGGAGCATGTCCAGGCCGGCAGCCACCGGATCGCCTCGCTGGATCTGGCGGTGGCCCCGCAGCTCCATCTGCTGGACCGTCCGGCCCCGCGCCCCCCGCCGGCGGTTGTCGCGTTCGGCTTCCCCTTCCATCGCCAGGGGGGTCAACAGGCGCAAGAACTGCTCGTGAAGCTTCTGGTCGAACTCCTCTTGGGTGAGGGCCCGGCCACCAGAGCTTGCCTGCTGCCGAAGCGCATCGGCCGCCAGCTCGTCCTGGAGCTCCTCGTCCTTCGTGGTGAAAAACCGGTGCTCGGTTTCCCCATCCCGCTGGGGCTTGAGGAAACCCCCCATCCCCCCGCTGAGCGCGGAAACGAAGATCCACCCCTCGGGGGCCTGCTCCTTCTCACGGACGTGGTAACACCACACACCCCCCTGATCAACAGGACGGCAGCGCCCATCTGTGCCGCTACAGCAGCGGCAGGGGTGCAGCGGGTTGGAGGTTTTACCCACCGCCTACCTCTGCCCAGCAGAGGTTGTTCCCGCAAGACGGGCATAAGATCGAGCGGTCTCCGCCGGACCCGACCATGTCGGGGTTGAAAGCGGGGGCTCCTTCAGTGGTCGGTGACTCATCGGCCAACTTCGGTAAAACAGTGGCGCCGGCTGAGCTTGATACCTCGCCGGCGTCTTGGCATTTCCTCGCCGCCTAGAGGCGGCATCTCACAAGGTAGAAGCGGTGTCTCCGCTGAACAGGTCGCTCCTCCCGTTCAGCAACACCCCTCAACCAATCGCAGCAGTCGATCGCTCAGCGCGCTTGCGCTCGGCCTGGCGCTGCTGGTTCTCCCGCCAAGAACGGGTGGTCCCGTTCTCCTGGGCCGCGGCGGCCGTGTTGGCCACCAGGCACCGGTACTCCTCAAACGTCACCCGGTAGGCCGTCAGGAAGTAACTCAAGGTCTCTGGCGGAAACTGCGGCATCGTGCGCCCGCTTTCGTAATTCCGCAGAGAGCTGTGGGCGATCTCCACCAAGGCGCAGACGTCCTCGGTCCTCAGATTGAGGGCCTCACGCCGGCTGCGCAGCGTGTCGCTACCCGTGTCCACAGGCGGAATCACCTCGGGCTCGAGCGTGCTTAAAACCGCTTCCTTCACACGGTCCATATCCCGGGCCCGGCTTGGGGACAGGTCCCTGGTACGGATCTTGTTGGGCACGACTCACACCGCCGACTCGACAGGCCCACATTAGCGGGACTGTGCTACGGGATTGCGCCATCCGACTTGCGGGGTTCTGCGGTCCTTTGTAGGGTTTCCCTGTCCAGGTCTGGTCCTGGGCGTTTTACCGGCTGAAGGAGCGTGAATGTTTGAGGACCAAGAGGTTCCCTCTCAGGGGGAGCTGTTTCACGGTTCGCTGTTTGGCGAATCGATCCCTGCTTCCATCCCGGCGCGGCCGGCCAAGCGGGGTCAGAGCAAGGCTGCGAAGAAGCTGCCGAACTTCGACCAGCGGCAGTGGCAGGCCGTCCAGGCCATAGCCGACCTGCTGGATTCCAAGGACACCCTCCGGCCCGGGGAGACCGGGGTGGCGAAGGAGGCTGATCCGCTTGCTGGTGGGAAGGGCCGCCCATCTCTGCGCCTGGAGTCAGTGGCAGGCGCGGGCAAGTCGGCCGTGGCGATGGGGGCCATTGAGGAGGCCGCCAGAAAGACCGGAATCCTGCTCGCCACCTTCGGCAAGAAGATCCAGCTGGAGACAGAGAAGCGGGTGAAGGACTACCACCCGGACTCCGTGATTAACGGGGTGTCAGTGATCTCGGTGCGGACCATCAATTCCCTGGGCGACAGCCTGCTGCACCGCAATCTGAGCTTCGGGGGCGGGGATTACAGCCAGCAGAACGGCGCAGGGGTGAAGCCGGAGTACAAGGCCGGCGACCGGAGGCCCAAGGGCAGGCTCTACTTGGACTCAGGGACGGGAAAACGCCCGGAGGGCCGCGTCAACAAGTACCGCGACATCGCCGAAGAGGTGGCCGAGCTGCCGTCGCTGGCGGAAGTGCTGGGGAAAGACGACCACAACAGAGTCCGGGTGGCCCCCCTGTTGTCGCTGTTCAACGGCTGCAGGGTCCGCATGATGCGCGACCCCAGCCCGGCCCAGCTGAAGGTGTTGGCCAAGGAGCTAGGGCTGGAGTTTCTGAACCCCAGCGCTGAGGGCGAGGGCCCGTGGGAGCGCCTAGCCCTGGCGGTGCAGGAGATCACCCTTAAGGGGCTGCAGCTTGAGCCCTTTGAGTACACCGGAAAGGACGGGGTGATCGATGTCTATGAGGGCCTGATCGACGGCACCGACCAGCTGTGGCTCCCCTTCCTGATGAACGCCCAGCCGCCGGTCAACTGGAAGTTTCGGGCCGCGGTGGTGGATGAGTACCAAGACCTCAGCCCCCTGCAGCTGTGGGTGGTGGAGCAGTTCTTGCACGACGACTCCCCCCTCATCTTTGTGGGTGACCGCCGTCAGTGCATCTTCGGCTTCTTGGGCGCCGGCCAGTCCACCTTCCACTACATCGA
>Ga0315899_10009416_pt1 | contig 10486 bp, 10 predicted proteins | sample LakEriMetagenome_2_FD_203518 | JGI IMG/M metagenome (GOLD analysis project Ga0315899, IMG submission 203518) | Freshwater fungal communities from buoy surface, Lake Erie, Ohio, United States - Buoy 4 MA112 | ecosystem: Environmental > Aquatic > Freshwater > Lake | place: USA: Lake Erie, Ohio...
AATTTTATATTCAAAAAAATTATAATTAAAATGCCATGATTTTTGACTATTGTTTTCCCAAAAAGAGTGAGAAGGAAAATAGGCTTGAAATTCCGAATTCATTAGTTGGCCAATACCCAAGTCAATGCCCGCCCAATTTGGTTCGAAAAATTTAGAATTGAGATCCACTTTGTTTTTAGTAGCGTTTGAGAATTTAACAGGCAAAGTACAGGCAATTTTTTCCTTGTTTCCATTAATTTTTCCCGGAATCCAATTTGGCATCATAGTAACAATACGTTGAGCTTCTATGGCAAATTCAGAACAGAACTTCTCATTCGTATCAACGTGAATATTACTTATTTTACCATCTTTTTCGACATAAAATCGAACATATACCGTTTGGAATTCTTCTTTCTCGGAACATTCTTCTGGGTATATTAAATTTGCTTTAATAAATTTTTCAAGAGCTTTTTCCCCACCGGGAAAAGAGGCGTCTGTATTCAGAGTGTCGTAAGCTGTTTGACCAAACGCTAAGGAGTAAAAAAACAGCGATAAACAGAAGTAAAAAAACTTCATGAAAAAAGAATATTTTTATAAATGTAAGCTTAAATTTTGATTTGACTCAAAAACATCTTTTACCTTTGATATGATGACTTCGAAGAGTAAAGCATATAGAACGATACTAATCAGTATAATTTCAAGTTTGATGTTGTCTGTAGTTAAGGCTTTTTCGGGAGTTGTTGGGCATTCAGACGCATTGATTGCAGATGCCATAGAATCAGGAACAGATGTTCTAGCTTCTTGCCTTGTTCTTTTCGGGATTTATTATTCACACAAACCACCAGACGAAGATCATCCTTACGGTCATGGAAAGGCTGAGCCTTTAGTTACATTTGGAGTGGTTGGTTTTTTGGTTGTTTCAGCAACGTTAATAGCGTTCAATGGAATACAAAACTTGAACAAGGAACAACCACAACCGGAGGTATTCACAGCTTTTATCTTAATCGGAATAATACTTTGGAAAGAACTATCATATCGATATGTTTTGATTAAAGGGAAAAAAATGAATTCACTTTCATTACAGGCAGATGCCTGGCACCACAGAAGTGATGCAATTTCATCACTCATTGCATTTCTTGGAATTACTATTAGTTTGTTATTTGGTCCAGAGTTTTCAAAAGCTGACGACTGGGCGGCTATCATTTCCGCTTTATTCATATTGTACAATGCCTATTCTATTTTTCGCCCTGCTTTGGGTGAGATTCTGGATGAACACAGCCATCATCACATCATTGATTCTATCCGCAAATTAGAAAGGGATATTGATGGGGTCCGTAAGGTTGAAAAATGTTTTGTGCGCAAAACAGGAATGGTTTACCTTGTTGATTTACATCTAGAAGTAGATGGAAATTTATCGGTTAGCCAAGGTCACAAAATTGCTCACGATTTCAAGGATCATATTATGAAAGAGGTTCCGGAAATCTCGGATGTATTGATTCACATTGAGCCACATTCAATTTGAGTTTAATGAAATTCAAGTTAACTTTGAATTAAAGCACTGATTTACTCTCAATATTAATGGTTTCAATCAAAAGAGTCAGTTGCCTTCGTTTTATAGGGCACTACTTTTTCTCAAAAATAAGATGATATCTCCTCCCTATCGGGTTTATAAATTCCCATTTAAAATACTGTTCTGAAAGAAAAAGTATCCTTGAATAATTGGAGGGCAAAGTAATATTATTCAATCCTGTGTAGAAGTTATGAATAAAAAACTCTCCTTGATTTTCTAATGTGTATTTTCCTGTTGCCAAAGTAGTATCCGAAAATGTTGATGAAATAGAATACGATAAATTCAGTAAAAATGACGTATCAAGTTTATTGTCAATTTTTAAATCCCCAACACAAGTGCTATCCGTAGAGTAAGAAATCCCATCGTAGTCAAAAACAGTAATTTTATTTAGTTTCCACTCTCCTTGAAGTAGTTTATCCCTTTGTTCTTGTTTGTTGCATGAAAAAAATAAAAATCCAACTAGAAGATAATAGAGTGCTTTCATATACATGCCAAGGTCATAATTTGAACCCCCAGTTTTAATGATTCGGGGTCAATATCAAATTTTGGATGATGCACACCGTAAACGATACCTTTTGTTTCATTTCGTACTCCAAGTCTAAAAAAACAGGCGGGTGTAATCTGCGAATAAAATGCAAAGTCTTCTGATGTCAAACGAATTGGTAAATCATGAAGATTTTTTTCGTCAATGAGTTCTTTACTTTTTTCTTTTAATTCTTCTGTTAGTTTCTCGTCGTTATCTACACATGGATAACCTCTCGAAATTTCAATATCAACAAAACCACCATGAAGCGTCACGATTTCCTGAGTTTGTAGTTCAATTAGCTCCAACGCTTTTTCTCTCCATTCCTCATCCATTGTTCTAAAGGTACCTTTTATTATCGCATTAGAAGGAATAACATTTGTCGCTCCCAAAGCTTCAAAATGACCAAAACTAAGAACACACGGGATTTTCGGGTCACATTTTCTACTAACAATTTGTTGGAGCTGAAGAATGAGATTTGCCCCTATAACAATTGGATCAACACATTGATGGGGTGTTGCGCCATGACCACCTTTACCATGAATAGTGATATAAATTTCATCACAAGAAGCCATGTATCTGCCGCCCCTAAAACCTAATTGTCCCGATGGTAAATCAGGAAATACATGAAGGGCAAATATTTTATCAACCCTGGGGTTTTCCATTGCCCCATCACGAATCATGTAGGTAGCCCCTCCTGGATTTTTTTCTTCTCCTGGTTGAAAAATTAATTTCACCGGGTGATTTAATTCTTCCTTAATTTCATTTAAAATTTCGGCTGCGCCTAGCAAAATTGCCGTATGAACATCATGCCCACACGCATGCATTACACCAGCGCGAGTAGATTTATAGGCAATATCATTTTCTTCAATAATAGGTAGTGCATCTAAATCCGCTCTTAAAGCAACACAATTATGTCCATCATGATGTTTTGCTTGAATTAGCGCAACAATTCCAGTTCCTCCAATTTTTGTTGTATGCGGAATATCTAGTTTGGTTAATTGCTCCGAAACATATTTCATGGTTTCGAATTCCTGATAAGAAAGTTCTGGATATTTATGCATATGTTCACGATAACCCTTTACTTTTTCGTAAAGTTCAATAGATCGCGATTTAATGATGGAAATTATTTCAGGATTCATCAGACGTAAAAGATTGATAGCCAGACATTATCAAACGAAAAGACATATATGCCATCAAAAGACCGAATAAAAACTTTACCAATCCAGGAGACATTTTCAAGGATAATTTGGAACCAATATAACCGCCGATTACAAATGCAAGCCCAATAATTAATCCGAATTTCCAATTAACATTTCCCGTTTTCCAATAATTCATTGTTGCTAGAATTACAACAGGCATGGATAAAATGAAAAGGCTTGTACCCTGTGCTTGGTGTTGTGAAAACCCAAGCATGTAAACTAGTGCTGGAACAATTATAATACCGCCACCAACACCAACAAAACCACTTAATGCCCCGGCCATAAGTCCGATAAGGATGAGAATAAAGATGGTATAAGTTGACATTACAACAACAAATTTACAATTGTTTATACAATTTCCCCTATACTTTGAAGATAGCTTTTCAATTTAGATTCATTTTCCTTGTGAATAATCAATAATTTATCTCCTGAATCTACAATTATGAAGTTGTTTAAACCGTCAATTAAAATTTTCTTTGAATCGGATGAGATCACTAAGTTTTGTGTCGCATTAAAAAAATGAGCATTTGCATTTATGGTCGAATTTCCCTCATCGTTTGAGGATGTTTTCTCACTTAAACTACCCCAAGTCCCTAAATCACTCCAATCAAAATCAGTGAGCACAACAGAAATATTATCAGCATGTTCCAAAATGGCATAATCAATTGATATATCCTTACAGTTTGAAAAAGCCATAGCTAAATCTGAACTTTCATTAGAACTCCCGATTCGTATTTGTAAAAAAAGATTGTATAAATCTATCTGATATTTTTGAAATGCATTTAATATTGTATTTGTTGACCAAATGAAAATTCCTGCATTCCAATAAAAATTCCCCGAATTTAAAAATTCTTTTGCGGTTTCATGTGACGGCTTTTCTCGGAACTGATGGACTTTTGCTACTTGTCCAGCTTTTGGGGCGATGGATGAGTCAAATTCAATATAGCCATAGCCCACGTCTGGTCGTGTTGGCTTAATTCCCAGTGTAACTAAATTTTCTCTTTGAGCTTCATTGATGGCAATTGATAACTGTTCATGGAACCGGTTTTCTTGAAGGATTAAGTGATCGGAAGGAGTAATTACTAAAGTTGAATTAGGATTGATTTGTTTAATTTTCAGAGATGCATACAAAATACAGGGGGCCGTGTTTTTTCTTTCAGGCTCACTAATAATTTGATTATCATTTATCATTGGCAAGTGTTCTTTCACCAATTTGGCATAAGAAGCATTCGTTAAAATGTAAATTTGTTCCTTTGGAATTTGTTTGTTTAATCGTTCGAATGTTAGTTGAAGCAAAGATTTTCCTATACCTAAAATATCTAAAAACTGTTTGGGTTTTTCTTCAGTTGACATCGGCCAAAAGCGACTGCCCACACCTCCAGCCATTATGAGTCCGAATAATTCGTTGTTTTTCATTTCTCAATTTGTTTAACTTTAGCTATTGCATTAACTAAATACTTTTTTTGACTTTGAATTTCGGTGCAAAGAAATCGTTTTCTGCGCAAATCTCCCTTATAAAAAATTTTCTTTTGTAGTAAAAAATAACTTCCGTGTGCAAGATTCTCCAGAAGCTCAAAATCATCATCGTTTAGATCAAATTTAGCCAATTCTCGAGACAAATGAATATCGCTACAGGATGAAGCTTTTAAGTTGTGTAGAGATTTTAAAATAACTTTTTTTAAATTTTCTGGAAAATCTGGATTACTTAAAACGGGCTCCAGAAGAACTTTAAACTCATTTTTCCATTCTATTCCATGAGGATTTACGCTATTCGAATATTTTTCAAATGTTTTAAAGTGAGCAAACTCATGAAGAGTTGTTATTAAAAAGGAATAGGGGTTTAAATTTCCATTTATAGTAATCTGTGGCAGTCTTTCCGAATTTCCCGGCCTAAAGTCCCCCAATTTTGTATTGCGTGGTGCAACAATTTTAAATCGAACCTTGCAATGAAATAATAATTCTGTTACATAGGGAACAAAAACATCAGGTAAATATTTTGAAAGAATTGATGAAAATTGGACACTTTTTTTGTCTTTAGTCATTTTATCAAAAGTAGCAATTTATTTTTTTCAAGCTAAAAATAAGTATTTTGAAACAGAGTAAATTAAAATAGCAGTAACTTAGCATCTATGAAATGGTTGGAAGGATTTGGAAAGTACTTTGTCATGTTGACCATTGTCTTTCGTGTGCCTGAAAAATTTTCTGTTTTCAGAAAGCGTCTTTTTGATGAGGTAGAACTGATAGGGGTTAATTCTATCCCCCTCGTTGCATTGATGTCTGCATTTATTGGAGGAGTAATTTCATTGCAAACGGCTTCTAATATGTCAAATCCACTGTTGCCTACCTACACGGTAGGGTACATTACCCAATCGAGTACTATTTTAGAGTTTTCTCCTACAATCATTTCTCTAATTTTAGCAGGAAAGGTTGGTTCTAATATCGCTTCTGAAATTGGTACAATGAGAGTGACAGAACAAATTGATGCTTTGGAAATAATGGGTGTAAACTCATTGAATTTTTTAGTTTTCCCTAAAGTGATTGCTGCAGTATTATTTTTCCCCATTTTAGTTGTTTTTTCCATGGGTCTAAGTTTGACTGGCGGTTGGATCGCCTTGGTTTTGTCTAATCTCTCATCAACGGATACTTATGTTTATGGAATTCGTTATTATTTTGAAATGAGTAATGTTTGGTATGCATTGACCAAGTGCATTGTTTTTGGATTTATTATTATTACTATTTCCTCATATTATGGATATTATGTTAAAGGAGGCTCTTTAGAAGTCGGTAAGTCAAGCACCCAAGCTGTTGTTAGTAGTAGTGTTGCCATTTTAGTTGCTAACTTTTTGTTAACGCAAATGATTTTACTTTCATGATAGAAGTCAAACATGTTAACAAATCATTTGGTGCAACCCAAGTTTTAAATGATATTAGTTCTTGCTTTGATAAGGGCAGGGTAAATCTGATAATTGGCCAATCAGGGCACGGGAAAACAGTATTAGCAAAGTGTATCGTTGGTTTACATGAAGTAGATTCCGGTGAAATTTTATTTGATGGACGCGATTTTTGTAAAATGAATCGTGCGCAAAGAACACTCATTCGACAAGAAATTGGAATGTTGTTTCAGGGCTCTGCTCTTTTTGACTCTATGACTGTTGAAGAAAATGTAATGTTTCCATTATTGATGTTTAAGAAAATGTCTAAAAAGGAAATGTTGGACAGAGTGAATTTTTGTTTAGACAGAGTAAACTTGGCTGGACGAAATAAACTTTTTCCATCCGAATGTAGCGGTGGAATGCAGAAACGTATTGGTATTGCTCGAGCCATTGCAATGAATCCAAAATACTTGTTTTGTGATGAGCCCAACTCAGGTCTCGATCCTAAAACAGCCATTGTTATCGATAACTTAATTCGAGAAATCACCTATGAATACAAGATTACTACTGTTGTAATTACTCATGATATGAATAGTGTAATGGAAATAGGGGATTCTATTCTTTTTATTCATAACGGTCATAATTGGTGGTCTGGAGATAAAAAAAGCATCATCACAACGGATAACCCAGAAGTATCCAGTTTTGTTTATGCCTCAGAATTCATGAAGGAAATCAAAGATTCGATAACCGAAAAAAACAAATCAAAACCTTAACGATAAAGACTTGCTTTAACAGCAGCTATTAGTCTTTCAACATTTGGTAATGCAGCTTCGATTAGTGTTGGTGAAAAGGCAAAAGGGGTATCCGTTTGCGTAACCCTATATACCGGAGCATCGAGATAATCAAAAGCGTAATGCTGCAAATGATAAGCGATTTCGGAAGAGATTGAAGCCAATGGCCAAGATTCTTCTAATATTACACAACGATTTGTTTTTTTAACTGATTCAACCACAGTTGAATAATCAATCGGTCTAATGGTACGAAGATCTATAATTTCGACCGAAATACCTTCTTTTTCTAAAACAGCTGCAGCTTCATGAGCTACTTTAATGATTTTACCGAAAGATACAATCGTTACATCCGTCCCTTTTCTTTTAACGTCTGCAACTCCAATTGGAATTATATATTCACCTTCCGGGATTTCTCCTTTATCACCGTACATTTTTTCAGACTCCAGAAAAACTACAGGATCATTATCACGAATAGCGGCCTTCAATAAGCCTTTAGCATCAGCTGGAGTAGAGGGGGTGATTACTTTAAGGCCCGGAACATGAGCATAGAAAGCTTCAAAACTTTGTGAGTGCGTTGCAGCTAATTGACCAGCCGTTCCATTTCCTCCTCTAAAAACAATTGGGCAATGGTATTGACCACCTGACATTTGAAGCATCTTCGCAGCTGAATTAATTATTTGATCTGCAGCTAGAATCGCAAAATTCCAAGTCATAAATTCGACAATCGGACGCAGGCCATTCATAGATGCTCCAACAGCAATACCGGCAAAACCCAATTCAGCAATTGGAGTATCGATAACTCTTTTTTCACCAAATTCATCAAGCATTCCTTGAGAAACTTTGTAAGCACCATTGTATTCGGCAACTTCTTCCCCGAGTAAAAAAACGGATTCATCTCGTCTCATTTCTTCGCTCATTGCTTCACGAAGTGCTTCTCTAAATTGTACAGTTCTCATATGCTTAACAGTAATTGGGCTGCAAAATTAATCCTTACCTTTATTTTAATCAACTATTTGACAATAAATTTTAAGGTTTGATTACTTTGACCAATTTTAACAAAATACGTTCCTGCCGAAAGATTATCTGTTGGAAGTATTATTAAGTTATTTCCTGTTTTAGACTGCACGTTGGTTGTAGAGATTATCTTGCCTGAAATATCAGTTATTGAAACAGAAGTTTTATCATTGCTTTTTGCTGTGTAGCGAATATGCACATCTCCTTCAGTTGGATTAGGATAAATCTCAATATTTTCTAGATTTGCAATTTCATTAACTTCCAAGACTAAGTTGTCTGATGGAGCTCCTGAATAGAGATTAATATCATCAAGATATATATTATTACCCCCCTCACCTTCAAACTTGAATTTCATTTTAAAATTATTGGTAAAGTAGATACTTGTCACATTTGTCATATGGACAGTAACCCAGTCATTTTGTTGACTTGGTTTCCAACTGGTTGAAGAAGTTAGAGATGAAAGTTGGCTGCCCCCTATGGTTTTCCTTTGCGCCCAAGTTTCTCCACAATTCGAAGACACAAAAACCTTAAGGTACTCATAATCAGCAGTTGTTTTTTTACGGTATGCATATCTGAAGCTTAAAGTGACATTTCCTGTCGGTTGAATAACGGATAAATCAATTGGAGCAGAAGTCAACTCATCTATATTGCCTGTTCCTTGATTGAAATTCATCAATTTGGCACACTGTGCGCCTGAGTGTCCAGTCGTGTTTTCAATCGTCCAAGCATTGTTGTTGTTTGGATTGTAGACCTCCCAATTTGTAATATTGTTTAGGGTAGTGTAGGATTCAAATCCCTCCCAGTATGGTAATACGGCAGATTCTGGTAATACTCGAATGTAGTTGCTTTTGATTTCATCATCTGTTGTAGATCCATCAGTGGCTGTTAATTTAACAGTGTATAATCCTGGTTGTGAAAAATTAATTAACGGGTTTTGACTTGTTGCTGTTGATCCAGAACCAAAACTCCAACCAGTTGATGGAGTAATTTCCCAATTCCAACCCGATACTGCATTGTATGAATCATCCGTTAATTGGATTGAATCTCCCAAACAAATTGTAGTACGGTCTGTAGTAAATTGTGCCTTACACAGATACAAATCATTCGTTGCTCCTGTAGCAATTAAATTTGCACTTTGCCAAAGGTTAAAACGTCCAGTATTTGTAACTTGAAGCGCCGCCCTCATTCGAGCCACCTGTCCTGGCGTATACATTTTTGAACAATAAGAATAATCCATATAATTTTCTACATTGTCACGCACATCGAAATTCCAAAATGAATTTACCGAATTACAAGTGTTCGCATTTAACAAGCAAGCAGTTACACCGATACAGTTAGGGGTGTCATCAACATCGTCGTCAGTTGAACAAGAGGATGTATTTCCGGGATTATTGTTGGGACCCCAAGTGTGATCTAAATTTAGCCAGTGGCCCACTTCATGTGTTAATGCCCGACTCCCACCTACAGAACCCGTTCCGATTGAACCAACATAATCGTGTAAAATCCAAATTCCATTTGTCATACTACTTGCCGACCATGTTGATGGGTTCGTGGTATATCCCGCTGCACCACCAATTTCACCACAAATAAATACGTTTAAATACTTGTTCCCAGGCCAACTATTTTGAAAAACATCGTTTCCGTTTCTAATTGCTGTAACTTGAGCATTGCCATCACTTCCATCATAAGATAATGCAGACATTGTTCGAGTTATTCCTTTAAAACATGTGCCATTTGGAGCTTTGGTCGCTAGAACAAATTCAACTTCGACATCAGAAGGCATTCCGGAAAAATCACTATGAACATTGGCTGTATCCGCATTTTGTTTACGAAAATCACGGTTCAAAATAGCAAGGGCATCATAAATTTGTTCATCTGAAATATTCTCAACACCGTTGTTGTGTAAGACGTGGAAAACAATAGGAATTTTATAAACAATTCCTTTAGGAACGGCTTTATTTTTTGCTTTTTCAAAAGCAATTTTATCTTGTTCATACATTGCAGCAAACTCTGGATTTTTCAGAAGTTCCGCCATTTTTTTGTGTTGATGACAGTATTCAACTCTTTCACCTTCGCGAGCGTTAGTGGGATCGAAACTGTTTTTCGTTTGACTATAACCTTGAAAAACAAATAAAAAGGAAAGAGCTGTTATTACAAAATAGTTCAATTTCATGTAAGAATTTTTAGTTAAGAACAAGAATAATGTTTAATAGTTTGCCTAAATTACCACTTTATTTAAAAATACTCCAAATAAAATTTATTTATCAAGTAATTTTATTATTTTGAAAAACCATTCATTTTTGTTTGAGTATTTTTGTTCAATGAAATCAAGATTAGCATCTGAAACATTGTCAGTAACCACAAAAGTTGTTCTGCCAAATGACACGAACACATTAGGTAATTTATTTGGGGGTCAGCTCCTGGCTTGGATGGATGTTATTGCGAGCGTTTCCGCTCATCGACATTCTAAGCGTGTCGTGGTTACGGCCTCTGTGAATCACGTCTCGTTTCAGCGACCCATTAAACACGCTTCA
>Ga0315899_10009418_pt1 | contig 10485 bp, 5 predicted proteins | sample LakEriMetagenome_2_FD_203518 | JGI IMG/M metagenome (GOLD analysis project Ga0315899, IMG submission 203518) | Freshwater fungal communities from buoy surface, Lake Erie, Ohio, United States - Buoy 4 MA112 | ecosystem: Environmental > Aquatic > Freshwater > Lake | place: USA: Lake Erie, Ohio...
TCAGGGGGCAGACCAAGGCTCGCGATAAAGAGGATCATTGCGGAGGAAAAGTAAGCCTCAATGAACGGTTTCAAGACACCCTCAGGGTCAAAAAGTATTTCCAAGAAAAAGGAATCGCGACCAAATTCTTTGGCATAGGAGAGAGCCAAGGGGCCAACCTTCTCACCAGACTGAGCTCTCAAGGAGGTTGGGACTCATTCATCGCAATCATGCCGCAATGTGATCTTTTCAGCCCCGGCGGAAAAGGCAAGATGATCGCTTTCGCGGGGGACAAAGACGACGCAGCTCCGGGAGCCGCATGCGCAAGATGGAAAGCCGAAGTCCACAGGGGGGCAGACGCTTATCACGGCTGGCTATATCCCCGCCACATTGGGGGGACAGTGTTCGTGCGTCCAGATGGGAAAAGCTCTCCTAGACTCTACAATCCAGAGCTCGCAAAGAGACTAGATCAGCGAATTGATCAATGGTTCCAAGAAGCACTACGTTAAACGATATCTAAGGGCACTATAGATCAGGACCCCAAGTAAAGAATTATAGCCTCACCCTTAAGACGTTGCTGCTCTATCTGGCGAGTAAAGTCTTGGACTAATTTTTTACGCTCTTGGTCTGATGACGTCGAGGGAATATGAACTAATGAAATTCTATCTCTCCTAATTCTGTTAATGAGTTTCTCTCTATCCATATGTTGCCTCTCAATATTTGATTACCCATTGGCTCCTCGTTCCTCGGAGCCAATCCTTCGGGACTACTAAAATCAAGGTCACCCTTCAGTCGTTAAGTAAGAAGATTGCTGCGGTAGTGCTCCTGAGCATACTTTAGCTGTAGGCCAAAATATGCTTAACGTGCGTATAGCGCCCGTCGCATACCTTGATTTGGAACACCTTTATTGGGTACGGGGCGGTTGAGCGATCTCCCGTTTATGTCCAGTCCATCAACGCTAACGACATCAGAGCCAATCAAGCGACTTCTGAGCGTTTGAGGGTCGTAATGATCACCGTTGCCCTCATCGTGAGCTTCATAAAGCTCTTTTTGGCGAACAAGGTTCTACAATATTACTCGGCCCTTACTGAACAACATCCGACGATCTAGATTGTCACATCAAAGATAGTCTCGACAGGTTTGGCATCTAATTTTAGGTTCGCCTGATCTATTTATACTGAATGAGTTTTTAGATTATTCTGAAGATGTACTAAATTGATGAAGTAACAATCATCAGAAGGCGTTGGATTTAAAATGATAGCCTCTGGGCGAGCTGAGAATATTTCCTCAGCCCGCAAACTTGGATATATTTTTTGTAGTTTATCAACCGCAGCAATAGCTTTTGGGGTTGCTGGACATTTATTAGGTAGAAACGTTTTCTTTTTAGCGTTTTGAACGTCTGACTGCTTTGTAGAAATCCCACATTTAGAAAGTAATCTAGCGAAATCTTCAGCTGTTGCGATGAAATTTTTCTTACGTCTATTCGATCGAGATCCCATTGGGCCAGGGAGACCTGCCTCTCGGCAATGCCAAGCGGAACATAATGTTTGGCGAAGCCGCTTTAGGTCAGGATCTTTAGAGGCGAGATATTTTGCATCATTTGTTCTTAGTGACGTCACGCTTTGTAGGTATCGAGAAAACTGATCTAGATCATCAACTGTCTTTAAACAAAGGGGATTTTTCTTTTGAAACTCTACCCATTGTTCTCGTGTCTTTTGAAACTGATTAAAACTGGTCCATGGTTTTGTGCTGAAAATTAAATGTCCATGATATTTTGGATGATGCGAGGAAGTGCGAGGTCTTCTCTTCCAGTCAAACTCCATGCTCAATCGTCGTTTCACATTTATAGGAACGAGATCGGCATCAAATTCAATAATATCTCTTATTCCTGTCAGAGTTTGACCGTAATTCTCGGATGTAGGTGTCCTACTAAAAAATTTCTCACAAATAAATTGGGATCTAAGTTCTTGATCCGAAATTTCTGGCCATATCGTTATTCCACCACGAGCAAGAACGACATGATATGTGGGATCATCTATATTCAATGCTCCAGAAATTAATGTCGCTTGACCGCGAGTTCGCCATCCTAATGGTAGCTTAATTTCATGCTTCTTTTCCAAGACCGACGGCACACCTGTCAACCATTGACGGCTATTCTTGAAAATTGATGCCAATGAGCCACTTTCAATGGAAAGCATATGATTGTCGTCAGCATCTGTGATGAATCCATCAGTCGTACAACTGAAGACCAAAATATTATCAGGCAATGAATTTATAATTTCGCCTAAAACAGCTCTAACAAACGACGTGATGAAGGAGGCATAGAATGGATTCGTGATTTTACTTTTTGGTAGTCGACCCATCTTGCGTTCCCGCATATCATATACACGCTTCTCACGAAGTCCTTGAGCGGTCTTTCCATAAGTTGAATTTGAAATCTCTTTCCAAAAGAGCGCATCAAGCGATTTCTTAGGAAAACTATTACGTTTTTTTATACAGTCCTTGATGAAGTCACCAAAAATTTTGATGTCCGAATTAGACGGCACAATAACACCATGAAGTATCTTTAATTCTGCGCCCAATTGTTTCGCCAGTTGAATTTCAGGAGCGCCGCAGTATGAACGTCCCTCTAGTGGGAAGATCAAGCCATTATTTGTTCTTACAGGTAGAGAGGGATATTTAGTGTTTTCTGGAAACTTGAAATCCACGCAAGCGTAGCCAAGCGTAGTAGCGGTGAAATCAGATATCTCCCTCGTAACATAAATTTTTTCCCAATCAGGCAACCCTATTAGCGCCATCGCTGTAGGATAAGCGCTAGAAAGATCATAATCGATCCAATTAGCTTCATAGCAAGGCCCGAACCAAAATTGCTCGTTACGACCGCCATGATATGTTTCCGTCACAAATGACTCATGCCAAAAGCATTGTTCTAAAGAAACCGTCTTTTTTTCCCTGATAAATCTATTCTTTCGTTTATTCCAAGTTTCCTTTGAGTAGGTCTCCTGACCTAAAATTTTTAAAGGATCAATCTGAAGAGTTTCTCTCCATGACTGCTGTAGTAACTCCACACCAATTGATGTGAGAGTAACAGGTACTTTCTTCTTTCCCGTTGCTTGCTCGTTTTGAGCAGAAATTTTCTGGAGGTATTCGGCACAGATAATAGCGTCATTCAGAGCATAATCACGGAACAAATCCCAATGGTCTCGCCTAACGAGATCCATGTTCCTTTTCATTTCTTGTTCTATTTTGGGATCATCATGAAGTTTTATTTTGGGGCGCTCAAGGATAGCACCCAAAGCCGAAAGGCTCCTTGAGCTGCCGGGTGTAAGAAGCATCGTATCTCTGAGAAAAACTCTTAAATCGATATCCTCCTTGTCGAGGGGAATTCGAACTTTGATATGATTATCAATCGAAATAAATGTATTTCTTACGGCCGAAATGATCCGTGTATAATCCTCAAAATCCGAAAATGCAGGCATATCAGCGCGAGTAAAATGTCCTACCAAGTAAATTGATCTAGGAAGGGCGTTTATTTTTTCGCTTGAGATACATCTCCCTAAAGCAAATGTAAGAAACTCTCCTAACGAAACGCGCTCCCCATCTTTAGGACAGCAAATTCCTGAGCAACTATTCCCATTTTCTGTGATGGCGTGAAATTGATATGAGAGGACTTCATATTTTGCTTTTCCCGCACGAATATCTTCCCGTTGTATATCAATATCTGGCGTTTTGAATTCTGTATCAAAACCTAAAATCAAATATGGCTCCGGGACACTTCCCTTTTTTAATCTTCTATTCGGAGGTGACGAAGTTGGCTGAATAAAATGGGCAGGCCTTAAGTGATAGAGCGACGGCTTTGAAGCCATTTGTTCGGGCGGGACTTCAAAGACTGTTACCTCAGAGGGCGCAAAAAATGTTTGATCGATTGCCATCGTATTTCTACGCAATCCTCTGATTGGTTCGGAGTTTTCATTCGCTTTTTAAGAGGCCCTTGATCCGCTCGATCACCGAGGTGGGCGTGTTGGAAACCTCAATAATCATTTTCTGTAGTTCCGCTCCGTTCATAGGATTAAGTTCGGCTTTTGCCCTATCAAGTTCGCTCCTGAACCCTTGATCTTTCATTGTTTGATCAAAAGCTGTTCGTAGTATTGCTACTCGTTCGGCGGAAACCCCAGGTGTTGTGAGGAAAGAACGGCCTACTTCAGCGCCACTCAAATAGAATGCTAATATTTTCCGATCTTGCTCGTTACGAGCAAGCTCTAGGGCAGAGGGCACCGTCGGCAATTCAGAGAGGCGTTTAGTGTTGAATTGTACGAGAATGTTGACATCTCCCGATCTCAACCAATCCTGTTTTGTTGCTTTTAATGTATCCCAAGATGTAAAGGCGGCGTCTACTTCACCTTTCTCCATTGCGAGCAAAGCATTCGCTGAAGCGGGGTAGCCGCCAATAATTTTGAACTTGGTGCTCATCAATCCATTTAGTAGTCGGGGATAGCCTTCAGACGGAGATCCCGGGCCAGTACTTGCGATAGGTGTTTCGTGAACGAGTGAATCTTCGAACTTCTTCGTTTTAGAAGTCCTCCAAGTCATCATTAATTCGGTGGCGTTTGTTGCTCTACCTATCCAATTAAACTCTGCGGACTTGAATAGAATGCCCGGGGTCTGAAGCGCTTCTTCGATAGCCGCGGCCTGAGATATCATGCCAAGCGCAGTGCCATCTTTTGGAGCTACTGAATACATATGATTGGCGGCCCGAAAGCTTCCGGCGCCAGCCATCGTGTGAGCCACAATTGTTGGCTTGCCTGGTAGATGGTTGCCCATGTGCCGGGCCAGCGTACGAGCATAGAGATCGTAGCTGCCGCCCGCAGCAAAGCCGATGTATAGATTGACTGTCTTACCTGCGTAGATTGAATCCGTTTGCGCCATAACGGCGGGGGTCGTGAGCATCACGCTGAGGCAGCAGATACCAGCAGTCATCCCGGTTTTAGCAGTCTTCATTCTACGTTCCCCCCCTATGAAGAGGCCGTCTATCGCGACCCGCTTTAGGTCAGTAGGGGAAATATGATCGGATCAATTTACTCCGTCGAGGTTCTTGGAAGACTTATTCAGAAGTGTCGCTTCCATGACGTTGGGTGCCTCGATTAAGCGTTTCGTTGAGTTGGGTTTTCAGGCATCGATTTCCCAATCGAAATACCCCGCTGCCGACTTGTAATACGGATTGATTTTTTGCCTGAATGGGGTACTCGAGGGGCATGCGTATCGCTTTACTCAATAAATGTTGCTGTTTGTATCCCATAGGGAGCTTTTATTGTTTCGAGTTGATTTAAGTTATTGATTTAAAATGATTAAAATCGCTTTATGCCACTTCTACTATCCGCCGTTGCGCCTCTTCAGACCCTTCAATGTAGCGCTGTGTAGTCGCAAGATTAGAGTGTCCAGCTAAAATCTGGACGTCTCTTAGCGATCCCCCGACCGTCGAAATCTTTCTAGCCGCATTGGTGATGAAGGTGCGCCTGCCCGAATGGCTAGAGCACCCATTGAAGCCAAGATCAAGATACCATCGGAAGAATAGATTCACGACCGATTGGGGGGACGCTTTCGCAGCACGCTCAGTGGTCACGATATAGGGAGAGGCACTTCGGACCTGCTGTTCCCTGAGGGCTCCAAGAGCCTTTTTAAGCTCGCTGTTCAGGGGAATAATCCTGCCGCCGGAGCGGCCCTTGCTGGCTCGGTTCTGAAGGTGGATGGCATCGCTGATCTTACCCGCAGCGTCCGTCACCATGCCCCATGTCAAACCAGATATCTCTTTAGCTCTCAGTCCCGCCCTGACGGACAAGAGGACGATCACCCGATTCCTGTTCGGATGGCGGGTGGTTTTCACATATCCGAGAATAGCTTCTACTTGTGCCCGTGTCAGGGTCTTTGCTTGTTTTCCCAATGCCATGACTAGCTCCAGACTGATGATGGTTTCATCCGCTGGTTCCAGATCATAACAAGTTGAGCAGGCTAGTACATGCCTCACATAAAGACAGCATAATTATTTCAATGCGTTGTGAAGACTGGTTATAGAATTGCTCTTTTATCACCTCTCTAATATTTTAAGTCGATAGAGAGAGTGATAAAATTTTTTGAACCTGTTCCAGAAAAGCTGCCCCCTAACTCTGAAACCGATCAAAAACTATAGGACTGCTGTCTATGGCGAAACTAACCGGAACGAACACAGCGGAAACGCTAATCGGAACGCCAGATAGCGATCAAATCGACGGCTTTGCTGGAGATGATTTTATTTATGGCCTTGATGGCGATGATTATCTGGCCGGTGGACCTGGGAACGACCAACTCTACGGAGGTTTAGGCCACGATGTTATCCAAGGTGATTGGGTTGAATTCGAGGGAGATGACATAATCTATGGAGGCGGTGGCGATGATTATATGTTCGGAGGAAGGGGAAACGACATAATCTATGGAGGACCTGGAAATGGTAGGCAACACGAAGGTAATGGCGGGAATGATATTATATTTGGCGAAGCGGGAAACGACACAGAAGTACAAGGAAGCCAAGGCAACGATATTCATTTTGGCGGTTTAGGGAATGATCAGATTTACGCCGATCCAGGCAGAGATCTTCTTTACGGCGGAAGTGGAGACGACCAACTCGATGGTGAAAATACCTTTGTTCACTTTGAAGATCCAATTCCAATTAATAATCCTTTTCCAGGTCCTGACATATTATACGGTGAGGCCGGCAATGACTGGCTAGAGGGTGCCGGAGGCGCAGATATTTTGTTTGGTGGCGCCGGCGATGATACATTGCTACCGGGCGCAGGATTTGACTGGATTTATGGCGGCGGCGGCAGTGACACAATAAGATCTGCTTATGGAATAAAAATCATAGATGGCGGTGATGGAAATGATAAATTTGATCTCACAAATTGGTCTAATAATAATACACGAGGCCCAAATGATTTAAGAGCAGTATTTCTGAAATTAGGCGCTGGAGAAAACACAATTACATTCGACACTCGAAAAGATGATTTTTCATTTTATAGGGTTTCTGGAAAAGATGACACATTTGTTGCGATTGGGAACGGAACAAAAACGCTCGTTGTGTTTGACACAAACGTCCGATTTTTCCAGTTTAAAGACGTAACGCTTGATGGCCTAAGTAGGCTACCGTTGAACAATCACTCAACTTATTTTGATCTAGGAAAAGACGTCTTCGCAAATAATATAGGCCTAGATCTATCAACCTCTCAAAATATCCTGAAAGTTGGCGAGTTGAATTTCGCAACCAATATGCGGGATATTATGGCCACGACTTCGGAGGGCGTAAAAGATCGGATAATTGAATTATATTCAGCGTATTTGAAGCTAATCCCAGATGCTCAAGCGCTGTCCCAATGGACGACATTTATTACAGGAGGGCATTCATACGAGGAGCTTGCCAAGCAGTTATATACTGAAGGCGCTGGGCGACCAGAAGTTTCTGGCTATTCCTCCAGCATGAGCAACGAAGCATTTGTTAGAGCGGCATTTAATAGCGCTTACGGGAAAAGTGGATCGACTGTCTCAACTACGAAAGAAATAGATTCTTGGGTCGCTAAAATTTCGTCAGGAGCAGTATCTCGAGAAAATCTAATTGCCGACTTATTGAAATACGCCAGAGAAAACGGAGGCCAGTCGACGTGGAGCGATGTGAATTCATTACTTGATAACAGGATTGAGGTTGGTCAAAAATTCGCAGTTGACTACGGAATTACATACAGCGATCAGAATTTGGGTATCAATAAACGCCATGTAATTTTTTCAGCTATTGCCAGCAACTCACCGCAAGACGCCTTTGATCTATTTTCACTCGAGAGCTTTGTACCTGATGTAATTCTCGAAAACTGGGAGGCGGGAGAGGGAGGAAAAATTGGAAACGCGACCTCATTGCTCCAAAATGGGAACTTTGTTATCGCTTGGCATAATTTAAGTACAAACGTTGATGGTGAAACGCTCACTGGCGTGAGTGCGATTGAAGCACAAATATTTAGCCCAAGCGGGAAAAAAATTGGATCTGTAATCCAACCCATCCAAGAGCCTAATGTTATTCAGGCAGCACCTTCTGTAACCAGTATTTCTTCTGATCGCTTTGTGATTGTATGGCAGGAATATGATCGTTCTAAGTCTAATACGTCGACAGGGTGGGATATAAAAGCGCAGGTTTTTTCAAATAATGGTCAGAGTTCTAGCAATAAAATTACAATCAATACTTCTTCCTATGAAAATCAATTCGCTCCTCATGTTTTAGCCCTAGAAAATGGAAATTTTTGTGTTTTTTGGAGCGATAAATCGAATCAAACTTTTATCAGATATCAAATCTTTTCTAGTGACGGCGCTCCAATAGGAAAGGAAATGAGTGCGTCTGATTTTAAAAGCGCACAATACATCTCAGATGTGGCTCTCTTGAAGGATGGGAACCTTATCGTCTGTTGGAATGATTTCGGAGTCGACGGATCAGGCTCGGGGGTTTTCTTCCAGATTATTTCTAATGATGGCGGCAAACTCGCCAAGGGAGTTGCCAATACATCAACAATTGGTACGCAGTTTGGGGGGGAGTTAACAGTTCTCGAAAGTGGTTCTTTCGTCATAACATGGTATGAATTTTCATCGCTTGATAAAAAAGTCTATTTCGCGGGCGACAAAAAAACTGACGTAAAAGCTCAGATTTTCTCAAACGCTGGCATTAAGGTTGGCTCAGAGATAGCTGTAAATACAAACATAATTGACGATCAATATGGGCAGACTATTACCGCGCTTAAAAATGGTGGATTTGTCATTGTCTGGCAGGATCACAGCGCAGCGCCGACTAACTCTTGGCCTTCTTGGATTCCCGAAAGTAATTTTAATTGGGCGGTTAGGGCGCAGGTCTTTGCCTCGGATGGCGCACGAATTGGTTCTGAAATTCTCGTCAATAAATCAACAGACGAGAACCAATTCGGTCAGTCGGTCATAGCGCTGAAAAACGGTGGCTTCGTTGTAGCGTGGCAAGGTTATTGCGACGAGCAGACTGGTACCACTGGAGATGGCAGCGGTTGGGCTGTCAAAGCACAAGTCTTTTCCGCAGATGGAAAGAAAGTTGGCTCTGAGATCATCGTCAACACCGCCACTGAAAGCTATCAATGCGCTTCAAGTCTAGAAGCTTTGGAAGACGGAGGCTTCTTCATTACTTGGCAGGATTTAAGCAAAGGGAACGGAGGTGCCGCAGGGGATACAAGTGGCTGGGCAGTGAAGGCTCAGATCTTTACCGCAGATGGTGGGAGAACTGGATCGGAGTTTCTCGTAAATACAAATACTGAGGGCGATCAGTTTAGCGCAACGTCAACACTCCTATATAAGACTTGGTTTGCTGAATCTCTTTTAAATTTTCGAAAAGATGAATCTTATTTGCTCGATGGCATTACTCAGAAAGATGTTCAACGCATTGCTGATGCCTTGGGTAACACAGATGACATGGCTAACTACCTAAATCCCAGCTTCAACTATTCAATTTCTGGGTCTTTGTATGCTGACAATTTGGTAGGTTCTTCAAAGAATGATTTTGTTGATGGATATAGCGACTTCGATACATTTAGATTTAACGGATCAATTGCGGATTATGTGATTGCTCGAAATGGAAAGCTAATAAACATAAAGGATATGATCGATGGGCGGGATGGACTTGATATTCTAATGAGTATCGAGCGCTTAATATTCAAAGATATGAATGTCATCGTTGATGTCGTCTCTGCCAATGGACCCGCAGCTTATAGGCTTTATGGCGGCGCTTTCGATAGGACACCTGATGAAGGTGGCTTCCGTTATTGGGCGCAAACGCTAGATGCCGGAGTCTCTTTGAATCAAGTTGCTGGCGCATTTATTGGAAGCGCAGAGTTTACGGCTCGCTATGGCAATAATCTTTCAAATTCTGCGTTTGTAGACGCCCTCTATCAGAACGTTCTCCATAGACCTGGAGAAGCGGCTGGCGTTGCTTATTGGAATGATGTTCTAAACAAGAACCTAGGGAGTCGTTCAGATCTCCTCGTTAGCTTTACCCAGCTCCCTGAATATGTCGGCATCAGTATGAAGAACATCGAGAATGGCTACTGGGTGGTCTGATGGCTTAGTAAAAGTCTTTAGGTATTCCGGGGTCTTTACTCAAACGGGTAATCCCTTGATCTGTTTGAGGTGATTTTCGTTTTGCCGGATCGGGTGATCTGGGCGGCAAGCTCCGAAGAGACTGTCTGACCATAGAATTTTTCAAGCATCTCGACAGATGTGCCCATCTGTTTAGCAAGGAGAAAGGGGGAGGTATCGTTAGAAAGTCTCATCGTGGCGTAGAAATGGCGTAATGAGTATATCGTTCGGTTCCCACCGTTACGCTCCGTTGGAACTCCTGCGAACTTAAGCAGAGAATTAAATCCATTTTTCATTGTCTGGATTGGCTTACCGTCTTTATGACAAAAAACTAAGCCATCAAGTGGA
>Ga0315899_10009419_pt1 | contig 10484 bp, 10 predicted proteins | sample LakEriMetagenome_2_FD_203518 | JGI IMG/M metagenome (GOLD analysis project Ga0315899, IMG submission 203518) | Freshwater fungal communities from buoy surface, Lake Erie, Ohio, United States - Buoy 4 MA112 | ecosystem: Environmental > Aquatic > Freshwater > Lake | place: USA: Lake Erie, Ohio...
GATTTTCCTGATAATGAAGAGTTATTAGTGGAAATTAGAGAGGTTAATGATTTTTGGTCAGCCTTGCAAGATTTTAGACAAAGAGTAGATTTGGCAAGTATTGATGATGATAGTTTTGATAATTTACACGACAAGTCAACGGGGAGAAATGTTCGTTTATGACTCTCAAATATTTGCTAGATACTAATATTTTGTCAGAGGCTAAACGACCTCACCCGAATCAGAAGGTCATGACGAAGCTAAGATTATCTAAACGGGAAATAGCCACAGCTACTCTGGTAATCCATGAGCTATTATTTGGTTGTTTTCGACTTCCTCTGTCTAAAAAACGCCAAGACTTAGAGGATTATGTAAATAACGTTATTTTAGCCAATCTACCTTTATTCGATTATGACTTAAAATCAGCCCAATATCACGCACGGGAAAGGTCAAGATTGTCTAAATTCGGTAAGAGTCCTGCTTTTGTCGATGGTCAGATAGCGTCTATTGCTTTTACCAACAATTTGACTTTAGTTACCAATAATGTTGATGATTTTCAAGATTTAGAAGGTTTAGTGATTGAAAATTGGTTTCTCTAATCTGTAATTGTTCCGTGTTAATACTCGATAAATCATTTGCTCCCCCAGAAAGATGATCACTACGTCATCGATCGCTCTCTAAGGATCGGGTTATGTCCATAGTCGGTTTCAATTCTCCCCTCACTTAACGAATCGTTAAGTGAGAACCTCGAAAAATTCGTTAAGTGAGCAGCTCAAACCAAGTTAAGGTTCCGTTAGGGTGGGCTGTTCTCGATACTTTCTAACATTCGTTTGATAGCCCCATCGATGGTTGCCGTACCGACGCGATTTCGGTATCTTAGCAGCCGATCCCAAGTAGCCTGTTCTACCCTGACATACCACTCACAGCCGTTACCCGCCCTATAATTCAGCCCTTCTTTGACTTGAAATTTAGCGGCCACATCGATGGTTTTTGAGGAAAGGAAGTCCGAACCTAACATTTCTGGCGTTGCATAATAGAGATATGAATGGAGGAAATCAAAATGCAATGCCCTGAATGTAAATCTACCCATATCCGTAAAAATGGCATCAATAAACAAGGTAAACAAAATCATATTTATGTAACCTGTGGCCGTCAATTTATTGATAACTATGAAAAACAGAAAGGCTATGACGAAAAAACGAAGCGAGAATGCCTAACTGCCTATGTTAATGGGATGGGATTTAGAGGAATAGAAAGGCTAAAGGGAGTTCATCATACGACCGTAATTAATTGGGTAAAATCTGTGGGAGAATTATTGCCAGGGGTTCCTATGACCCAGAAACAATTCCTGAAGTAGGGGAACTGGATGAATTGGAAACCTTTGTTGGCTCAAAAAAAACAAAATCTGGGTGTGGACAGCCGTTGACCACTTTAAAAAAGGAATTTTAGGTTGGGTAATCGGAGATCATAGTAGCGAAACGTTTCGCCCATTATGGGAATTAGTTAAGTCTTGGGGATGCTATTTTTATGTGAGTGATGGATGGTCAGTTTATCCATGTTTTATAGCAGAGGGCGACCATATAATTAGTAAGACTTATATGACCAGAGTAGAGGGTGAGAACACACGTTTAAGACATTATCTAGCCCGATTGCATCGCCAAACACTCTGCTATTCTAAGTCTACAGAAATGTTAGGATACTCTATTCGTTTATTAATTCATTATCTGAAGTTTCAAGAAGTGCCTATTCCTTACTGATTCATAGCTTAATTCAGCAACACCGCAGGGATTTTACGGATTATAATTTATTAAAAGAAAAACTGGATTTCTATATCGGAAAACATTCAGATATAGAAATTATTAGCGGTACGGCGAGAGGAGCGGATCGATTGGGAGAAAGATACGCGGAAGAGAAAGGATTGACCCTAACAAGATTTTCCGCGGATTGGAAAAAGTACGGGAAGCGGGCTGGATATTTAAGAAATGAAGAAATGGCACAATACGCAACTCATGCCGTTATCTTTTGGGACGGGAAATCGAAAGGAACGGCTCACATGATCGAATTATGCAAGACATACGGAATAAATTATCGAGTAATCAAATTTTAGAAACGGAAAAAGAGGCTCATAAGAGTCTCTTTTTTACTTTCAAGATCACTGAGAAAACGAGGAAAAACTCATGACCATTCACCATTTACCCTTACTGACCAAAACGGCACAACACACGCTAATCCGAGAAATTCAAACCCTAGTGCTACCGGAATCGCCCCTATTCACACCCACCATGAAATCGGGAGCGAAATTTCACTATCAGATGACTTGCTGTGGAGAGACGGGCTGGATTAGCGATACCCTTGGATACCGCTACACTACCCTTCATCCCATCACTGGAAAACCCTGGGCATCCCTGACCCCCAGCCTCTTAACCCTGATAGACTACCTCAAATTACAGGGATATATCCCGGCTAATTATCAAGCTCAAACTTGCCTGATCAATAAATACCTACCGGGCAACAAATTAGGATTGCATCAGGATAATAGTGAACGGAATTTGACCGCGCCGATCATCTCGATTTCTTTAGGCGCATCGGGAATCTTTCAACTAGGCGGACTGAATCGCCACGATCCGATCGAGGAAATTACCCTACAGCCGGGAGATATTTTCATCATGGGAGAGGACGATCGACTCCGCTTTCACGGCTTTAAGGGCATTCTAAACGGCAAAAAACGGGTTAATTTAACCATCCGACAAGTTTATTGAAAATAACGGGCGATCATCTTGACGAATCGAGTCACGATCGCCTGTTCCATTTGATTTCTCACCGTATCGGCTCGTTCGTCGGGCGGGGGTTCCCACTTTTGTCCTCTATCCCCCGCCCGTTCCGCGAATGACCCCCACCTCTCCTCACTCGCGCCCACCCACCCACCCGAAACGGGAAAAAAGAAAACGAGACAAGAACAATAGCGACGCTAGGGGTGAAAATCTAGGGTTAAATTATCATGAATGAGCCAATAACCACGATTCCAACCTCTGACGTTGAAAATAAAGAAATTCTGAGCGAGTACGCCGATATTCGCTGGCAGATCGCCGCGTTCAACGCCAAGCTGAAGGAGATCGAACCGATGGCGATCGAACAGGCGATGTCCATCATCGACGACGGCGCGACCGCGAACGGTAAACGGGTGGTGTACCGCACCGATACCGTCGATATCGTTCTCCAACTGCGCTCTTGCAAACCGAAACCCGAAAATAACGCCGACCTCGAATCGCTGAAAGAATCGATCGAGATGGAAGCGGAGAAAGCGTGTCATCGGAACCGAAAGCAGATCGCCGATATAGAACGTAAAATCGTCGTTTTACAGTCCCGTCTCGCGATCTTGCAACAAACGGACGAGGGACGGGCGTATCAGGCCGAGTACGCGGAACGGGAACGACAACTCACCACTCTCGAACCGATTCTCAGTGTCAAGCTGAAGTAATCGAGCGGGCAAGCTCCTCGCTCGCACTGAAACCGCCCTTGATAGCCCGGTCGAGACACTAGGGGCTGTCATCAGTTAGCTCCAGATCCCTGACTGGGAGCAGGTTTCGACAGATTCGCTATTCAGCGAGGGAATGCCGAAAATCTTTGCTCAGAAAGGGTTTCAGATTTAACTGATGACACGCCCTAACAAATTAGGTCTTTTTCAGAAAGGCAAGCTGGTCTAAGGAAAGGTTGACTGTCGATCGGCCCAAAAAGGCCGATCGATCCAGCGATTTTCCGCGCGGTAGATGAAATCGAGATGGTTCCGATACGTCGCGCGGACAGTTTTCAATCGCTCCCCGTAGACATCGAGCGCGCTGAAATCGCCGGTCAGGGCGGCGTGAACGGCCTCTCCCGCTTTCATCCCCGTATAGAGAGCGTTAAAGATCCCTCGCGAGGAAATCGGATCGAAAGAGAGAGCCGCGTCTCCCGTCGCGAGCCATCGTGACCCGACGACCCGATCTAAATAACCGCCCCCGGCTTCCCTAAAATGAATCGGGACGGAATCCCTCTCGCGACATAGACAGTGACGGATGTATCGGGTGTTATCGAGCTCCGCGTCCCAACAGCCGGGATCTCGTCGGATACGGGTTATCTCTCGCTCGTCCGTGTGAAAAATGACCACGCGAGTTTGACCGGGCAACCTCGCGGTATACCACCAGCCATCCGGAACCGCCTCGATCGCCGTCCGGGTCTCGGTATCCTCATCGGACGCGACCAGCCAACGATAGGCCGCGAACAGGGGAATATCTCGATGTCGCGTGGCTCCCAGGCTTTGAGCGATACCGGCCGCGCGACCGGTAGCATCGATCAACCATTGACAGACCACCTCCCGCTCTTTGAGACGAACCCGCCAAGTCTCACCCGTCCCGGTCACGCTTTTCACCCGATCCTTCCACGAAACCGCTCCCGCCGACCGAGCGGCTGCCTGAAGCTCCCCGTCAAACCGGACTCGATCCAAATGCCAGCCCGAACCGTTGGGATCGTGGATGAAATCATTCACGACCGGCCGCTCGGCACCCCAGAGCGAAATATTTCCATAACAGGGTAGATGCGAACCCGATTCCAAAACGGTCAGCGCGTCCAAATTCTGTAAGATCGGCCGCGCCGCGCCGGGTAAGGATTCACCGACCTTGGGGAGATCCGGACGGCTATCGTCGATCAGGAGTACCCGTCGCCCGGCTCTGGCGAGAACGCGGGCGGCGACCGCTCCCGCCGGGCCTGCACCCGCTATCAAGACATCCCACATCGGCTTATCCGAACGTGATCCGTCGGAACTCTTCCCACTGCTCGATACTGTCCCAACCCGCTTGCTGGATAGCTTCGGGCAGTGTTGACGATTTCTCCGCGAGTTTCGCGGTCAATATCGCGCGCGTCTCTTCGAGCCGTTCGTCTGTCAGCGATTCCACGAATATCACCGGGGGGAAATCCGGATCGTTCTCTATCCCCGGCCGCGGTTCGATGATTCCCATCTTGCTGAACTCGCTGACCATCTGTAGCATTTGTTCCGGAGCGTTTCCCTTTAACGCCCGCAACCAGCTATCGCGCGTGTAATAGGCCGCTAGTCTCTGTTCTCGCGGTAAAGTCTTATCGATCACGATCTCGTAATTCTCTCGCGTGAGAACTTGGTTAGGGACACGGGCGGGCCAGAAGGTAGGAATATAGGGATCGTAGTCCAGATCGTAGCCCGAACGACAGAAAGCGGTATCTCCTTGCCAGGGCAGAGCCATCCATCGGGTTAGTCCGCCCGGCCCTTGGGACGAAAGCAGCCCGCCCACTTTGAGGGCGATTTCCGGGGTTAGTGTTTTTCCGTAGTCCGGTTCGGGGTCATCGGGCGGGCGGTGGCGTACTCGGAAGGGCGCGCTGTAGAGGGTACTGTGGCGCATCGGCCAAGTCACCTCGCAACCGGGATGAAAAGCGTCCGCTAGGCAAAAATGCAAGGCCGCCCGATCGAGCGTGGCGGGCTGTTCCGCGAGGGGGACTTTCTCGATACTGTCCGGTTCTTCGAGTTCCGGATTCCAATCGTTGACGAAATCGCCTTTCACCCATAACTCCAGCAAGTGCATCCGGGCCTTCGATAACGCCAGATTCGCTCGGGGTGAGTCCGCGGGCCCGCTACCGTAAGAATCGCCGTAGATCCACGGCCACGGGGAGCGATCGCCACTGGTCGTATTCGCCGGACGAAAGGTATTAAAGATAATCCGCCGTAATTCACCGTAGGGATCGTTGTTCGGCTCCGGCACGCGGGCTAGTTTGGCGATCGTTTCCGGGTTCGTGAAATCCATCGGGCCGCCCGTACCGAACTGCGTGGCGAATCCTTTGTTGACCCACTGCAAATTCGACAGACGCGACAGGACGGGCCAGATATCGCGGGTAAAAGAAGCTCGATCGGGTACGGGTAGCCAGCCACACTCGACGTAAGTATCGACGAGTAAGTCGTAAAGGGTACGCCAACCGATAATATCGGGCGCGTAGTTCGGCGGGCCGACGATTACCCAGCCTGGCTCGACGGGAATCTCCCGTCCGGCGATCTTGACCGATACCGTGACCGGCCCGTCGGAAATATCGTCGAACCAACCGTCCGCGTTGTTAAAGCTGTTGGGATTGTCGGGATTGTAGATCGGTTTTCCCTCGGGGGAACCGGAGTGACCATACCCTCCCAATACGATTAGATGTCCCTTGTCATCGGTTCGTAACTCGCCTAGGGGTACGGTAACTCCCATAAACTGACCGTTATCGAACCGATACGCCTCCCCCGCAGTATTTTTGCCTTTTATCGTCCGCGGACCGGGATCGATCGCCAGAGTCGAGCGATATTCCTTTTTCACGTCGGGATTGCGACGGGGAATCTCCAGACCTTCGGCTTCGGGAATATCGAGGGCGACTTGAAACTGATACCACTGGGCTTTGCGATTGGCCAGATGAACCGTCCACTCGATAGCGGCACTGTCGCTGTCGATTTCTCCCACCACTTCCCCGGCGGCATTGTAACCGTAAACTCGGAATCGGGCGGCCTGACGCTTGAGCGCGCCTCGCGCGTCCCGAAGCTCCTCCGCGGGAGGTCGGATGACTTCCGGCCCGATATAGTAACCATCTTCCTCGGTGCTATTGCCCACTCGCGCGACCCCGATCGCCGGATGGACGGCCGCTCGAACGATATAGCTATCCTTGCCCTCGGGCCACGCGGTACTCGGTCGAACTTCTTGCGGTTCCCCGACCGATTCCCCGTTGACATCGCGCCGGAGTTTCGCCGAAGCTTGATAGACGATTTTCCGAGCTTCCGCGATACTGCCGACGGGTCGATGCTCGGGCAGAACGCGCCACGGATTAAACGATAGGGTCTCCCCGTAGGCGGATTGGCCGCGGGCATCGATATCCTGTGCCGGCAGGATTAAGGTCGCGACGTGGAGGGGAGGGGAGTCCGTTTCGCTCCAGCGAACCGTGGCGCGGTCGATCGGCATGGTTTCCGGATCGATTTGCCACTGAACGAGAAATTTCAACCGGGCCTCACCCCCGCGCAGTCGTTGTGCCAGATCGACGCGGAGATAATCGGGATCGTCGTAATCGGGAGCCGGCCCCGGAGGAACGATTTCCGGCTCTAATTTATATTTACAGAAATCTCGTTCTCCCCAACAGAATGGCATAGCACTCCAGAGATCGGTTTCTAGAACCGAAGGTACGATCTTTTCCATTTCATCCAGAATCTCTCGCGTTCTAGGATGCTCGTTCAACCATTCGTTAGCAACGTCGGAACCGGTTAACGATGCCTTGGTAAACTCGCACATCTCGCGAGCGTTATCCACGAAGAAGACATCGATGTTTTGCAAGAGCAGATCCATCGTGGGAGCGTGTTCATCGGGCGGGAGATCTTTGATTCCCGGAACGTCAAACACTTTAATCCCGATACCCACGGTACTTTTTAGATCGGGGCGACCATCCGGTAGATCGCTCGCGTAACGTACCCAAACCGGGTAAGAGCGGGGTTCGCGAAAGAGACCGACCCTTGCCCGTTCGGGTAAGTGGGGAACGATTTCCAAACGTCCGTGAGCGATACCGTGCAAGCGCAGGAAAACCGGACGACGGGCCGGGCATTGTCCTCGCTCGATTCTTCCCCTCTGTACCATCTCGACGAACATGGTTTCCAAGCAACCGATCGGGTCGGATTGACAATCACAGGTGGGAGGGGTGCTGGTACTTCTCGGGACAGGGTTCGGGGGATAACGCATATTGAGACCTAGTATTTGTGTCCGTACAACTCAAGTAATTTCTACCTCGAAGTCGTCAGCTTCACGCTATCGAGTGGGTAGGAACGTTCGACAAATCTTCAAAACTCGGAGCGAACCGATCGAGCGTGGATACGAGCTGACAGAAAAGTTTGCATTTCTTACTTCACTCCGGTTCGTATCTCTGCCAAAACGCAAGGAAATCGGTAGATTTCCCGCTTCTGATTCGGAAGAAAAAAGGGTTTACCCGATCGATAGTAAGAGCTTTTCGCCGCTTGTTGTCGATCGAGGGGTCGCGAGTAACAGGATGTTACACTCGCACAAACCTATCCCAAAAGAATCGCGATGCCGATCGAGGGGGTCGCCCTCCGATACGAACAGGGTTAGGGAACAAAATGCTAGGCAACTCGCGATCTGTCAAGGGTGCGGAATTCTAAAAAACGGAAAGACTGAAACTTCATTTTAGATTAACTCGTGACTGGCTCGCTTGAACTTTACGTCGATCATTTTACCCGATTGGCAATTTAAAGGTTAATCGCATTATCGCTCAGATTGACCCGATCGTTGTCGTAGCCGCTTAAATAAAGAGGTTTTGATAACCAAATTAAAGCAGCTCTAAAGAGTTTTGAGTTAAAAGTTAAACTTCAAGTTTTCATTTAGGACGAATGTACTGGTTAACTAATTTTTTTGGGAAAATTAGTTAACCGAGCATTATAACATATAATTAATTTGCAAGAGTTCTACTGCATCTTCTACCTGATATTTGGTATTGTTTCCTGGTTTTCTGTCATCGGGTAAGTCATGTAATTCTTGAACTAAAAATTGTATTAATTCAGGAATTTCTAAAGTCACAGCCTTTTTCGTCATCGCAGAACAGTTTGATTAATTAATATTTCCAACTTAATAATTTTACCTCAACAGACAACAATCATCAATTTTTATTTGGTTCTCTTTCTGATGTAGAGAACTTTTGTTCTAGATTTATCCCATCTTTCAAATATTTTGAGTATAAATACTCTATATACTCACTTCTCTGCGATGCAGTCGCACTCGCGGGAGCGCATTTTGTAGCCTGCTTAAAGCTTTGTTTCTGTCTGTATCACTTGTTACTTTTTAAAATGAGAATTGCTGCGTCGCTATACCAGCCAATGACATCATATCGTAGGTCTTTGGGCGGGGTTGTGTTGGTGGTGAAGTCCCCATCATGAAAACCGAACACACTACGACAGTTAGGATAAAAACCAGCAAAGGCAATTTTTTCGTTGTCTAGGTTGTCAACTTTGGCGAAGGGTCTAATAGCAGACAATTCCTTAATATATTGGGAATTTGTTGGCCTTGAGCGCCATGCTCCCAATTCTAATTTACGCCCCAGAAAACGATAGGGTTGATACTCATTGGTAGCTGGATAATAGAGGATATTAATTGTATAGTCATTTCAATTAAGATTGAGAATATCAATCCCAGAGTTCATAAGGATTTTGTCGGTCTAGACTGTATCATACTTATCTGAAATGACTATATCTTCTGGTGTAGCACCTTCAGGATACAGATAATCACTTTCTACAACCCATTTTTTTTCTACTAGATTGCCCCGACGTCTTATAATTAACCAGCGATTAGGTACAAGGGGAAAGGTGATGCCTTGTTCTCCATCTCTCGCTATACCGTTAGTCAGCGCATCCGGCAAAGACCAGTGTAGGTGAATGCCTGCTTTTAAGGTCAATTGGGGTTGTGTAAAGGGAACCGTTAATACGGTTTCGCTAATATAAGCCCTACCGCGATTTACTAATTGGCTATTTTTATAGTAGGGGAGCTTACTATAATCAGTCATTTCCTCCAGTACATTTGTCTTGGTGGGGAGGTAGAGGGCATCAAGGTAAACTGGGACTAGAAGTGTGGTCATAACTATAGTATGTAGGGATGAATGAAGCAGAAACCTAAATCGTCAGTTTTGGGAATTTTCGCTGTTCCACTGGAGAGAGGTTGGCAAATGCGCCCAACTCACTTGCAGAAGCTTTAAGATTCGTTTTTTTCTTTACTTTGTTGAATAGTACGCATACTTGATTTATTTTTCAACACTTTTGGTATTCTTTTTTGTAAATTTTTATCATTTTTTTTGTTATTTTTTGTTATTTTTTGTTACGATATCGTTCTAACTTTTAGGATTAAGGTAACAAGAAACAGAGTAAAGTCAATATTTACAGGAAGTTCTAACAAGCCAAAATCTAATCAGGATTTGAGGATTTTCAGTCTCAATCCAAAATCTAAAATCCAAAATCGAAAAACATTTCAAGTTTGTCGATGCTTTAAATTCTGCTGCTAGAAAAGCATCTGCTGAATGAGCAAACAGGCGCTCATGAAAAAGGGAGAATAATAATGATAATATCCACTAGAAACCCAATCATCGGCTATTTGGTAGCGGCATAAATCCAACCGATGCCCAAAATGCCGATGTCTGGTTAATATGTCCAATTTTGTTTCGTCTGTAGGGTGTAGGTTCCGTCGCGCACCTTGACCCGATGGGGGATCAGCTTCAGGTCTCGGAAGATATTAGCTTGGTGTTGTAGGGCCACCAGAGAGCGATCATCGATCGGGATAATGGCACGTTCAGAGGCCCTCTGTTCGAGATTGGTGATGATCGCCGGATCGATCTCGTGGTGAGCTGCCAAGCGTCTCGTCGCCTCTAACTCCTGTTGTTTCGCCCAGGCACCCGCCTCGTTCACCTCTTCTAAAATCACCTTCAGTACATCGGGATAATCCCGC
>Ga0315899_10009420_pt1 | contig 10484 bp, 9 predicted proteins | sample LakEriMetagenome_2_FD_203518 | JGI IMG/M metagenome (GOLD analysis project Ga0315899, IMG submission 203518) | Freshwater fungal communities from buoy surface, Lake Erie, Ohio, United States - Buoy 4 MA112 | ecosystem: Environmental > Aquatic > Freshwater > Lake | place: USA: Lake Erie, Ohio...
TTTTGTCGGCTTCTTGCGCTTCAGGTAATTGCTTTAAAATAACTTCGGTATCGACATATCCGATTTTTTGAGTTTGTGCATTCATTGAATTATTTGTGGCAATAAATGCGGAAATGAAACATGTGAGAATAACAAATGAGTATTTCATAAATACATCCTATGTTGAAATTGAATAAAGTTTATCTTCCAAATTGAAAATGAAATTGCCAACCAGATCTTGGTCCTGTTGTTCCTTGAGGATCAAATCCATAACCATAATCAAAACCTAATAGTCCTATAGGATTGAGCAAAACCCGAACGCCAAGTCCTGCTGATCTCTTTAAATCGAATGGATCAGCGCTACGCAAATTCTCCCATACATTCCCTGCTTCAGCGAATGCAAGTAAATAAATTGGCATTGGATTAAGTGAAAGTGCAAAACGAGTTTCTATAACATGTCTTGTCATCACGCGACCTCCACCACTTGGTCCAATTGATCTATCAACATATCCTCTAAGTGGGGTGATGGCAAAACCACCAAGACCATTCCCACCCATGAAGAATAATTCATTGCCCAGAATATTTGTATCGCTCCTTATGCCGGCAACATACCCCATATCAGTACTCATATAAAGCACCAATCTTGGATTACCATCAACACTTGCAAGAGGATGAAACATCTCTAGATTAAATGTATTTTTTAAATAATCAACCTTACCGATCCCAATCCCACCTGCAGCAAATGTTGAAGAATATGTAAATCTCGAACCGGAAGTCGGAAATATTGCATTATCTAAACTAATTCTTGATACAGATCCTGTCAAGCTAAGCTCACCACCATTGAATGCACGAAACACACCCTGAGATGCAGTTTGTTCATTGTATTGAGCGCGAACGATTCCATCTACTCTAAAATAATCATCAGGCCAGCGCAATCTGCGACCAATATTGACGGATGCACCATAGCGCGTTAGATTGAACACGAAATTTTGTCTTATCGAATAGAGATTTACTCCCAATGTTGTGGGAGTATTATTGAGCCAAGGTTCTGTAAACCCAAGTTGAATGGTTTGATATCTGCTTTGTTGACCAAATTCTGCATTTATATTGAGAATTTGTCCACCACCACCACGCAATGGCTCAGAAAATGAGAAATTATTCAATGTTATGCCAATAGAACCGGTCAAGCCGAATGTTCCCGCATATCCCATTGAAGCATTGAATGTATCTGTTGAGCGTTCTTCTACTCTGTAAAGCACATCAACTTTAGTATTATCAACAGGTTTGATATCAGGTTTTAAAGCTTCAGGATTGAAATAGTTCAATACGCCAAGACCACGAACGCTTCGAATGATTGCTGAACGATTGAAATATTCTCCAGGCCTTGTGAATAGTTCTCTTCGAATGACTTTGTCTTTAGTTTTTGTATTGCCAACAATCTCAACTTTTCGAATAATATAGCGGTCTCTTTCAAAAACTTTGACAACTATGTCAAGTGAATCCCCTTCGCCTTTTCTCTCTTCTTTGATTAAATTCGCTCCCAAGTATCCATTGTCCAGATACATCGATGCAACATCAGATTGATCTTCATTTCCAGAAAGATTTTTGTCAAATCTTTCTGCATCATAAGGTTCATTGAGAGTTATATTCAAACGACGGAACAAAATCTCTTGTGGATATACTGTATTCCCTTCAAATGTTACAGATCGTAAATGATATCTCTTCCCTTCAAAAATATCCACATGAACACTTACTTTTTGAATTTCGGGATAATAGATTATTGTATCCCTGACGATATCTGCATCTATGAAACCTTTGGATCTAAAAAATTGAAGTAATTTCTTTTTATCATCTTCATATTTCAACTTATCAAACTTGGAAGATGACCAAAATTTCCACCAAGTCTTTGTTTTAGTATCTTCGAATGCACCAACCAAATCGGATGAAGTGAGTAATTTATTTCCCGAAAAAATGATGCTATCCACATAAAAATCTGCACCTTCTTCTATAGTCATTTCCAATCGAGCATATAATCCTGTATCAGTTGGAATAAGATTTGGAGTGATTTTGGCATACATCAAGCCTTCTTTCTCATAAAGAGCCTTTACAGCATCTTTGGCCAAATCAACTTCATATGCTGAAAGGATATCGCCTTTCACTTTCGCTATGGCTTTTTCTATATCTTTTGAACTGACTTTATCATTGCCCTTGATTTCAAGCCAACTAAAGCGTTTAAATTCACTGACTTTTATAGTGAGGAAAACACCGCTTGCAGTTATTTTATCAATCACGATATCTATCGATTCGAACTGATTTCTCTGCCATAAATTCCTAATTGCCTCTTGTTGCTTCGGCCCGGGAATTTTCATTTCTTCGCCAACTTTCAAACCGGAAATAGTAATGATAGTCTGCGCATCTGCATAGGTATTTCCTTCAACTGAAACACCTGCAATGAGATAAGACTTTGCTTGACCTTGTGCATAAATGGAAGTTTGTACAGGTATGATACATGCCGAAAGCATGAATATCAATAGAAAACACCATCTATTTCGTAAAATGTGCATGCCCCTGATCACCTGGAAGAAAATGATGAGATGATTCTTTGAAGGGGACCTTGTTGATTCTCCTTCTCATCCGATTCACGCAATTGCTGACCGGTTTTTCCAAAACGACGCTCTCTATTGAGAAAATCTTTCAAAGCACAGTATAAATCATCTCTTCTGAAGTCAGGCCAAAGCTGTTTGGTGATGTACATTTCAGAGTACGCAGATTCCCACAATAAGAAATTACTCAATCGCATTTCACCGGAAGTTCTGATCATCAGATCCGGGTCAGGCATTGAATCTGTCAATAAATATTTTGAAAATTGCTCATCGGTGATGTCTTCGGGAGACAAATTCCCTCTACGAATATCAAGTGCAATCATTTGTACGGCACGAACAATATCCCATCTTCCGGAATAACTTAAGGCCAAAGTAAGTGTCAATCCAGTATTCTTGGAAGTGCGCTCAATTGCTTGATTGAGTATTGTTTGTACATTCTTGGGCAGGGCATTTATCTTTCCGATTGCATGAAGCCGAACATTATTGGCATCAAGCTCATCAATCTCTTGCAAAAGATAAGTTTTGAGGAGTGACATCAATATTTGGACTTCCATTCTTGGTCTTTTCCAATTTTCCATGGAAAAAGCATACACAGTGAGGAAACCGATATTCAATTGCGAACATGCTTTCACAATATCACGAACACTCTCTATCCCCTGTTGATGTCCGGCAGCTCTTGGGAGATTTCTGTCCATTGCCCAACGTCCATTTCCATCCATGATGATGGCAATATGGCGTGGCAAAGCACCGGCCTCAATTAAAGAGGCTTGAAATTGTTTGTCCTCGGGGGATTGACTATCTATCCATTGATTGATCATGCTATGCTCAATGTCATTCTTCGACAAAAACAAATGATTGACACCCACTCGGTGTGCAAATTGAATACCAACATTTGGGATCAAAGAAACATAGGCAGTGATCTGATAGTCGCTTAGTGCGGTAAAAATCTTGGCAAAAATACTGTTATATGCTGAAAAAACAATAGTACTAGACGAAATTTAATTAATATCGCCATATTTTTTTCTCAAATGACACGAAAAAGGAGTAATGTCTTATCATCAACCACATTTTTAGACTGTTCAACAGATTCTACGATTCCAACTTTACTCAATAATTCATGTGCGGAGAGTTCATCACTCCCAGAAATTTGAGACAACTTCTCTTTCAAGAGTTCATTGTCATGCAGAGAAGAGTCCTGAACTCCATCTGTGTAAAGACATAGCATATCCCCACAATCAATTGGAAATAGCTCCGATTCTATATTGTGTAATTCTTTCAATACACCAAGCACCATGCATCCTCTTTCCAAACCGATGATTGAGCCATTCGACCTTTTCAGCAATGGTGTTTCATGCCCTGCATTGATTGATATGAAAGAAGATCTATCAGCATTCATCTTTATGAAAATGCATGTCACGAAAATATCGGATGCGGTATGTTCATATATTAAATCATTCATTTCTCGAATGATATCTTCGGGGAGCTTTTCTTGTTTGACTAGCAAAGTACATGCTGACTTTACCATAGACATTATCATTGCTGAACCTATACCCTTTCCGGAAACATCTGCCATGATCAAAGCAAGCGATCCATCAGGATATGGAATCACATCCATGTAGTCGCCACCTATTTCCAAGCTTGGAATATGTATTCCCGATAGTTCGCAATGTGAATATTGTTTATCGAATGAAGGGAAAAGATTACTTTGAACAATAGCAGCAATTTCCATCTCTTTTTGCAATTTGGTCAGTTTCTGTTCCTCTGCATGCAATCTGGCTCTTTCAAGTGATACCGCAATGACCATACCCAGTATTGACACAAAGTATATATCATCATCTGAGTATGAACGCAAATTGGACTGAGGACCCAATATGAGGGCACCATGAGAATGTCCTCCATGAATCATTCCAATACAGGTGAATTCATCGATTATGGAATATTCAAGGTCCGTGTCTATTTGAGAAAGGATACATAGTTTCTTTTCATGAGATATTCCATTTGAAGAAATGAAATCTTTGGTTCCGTCTTTCCTATTCACCAAAACTCCATAGGTACCTACCATAAGTTGTCCCATGAGAAATTGCCCACCAATATCTGCTATACCCTTTGGAGTTGATTGCAAAATGATATCCGAAAGCATCTCCATTATTGTTGTCATTAATAACGAAGTACGACCTAAATTTCGCGAACTATTGGATGCCATATTTCTATTTTTCATTGTACTCAACATGAGCGACGTTATAGCGTTCATGATTGATAACAATTGAATTTGTTCCGGATTCAAACCAAATGTAGAATAATGAATCTCCCCATGCAGATTGCCTCCATGATTCAGAAACATGACATCATATTCTCCACCGATTGAATGTCCTTTTTGAATAATGGAATGTAATCCGAAGTCCGAATCTCTCAATAGAACTTCAAATGCAAGTGTGGGATCAGCAGAACAAATTGTATCTGCAAAGATGACACATGCTTCATATTCATCATTGGCTTTTGACAATTCATGTAGAAAATCAGGAAGAATAGACCGAAGGGAATTCATGTTCTTGATTGATTGAATGCACAGAAACTTTATCAAATGTACAGTTTTCAGAGGAGATTGGAGACTGTGGCCTGAGATGCTGACTGAAGATCTTTGGGATGAATGAGTATCTGCATACCCCTTTGTCCCGGACTGATACTAATCTTGTCAAATAGGAATGCGGTTTCTTCCAAAAATGTGGGAAAGTGTTTTTTCATTCCTATTGGGGAGCAACCACCGCGAATATACCCTGTGAGTGGATACAATTCATTGATTGGTAAAAGAGAGCATGCAGTGTTTCCAGTGGACTTTGCTACTTTTTTCAAAGAAACTTCAGCATTACCAGGTACAATAATTACAAAAACGGCCAACACATCGCCCTTCAAAACCAAGGTTTTGAATACTTGTTCATGAGGCATATGTATTTTATCCGCTACACTTATTGCATCAAGTGCATCTTCTGACCAATCATATGTAAGCAATTCATATGATATATTCAATGAATCGAGTATTCTACAGCAATTGGTCTTTTTGGGTACACTCATGATTCAATGGCAGTCAAAAAACCATCTATTGTTTCCGAGGCTTGAAGTCCGGCTTTTCTTCGGATGTTCAAACGATGTGTTTCAACGGTTCTTGTGGAAATATCCAAAAATGTTGCAATCTGATATGTAGAAAATCCACAACGAATAAGCATGCTCACTTCGGATTCTTTCATTGTGATTTCGGGAATCAATATTTCCAATTTCGTTTGAAATCCGGAATATGTTTGATGGAATTCACTAAAAAACAGTTCTCTTTCTATGTCTGTACCAGATAAAGGCATGAGCAAGGTACTAATTTCTTTTAGAACTTTAGTTTTGGTACCATTCTGTTCCAAAATCTCCATTACTTTCGAACGCACCTCGCCATAGCGATTTAGTTCTTTCATGATGGAAGAGGTTCTTTCCAATAATTTATTTCGTAAGTCCTTGGTTTCTCTACCCAATTCATGATTTTGTTTCTTTAATAGTTCATTTTCTTTTTGATGCAAAGAAGAAACATATTGTATTTCAAGATCTTTGATATTTCTTTGCGCCTCTTTTCCAAGTATTGCATGCTGCACTTGATATGATTCATGCAACATGGAAAAAGCTCTTTCCCATTGTTTTCTTTGCCTGAGCCAAAATCCCCAGTGTCTCAAAACCCAAACCCGTAACTGAAGAAAATCATACTTTTGAGTCATCAAATGTGCTTGTTGAAAATGATGTTCTATTTTACCATTCTTAGAAGATGCAGGCTGCATCTCCATATAGAGCCTGGCCAATTTATAATGTAAGGTTGCTTCATGAAGTGGAAATGGATACTTCTTATATAGTTTTCCTGCCTCATTAAATGACTCCAATGCTTGTTTATGCGATCCAATTTTCGAGAATGCCGATCCTGTAATGACATGCATTCTCGATAAGTCATGATATGCTTTTCTTTTCTTTGCGATTCCAATGCAATCTTTTAAGATTTCTAATGCTTTCTCAGGACTTTTCTTTGTTTTCATCAATGAAATGGATGCGATATTTGACAAAGCTATGAGCTCTGTTCGCCAATTCTTCTCCATCCGTGAATTATTGATTGCTTCTAAAAGATATTGCTCGGCTTTTTCAAAATCCTGCACAGCAATATTAAAATTACCCATACCTAACTGTATCTGAGAATCAAGGAATGGTTCACCCGGCAATTCCAATTGAATATCTTTTGCTTTTTGAAGGTAATTCAAGCAATGATCATATTTATCGATTTTCTGAGCATGCTGTGCCAATGTCATCGCACACTTAAATGCATGAAGCAATTCTCCATGAATCATAAATGTTTCTAGAGATTCACGCAAAATCCTTTCATCATCAGGTAAAATCTCAATATCAGATCGAAGTCTATAATGCTCTCTAGCCAAATGGGCATGCTGTATGGAATGATCTGTTTTGGCAACAATCCCCGCCATTTTCTCAAGCAAATCAAAAGCCTTTTCTCTTTGCATCATTCCATGAAGGATATTGCACCTAATTCTCAATAAATCAAAGATGTATTGTGAAAATCTGTTCTCGCTGATCAATTCGCGAGAATGCATATCCTCATATTTGTGCTCAAGAGCAGTGAGGGATTTAATCACGGATGACATAGAATCCGTATATAATCGCCGCTCAACCCTGAGTATCTCTTCCCTTCCGGACAGTACTCTGTTCATATACAACCAATTTATTACATCCCGAAACGATAGCTGGAAGCCTTATGGCAATTGCACTTCCCTTTTGAGACAATTTACTTTTTTTTTTGAGATCATCATCTTAATAAGATTGGGGAATTTATGGAATCTCATGTATGTTTGCCAACCACATATCCATCATTTTCCGGAGTTTACACATGGATTTCCTTATAACATTGCATGGTCACAATCGCTGGCTCATGATCATATTCGCCTTATTTTCCATTTTTTCCATCATCAACAATATGCGAGATTCCGGGGAATACAAGAAATTCACCAAACTTGCCGGCTCCATTTATGCTTATGCACTTGCAATCCAATTTGTGATCGGACTGATTCTCTTCTTCCCAAAAGGTAATGCTCTGGATTGGGACATGTCAGCCCTCAGAATACAGTTCGAACATGCGACAACTATGATTCTTGCTATTGCAATTGCACATTCCCCTGCTGCCTGGAAAAAGTTGGAAACGAGTAAAAGACTCCGTAATACATTAATTGCCTATGTAGTTTCCATTCTTTTGATTTTTCTTGGCGTCATTCGCATCGGTGGTATGTCACTCTGGCTTGGATCCTGAATGATCGGCCAAACCTGAAATATAGGTGGCAATCATTAAACTTGCCAATCTCGATGTTCTATCATCGATGTCATATGTTGGATTGACCTCTACAATATCTATCATTTGGCAACCATCAGCACCTGCCCAATAGGCCATTTCGATGATTTCATCAGACGTAAAACCAATTGAGGCAGGAGCGCTCACACCTGGAGCAAATGCTGAACAAACAGAATCCATGTCAAAACTGACATAAGAACTCAAGCCTGTATCATGCATGGACCTGATCATTTCACGCAATTGCTGACCCGGATTGCCGATTGCTCGAATATGATCGTATGATATAATTCTTCCACCATGAAACTCTACAAATTCACGATGATGTAAAGAAGCAGAGAATTTTTGCGTACCAAATTCCACGAATTCAGATGGTTTTCCATACTCCAACATTTCTCGAAATGGCGTTCCCGAATGCGATAATCCATCTATCTTCACTCTGACATCCAGATGAGGATCAATATTGATAATACCTGTTTTTTCTGTCATGTCCAGAAATGCTTTGCAATTCGGATAGGCAATATCATGTCCACCACCGAGTATAATTGCCCTAGCACCCTTTTGTAGAATACGATGAAGAATTTCATAATGATCATTTCTGATATCTTCTAAATCTCTACCCTCGCAATCTATATTTCCTGCATCATAGATTGAACCAGGAAAATGTTGAATCCCAAAAACGGACAATTTTCCCAAAAATTCACGAATCTTGAATGGCGCTGTTGAAGCTCCTGGCCTGCCACCATTTCTAGAAATTCCTATGTCCTGAGGAATACCCATCAATACAATATCATGTTCTTTCAAAATCTCAAATGATTTCAAAACCTGAATTTTGGAAGCGAATCTCTTGTCCTCCGGCTCGATGGGTGCTTTCATGGTTGACCATTCATCATAGGGTATGATTTTTTCTATCATAGGTTCCTCTCTAGGGGTTCATCGCCAAGCGATTTTTTGTATTTTTGTCATCACCAAACATATAAAGCGGAGCTTATACAATGATCTTGACTGACAAAGAAATTCTTGCAAATATAGCGAGCGAAAGAATCGTTATCACCCCTTTTCGAAGAGAATGCCTCGGATCCAATAGCTATGATGTTCATTTGGGCAAACTTCTTGCCACTTATGATGAAGATATTCTTGATGCGAAACTTCACAATACCATCACGACTTTTGAAATTCCTGAGGAAGGTTGTGTATTGATGCCGGATGTATTCTATCTTGGAGTTACAGAAGAATATACCGAAACTCATGATCATGTTCCCTTTCTCGAAGGTAAGTCGAGCATCGGAAGATTAGGCATTGACATTCACGCCACTGCAGGCAAAGGCGATGTCGGATTTTGTAATTATTGGACCTTGGAAATATCCGTAAAACAACCAGTACGAGTATATGCGGGCATGCCAATTGGACAACTCATCTATTTTGAAGTAAAAGGTGAAATCGAAACCCCGTATAATGTGAAAGGTTCTGCAAAATACAATACCAAAACACATGAACCTGTTGAATCAATGATGTGGAAGAATTTCTGATGATTGGCCTGAAAGACATTGTAGGTTTCATAAAGGCACATGTCTATATTGTTCTTGTCTTTGTCTTTTTCTCCTGTACTTTAGAGGAGGACAATGCGCTCATTTATGATGAATCCACAATTATTGAAAGAAGAAAAGAACTTGATGATTTTTTCAAGAATGATCCTTCTTCTCCTTTAAAAGAAATTCAAAAAGAAGGATTCGTCGGCTTGCAGTATTTTGCTCCTTCCGAGGATTTTGCTTTCTATGCTGAATTCAAATTGATATCAAAACCTGACACAGTCCAATTGTTAACATCCAAAGGCTCAGAAAAAAGAGCAATGTTGCGTTATGGGATATTCACTTTTCATGAACAGGATGGTTCTACATATACTTTGACTGGATTCAGATCTTTGAATCAGGAAGACGGTGTGATTTTCATTCCATTCAAAGACAAAACAAATGGCTTTGATACATATGAAGCAGGTCGATATTTGGAAGTGGAAGAGTCTTCTGACAATGGTGAGTATCTAATTGATTTCAATAAAGCGTATAATCCATATTGTGCCTATAATAAAGAATATGTATGCCCATTGGTTCCAAAGGATAATATCTTGACCATATCAATCAAAGCCGGTGAGAAGAGGCCGATATTCCAATGAAGCTCATCACATTCATAAGGCATGCGAAATCAAATCATATCATGGGTCTTCGAGATCATGACAGACCTCTCAATGATCGTGGTTTAGACGATGCTCCAACTATGGCTGAAAGATTACAATCTGAGGGTTTTCACCCCGATATTTTTTTCACCAGTACTGCACTTCGAGCAAAGACAACTGCAGAGTTGATACGAAATGGAATTGATCCACAGATTCCTCTTGAAGAGCATGCACTTCTGTATCATGCTTTCATCAATGATTATACGGCATTCATTCATCAAGTTGAAGATTCTTATGAACATATAGTGATTGTGGGGCATAATCCGACAATCACTTTAATGGTGAATCTTCTTGCTCGTGA
>Ga0315899_10009425_pt1 | contig 10480 bp, 9 predicted proteins | sample LakEriMetagenome_2_FD_203518 | JGI IMG/M metagenome (GOLD analysis project Ga0315899, IMG submission 203518) | Freshwater fungal communities from buoy surface, Lake Erie, Ohio, United States - Buoy 4 MA112 | ecosystem: Environmental > Aquatic > Freshwater > Lake | place: USA: Lake Erie, Ohio...
ACGGGATCAAAAATCCGGCAGTCAAGCGTCGCCAAAATCGAAAATCAGGTGATTTACCTACAAGAACCTAGTTGGATTAAGTGGAGAAAGGTTATGAATCATTCATCCTCAAAATTATCAAAACAAATTCAGACAGCCGGCTTGCCAAGAAGCTTTAGGCTGCACCGTGTTAAAAGGACCAAATGGGAATCTGCTTTATGGTTTGGCTTTTTTATTGCCGGATGCGTGGGTTTTAAAGCCTGGTACACCAGTTTGGAAATCAGGTCAGCTATGGAGGCTCAGTGGGGGTGCTTTGGCACCTGTTGCCCAGGCCTGGAAAAATTCAGGAGACCATAAAGCCATGAACTTTTTTCCAAGAATCCTAAAGGCCCGATTCCATGTAATCCGCAGATCGGTTTACTGCTTCCATAGGACCGAGCAAGGCAGCGAGTCAATCATCGTCGCGGTATTGCTGGCAATGAGTGCGATGGTGAGTTTGTTCCTGTGGAAAGATATCTGGACCGGGCGCATCCAGGGGTGGGTGACCAAGACGATTGAAGTGATTCTGGCGATTTAGTTGTCTTACCAGGCAGAGGCTGCCAATTCGATGTTGGATTGTTTGCAGGTCATATAGGGATTTTTAAAGGAGAAGTGTCATGGGCCAATTGAAGCAAAAGACCCCATTCGGTAAAAAAGCCCCAGTATTTTATGGCAAAATCCGTCAAAAAATATCTGGGTTCCATCGTGACGAACAGGGAAGCGAAGCGATCATTAATGTGGTCCTATTGGCAATGGGCGCGATGGTTTGCCTGTTTCTTTGGAACGACATCTGGAACGGCCGCATCAGGGGCTGGGTAAAAGATACCACCACTTCGATTCTTGCGGACTGATGACATCCATGACTCGGTAATTGCCCAATCAACCCCGTCACCTTTACATGGTTCCGACAACCACTTTGCTTTGGACTATTCTTTCTGTCGGAGCAGCGATAGCCGTGTTAGGCGGCCATCGGCTTGGGTGAAAACCTTTTTCTGTCGCCAAAATTCCCAGGTAGGTGATTTCAAAGCGGACAAATGAATTTACAAAAAGAGGTCCGCCCCATGAATTCCTTCCATGATCAAACCGGCTTCCTTTTTCTATTGGACACTCATTTGACAGTGAACCTGATGTTGGGAACCATCGTGCTCCTGGCTATCCACTTATTTCACAATTCTGCCACCAGAAATCCGGGTGGGTGATCCATTAAATGGACCACACCTTTTCCACCCAGCCCCCTTCCGAATCTGATCCGACATGATACCTTGTAATTGTTAAAAAGCTGCCTAAGGACAAAACGCCCTGGGTGTTCAAATTTTATTTGAAACCCAAGCTATCCCCAATGCCGGCCAGGGATAATCCAAAGGTTAACCGGATCTTTCTGAGACTGCCCAGCGGCGTATCAGTTCTTGGCGGCCGGCGGTATCGCCGCAGGTAGAGCGATCGACTATTGAACAGGAAATAGAATTAGCGAGGCTGCCCAACCGTCGCTTGTGCCGGCTGGGATACGGTGTCTGTGCTGTGGAGATGGCGATTTGTCGACGGAATGACATCGAATGCCGCACTGGATAGTTACGAAAAATACTTTACTTTTCTCGGTGCCAACCATCCCTGGGAAAGTCCAAACCGAAAACAATTTATCCCATTCCAAATTAGCCATGGGATCTTTTAGTAACAGAACACCCATCAACTCAGCGGCTCGGAAAATTTTCCCCAAAAATTTTGTCGTGGAAAGCTCATTTGGGTGATTGATTTAGTGGAGGGAAAATTGTTTTTCCCCACCAGCAGAAAACCTAGGGAAAAACCCGGAGGAACCCCCATGAGCCTTTTCAAAAAATCGAGCAAAGCCCAACCATTCATGCCTTCGCTTTGCAAACTGGAAGACCGTTGCGTGCCAGCGGCATTTGTTTTTGGTAATGGACAACTCACCATTAATATGAACGAAATTCAAGATCGCCGGTTTACTCTTGACGCCGACAGCAAAGGCAATGTTTTGATAAACGGAAGAGCGGCGGGCGGATCAACTAATTTCGTGGAAGGGGCTTTTTTAGGGAAGCCTAGTCTCCTTGCAATTACTTCCATTGTGGTGAATGGTTCGGAACAAAAGGATACAATCAATCTTTCAAAAGTTGATACCCAGTTTAATAACCTCGATGGGAAGGTTGTGATCTACGGAAATGGAGGCGATGACAATATCCAGGGTTCACAGTTTTCCGACCGGATTTTCGCGGGCAGCGGAAATGACGTTGTTAGCGGACTGGGAGGTAATGACGAGATTTATGGTCAGAATGGCAATGATAACCTGTGGGGCGATGGTAATTCGGGATACTGGGACCGAAATGGTGGCAATGACAAGATTGACGGAGGTGAAGGTAACGATAATCTCTGGGGAAGTGGCGGAGATGACATCCTGATTGGAGGAGGAGGTAAGGATATCTATTCGGGTGGAACCGGCTTTGATGTGGCTTACATTGACTCCATAGATGAGATTCCAAGGTATGGCTGGGCAAACCGGGGAATTGAAAAAGTTAGGAATTAATACCGACTCCTATTTATCTTTATACCTAGATACGAGAGCCACACAACGATTCATCAATCATTCGGAGAACTGATGGATCCGGAAGAGCCCTTGGCCAAGGAGTAAAAAACGCTCCTTGGCCAAGGGCGTTCTTAAAAACAAAACCATTAAATGCCATGATGTGAGCAGTAAGCAAAGATCCTCATCGAACGATGGCGCGATCATTACAACACAGAACAGTCACATTCCCGGTTCGGATATATGCCACCGGTACCGGAAGCAACATCTCCTGTGTCTCCGATTGAACTCGCTCCGCTTCCCAATTCGGAGACACAAGGCATCCACAGTTTGGCTTGTGGACTAAAATAGTTGTTGGCAAAAAACCGGGGGAAAGGCCACCTTTTCCACCCTGCCCCTTCCGATCCTGGTCCGACATGATAGCTTGTAATGATTAAAAAAGCCGCCTTCGGACATTCTGCCCCAGGTGATTGCATGCCTCTTGAAACCCAAGGTAGCTCCCATGCCGGCCGGGAACGATCCGAAGGATTACTGAAACTCCCTCAGGCCGCCAGCGGTGATCCAGTTATTAGTGATCGACGGGGTTGCCGCTGGCTGAGCAATCGACTATTGCACAGGAAATAGGATCAGCGGAGCCGCGGCGACCGCCGCTTGTGCCGGCTGGGATACCGTGGCTGTTGTGTGGAGATGGCGATTCGACTACGGGATGACATCGAATGCGGCGCAGGATTGTTACAACGGGTCGTCTACTTTTCTCTTCTGGGGGAGGTAAATCATCATGGCGTTAGCACCCACACAGATACGATTCCTCCGCCATCTGCCGATCGTCGACTAAAAGGAGTTCGTTATGCCAACACCACAAGAGCGGCTACAGGAGAAACTCGCAGAAATAGCATTTAAAAAATCGGAGCAAAATCTCCGAAGGCTTTGCGAGCAGCATGATGGGATTAAGTGCATGGAATTCACAACTCAAGTGAACGGAATAAAGCCGGAGGATCATTCCGCACTGTTCATTCTTTCTTCATCAATACCTCTGAGTAGGATTAGCTCAAGCATGGACTGTGGCTGGCATCGCGACTGGATGCAACAGCAATTAAGGCTGCTCGGAGAGGGCGAGCTTTTTTTTGTGGCGGTTCGAGGGGGGCACCCCGCTTGGGTTGCCATATCTTGCGAAAGGGGCCTTGAGAAGCTAGTTGAGCTTGCGGTGGCACTGACGAGTAGGCACAGCCTTTCACTTTACAACCCTACGACTGGAGAGTGTGTTTTTCTTAGGCTCGATGAATACGAGACCCTTTGCTTTAAACACTCCTTAGGCAAAGAAATCAAGTAGCTCTGATCAACGGAGGATATGGACCGAAAGACAAATCTCATCGAGCTGCCGCCAAAACCAGCGGTACCAATCTCCCAAACAGCCCAACTAAATTTTGTCCGATCCAGCCCTAAACTCAACAACCTTCAGCCTCGCAAAAGCAATATCCGCATTCGAAAAGCATAATGGACAGAACCACACCAGTTTTCAGTAAATTCAGGAAGTAGCCTTTACCTTATTCACCCAACCCCCTTCCGAATCTGATCCGGCATGATACCTTGTAATGATTAAAAACCGCCTGGGGGTCATCGGCCCTGGTGGTTACAAGCCTCTTGAAGCCCAAGGTATCCCCAATGCCCGCCGGGAACGATCCGAAGGATGACTGGAGTTTCCTCAGGCCGCCTCTGGTGGCTGGCGACCTGGCCAGTCTCGGCGGATACCGCATCCTGTCCCTGATCGGGCAGGGGGCGATGGGCTTCGTCTTCAAGGCGGAAGACACCGGTCTCAAGCGTCTGGTCGCCCTCAAGGTGATGCGGCCTGCCATAGCGGCAACGCCACTCGCCCGCGACCGGTTGCTCCGCGAGGCGAGAGCAGCCGCGGGCATCCAGAGCGAATGTGTCGTCACCATCCATCAGGTCGGCGAGGACCGTGGCATCCCCTTCATCGCGATGGAATTCCTCGACGGAATGACACTCGATGACTGGATCACCAAGCACAAGAAAACGGCCACTGTGGGAGCCATCTGCCGGGTGGGGCGCGACCTGTTGCGCGGCCTTGCAGCCGCGCACGAAAAGGGGCTGATCCACCGCGATATCAAACCGGCCAATCTGTGGGTGGACCAGAAATCCGGCCGTGTGAAGGTGCTTGACTTCGGCCTGACCCGCGACACAGGGTCCGAGCAGAAGCTGACAATGGATGGCGCCATCATGGGCACCCCAGCCTACATGGCGCCCGAACAGGCCAACGGCAAGGAGGTTGACTGCCGGGCCGACCTCTTCAGCGCTGGCACGGTGCTTTACCACCTCGCCACCGATTCCAGCCCCTTCCACCGCGACAGTCTGTTGCCCACGCTGTCGGCAGTTTGCAACCACCGGCCCCAGCCGGTGCTCTCCATCCGGCCTGAGCTTCCCGCCGAGTTGGGCGCCTTCATCGAGCGGCTGATGAGCAAAGACCCGGCCGAAAGGCCAACCGACGGGCAAGCAGCCTTGGCATTGTGGCTAGAAGTTGAAAAGTCAGTCCGCAACGCCCAAGGTCCTGCGCCGGCCCAGGCAGCCGCAGGATCCGGTATCCGCCTTCCAAGTCCCGCTGCCGCCGAAAGCGGCGTCCTTCGGTTCCCTGAATCGAAAATCCTGGAAGGTGGTTCCGCCCGTAAAAAACGAAAACGCAAATCGCCTTCTTCCAACCCATGGCCTTGGATGGCCGGCGGCATCGCACTGATGGTGCTCATCTTGGTTGGATTGGGAATGTTCTTATTGCGGAAAAAGCCTTCCAGCGAATCAGACAAACAAGATAACAGCACCGCCGTCGCCCAATCTCCCCGTAATTCCGAGTCAAAAGCAATTCCCCCCACCACTCCAACAGGCGTTGGTACTTCTCCACCTTCTACCAACACAAACCCACCCCCGGCCCCGTCGTTGAGGCCATCGGGGAATCGAGAGCCAGACCGTTTCACTAACACGGTGGGCATGGATCTGGTGCTGGTAAAACCCGGCCATTTTCGTCTGGGTGGAACCGGAGGAGACAAGTTCCGTAGGCCGGTGGAGATCCAATCGGGGTACTACATCGGCATTCGCGAAGTGACACAGGACCAGTGGTCCAAGATCACCGGTGAACAACCCAGTCACTTCAGCCGCAAGGGCGAAGGGGCAACAATGGTCGCCGGTTTGCCCGACGCCACCCTCGCCCGGTTACCGGTGGAAAATGTATCCTGGAAGGAGGCCATGGCCTACATTGCCAGGCTAAACACCCAGGAGCCCAACCCCGGTTGGGAATACCGGCTGCCGACGGAAATCGAATGGGAATTTGCCTGCCGGGGTGGCCACTTGATGGGCCAGGACGAAGACCTGCTCGATTACTACGGCTTCACCCCATCCAAAGAGATCACCCGGGAGGCTGCCAACCTGGGCGATCCTACGGGCCGGCCCAAGCCAACGGGTAGTTTTGGCCCGAACCGGTTGGGCCTGTTCGACATGCACGGCAATGTGGCGGAATGGTGCTCCGACACCCATATTCCCAAGGACCGGCCTGTTGGCGTGCCGGACCATGTCATCAAGGGAGGGAGCTGGGGCTCCCCGCCAGAACATGGCCGTGCAGGCGCCACCTTCACCACCAACGAAAACGGCAAAACCTGGGCACTGGGATTTCGAGTGGTGCTGGGAAGAAAGGTGGATTGAGCCTTCTTATGCAACCATTAGGCAGCCAAGGAAAAAAAATCCCCAACCCTCATAGCCCTAAATCTTGGATCTTCTCATTAGTTTTTTCTTGCCCTGAAGTATTTTCATACGAAAGATTTTTAATTTTTTACTCACTTGCCTGGCAAACCCATACTGGCCTACTGAATTTTTGAAGCGTATTTATGTTATCTAACTAGGTTAATCTGAATTTGTTGAAGCTTTCGTTTAAACCCATCATCATTACAAAGCGTATGAACCCATTTTCCGCCTGATCGAAGGTAGGAAATCATTCCGCCTCCCTCAATACAAGCAACGAATACAGGATCCTTGGCTAAAGGCGTATTAAATTGGTAGATTGTAATGTTTTGGCCAAATAATTCACTAATGCTTAAATTGGGAGAAACTCCCCGAAGGACATACCGTCCCGGGCAGTTTGGAATCGGCTTCCAATCACCCTTAATTAACATTGAAAGAAAAGTCATAGTTTTATCTTAAACAGCCTGCAATGCCTGATCTGCTTGTAATGGAAAAAGATGTGTGCAAAGTTTCCAATCGTGAACTGGTTGATCATCAATATAGTAATTTGGTTTTGGAATAAACCCTTCAAAACAGTCAGCAATTCCGAGCTCCTCTGCCGATTGTTTGCAATAGTCCGCACCTCCGGAACTCCAACAAAAAAGCTGATACCCCTGCACCTTTAGCCGTCGAACTAATTCAACTACCGAGCACATCGGAATACGCTTAGATCCATAAGATCGAATCAATGTGTCATCCACATCTATGAAGACAACCTGCTGCATCTTCAGATACTCCAAATTTAGGTCCTGTTGAGCGGCTATAACTATTAGCGAATGTACTTCTTATACTACTTTGTCGCCGCCCAACTTTGAATTTCCCCAAAGGTTTTTATCCTGCCCTCAATAATTTCACCGCGAAGTGCCTTGTAAAAAACCGCTTTTTTGGCAGGTGTATCCAGAAGGGTCTCGGCAATTCCAGACCGTGACATCCCAAAATGAATCAGCAGATACCTGGACGCATCATCCGTGGTACGGATGGTACCCTTGTCCCGCTGGGCTTCCACCGCTGTGATCATGGCTCCGAAATCGAACGAATCTTCATGGAATCCCAAATCCCTGAGGGATTTTCCACTCATCAGCCTGTGGTTGGGCCTTTCCAGAAAACCGTTCCGGCGAATGGAATCCTCAATGGGCCCAAGCAAGGCCAATTCCCGGGCCTCAACATCATGATTGGCCCGGCCCCTTTGGTCCGCCCGGCATAACCTGAGGAAAACCGAGAAATCAGCCGGATAAACGGCGCGGACTAACTGGCGGACCAGATTGTCGAAAACTGCCTGGTTCTCCTTCGACCGCTTGGCCAACTCCATGGGTTTCATATGGTTGACCACCAGCTTGTTGACCTGCATCCTGGTCCTGTGGGAAAAATCCAGTCCCTGGAAATAGCGTCTGGCAATTGCCACACTTTCCACCTCATGGCCATGTGAGGAAATCTTGAGCCCGTCCGGTTCCTGACGGACCTTCGTGGTGGTCAATTTGCCCACATCATGGAATAACGCCGCCAACATCAACTTCACGGCGTCTTCCCGGCCAAGTTCACGGGCCAGTCCAACGGCCGCATCCACCACAAGCAGCGTGTGCTCGTAGGCAGACCCCTCTGGATGGTGAACCGGGTTTTGCGGCACCTCCTTCAAAGCCGCGATTTCCGGAAAGAGTGCCTGCAGCACGCCCAATTCATCCGCCAGACGAATACCCATGGAGGGCTTTTCGCATCCGGTCAGCAGCTTGACAACCTCTTTGGTTTTAAGAACCGGATCCAGGCCTTCCAAACAACCACGGGCCACCGTTTGCCGAATTGCCAAATCGGCAAACTCATCCAGGCCAAACCCCAACTGGCCAGCTAGCCGGCAAGCACGCAGGGGAATGGTCTCATTCATGGATTGGCCATTCAGACCCGGCACCAACTTCAGCAGGCCACCCTGGGTATCAGCAATACCTCCCAAAGGATCCTGCCAGGATTGATCCAAGGGATCGTGGTAGATGGCATTGCAGGTGAAATCCCGTCTCAAGGCGGCTTTTTCAACAGGGAGAGAAGGATTCAAAACCAGTTTTTCTTCCCCAGCAGCCGTAGTCTCCGGACACATCGGGAGCGTGATATCAATGAAGCCTTCAGAACCCAAAATCACTTTGAAAGGCACCATGCCTGGCTGAGATGGAACAATCACTTGGTAGTCCAGGCTTGCCAGGCAAGCCGCCACCTGTTCCGGGCTGCTCCCAAACCATTCCATGTCGATGTCGGAAGAAGTTTGGCCAAGAATTCGGTCCCGGCACCAACCACCGACAATATAGGCGCGCCCGCCTGAGGTCCGTGCCTTCCCCGCGATCAGGGAAGCCACAGCCAGAAGCCTCTCTTGTGGGTTGTCAGCCATGCAGCAATCCCCCGCCCTATTTCCCCAGCATGGATTCGAACCATGACCAACCGTTCCAAAGACTGTGGTGCTACCATGACACCACCGGGGAATAATTGGATAAGAATAAAAAGGATTGGTTGAAATTGGAAAAAACTTACCAGCCTGGCAAGTAAAGGCGGGTATGGAGGTTTTTTAACCCTTTCTAGCCTTTTGCTTTAGGGGGACAGGTCATTTCTATACAGTTACCAAACTTAAAATGGGTGCAAGTGGAAAACGAGTTCTCGATTTCCACTTGCACTTCTATTACCAAAATTGCTAGTGATCAAATTTTCCGAATCACAAGAGATCTACGAGAACCCATGTTCATTAAAATCTGACTGTTGTTAAAGTTATCGACCCAAGTAACCCAAAATCTTCCGTTCCAGTACTGCATAATCCACACATCTGGTTTTGGCAATTTGACTTGATACCAAGGGGTTAAATCAAAATTCGCTTGGTTTTTGTTTGTCAACGGCCTCCAAGTAGTAGTCGCTGGCGGAACAATTATATTTCTGGTTAAACAGACCAACCTGATTCTCACACCTGGGGTCGGCGTGTCCACAGTAATCGTTGTCGGCTGCGGCGAGGCATAAACCTGGTTCGTGGAAATGGATGTCAGCCCAACTAATGAAAAGGCCGCCATCAGGAAAACTTTCCTTGTGATCAAACTGTTTGTACCTTCGTTCCTTTTCATGATTATCGCATCCTTTGTTAAAAGTTTTTTACCCGCCATTAAATAACCGTTCTTCTATACCCGGCGACAAAAATTGGAAAATTGGTAACCCTTCAGCCAATTGCCTTGGTTTTTCATGGCAAAGGCGGTATTTGCCCTGATCGCATGTAAGACTTCAAAGCATCCACTAGAACCTGCAGAGGGTTGTGCCCACGGATCTTGAGGGTGCGGAGGATGGTCATGAAGATGGCCTGGGTTAGGGCACCTTTCTCGCTGCCATTGGCGTAGCTGTTCTTCGGGATCAGGACCGCGGGGCGAATCCCCCTCTCCCCGGCGTGTTGTCCGACGGCACCTCCTCATGGTCTAGGAAGGTGAGTAACTCTTCCCTGTGGCGCCGCAGTATCTTCTGCAGCCGCCGGGCATGTTTTTCCTTCCTCCCCCTGGTCGATGAACTCGTCAAGGCGTTTCCGGATTCTGACTTTTCGCCGTTCGTAGACTTCCTGTCCCAGACTGTGCTTGTCTTTCTTCAACCGTATGCCGTCCCGGATCAGGCGGCGAAGCCGCCGGTAAAACTCCGGCCAGTCCCCGCCTGGATTGTGGTAATGCCGGGTCCGGCTCAGGTCACGGAGCAAGTGCGGCAGGCATTTCTGTTTGGCAAGGCAGATGACCGAGTTGTAGGCACCCCAGAAGTCGGTCACCAAAACCCCATTGAAGCAGGCGCGGAACAGTTTCTTCAAAACACCACTGCCCCGTCTGGGATCGATCAGGTAGTACACGGCATCCCTGGACGCCAGGCACCAAAGCCAGAAGGTCTTCCCCTGCACCCGCCAACCCGTCTCATCGGCGTTCAACACCGCCTGGCCCTGGATCTCCTCCAGAATGCCGTCATACCAGGGCCGAAAGATCTCACCCGCCCGGTGCCATGCCTGCATCAACCCGCCTTCCGTCACTGGGAAATGCAGATGGTAGTTGTAGACATCCAGAATCTGCCCCAGGGTCGTGCCCTGCAGGTAATGCATCATCCCCGCCAGGCAGATGGCCCGGTGCCCGATCTGGCTGTCCGGCAACGCGTCCTCCACCACCGGCTCCA
>Ga0315899_10009426_pt1 | contig 10480 bp, 13 predicted proteins | sample LakEriMetagenome_2_FD_203518 | JGI IMG/M metagenome (GOLD analysis project Ga0315899, IMG submission 203518) | Freshwater fungal communities from buoy surface, Lake Erie, Ohio, United States - Buoy 4 MA112 | ecosystem: Environmental > Aquatic > Freshwater > Lake | place: USA: Lake Erie, Ohio...
AGAGCTGCTCGCTCGAGTCAACGGGTAGGTTGCTTGAATCTGTAAGTGATTACAGATCTAGATGGATGGTGATCCGTTCGCAAGAACGACAGGATCCGGCTTATAGGGCGACTCTTCTTAACAATGTGTAGGCCCCGCATAGAAATGTGCGGGGCTTGCTCCTTTATGCGTTGAATCTTTTTATAAGTCTTACCAAAACCTAACAAACTTTTATTTACAATTAGGGGTAAATCTTGGGGCAATTAGGGCAAGAAATAGGGCGACTCTTATTGCCGAAATCAATCTTTATTTTTCTTCTTTTTCTTTAAATTCTCTTCATGAGCATCCGTTAAATCCATTAGATGCCTCAAAGATTTTGCATCAAATCGGTACTTACTCCATGCTTCGGAGTATCCATCAAATTTTCCGGCTACGTCACTGTTAGATAAGTCAGCCCCTTTAGCTTTTAACATTCGCAGGATTGCGGTCTCCCATTGCTGAGCTAGATGGCCATCCATTGGCCCTCGCATTTCGAGAACTTCCCAACCGAGTTTCATGTGTTTCTTGCTTCGATCATCTGGGTGGTTAGTAATACCTATCTGCAACATTTCCCAACTTTCATGTTGTAGAAAATAGAGATAGCCATCCATATTTGGATCGTATCCCGTTTCAGAACAAGTAGGGCATCCAGAAGGAACCGAATGGTTCAGGCGACTATTTGGAGATGTAATCCAAATGTGGTTATTTGGACACCTCCATTTAGTTTTTGTGACTGAACCTCTGGACAAAGTGGTCGGATCTAAATCGACAAGTTGTTTTGCAATTTCAGGATGAGTAGTTAGCAGGTCATTGAATCCAGCCAGTACCTTGTTTCCCGAGCAATACGGACAACTTGGTCCCGTAGTTCTCGTGTTAACTTTTGATTTATACAAATGGCCGAGACTACATTGCCATTCATAAGATTTAACAGAACCTTTTGAAATTTTGGTGGGATCTCCATTTACTAATTCACTTGCAATATCAGGATGCGTTGTGGCCAAATCATTGAAGCCTTGCAGTACGGCTTTTCCAGCACAGTATGGACAATTTTGATTAGCCACTCGATTTTTGATAGGGGCTGAGTATGAATGGCCTGCTGGGCATGCCCACAGAAAACGCTTCTCCCAACCCTTAGAAACTTCTTTTGGATTCCCATTTATCAGCTGTTTCGCAATCTCAGGATGCGTTGTTTCCAAGTCATTGAATCCAGCAAGAATTTTGTCCCCGGCGCAGATTGGACAGCCTCGTCCGAATGTTCGAGAGGCAACAGCTGATGTGTACTCATGTCCCAATTCGCATCGCCATCTTAGTTTCTTGCCTGATCCTTTAGAAATGCTTTTGGGGTCAGTTCCGACTAACTCTTTTGCCAATTCTGGATGGCTGGTTTGGAGATCGTTGAATCCGACGAGAACCCGCTTCCCGGCACAAATGGGACACCCTCTATTCCTAGAACGTTCGCTGACGCTCATTGAGTATTCATGTCCCAAATCGCATCTCCAAGTTACGGATTTCCCAGAGCCTCTTGAAATATGTTCAGGATTAGCGTCAACCAATTCACTTGCAAGGTTAGGGTTAGTAGTTCCTAAATCATTAAAACCTTTAAGAACTTGTTTCCCAGAACAAAACTGGCAGTTTTGCCCATTACTTGTTCTTGCGTTGGGTGTATTTTCAAAAACATGTCCTTTAGAACACTCCCATTTCATCCGTGTATGGGAGCCCTTAGAAATGGTTCTCGGATCCTGCGAACGTAATTCGGAAGCTAAATCTGGATTTGTTGTCGCAAGATCATTGAATCCAGCCAGTACCTTGTTTCCCGAGCAATACGGGCATCCATGGCCCGCAATCCTGTTTGAAACTACAGCTTGGTAAATATGGCCGGAACTGCAGGTCCATTTAAAACTCTTCTTGGTTCCTTTGGAAATTGAAGTTGGATCAGTGTCTACGAGTGTTTGTGCGACTTCTGGGTGTGTTGTAAAAAGGTCGTTGTATCCAATAAGGATTCGCCTTCCTAAACAAATTGGACAGTTTGATCCGTTGACTCTATTTGCCACCATCGACTCGTAAATGTGTCCGACGGGGCATTTCCACTTAAGTTTCTTTCCGCTCCCTGCTGATACTTGAGAAGGATCCCATCCATAAGCCTCAGAAGCTAGATCAGGTCTCACCCGATCGAGAGATTCATGCTTCCTTTGCTTCATATGGATATTCTGGCATAGCTGACTGACAAGCGTAATTAGACCAAATGTTAATAAATATTAAACGTGGCTCATCCAGGTTTTCCAGCAATCTCTGAAATTAGATACCGAGCCCATTACTAATTCGGAGTAATTCTTTAAGTTATCAATCCTGGTTGACTGAATACACGTCACCAAATAGGTCAAGAATCGATAAGAATTATGCGACTTTCTATAGTCATTTTGAAGAGCGAATAGCCCAACCGATATTGCTTCTTGAGTAATTCAGTTTTGACAATGGCCTCAATTTTTCTCGTTCCTTCTTAAGGTAATACTCATCCTCAATCCTTGCTTCCTCCATTAGACGATCTAACACATGTCCAAAAGGTTCCCCTTCGTAAACTCTTTTATTCAATACTTCCCAAGGCCAAGCTAGGTATTGATTAATCCATTCATCATGTATGAGGTCTCTATATTCCTTGTCGCAAGCGGGATGATCTATGAGGTCCATCGGTTGCTTGTGATAGTTCATTGCAAGAGAATCAATTTCACCACTAAACAATATATAGCGACAGTATTTCCCTGATCCCAATTTGCCTTGTGTGTCAACATCAAGAATTTCAATTAGTTCATATCCAACCTTCTCTGCCATTTTCCTACTAGCCATATTCTTTTCATCAATAATCAATTCAACAAACCTGAACTTCTTTTCGTATAAGGCTTGGCTACTGAGTCTTTTCATAAAGTAAGTTCCCAATCCTTGACCTCTCTCACTACTTCTCATCCAGAGTGTTATTTGTGTCCCGTTTTCGCTATATGAGGTCCAGTAGTAATTCGCCACACCTAAAAGTCTGCCTTTGTCGAATATGCCAAATAGATCAACAGTTCGATCCTTAATCATCGATTGGAAGTATTTCAGCATTTCCAAATATGGTCGCTGTTGAGAGAAATATCCAAGATCCAGGTAAGTCGACATGGATTCAATGCTTTCTCTATAAGCCTGTGCAAACTCTGGAAAATCATTCCTTGTTAATATTCTGAATTCGAAATCTGCAAACCTATTTACTTCATCTTCTGTAGCCCAATTAATCATTTTCATCCTTTCAACCAGCGAGAACCAATTACTTTCAAGGGTTCATTGCTGGTTTCCCCTATAAACCTTTTATCCGCTGCGGAAGCAAGGCCTTCTATATTCGCTTTGCGAATTCTTCTCTGCTTACTCATCTTCTTTCTACATTCAAAATGTCTATTTTCTAATGTAGGTATAACTTGTAGATAACACCATTTGCAAGTAAACATTTATTTATCTTTTCTCTCAATCCATGCTTCTGTCTAAGAACATGGAAAAGGCCTAACCAAATAGACCCCCTCTTAACGCTTCCGCTTAAGTTTCTGGGCATGAGGAACTACTCTCATGAATGGCGCTAATGAAATAGATGCATTTATAAATTCAAAGCAGGCCATGCGTATTACTTTGATGATCTATCTCTCCTGTATTACTTATGTATACAGTAAAAATAATTGGGCAGTAGTTTCGCATCTGCCTCTCCATGCGGGTCTCCCATAAATGGGTTAAATATTTAATTGTGTAGAAGCAAGAAGGTCCCTCAACTTTTCAGTATCGGGACCTTCGGGCTTTGAATTTGAGATCTGACAATCTCTTCATCCATCCATTTTAACGTTAATAATGGAAAATTTAACTGTCAGTTTTTTAATTCAAACCCGAAGCAATACTGTCAATACTAAATGTTTTTGTCTTGGCTTTTAAAGAAGTCTTCGACTTGCAACACTTAAGTAGCGAATTATTCGCTACTTGCTTCATACTCTAATTATACTATTTGTTTTTTCTAAAGCAATAGCTTTAAAATTCTTTTTCTTAACTTGAAATGTATAGAAGATTTATAGAGCATAAATCTCGAATCAAAGTCTTGGTCTATCTTGACTATCAATTCTGCAATTAGGAACTTGATCCTGAAGACATAATTTAGTACTAATAAATCGAGGAATGTTTTCACCGTCCTAGATGAATTGAACACTTCTAGGTTTCGACTTTTTTGTTCCACCGGGAATCCGTGAAGTTAGCTTTTCAGGCCTTAGATTCGATTCCCACTCCTGAATGTCCTCCAGGTCAAAGAACCAACGTCCGCCAATCCGGTAGCCACACAGACCCAGAGAGCGGTGCTTGGTAAATAGCCATGAGTATGAATGACCCAGGTATTGTGCCGCTTCCTTCATTGAGAGCCGATTACTTTTGATTTCGATCTTTTAACCTCCTTATAGGTTTGTTTCAGTCTTGATACCCTATTTTACCATTCTTGACAGGTTTGTGTCAATCCTGTAAAATAAGGACATAGGGAAAGAGGTCAAATGGACAAGGGAATCATCTGGGATACCTCCAAGGGATATCCAGCTCATGTGTTGAGTTGGCATGAAATGAGTGTCCCGAAATTGGGCAATGTAAGAGTCTGGATCCATTCGAAGGGAGAGTCGGCAAAATCTGATTTCACATATGGGAAGGACAACAGGGGTAGAGTCACATTTTCCTTTGGTTCCATTGATATTCAAATTCAGGGAGAAAACTTCTCTCCAGTTACTGAAAATGAGAAACAACTAAGGTTGGAGCTTGCTAGGTGTGCTCCCACAAATACAAGTGGGTCTGTGAAGTCATCAAATTTTCGATTCATACCTGTCGGTCAGCTTGAGGTCGACCACATGCAGTGCATAAAGGCTTGCTACGACAAGAATAAGTTTGCAATTCCTGCTGGGATTAGAATCGTTAAATCAGATAAAACTCCGACTCTAGTATTCAAGGATGGAGTTATCCAAAAAGAAGGGTCCAACTCTCAATTTGAGAAGAAATCAATAACCTTCCGATCCACCCAGAATTTTGCCATTGCTATTGCAAAAATGTATTCAGATCTTTCTCAAATTGGTACTCAAAAAGTCATTAAGCAAATCTCCGTAGACACAGGCCTTTCTAGTGAAAACATTTATACATCTCTAAGAGTTGCTAGAGGACAAGGATGGCTTACAAGTAATGGAGTGGGGAAAGCTGGTGGCTCGCTATCACAATCAGGTTTAGAAGCTTTCAATAAGTTAGAGGGCGAGAAAACTCTGAAGAGTATTCTAAATTCGGCAAAAGGGGATAACTAATGGCTTATGCCCGTGAGAGAGGTAAGACCTTTTCGGCTCGATGGACAACTCGTGATGGAAGGCCGGCAGAAAAAGGTGGTTTCACCACAAGGAAAATGGCCTTGAATTTTGCTCAGGAACAAGAGGCTTTGGAGCGTAAAGAAAAAAACACTCGTCCATCAGACCTAAATATGAATATGAACTTATACGTAGAAAGGCATTGGGGACCAGCTTTAGATGTAGCAAAGCAAACAAAACTAGATTATCAATTGCAGTACAACTGCCACATCGCTCCATATTTTGGTCAACGTCCAATGACTTCAATAAAGCCAGAAGACATTCTGAAGTGGCGTGTTCAGTTGAAAGAAAAGCCTGCCACTACTGGATATCAGTTGAGTGCTAATACAGTTGAAAAGCTAACCAATCTTCTTGGGGCGATTCTAAAAGACGCACATGCTAATGATCGAATTCACAATAACCCAATGCAAAAAATTAAGCGCAAGAAGCCGAAGCAAGAAAAGAGAATTGTTCCACTTTCTTTTGAAACAGTTCAAAAATTAGCTGCGGGATTTGCTCCACGTTGGGAAGTCGTTGTTTGGATTGGTTTCTATACGGGCCTAAGACCATCAGAGATATTGGGACTCACATGGGATCGATTAGATTTTGAAGAATCCACAATCACAGTGGATCGTCAACTTAGTCGTTTCTCAGATCAAGTATTTGAAAAGCATTTGAAGACTGCAAAGACATACAGGACAATCCCATTTCCAGTTGGGTTGCAAGATTTGATAACTAACCATGTAAACAGGTTTGGATTAGGACCACATGGTCTACTTCTACAAAACCGCTCCGGAAAAATCTGGCGATACAAGGATGCGAGCGCCATGTTTCGTGAAGTTGCCAGACCCCTCGGTCTCGACAAAGGAGAAGGTTTGCACCAACTCCGCCACACTTTTGTGTCCGTCTTGATTCAGTTAAATTTGAATGCAAAACAAATCCAGGAATGGTTAGGACACGAATCCATTCTTGAAACTATGGATCGCTATGGTCACCTATTCCCAAATAGCCTGAACCAGGCGAGCCAACTTCTGGATTCACATGTGGTCCTTGCACTTCAAAATAAAGCAGAAGCTAGAATGCTTGCGTAGTCCTGCTCGGGCTTATAGGGAAACTCTTCTATATATTGATAGTTCGCTGAGTAAATCTGCGCCTATTTGGAGACACGCAATTTTTCAAATGGAATTCCCACTGCTTGCCCTTTATACTTTTTCAATGTCGTTAAAAGGTCTAAAAGCAAGATGGCTAGCTATGCCCCTTGCTGCCCTTTTTCTTCTTTTTAGCACAGGAGCTGCTGCAGCACCTGACTGCCATGTTGCATCGACGGTGCAACCGACTAGCCAATCTGAGGCAGTTAGTAGCCACGCAGGGCACACACATAGCCATTCACCTCAAATAGCCACCAGTGCTGCTTCAAATTCTCAAGAAACCCTTTTCTCTGTGGGAAGCACGCTGAGCAGTGAAATATGTGTTGTGGTCGGGTTCATCGTTTTGCTATTGCTTCGCTGCTCACGTGCGATTACATCAACGCTCACGGCGAAGCGATTTTCTCTACCGAGATATCACGTACCCCTATTTCTGTCTAAAAATCTGGGTTATCTCAATTTAAATCATCTTCAGTTGGGGATAATTCGCATCTAATTCTTCTCTCGTCCAGAAATTAACTACGAGAAAGGAATTTTTATGCTGAAAAAAATCAGTGTTTTATTGTTGGCTGTTGGAGTCATTCTGATTCCAAGTGGCGCTAATGCTTCGACGCATGCAAAGTCATTACAAAATCTAGGCATGAATGAAATCATGTTTGCACAGATGATGATTCCGCATCATGAACAAGCGATTTCTATGTCGGAAACCGCTCTCAAGAAGAGTCGCAACCAGGCAATTTTGAAACTCTCTAACCAGATAAAGAGCCTTCAAGGCACCGAAAAGTCACAGTTGGCGTATTGGCTGAAAGCGACAGATTCTTCAATGACCATGGACCACGATATGCAGATGTCTGGCATGTTAACTACGAAGGAACTTGCTTCACTGAAACGTCTGACTGGAACCCAGTTCGATCGGACATTCCTGCAACTGATGATCAAGCATCATCAGGGGGCAATTGAAATGCTTGATCTAATTTCTGACTCCAGAAATGCGGAAGCTAAGGCACTTGCCAAAGCAATCAAATCCGCACAAAGTAAAGAAATAACTTCTATGAAACTACTGCTTAATAAATTAAAATAAGGAGAAATTGAATGCGTAAAGTAATTGTAAGTATTGCGACTGTAATTGGTTTAGTTCTAAGCTCAAATGTGGCCTTTGCAGATTCTGCAAAGCCTGGACAGAGCATGACGCACATGAAGACCGCTGCAGGAGTTGCATCAACTCTTGAAGCAGCAGGAGTAATTCTTTATGTTCAAGGTGGAGCAACTTCTGCTGTTATTGGTGACAATCTGAGTGCGGCAACCAGCCAGGTTGTTTTTCATATCCCAGTAACTGCAAATAAGGCTGGTGTTCAACATGTTGGAAGCAATATTATTTTCTTCAATACAGCAAACAACCAGTACCTCACACTTAAGAATCCAGTAATCGATCTAGCCAAGGGTGTTGTATCAGCAACTGTTCCTCAGGCAGGAGATGCAAAGGTAGATATTTTGACAATTACTAATGCATCAACAGCAAAGCCAAAGATCACAAATGATAAGAAGGCAAAGCAGCGCACAACTGCATACGCAGGAACCACCTTGGTACTTGCTCCAGGAGTAGCTGCAACAATCGCGTCTGTATTGGGTTTACCAGCAGGTTCATTGCCAGATGGCTTGGCTTTTGGAACAGCTGATGTAACTCTTTATAGCAAGCTGAAGTAAGGGATTAAAATGGAACCAATTTCACGTCGTTCTTTCATTGCTGGTGTTTGCGCAGTTGTCGCATTAGGTGGAAGTGAGGTCCCCGCTGCAGCGAATACAGCGGTGAAGAAACTTCCTGGTGGCCGTCTATCGGTTGATCTAAAGGCGGTGCCTGCATTGGCAAAAGTTGGTGGAGCAACAAGGATTGGTTCTGTAAAGGGGGTGCCAGTTGCGATCGCTCGTACTGGCACCTCTAAATACATTGCCTTTAATCTTTTATGCCCGCATCAAAAGGTAACTGTCACGCAAAATGAGAAAGGGTGGGTTTGCAATGCCCATGGCTCTGAATTCGAATCTGACGGCGATTTGGCGTTAGGTCCAGCCACGACAGGGCTGGCTCGGGTACCTATGAAGATCTCAAAAGGTCTAGCCACCATCGGGTAATTAAGCCTGAGCATATAGATGGGATTGTCACCAATGCGAAAGTTTTTGATAGTCACAATTGTTTCAACGCTAATTATTATTGTTACTTACTTCCTGCCAAGTGGAGTTTGGGCCGAATTTGGAGAATTGCCAGCGCACCCGCTAATAATTCATGGCGTAGTAGTTCTTTTGCCATTGCTTGCAATTCTTCTGCTTGCAGGACTTTTTTGGAAAAATCTACTTAAGAAGTTACATCTTCCCCTTATAGGAGCACTTGCACTTTCTGTAGTAGGCGTTCTTGCTGCCAAGTCGTCTGGATACTCGCTATCGGCCGTAGTAGGTCTTCCAAAGTCTCATGCACAGTGGGGCAATTACCTAGTCTTACTTGCCATTGCACTCGTATCCTCATTTGTACTTTTTTCATATTTTTCTTTCTATAAGAAAAGCAAGATAGCGTCATCAAGCCTAGGAGTTCTAATGGCTTTTCTGGCGGTTAGTGCGATTGGAATGACCTATGTAGTTGGCCATTCAGGTGCAGAAAGTGTTTGGAAATATAGATATGAGATTGGAAAGGATCAGCAGGGATTGCCTTAGAAAGTATTCTCTCCACTGAACTTATTAATCTTTTTGGGGCAATAATTGGGGCATCGCAATTTTTTGAGCGTGACTTCATGCATAACAGCAGTATCTCCGGCTTATAGGGCGACTCTTCTACTTAATTGAATTTTGTACGAAGCCAGCTATTGGCAAGATGTACTTCAAGATAAGTCCAAGTCCAAGAGTTGTTACTAGAGCACCGGATGAACCGAAGACGTGATACTGAGCTTCAGGATCAACAATTACCTTGGAAGTTATGAACCAAGCAAATGACCACGCAATCGCTGTGCTGATTGTCCAGATCGTTACAAATTTAAGATCTCGTGACTGCGAGAGTGATTGAGAGATTCCAATGAGAATTCCAGCGACCAAGCCTGATCCGGCTAATGATGCAGAATCAAACTTAAAAGAGAATGCATAAGAATTAATGAGGGCTGCAACAGTTGCTGAGATAGCAGTGGCCACTACCCATGAAGTGGATATTCCGTAATTCTTGAGAGACAAAAACTGGATAAGCCCTACAACCAAGCCAACAATCAATCCACCACCAACCGACTTTATGACCGAATTAGCAGGCCCAAAAATAAGTTTGGCAAGTAACCCGCCAATAGGGAATGCAAGGAATGTTGGAGTCCATCGGAGTAAGAGCTCAGTCATTTTCATGTGAAAAGGTTAATTCAAGTCTCCACTGAAATCGAGTAACTCCGGCTTATAGGGCGACTCTTCTTTTTCTTTAATCTCTGTACTAAAATTCAGATATGACCGACTATACAAATACAAATATTTCCGACCCAGCCATTAAGAAGATGCTGGATGATTACTTCGAAGTAATGCACAAGCAAGATATGAACTTGTTTGACACTGTTTTTCACAAGGACTGTGCCTTGTATTCAGCCCAGACCGGTGAAATCTCACTACGTCCATATCTTGTTTATAGAGACGTCGTTGCAAATCGCAAGTCTCCTTTCGATACCGGCAACACACGTCGTGACAAGGTTTTAATGTTTGATCAGATATCTCCAACACTGGCCGTGGTCCGTGTCCAGTTAGAGATGTTTGGTGGAGTTATGCAGGATTACCTAAACATTGTCTTTATCGATGGACGATGGATGATTCTGGCAAAGATGTGGGAAAGAGTCGGCGACTCAGTAGATTAATTCCGGCTTAAAGGGCGACTCTTCTTTAACTTAATGTCTAGCGATTTTAATATGGGCTGCTTTTAAGCTTTATGTGGTTTACTTCTTAAATGCA
>Ga0315899_10009428_pt1 | contig 10480 bp, 6 predicted proteins | sample LakEriMetagenome_2_FD_203518 | JGI IMG/M metagenome (GOLD analysis project Ga0315899, IMG submission 203518) | Freshwater fungal communities from buoy surface, Lake Erie, Ohio, United States - Buoy 4 MA112 | ecosystem: Environmental > Aquatic > Freshwater > Lake | place: USA: Lake Erie, Ohio...
CCTAGGCCCCATGATACCCGTAATGGGGAATTTTTCCAATGCCTCTAATACCTTAGGCGCAATGTCACGTATAAGTTGTTCCATTTTGTAAATTTAGGAATCCTATTCCTAAATAGCAAATTACTCGTGTTATGAAGACTAAATCTTTCTTTTAAGGAGCCATTTGAATAGGTACCTCTTTTCCAAAGTCTGACAGCGCCTCTCTGTAATTTCTATACCTGTTACATCCGTGGGGTTGTTTGCCAAAACGATTTGAGAGGCAATCATAACATTGTAGGTGTATGGATTTGTAACTTCAAATTCGCAGGAAGCCTGAATAATATAATTGGTTTTCAAGTCTGAAATGGGGATGGAATAGATGACTTTTTTTTGGTAAGGACTGGAAGTGGTGATGGGCAAAGACGTCACCAGTTCCTAGGAGTTTCCTGAATTGTAATGTTCCAACGAATTTTTTACAGAACTCGCGGTTTTGGCATGAAGTGCATAGGGAACGCTCATTAATTGTTGGGAATCATAATCTTGAAAATTGTTTCCATTGCTAAAGTCAACCCCAAAGCAGGCAAAATATGGTCCATTCTCCCAATATATTGAGCTGAAATTTCCTGATAGAATGGTGCCCTGCCCAATCACAAAGCTAGCTAATCCTAGCTGGTTCGTAGAAACGGCATGTTATTCGGAATAAACATTAGTTCCAAATGCACTGCCTTGTTTAATTTGAATGTGCATTGAAAGGCTACTGTTTGCAATTAAGGTGTTGGAGAAACTTCGAACAACCAATTGAAAATTTATACCTTCTGGAACCTGGGAATACGCGTGGAGGCTCCAAAGTAAAAGAAGAAATATACACAAATAACGAAAACACAATTTACCAACAGTTTTACCAACAGTTTTGCCAAGTGGTTCCATCATAGACTCTGAGTTTGTTCAGTACACCATCAAAATACATATCTCCTTTGGATGGTGTACCGGGAGCCGTATTTCGTGGTTCCAAGCGCATAACATCATTTACATGTAGCGTTCTTGCGGGGGAAATTGTTCCAATACCCACATTTCCATTACTTAAAACTCGAAACTTATTACCGGTCGATTGAAAAGAAATTCCAACTGCGCTTACTCCATCTAATCCGTCTCCTGTTGTTGTAATAAATGCTGACGCACCAAAACCATTACCCCTGGAAAGTTCGATATGACCCCAATTTTGTATTGCATCGTTAGTATTCATATTTATTATTAATGGTGTTCCCCCACCATTTCTCTTAATAAAAGTAGCTCCGGAAGAAGCACTCAAGAAAATATTACCAAGTGCGTTTGTAGCTTCAAACGTACCTAATGGAGTATCTGTCCCTACACCAACTCGCCCACCTGTGGTTACAACAAATGAACTATCCGACCCACTTACATCATTATTTACGTGGAATCGTTGAGTTGGATGATATTTTCCAACCCCAACATTTCCATTGTTCATTATTCTGAATGCAATGTCATCTGGGTTTGAAGTATTTAATGATGTAGTAAAAAAGAATCCATCGTTGATATCGTTACCCTCTAAGTCGAAAATTAAGTTACCATTTAGTGGGCCCTTAATTAATCCACCACTATGTGTCGCTAATGAAGGGGTTGAATTCGTTAAAAGCAAATCATATGAAGAGTTCGGCCCCCACCAATCTATTTTAGTAGCTAATTGTAATGAAGAACCTACCGAGAGATCACCAACAACAAACATTTTAGAACTTGGAGTACTCGTTCCTACACCAACTCGCCCACCTGTGGTAACAACAAACGAACTATCTGATCCACTTACATCGTTATTTACGTGGAAACGCCCTGATGGAAGAAGAGTATTAATTCCAACATCGCCATTAGTATTTATTAAAAATCTTGTAATTTGTTGTAGAGAATTTGGATTAATTTTAATTATCGAAAAATTACCATTTAAACCCCCACTTCCACCATTAGATTCAATTCGGTACCAACCACCGCTTTCCCCTAAAGTTAAGCTTCTTGACGTATTTTTAAGATCTAAAAATGAACTATAATTTAATCCTGTTCCTTCAATTATTGCATGTCCATTGATTCCTGTGTAAATATAAAGTGGTTGCCCTTGTACATTATGTGAACCATCCAGAAATCTACTTGAACCGAAAACTTCAAATCTCACAGGCGAACTTAAACCCAATGCAGCTTGCAAATTTAAATAGTTAGCACCAATATTACCTATCCCAACATTCCCATTACTCATTACGCGCATACGTTCTAAATTATTGGTTTTGATCACCCAATCTTGCGCATCAGTAGTACCAATAAAATTGGCAGCAGGGTTGGTGCCTGCATTGCCTGTTAGGCTCCATGCGTTGAGCGCACCCGAAGGCCCTGCCGGTCCTATTGGTCCCGCAGGGCCTGCAACACCTTGAATTCCTTGAGGTCCAGTTGGTCCAACCGGCCCTGCAACTCCTGCTGGACCTTGTGGTCCTGCTACTCCCGCTTGGCCCTGAGGACCCGTAGCACCGGTTAATCCTATTGGTCCTTGTGCTCCGACTGCACCATTAGCGCCATTGCATACATATTGTGTAAGTGCCGGAACAATTTCACCTGCATCCAAAATTCCATTCGTATTGGCATCCGGTCCAAATTCCAATTTTACCCCACCTGTGGCACAATTTGCTCCTGCGGGTTCTACGGTAGTTTTGGTGAGTGCGTTAAGACCATTGGCGCCTTGAGCTCCTGCTTGGCCTTGCGAGCCAGCTGCGCCGGCCGATCCTTGTGGGCCTGTAATGTTTGCCACCAAAACCCATGTCCCATTAGCTAACTTATTGTACACATTTCCAGTAAGATCATCCAAGTAATAATCTCCTTGAATTCCAAGGTTGTTGGCTGGTACCCCATTTCCATTCATCCACTTACTGAGAATGGCTCCTGCAGTTTTAGCATATAAGGCATAAGGTACGCTCACAAATTGTTGACTTCCATACGGTTGATAATTAGTACCACCACCTATTGCAACCCCCATATCTAGCCAGTATTGAGTATTCGAAGCCCCCCAATTGATATTAGCAAAGGATGAGCTTGGATTTTGTCCGCCTCCAATGATAAAATTCACGAGTCCTTGATAGTTCGTAGTAACAGAATGAGTTTCTTGGTAAACTAAGTTATTGGCATTTGGAAATCCGGAATGAATACGCACTCGAATACCAACATTTGTATTGGTTACTAATGAATTACTATTGTTTCGAATCACCATTTGGTAATTAATTTTCTCGGGGGGGACAGATTGTGAGAAAATTACATTAATAGAAAGTAAAGTAAATAAGTAAAGAAAGGTAGTTTTCATGTACTAGTGGGTTTTTAATTGGTCAATTTCTTGTGACAATTTTTCAATGGATTTCTGTTGATTTTCATTCATTCGTTTTAGCTCCTCAATCATACGCTGTTGCTCCTGTATGGCATTTAACATGATTTTTGAAAGTGCACTTTCATCAAATTGGCGTTTGTCTTTTAATCCGCTTGGGCCCTCTGTGTCGTCGTATGTACTGACCATATAGGGAGCGATTTCTTCAACGTCTTGAGCGATGAATCCAATAAATGTCTTGTTTAAATCAGCGTATCCTGACTTTTCGTTGAATTTATAACTAACGGGATGTAATTTCATCAATAAATCTAATCCATCAGTAAATGGTTTAATATTGGTTTTTACCCTTCGATCTGAAAACGTAGCCCACGTTCCACCACCGATTTTGTCTGCTGTTCCGTTGACGCTTAATAGCGAAGTTGGTGTTGATGTTGATAATCCCATATTTCCAATTGCATCTATAGTCATTGAATATTGACCTAAATTATTAATGTAGTGAAACTTATTGGGGGTTGTATTTCTCAAACATGTGTAGCGATTAATGGGTTGATTTCCATCGAAATGATTTTCTAATGTTAAATTACCAGCGAAACCCTTCAAGGTAATCTTTGGATGGTTGTCGTTATTATCCCCGTTTAAATTAGTTATATTAAGATTGGAGACACCCCCAATTAGACCTTCATAATTCATTGATAATCCATATGTTTGATTATAAACCATAAACTGTGAAATTGGTGTCGCCGTACCTACACCAACGTTTCCTCCTGTCGTTACAACAAATGAACTATCTGAGCCATTTATATCGTTGTTTACATAAAACCTTCCAAGAGGGTTATTCGTATTAACTCCAACATTATTATTAGAACGGACACTTAAAATTGGATTCTGAGCGTTGTTTTGAACTTCAAGTACAGGAACGTTCGATGATGGCGCTCCGCTTTTCACTAAAAGTCCATACCCACTTCCACCCGTATTTGAAAATTGACCTACCCAGTTAAAATTGTCAGATGTCCCAACTTGTAATTTACTGGTTGGAATCGGTTGACCAATACCCATATTACCTGCATTTGTAATTACAACCGTACTATCTATTCCGATTCCAAAGTCATTATTAACAACAAAACGTTGAGTCGGATTATTAGTTCCAATTCCAACATTGCCATTACTTGCTACGCGCAATCGTTCTGCATTATTTGTTCTAATTACCCAATCTTGAGCATCCGAAGTTCCGATGAAATTAGTAGTTGGAGTAGTACCGGCATTTCCAGTTAAGCTCCATGCATTGAGTGCACCAGAAGGTCCTGCTGGTCCTGTTGCACCTGCTGGTCCTGTTGCACCTATTGGTCCCGCTGGACCTGTTGCACCTATTGGTCCTGCTGGTCCTGTTGCACCTGCTGGTCCTGCTGGTCCTGCTGGTCCTGTTGCACCTATTGGACCTTGGATTCCAGCTGCGCCGGTCGAGCCTTGTGGGCCTGTAATGTTAGCCACCAAAACCCATGTCCCATTAGCTAACTTATTGTACACATTTCCAGTAAGATCATCCAAGTAATAATCTCCTTGAATTCCAAGGTTGTTGGCTGGCACCCCATTTCCATTCATCCACTTACTCAGAATTGCTCCTGCAGTTTTAGCATATAAGGCATAAGGTACACTCACAAATTGTTGACTTCCATACGGTTGATAATTAGCACCACCACCTATTGCAACCCCCATATCTAGCCAGTATTGAGTATTCGAAGCCCCCCAATTGATATTGGCAAAAGATGAGCTTGGATTCTGTCCACCACCAATAATAAAATTCACAAGTCCTTGGTAGTTCGTAGTAACAGCATGAGTTTCTTGGTAAACTAAGTTATTGGCATTTGGAAATCCGGAATGAATACGCACTCGAATACCAACATTTGTATTGGTTACTAATGAATTACTATTGTTTCGAATCACCATTTGGTAATTAATCTTCTCGGGTGGAACAGATTGTGAGAAATATATATTCACATACAATAATGTAAATGATAAAAAGATTGTATGTCTTTTCATGGTTTAAATTTTAATGATTTTATTCTGTTGTAATAAATTTCCTGCAAGGGTATAAATATTTAGAAAATAAACACCTGTTGTTAGGCCTTCGTGAAAGTTGATCAATAAACGTGATTCTTCCATTGTCAAGTCACGAACAAGTTTTCCTTGGCTATCCATTAATTTAACCAATACAATTCCATTCCATGAGTCAGGAGCTATTAGTGTAGCGAAATCACTTACAGGATTTGGTGCGATTTTAAACGGATCAGAAATGGTAGTCATAGCACTCACACCTGGGCCAATCAATAAACCATCCGGCTGAATAAATCCTGTGTTAAAAAATTTGTTTTGTATGGGTTGTAAGGTTGAATTAGGTAAGGGAATAATGGTGAAGGGTTCACCAACTGTGAACGTTATTTTATACTTCATGAAGTTTGGCACTGTATTTTGATTCGTTAAATCTCCTCCGGCAGCGGCATAAACTTTTCTATCCGGAAAATAAGGATACTGAGAAAATGCTCCAGCCTTTATCAGTAGGAACAGAATGAATAATATTGATTTTCTTGGTTTCATATCGTTTTTTTTAATTAAATACAAGTTTCATTTCTACTCGTCTATTTTTCTTTCGACCAGCCGGTGTATCATTAGTATCTAATGGTTTAGTTTCACCGAAGTATTCTGTTGAAATTCGTTCGGCACTAATGCCTTTACTCACGAAATATGTTTTAATCGCCTCCGCTCGTCGTTTAGACAAATCCATGTTGAATTCATCATTTCCAACATTATCCGTATGCCCTGCCAAGTTCAAGCTCCAATCTGTTTTTTGAGTGAGTAGAATTACAAGAACATCTAAGGCTGGGTAAGAAGAGGATATTATTTTATCGCTGTTATTTTCAAATTCTAAGTTATCTACTGCCTTAGTTATTTGCTCTTTGATTTTTTCCTCAACGATTGGGCATCCATTATTTTCTATTGGCCCTTTAGTCATTGGACATTGATCAATGTTATCTGTTACACCGTCTGAATCCTTATCTCCCCAAGGGCAACCTTTGTTTTCTACGGGTCCTGCTTGATCTTTACAAGCATCAATTCCGTCGTGAACACCATCACCGTCAGAGTCAAGCCAAGGACATCCATTGTTTTCAACCGGCCCGGAAATTTCAGGACATTTGTCCACATTGTCTTTTACGCCATCCCCATCTTTGTCGCCCCATGGGCACCCCTTATTTTCTTTTGGTCCAGCTTGGTCAGGGCAATTATCTATGTTGTCCGTTACACCGTCTCCGTCCCTATCTCCCCAAGGGCAACCTTTATTTTCTTTAGGTCCGGGTTGGTCTTTACAATCGTCTTTATCGTCGGTTACACCATCCTTATCTGTATCTGGAATAATTTTTACAGGAAATTTGTACATGAGGGTAAACTCATGTGAACCCGAGCTGTAGTTTCGAAGATTGGAACGTGTGAAATCGTAGGAGTAATAAGCCGCGAATTTCTTTCCGTTGTACCCGATCAGTGCATAAATAGCATCATCACTTCGATAGTAAGCACCAAGGCCAAGTACCTTGAATAGATTCAATTTAACCCCCAAATCGTATTGAATCGGGGTGACAAAAATCGATCGAACCATGATCTGGGGCTCAATGGAAATTTTATCGTTACTGTATACTTTATAAGATGCAAAAGCATTAAAGTGGCGGGCTAAACGGTTGGAATCGGCGTTGGTGAGGTTAAGTTTTCCCAATTTGGATTGAAACAGTTGTTGTGTTCCAATCCCTACGTTTAACTTATCCATCATTCGGTATGAGATCCCGAAGTTGATGTCCGCAACTACTTGGTTTAGGTTTGCGTTAGTAAGACCTGGATCATTCGTGTTAATCGCAACTTGGTTCGTTAAGTTCATTGAAAATTGCTCAATAACAGGCGAGAGTCCAATGGATAACCCATGTTTTTCGTTAAAATCGTGATGATATGCAATCGGAGCGCAAACTCCCGTCGTGGTAATGGTATTCCCAGCAAAATCATTGAATAAATAACCTCCTAGTCCAATTTTGCCATTAAGTAGCACGCCTTGTCCTCCGAGAAAAATGGTTCTAGGTGAACCGTTAAAACCAACCCATTGCGACCTAAAACCTGCCTGTATGTTAGCTTGATTTCCTTGTCCGACAAAAGAAGGGTTGAAGAGTTGTTTATTCAAAAATCCATGACTCGAAATAGGAAGTTGTTGTCCGAATGTGAGTCCATATAAAACAAGCGTGATGGGTAATATCTTTTTCATTGAAATCAGTTTTTAATCGTTAATGCCCCTTTAATTGGATCGTTAATTCCTAAGTCAATGATGTAGAAATAATCTCCGGTTGGCAATTGCTCGTTATTATAGGTCCCGTTCCATGGTGTGTTATATCCTTGCGAATAGAAAAGTTGCTGTCCCCATCGGTTAAATATTTCAACGGTGGCATCCGGATAATTTTCAATACCAACAATTTGCCAAGTGTCGTTAGTCCCATCACCATTAGGGGTGAATACGCCCCCAATTTGTAAGCATGGAACCCCTGTGTTGGTGATCGTAATACTTGCGGAGTCAACGCATCCATTGGAATCAGTAACTATTACCTGGTAGATTCCAGAGGATGAGGCTGTTATATTTTGAGTGTTTTCACTTGTGCTCCACAGATTTCCGTAATTCGATGAAGAAGTTAGATTTACGGAGGATTCAGCGCAAAATGTTGTAGGACCGTTAGGCGTAATGGATACGAGTGGAAGGGCATTAACAACAACCTTAACCGTATCCGTCTCACTCGTACAACCGTCCAAGGTATATGTTACGGTGTAAAATGTGGATGTATCTGCCGTGATATTAAATTGATTCGCCGTTGAATTATTTGACCATGTAAATGTCCCATTCGGCAAATCGGGCGTTGAACTTATATTAACTTCTTTTCCTATACAGGTTGTAATGTCTTGCGACGTTAATACCGGAACAGGCTTAACAACTATCGTTATTGTTGAAGTATCCCATGCGCAAATTCCAGGTAACGGTGTGAATGTGTAAGTTGTTGTTTGTAAATTATTGATGGGAGGGGCCCATGTACCTTCAATCAAATTTACCGAACTTATCGGAAGTGGGGGCAATGCTTCTCCTGCGCAAATTGGATTATAGCTAGGGAAATAAGCCGTTTCATTAGGATTAACAAACACCGTTATAGAATCTTGTCCGATACAATTGATGCTGTCGGTACCTGTTAAATAGTAAGTAGTTGTGGTTGTCGGATTTATTGTTTGTCCATTATTTAATCCACCACTCCATACTAAATTTGTACCACCGGAACCGTTTAATAGAAAACTTCCTCCTTCGCAAACCGCGGAATTAGCTCCTGCAAAAATCGCTTGAGATCCTAATTGTGCATCATAAAGATCGTTTATCTCGCATTCTGTTAGTGCCCGATTCCAGATGCCTGCATCATCTAATTTCCCAACTGTAAAATAAGGAAAGTTTGGAACAAATTGTCGACCAAATGCTGCATTGATTAAGCTCGGATTAACGCCCACATTTATAGAGTAGTTGATTGTAGAAACCAGCGATCCATTTACGAATAGTTTTAAGTTTGTACCGTCATAATTCAATACTAAGTGGTGCCAATTGATGTGCGGTATCTGATGAATTGTTGGATTAACTACCTCAACACCACCACTAAAAGGACCATTGATAGAAGCTCTGAAATTCGGAGAATTTCCTTGACTAGTATAAACATAAAATCCATCACTTCCGTCATTTCCTCTCGCAAAATATGCTTGGGCGCAACCAATACCACAATTTGTATTCAAATTAATGCCAGAAGATTGAACCCATATACTTACAGCTAATTCGTTTGAATTGTTTATGCTTGCTAATTGATTCAATTCAATCCAGTCATTCCCGTCAAAATTGTACGCTTGATTGGGATTTCCAAATCGATCGTTTGTTAAGGTCGCCCCATTCACCGTTCCGTGGTTTCCGTTACCACTAGCGTCATTTGCATTTCCGGTGAAAGGCCACCATCCAATGAGTCCATTGGAGGGAACATAGTTTGGGGTCTGGGAGTAAGTGTTAACTAATGAAAGGGCTGTAAAAATGAAGAAAAGTTGTTTTTTCATTTATTAAAGGTTGTTGTATTGTGAATTTTTCGAATGTATTTAAATAGCTTTTTAGCATTTGCTGATTTCTTTTAACAAATATAGTGACAAAGTTACATTATTGTATAAGAAACGTATAAAAATTAATGCAATAATGCAATCACCTTTGTTTCATGATTCACCGTGGCGAAATCGTGGAGCAGGCGGTCCGAGCCTCTGGACATAACCTAAGCAAATTAGCGATCAGGTTAGGTAAGAGTCGGAAGTGGCTATATGATGCCTTTGATAACCCAAACCTCAGCATAGATTATATTTTTGAAATCGGAAAAGTGATTCATTACGATTTCTCCAATGATCTTCCTGAATTCCGTAAAGCGTATACTTCAGATGCTATGGACAATTTAGTTGAAGAGCCAAGTTGGAAAACCAAATACATCACACTCTTGGAAGAACACAAACGATTGTTAGCGCATTTATTAGCGCTTCAGGAAGAGAAATAAATTCATTTTAGAAATCTGTCGCCTCTGTTCCGCGGGATTTCAAATCCCGCGGAACAGGGGAAGTTGTGCAATTTCAAAATACATACCCGTGTAATTTCAAAATATATACCTGTGCAATTTCAAAATGCATACCCGTGTAATTTCAAAATTAATTGTATATTTGTTTAATAATTACAAGGGTTATGGATAGAGTTAGGGTTATTAAAAAATCGATGGATATTTATTTAAAAAAGTATCCCGTGCTCGTACTTACAGGGCCTCGTCAATCTGGGAAAACTACCTTCCTGAAAAATCAGTTTTCGGATTACACGTATGTTAACTTGGAGAACTTAGATCTTCGAAAATATGCATTAAACGACCCGAACGCATTTTTAACCGAATTTCAAGGAAAGGTGATTTTAGATGAAGTGCAGCGCGTACCGGAATTATTCTCCTATATCCAAACCAAAGTAGATGAGGATCGCTTAATGGGGCAATATATTTTATCGGGTTCTCAGAATTTTCA
>Ga0315899_10009430_pt1 | contig 10479 bp, 8 predicted proteins | sample LakEriMetagenome_2_FD_203518 | JGI IMG/M metagenome (GOLD analysis project Ga0315899, IMG submission 203518) | Freshwater fungal communities from buoy surface, Lake Erie, Ohio, United States - Buoy 4 MA112 | ecosystem: Environmental > Aquatic > Freshwater > Lake | place: USA: Lake Erie, Ohio...
CTTAAAGCTTCAACCAAAGTGTTGCAAACGAATCATGAAAGGGCATCACGGGTAAATGATGTATCTTGAATATCTGCTTTTGCTGGAATCGGCTGACCATTTTGGTCAAATGACTTAGCTAGTTTTTGGAGTGGCATTGTTCTATTCCTTGAATTGTTTTGAAGTGGGTACACAAGATAAAGATAAAAACTGCAACCTTTACTATTCAAAAGTTTTCTACTCTTCTGAACCTTGACAAGACCTAAGTTAAGTAGTCTCGCCTGGAGCAGTTTCTTCTTCTAGTGGTGGCATTTCTTCTTGTACTGGGAACGTCAAGCTTGGTAAATTCCTCAAGAAGGTGAGAGAGGGGGAGAAGAAATATTCGCCGCCTTTAAGAGTTACAAATTGACCAAACTGATTTTCTGGCTCAGTAATTGGCGTTGTTGCTTTTCCCCATTCCTCAGGCCAGTTTTGAGGTGATTGCGGCACTTCTCCAATGACTGGATCAAACTGGTCTCCTTGCTTCTGTCCAATTACAGCATCTAAACCCGTGCGGGGAATTTCAGGCGGTATCGCTGAGCCTGGAGGGAAATCACTCCCAGGTTTAAGAAATAATGGATTATTACACCATAAACGCTGGATAAACTCAAACTGCTCCCAGATATCGGACTGGTAACACATGAATAGCAGTCCAACCCCTTTTTCCGGCAGATCATCTAAATCATCGGTTGCGCTCAGCGGGCCACCATAGGTAATCCCTCGTCGAGCAATCCGGTGCCCAAGTTCTTGATCGGCATCTTTTGCAAATGAGCCAACTGATTCTAATCTTGGATTACTTTTACGAACATGAGCATGGAAAGGGCATTTTAGTCCATCTGGATCGCTATCATAGTTAAAATCGTTTGGAATTTTTGGGTTGTCAGATTCTGCCCAACCTTGATCGCCCGGTTGCAAAACCAGAGGTGTGCCATCTTCGTAACGCCCTACAGCCATTGCGCCAGCAAGTTCAGTCGGTAACTTAAGCTTTTTGGCCAGCTCGGCTTCGGCTGTCTTAAAGCCTTTGACATTCTGCTCAAGCTTACGAAAAACCAGAAAGCTTCCAAAACTTACATCTTTAGTACCATTTGGGTCATCAATCAGCACAAGCTTGAGGGGAGCGCCGGGATGCTTCCAGTATTTGCTCGTAGAGCCTTCGAGCTGTTTTTGGAGAAAAGCGGGTTGACTGACACCATCAGCATAGCCAAAGTGTTCAACAACATTACCGAATTCTTTCTGAACCCCAGACCCGTCAACGGTCGCCTCAAATTTACGCCGCAGGGTCTGCCCAGTCTCAACAGCTTTTACTATAGCGAGTTCCTTGACTTGCTGGCGAACCTCTAACTCAGCAGCAGCTAGATCGGCAGGGTTATCAGCAGCTAGAATAATTAGTGCGTCAATAGGATCTTGAAACCCATTCTCCCATTGATCAACAGGTGGGTCTAAAAGCACTTCTTGGCGACTCTTGAGTCCACCTTGGAAACTGTCAGCATAAAAGGGTGCCTGGGTTCCAGATGGAGAAGTAACTTCAGCTTCTCTCTTCTGAGGATTAGTTCCACTAGGTTGCTTACTTTTAGGTACTTCTAAATAATCGTAGCCAGATACTGACAGGGCAAAGTGAGTAAATAATCCAGCATCGATTTTATGAAGCTTGTACTGCTCTGAAGCATCAAGCTGAGTCTTGGCTGATGTGATTTTTGTGGAAGCTAGCTCAGCTATCCAATCCTTCACTTCCGTAGTTTTTCCGGGGATAAATTGCAGAAAAATATGAACTGCGTGGTCACGACCGTGCCCGTTCAAAATATTTCCCTGCAAATCGCTAAGGAAATCCTCATAAATGGGATCATCGTGCCCAATTGGATCAAGATTATCGACAAGGCTTAATGGCATAACTTATTTCTATTGAAAAAAGCCGGATATGGCGTAATTAATTTTCGCAATAAAGAAATTGATCGAGGTTCCCATAACAAAATATCGAGTTAAATAATGAATAGACCAGAGATACAGCCCCAGCAACGCATCTACCTAACGTAGAAAATATATGGAAACTTTCGTATAGTCCCATATATTGTCATTATTGTCTGTATTAGAAAATACCAAAGGGTGATTGATCTTCATGCGATTACCCTGCGTATATTGCTCTCACAATAGAATGATTGTAAGAATGTTTCCACACAACACCCCAAAATAGGACGACTGCCGATAGATTCGTTCTAAAGACAAACCCAAAACCTCGGCCATTGTCCAGAATGCTACCAACCGTCAGACATTAATGAATAAAAGTATATAATTCTTTAACAAAGCCCCGACATTGTAGCGATTGCCAGAAAATACTAGGGGTTTTAGGCGATCGCCACCTTCAGATCACGACCAAAAACCACTAACTTACAATGGAAAGCAGAGTCATGTTTCCTTGCTAAGTTTCCCACCCATCATGTTGCACCCCACCATTCCGCCCGATCGCTATTTTCCCTATTTGACCTGGACGGATATCGAAGCGTTACCCAATAAAGCCCAAACGATTATCATTCAACCCCTAGGGGCGATCGAGCAGCATGGTCCCCATTTACCGTTAATTGTGGATGCGGCCATTTCCGAGGGGATTTTGGGCAAAGCGTTGCAATCATTATCCGCCGAAATTCCAGCCTATGTGTTGCCAACTTTGTATTACGGTAAATCAAATGAACATGTGGGATTTCCGGGGGTGATTAGTTTAAGTGCAGAAACGTTATTGCAAACCCTCAAGGAAATCGGTACGAGTTTATATCAGTCGGGGTTTCGTAAGTGGATTTTATTGAATTCCCACGGGGGACAAATTCAGGTGCTGGAAATTGCGGCCCGCGATATTCACCAAACCTATCCTGATTTGCAGATTTTTCCGTTTTTTACCTGGCGGATGCCCCATTGTGCGGGGGAGTTATTGACCCAGGAGGAGATGACCCACGGCATTCATGCAGGGGATGCGGAAACCAGTTTGATGATGGTGTTGTTGCCGGAATGGGTGCATGGCGATCGCCTGGTGCGGGAATTTCCCCAGGGCGTACCGGAAGATGGGGATTTATTGAGTATGGAAGGCAGTTTACCCTTTGCTTGGTTAACCAAAGAAGTGAGCCGCAGTGGGGTGATGGGGGATGCGACGGTAGCCACTCCAGAGAAGGGGGAAAAGTTATTGGCTTGTCTCGCAGAAGGTTGTGCCCAGGCGATCGCCGCCGTGTATCATTTTCAGCCCCCCACCGCTCCCCATTGACCAAAAGCTTGGTACAATCAACAAACTTTGAACGGGTATTGCAGTGTTCCATGGACTCCCCTTCCCTTGGTAAGCGTCAAGTAATTGGTATTGATATCGGTGGTTCAGCAATCAAGTTTGGCCGGTTTTTGGCAAACGGTGATTGTTTACAGTCCTTTGCCCTGGCCACACCCCAGCCCTCGTTACCAAAAGCGGTTTATGCTCAGTTAGCGGCCGGGATTGATCAAATAAAAACCCCAGATTGTGTGGCGATCGGGGTCGGAATGCCTGGCCCCGCCGATGCCCAAGGACGCATTGCCCAATTAGCGATTAATTTGCCCCAATGGCATCAAATTCCCCTAGCAGATTGGTTGGAAGACCATGGCCAATTGCCGACGGTGCTGGAAAATGACGCCAACTGTGCCGGATTGGGGGAAGCCTGGTTAGGGGCGGGCAGAAATTATCAAGATTTTATTTTGCTGACCTTGGGAACTGGGGTCGGTGGAGCAGTTTTTTTGAACGGGGAATTATTTACGGGGCGACGGGGAGCCGGGGGAGAATTGGGATTAATTTCCATTGAAACGGAGGGCTATCCTTGCAATAGCGGCAATCGGGGTTCTTTAGAACAACACGCTTCGGCCCAAACGCTGCGGCGGGAACTGGACATGACGGGTTTGGAACTTGCTGAATTGGCGAAACAGGGGGATGCCCAGGCGATCGCCTATTGGGAAAAATTTGGCCAACGGTTAGGGATCGGACTAGCGAATTTAATTTATGTGTTAACCCCAGAGGCGGTGATTATTGGCGGGGGACTGAGTGCCAGTGCGGACTACTTTTTTCCGTCGATGCAATCCGAAATCGAAGAACGGGTTTTGCCCCCTTCGCGCCAGGGTTTAGAAATTTTGGTGGCCCAATTAGGAAATCGGGCGGGCATGATCGGGGCGGCTCGCTTGGCATGGCAAAAGTTGGCGAAATAAAACCGTTTATCAATGACGAGAAAATGATATCAAAAAAAGATATCATTTAGGAGTTAAGCCAGCACCTCAACGGATGAATAGAAAACAACAGCGGATTCTGGAAGCGATCCAGATGTCACCACCGCCAGCAAACCTTAAGTGGGACGATGTCGAATCTCTTTTTACGGCATTGGGGCTGTGGTATCCCAAGGAAACGGTTCTAGGGTGCGAGTTTCCCTAAACGGAGTCAAAGCGGTATTTCACAAACCCCATCCGAACAATGAAGTCGGCAAGGCTTGTGTTAAATCGATCAAACTCTTTCTAGAAACAGCCAATGTTTTGTGATTTTGTTCGAGTTAATTATTGCTCTGGTTTATTGAAAATCAATTAAGGGCTCTTTCTCTTCTTTTTTCACACAATCTAATTATTAATATTTATCTTATGTACACTGCAACTTACAAAGGCTATACGGGGGAATTCGAGATTGATTTTGATGACAATCTCATTGCTGGGAGAGTAATTGATATTAAAGATGTCATCACCTTTCATGGCCATACCATTGACGAGGCGGTACGGTGTTTTCATGAATCCGTTGATGACTATCTGGAATTTTGCCAAGAGCGGGGTGAAGACCCGGAAAAACCTTTCTCTGGCAAGCTTCCCTATCGGACTACGCCTGATATTCATCGTAAAATTTATCTGGCGGCAACTAAGGCTGGAAAAAGTATTAATGCTTGGATGGATGAAGTTTTAGCGCAAAAGGTCAACGAGATTTTAGGATAATTCAGCTTGATTGACCCAGCTAAGACCCGTACTCTACGAAAAATTTGAATCGGGGGGATAATGGCTGGACAACCAATTTTCCGCTGCGGTTTTGTTGGTCAGGACTTGATCTAAAGTGGCATAGAGTAACGCATCTAAAATGTCTTTAAATTGGGGGCCGGGTTTATAGCCCAAACGTTTAAGATCATGGCCGGTCAAAAGCGGTGTAACCTGGCTTAATTGCGTTAAATACTGCCAAATTTGTCGTCTTAAGGCTTTATTTCCCCTCGCTGCGATGATAAATAAACTAATACGGTCATAGCGTTGTAAGGTTCTGACAATTTGACTGGGGCGGGGAGTTATGGCGGAGGGTAAGGCTAGGCCGATCGCCGTTTCGGTGTGATCCAACTGACTTAAAACATCAATCATGGTTTTCGGCAATTTCAAACTGGCGGCGATCATGGCCCTTTCCTGAACAGGCAGATCCGCTAACAAAATGCCTAGGCGTAATAACCAATGGTCTAATTGGCGATCGGGATCAAGCCACCGCAACCAACGGGACACGCACCGCACCTGCCACCAAAGGCGATCGCCTAACACCAAAGCCGGATGTAAACATTTCAACGCCCCCAAATCCGACAATAAGGTGAGTGCTCCCTTCCAATAAGGCGCTTTTAAAATCACCGACAATTCAGCCTTTAAGCGCGTCGTCAAAGCTGGGGCCGGATTATCGGTTAAACGCAACCGTTCATAAACGCCACTTTCGATCGCATACCGAATATAGGTTTCCGTTTGGGGTTCCAACTCAAAGCCCAACCGCACCACAAACCGCACCGCGCGATAAATACGGGTGGGATCTTCAATAAAACTATTGGCATGGAGTACCCGCACCTGTTGGGCTTGCAAATCCGTCATGCCGCCAAAAAAGTCCAATAAATCCCCTTTTTTCGGTTCCGTTAGCCGAATCGCCAAGGCATTGATCGTAAAATCACGGCGGTAAAGATCCTGACGAATGGAACTGGCTTCCACCTGGGGATTGGCCGCAGGATACGGGTAAAACTCGGTTCTCGCCGTGGCAATATCCACCCATAACGACCCAAAATCGGGATCATGATGCCACAGTAACGCCGCCGTTTGGAATTCTCCATGTACTGACAATCGCGCCGCCGGATAATCCCCCTGTAACGCCTTGGCCAGTTCAACCCCCGCCCCCACATCCGCCGCTTGGTGAAAGCCATCCACCACTAAATCAATATCTTGGAGCCAAATATCCTGGGATTCTTTCAGTAATAAATCCCGTACTGCCCCGCCCACAATATATAAATGCCAACCCCGTTTTTGGGCCTGCTTTGCCGCCTTTTCCAACAGTTGCCAGGTGGAAGGGTGTAAATGGGTTTGTAAAATCCCTAAGAGGGTTAGCTGATCGGGTTGTGTTGGCGCGGACTGCGTGCGAAGTGTGCTTTCAGCATCGGGTAGAGGACAAAGGCGAGCAGATCGATCTTGGAGTAATTGCCTTAACACATCGGTGCGGGTAACAATGCCCACCAATTTACCGTCCTGCATGACAGGCAAGCGTCCTACATCGTCGGCTACCATGATCGCTTCAATTTGGGGCAAGGTCGTATCGACGGCGATCGTTTTCACATGACGGGTCATATAGCCTTTAACGGGGGCATGGCTAAAACCGTGGTGCAGGGCTAAATCTAAATCTCGTCGGGAAATAATCCCCACCAGTTGATTGGCCTCATTGACCACCGTTAACCCTGAATGACCATAGCGGAATAAAATCCGTTGGGCCTGTTCGATGCTGGTGGTGGGGCGGATGGTACGCACAGGGGAAGACATTAAATCCCGCGCCAAGGGGGGATGGGGAATTTGGGCTTTTAAGGCGTTGTACAGGTTTTCCAAGACGACTTCCGGCTCCACGTCCCGCAAATTAACGGAAGCGGCCTGGGCATGACCTCCCCCGCCATAGGCTGCAAACAAGTGGGTTAAATCGGTGTCGGGAATGCGGGTGCGGCCAATGAGGGTAAAGCGTTGTTCTGGATTTTGACTGGCTTTGCCTTTGCCGTAAACGTGGCCAAGTAATAGGGCATCACACTCGGTTAGGGCTAATAATTGTTCGGTGAGGTTGGATAAACCGGGGACAAAATTTTCGGAGTGGAGTAGCACTTGCCCAAGACGATAACCCCCTTTGATTTCTGTGGTTAAGGCTTGCATTGCTTCGGCGAATAAAAATTGCAGCGGTGGGGTAAAGCCTGGATCAGCATATTCGGCCACAATCCGAAGATTGGCTCCCTGTTCCATTAACCAAGCCAAGGCTTTAACGTCCCGTACCGTGGTTTGGGGAAAGAGCAAGGAGCCGGTATCAACGTGGATTCCCAACGCCATGGCCGAGGCTTCCACGGGATTGAGGATGACCGATGCCTGTTGTAATTTTTCAACAATTAAAGTCGTGCTGGCCCCGATCGCCTCTAGTTCAATTCGGGTGGCGGGAATATCACAGGCACTATTGAGGTGGTGGTCATAGATCACAATTTGCTCAAGCTGGGGCAACATTAACCACTCCGCCGCTTTCCCCAGGCGATCGGCCTGTTGATTATCGACAATATAAATCGAGCGAATCAGGGAAGGGTTAACGCTCCGCAATTCAATTAGATCAAACTCATTACGATGGAGGGCTAAAAATTCCCGCACCGTTGGATGAGCCCCTCCCGTTAACACAATGCGACTACCGGGGTACAAACGGGATAACCCCACCGCTGCGCCCAACGCATCAAAATCGGCCGTTTGATGGCAAAGAATTAAATCCATTTAAGTCTGATTTGATGGCTTAATTTGGCTTTGCACATAGGCCCGAAAAGTTCGTTCTGCTTCAATTTCATCCTGCTGGGCTTGGGCTAAAAATTGATATAAATCGGTTTTGGTTACCCAAGAAAAAATCGGACTTTGTTCCCGTTCTTCGTAGTTACCATCAACGAGACAGTAAATTCTGAGTCGTTGGCCATCGTACCGCCAAAACTCTGGCACGCCCAATCCACTGTAAAAACGATTTTTATCAATATCTGTGTGGGTAATATCCACTTCTACGACTAAATTTGGGAGCGGATCGACGGCAAAATTGACCTTGCGTCCCGCTACTTGGGATTGATTTTGAATGTAATAGGCACAGTCCGGTTCTGCCCCCCGTTCTTGTTGCTCGACATTCATGGTGGTTGACCCCATGGTTTTCATTTTCAGGCCCATTTCATAGACAAGAACCCGAATAAAAACCTCAATCAAGCGGAGAGAAAATTCATGCTCTTCCGATGGCATAGTAATTTCCAACGTTCCCTGGTCATAGGTTAATCTTGCCCTCCGACTCTGGGGCAGGGCTTGGAGTATTTGAAGATAACCTTCCCAGGTCAAACCCCCTAATGTAACTCGTTTTTCTCCGTAGGCTGGGGAAATTTGTGGCTTAATCGGTGTTGTGACCATGTTTTTCTGAGCCAATTTTTAAGCACTATCTGGCCATGATACTCTGCCCTGACTTGGCGCACTGCGTAGCGGATCTCTGCGAGATCGCCTATCTATCCCAAGGATCAAGGCAATTGACCCAGAGAGAATAACCCAACGGCGTTCAATTAGTAAGCTTAATGTTCTTCTTCTAGGCTGTTCATTAACGGCATTAAATCTTCGTCCAATCGACCAACCCGAATTAATTCTGCATAGGTTTCCACTTCAATATCTAAGATGGCTTGATCAAATTTCTCGTTGGCTACGGTTTCTAATTGGGGATAGTTTTCTAGCAATTTTTCGAGCTGATCGGTGACGCTATTTAACTGAGTTTCTACTAAAATTTGGCGTTCTTTAAATCGTTTTGGATCAATTTTGGGCAAATTTTCGGGGTGTTGCAGTTTGTTTAAAATTTCTTTGAGAGCCAGTTGTCTTGAAATTAATGCCGCATACTCCTGTCTTTGGGGATAATCACCAATTAAATTCAGTTTTTTTAATAAAAATGGTGTGGTTATGCCTTGCACTAATAGGGTAAATAAAACGACTCCAAAAACAATGTCAATAATTTCCTGACGAGCAGGGATATATTCTGGCACACTCAACGCCAAGGCGATCGCCACCGATCCCCGTAAACCGCCCCACCATAACACCGTTTGTTCTCGGAAACTAATTTGGGATTTTGCCACCCCATTACTGATCGCACTCAGGGCAAAAATGGCGACGAAACGACTGGCAACGACTGCCCCAATGGCAATTAGAATCAGATAAAAGTGATCTGCTAAACCCCCTAGGCCAATTTGATCACCAATGAGGAGAAAAATGATCGAGTTGATAAAAAAGGCCACAAATTCCCAGAACATGGAAACCACCAGTCGAGTGCGGGGATTCATGCCGACGCGGGAGCCATAATTACCCAGTACCATGCCCACCACCACTACCGCAATTACCCCCGATCCCCCCAATTCTTCCCCTAAGAGGTAAGCACCATAGGCGGAAACCAGGGTCAAGGATTGTTCTACGAACGGTAATTCAATGCGTTGGGTTAAAAACGAGAGGCTGAAGCCGATTACTAAACCACAGGCCACTCCCACTCCGACAAATGTTCCAAATAAGGTTAATGTGCTGCTCGGATCAATGATTTTTGACCCTAGGGGTAAATCCGCCAAAATCACAAAAATGGCAACGGCGACTCCATCATTAAATAAACTTTCCCCTTCCATTAAGGTTCGGAGTTTTTGGCTAGCTCCCAGTTCTTTAAATAAGGCCAAAACAGAGACGGGATCGGTGGTGGATAACGCCGCTGCCACCAAAAGGGCGATCGCCAAAGGCATACCACCAAACTGATGGAGGGGAAAACCAATCCCTACCACCGCAATAATTACCCCTACCACCGCAAACAAACTGACTGGGAACCAGCTAGCTTTCAGATTTCGCCAAGAAACATTCCACGCGGCTTCAAATAATAAAGGCGGCAGAAAAATTTCTAGGATGAGTTCCGGCGAAAGGTTAATTAGCCGAATATCAATGAAGGTTAAACCCACCCCCACAATCACTAATAGTAGGGTGTAAGGAATTTTACGAAGGACGGCGAAGGTTTTGGAAAGGGTAGCAATACTGAGGGAAACAGACAGAACAATTAAAAAATGTTCTAGGTTATAGGAAATTGTGACGCTTTCGTTAGTGACGGCATCCACCGGTAAAACTCCTTATTGGGTCAAAATGAGCGAGCGATCGTAGCTAATGGAATGATCAAGAAAAAAAATCCCTTGTTGTCGCAATCACGAAACAAAGGAAAATTAGAAACACTAAATTGTTCAAACTCTGAGCGTAAATTACACTAACTGAAATGGAATTTTAAAAAATTAGAACAAACCTAAAGTTAAAGATTTGTCGATGGGAAAGGTGGCTCCAGCTCCTAACCATAACGCAAAAACCGTGCCAAACAAAAAGACGGTCATGGCGATCGGGCGGCGGAAAGGATTTTGGAACTTGTTCACGCTTTCAATGAAGGGAACTAGCATCAAG
>Ga0315899_10009431_pt1 | contig 10478 bp, 6 predicted proteins | sample LakEriMetagenome_2_FD_203518 | JGI IMG/M metagenome (GOLD analysis project Ga0315899, IMG submission 203518) | Freshwater fungal communities from buoy surface, Lake Erie, Ohio, United States - Buoy 4 MA112 | ecosystem: Environmental > Aquatic > Freshwater > Lake | place: USA: Lake Erie, Ohio...
TGCTATGAGGTACGATTGACGGTAAATCTTCATGCACATCAGGGGTTCCACTGCTGCCCGCGAGGCTCCGGGGTAGATCATGAACAGCCAAAACTGACACACACACACACGCACCGCCATGTATATGCGTACATAGGTATGTAGGAGGGTATGCATGGATTTATGTATGAGGTTCGTGGATTTATGTATGTATGCATGTCAATTCATGCATGTATGTATGTACATACAGGATAGACGATACACAGTGAAAACTGGATTTCAAGACAAGCATTTGCCAGGGCACTTCAGCGGATGTTTAGTGTTTAGGGTTCCCTGGCAACCAGGAATGAGATTGTTCCAACGTATGTTTTTCAAAGTATGTGTTTGTCTGCCTCATAGGTTTGTATGTATATACATGTATGTAAATAAACATCTAAATACATAAATCGACCTTTTACACTATATTACGTTGCACATCAAGTAAAATATTACATATGCAGAAATAAATGGACATTTTATTTCCACATGAAATGAGGCATAGTATCCATGATATGAAGCACAGTATGATATTTATCCAGGAGACGTTGCATATGTAATAACAAACAACATTTCAACAACAACATGAAATCATGCATACCATGATGTTGTTCCAGAAGACGTCCACGGTCTGCCAACAAGCGGCGTCAGGAGCGGGTCAGTTCAACGCTGGAAATATGCAGGTGCTGCAGGCTGCGTGCGTGAAAGGAGCAGGATAATGGAGAAAAAGAAGGAGGAGGAGGAGGAGGAGGAGGAGGAGGAGGAGGAGGAGGAGGGCTCCAGAGCGAATGTCGCTCTCGGGAAAACACCTGAGAAGAGAACAAACGCGCACGCACGCAAGGGAGCACCGCAGCGCACCTTCTGGTATCGCTTGTTGTCTTCTGCAGCAGCGTGGAGAAGACTCTCATCCTTGTTCGGCGGTCCATGAAAAGGAAGGGAGTCAGCTAGCTGACTCTCTTTCTTGGTCACCGGTCCATACCTAGGGCCATCATACTTGGTCCAGTGAAGAGGCGAGACACTGGCCTTGGGCAGGTAGCTGTTAGGGAGAGCTTTCCAAGAAGCAGTCACCTGGTGTGGCAGGTCATCCAAGTCCCACCCTAGGGCTTGGGCCAGAGTCTTGGCAGCTGCATCGCTGGACACTGTGACGCTGGTAACCACGCGGATAGATTCCGCCAACAGGCAGCCGCCGCCGCTGATGGTCGCAATCTCATCTATTTTGACGTCAGCCATGGACAGGACTGGCGGAAAGTTTTTGCAAAATGCCGATCTTCCTTTTTTTGCCAACTGCGCAACTTTGTACTGGAGCTTGGCCATCCGCCGCTGGTGCAGCTGTGCCAACTCCGCACGTTTCTGCTCCATCTGGTACTGCAGACTCTCTTCCGCGTTCAGACTCTCTTTCTTGCGCAACTCCGTCTCGTCCTGCGCCTCTTTCTTGCGCAACACCGCAAGCTGCTGCTTTTGCTCCTTCTTCAACTCCGCCAGCTGCTCTTTATGCTCCTTCTCCCACTCCGCCTCTTTTTGCTCCTTCTCCAACTTTTGCTCCTTCTCCAACTCCGTCACCCAATTTTCAGCCTGTTCGCGTGCTGCCGTTGCGATTGACTCTCTGAAGAGGTCCTGCCTGTCAGTGGTGAAGGACGCTTTGGTCATGGGCAGAGACACAGCAAATTTCACAACATGCTTGGCTGGGTCCATGTCGCAGCCATACTGCATGTCAGGCTCAATGTCCCAGGCCCCATGCTGGAAGTAGGCAGACTCGGCGTGGGTGGTGTGTGGCCGGTCCAAGTAGTAGCCGAGCCCGCTCGCGCCCGCCTTGAAAACATAATTTTCCTTGCTGCCCACCAGATTATTCATTCCGTAGCTCTGCCCCATCTGGACTTTTTGCAGACTCTCCCCAGACGTGTCCAAGAGGTGCACCGTCCCGTCTTCCCCCCCAAACGCCATGCGCTTGCCGCCGGTGTAGACCTCGAGGCACTTGACCTTGCGGCCGTCATGCGCCTGCATCATCTGTCTTGTCAGAAATTCTCCAGCTAGGCACTTGACCTTGCGGCCGTGACCGTGCAGCTCCAGCACCACCTCGGCGGACACGGCGCTCGTGATCTTTATCATGCCGTCCCCGCTCACCGAGGATATCACGTCGCCTTGTCCCGAAACTGGGACCACGCCCGTGGACCCGTCACTCTTTACAAACGCAGGCGTAGACATGCTTTTGACCGTGACGTCGAGGAGGAGACATGCTTTTGAACGTGACCATGCTAATTCTACACCCTGCTTTAGGCGGGAGTCGATCACGCCATTCTTGACCTGAATATGTGCATATTGTGTGTGTGTGTGTGTGTGTTTGTGCATGTGTGTGTATGTATATGTGCATAACATATATGTACTTATACATACATACACATATATACAATCGACACACACACACACACACACACACACACCACGTCCACAAGGCTCTGCGACACGGCGATTATCTCGTCCTCAGGGGCCTCCACCCGAAATTCCACCTTGAGTACACCAGCGCTACTCTCGCCGCGAGGGGGAGGCGGTAGTTGCAGTGCTTGATGCGCCGCGAGGGGGGGGCAGTAGTTGTGGTGCTCGGCGCTAACTCCGAGTATGATGACCTTTTCTATACGATCTTCTATGCTTAGCTTGGGCGAGGTGCTATCGGCAATGGCATCGGCAATGGAGCGCCGGAATGCTTCGCGAAAATTGCCTATGTATATACGTACATACGTATGTGTGTGTGTACTATATATATTTGTGTGTGTGTGTGTGTGTACACACACAGACAGACAGACAGACAGACAGACAGACAGACACTCAGATAGACAGACACACTGACAGCACCGACGAACTGCTCTGGGGTCATGGACGCGCCTAGCCTGATGCTTGCGCAGATGAAGACGGAGCCAGCGGGCGGCGACGCGATTGCAGAGCACTCGTCTTTGCCGCAGTCGCCGGTCGTGCCCGCGCCCCGGAAGAAGCAGGTGAAGCTCTTGGCGCTCAGGAACTCCGCGTCGGGCTCCTCCTTGACCAAGACGTTGGTGCCGGACACGTCCACGTCCCAGCCTGACTGGGTGTCGTGTGCGCTGTTGGTGGGGTATGCGCTGAGGGTGGGGTCCATGTCCCAGGCTCTTTGTGAGACCTCCCTCGCGCCGGGTGTATGAAAGCAAAGTTGGGAAAAACCGCAGCTTCCTTGACCAAGACTTTCGGAGACTTTCTCGCTAGGAAGAGAGTCTGCACTCTCTTCCTTGTTTGCTGCCTTCTGTGAACTCAGGGACATCTGGTTTTAGAGTTTAGGTTGAGGTAAATGTGTATGTATCATGCGATGACATGTCCGTGTACCCACGCCGCCAGCGCAACGCTCTCTCTCGCAAGAGGGCTTCCATTGCCCGACGCATGCGCCTGCGGAGTGCGGATCGTCATATAAGGGCCTGGTGGTACCTTGCTGTTGCACCACGCAACGGCGACCGGGATGGACATCATGACAATGACGAAAAGCGGGAAGATGAGCTTGAAGTACGTCTTGTGTTCGTAGCTCACGGACGCCCACGTGCACGCGAGATTCGGCAGTTCAAGCAGGTCGATTTTGATGAGATCTGCGTCCGATGAGCGCATCGAGTCCGGCAAATGTCGTTGAGTCTCATTCAAGTTGCGTGTGAGTGTATGTGTGTAGCGCGCACACGCACACACATATACATGCGCCTATTCCAATGAATGTCCGTATTACCCAAAAAAAAGCACTCAATAAAAAAAAGAAACCTGCGGCATCACTGAACCATTGTAATGCCCCCCCCAGAAAGCCCGGCCACACGACATCGAAGGTCACGAAGGAGCCAAGAACCTAGTCCAGGGTTTAGGATGTAAGGGTTTAGGTTTCGTGTTTTAGCCCACACGTCACCATGAACCTGGTGAGTGTCTGTGGGTCGCAAAAACGGAAGTCGAATTCAGCAAATGAGCCTTCTATAGGTGCACGCGTGCGTGTGATTATATGGGGTGTGAACCTGGAGGTAGCTAATCAAAATTTTGGCGTACTGCTGAAACAGACTCAGATCCATGCCGAGAATTCTGCCTGCTATTGAGTCTGCAGCTTTAGCTGCCTTTTGTAAGCTCTCCTGTGATTGTTTGGCCATCTTCTCTGCTTTCTTCTTTGCTTTTTCGGTGTTGTTCTTGAATTTGTACAACATCCTGAAACACTTTGTGATCTTGACGAGCCTGCCAATCATGCAGGGGTTGGGGGTTGAGGGTGGAGTTTTAAGGATTCGCTTATTGGTCAAATGCATTTGGGCCTCACACTCACCAGCTGCATGTATCCTCTTCCTCATATGACATGCATGTATCCTCCTCCTCATATGACATGCATTTGGACCTCACACTCACCAGCTGCACCACTGTTCCATGTAGTCCTTTGATGTCTTTCCAAACACGGGAGACCAGCAGATTAAGAACCAGACCACACTCAAGATCGCTAATACCTATATATATGTATATATATATACATACACGCACACACACACACACACACACACACACACAATTATATATATACCACGATGCTGAAGATGCATCTCCACATCAATACTTCCTCCCAGCTCCTTTCGTCACACTTGACGCACTCACCAGCCTGCACAGAACAATACACACAAACGCGCACACGCATGTGAGGCAGCAGGACGCGCAACCTTGACACCTTCACTATGCGCTGAAAACTAAACAAGATGAACAACCTTCGACACCTTCGAGTGTCCACACTCGAAAAGGTGTTAAGGTTGTCTAGACTGAATGGAACAATATCGACACACAAACACACTCTCTATCCACAACCCTCTACCAACACACACAAGACTCTCTCGATCAACAAACAAACAACACACACTCTCTCCAAAAACGCCCTCTATCAACACACAACAAACACTCTATCCAAGAATCACAAGACACCCTCTCAGACGACGCCAACCTGCATCACGTGGTTGAAATCGCATTTGCCGCACGCCTCGCCGGTTCTGTTCTTGTCGCACGTGTTGTTGTTCGCGCAGAATTCCGGATTGGGGCACCTGTAGGGCTGAAATATCTTGTTAAGGACAGCACCTGGGTCGGCTTCCTGACGCCGTGACCTGCGGTTGTCTTGAACTTCTGAAACTTCCTCTTCGACCAACCAGAAGCTTTCTTTTGCTTCCACAGCCGCGCCGCCCTTGCATACTAGCCCCACCGGACAATCGAAGCAGTTGGGACATTCAGTGCAGTTGGGGTCAGAGGGCGGACACACACACTTTCGGTCAGTGCGGTTAGGGCCTGCGAGCGGAGAGAGCGAGTACTCGTTTGGCTCGCACTGGATGCACGCGCCAGGGGTGCCCAATTTTTTTAGGGTTTCAATTCTGGACTCAGACAGTCTGAGAACGGAGCCGATGGGGCAAGGCTGCTGGTAGCCTTGGGCGATGTGCACCTGCAGCACTGCTGTTTGCATCATAGCGCCCTCGGTTTCATTGAAGGCGTCAGCTCCCTTGACGTACAAATAAGGCTGGTAAAGCAGCGCGGTGTGCCTCGATGAAACGTTGAGATGCGAAAAGCTCGGCTTGACGGCAATTGTCAGGTTCGCTTGTCCTTTCACGAAACCCGAGTATATTGACCCCAAGATTTCGATGCTATCGTCTTGGGTCCGATTGCCGTGCAAGGCAGAATACGCTTGGATGGATGACTTGTTATCACTCAAAATGATCTGCCCGTATGTGTCCTTTTTCAACACCTGAAGCTGCAAGTCGACACCAGCATACCCTGGTTCCTCGGCCGACGGCAGGCCGGTTATTTGGATGTTGTCGAAAAGCGTGGCGACGCATGGACCATAGACGGCGCTGTTGGCCTTGGTATTCGGTTCAGGTTCAGGGAGACCGAGCATGCACAGCCAGTGCACGTGAAGGCCGAGCGTGTTGTTCGAGGCGGGTGGCACGGGGCTTGGGGTAGCAGAGCTCGAGCCTGAATTGCGCGAGGTGCGTTTCCCCCCCCCGCTGACGATGGCGAGGTTTACCCCGCTCCCACATCCACCAGGGCAGCAGAGGACAACGTCCTCGTTGTGGTCGCAGTTTGTGAACCCCCACTCCGACCTCTCGCATTCTGCGAGGTGAGGCTCGGTTCCGTCACAACCGATGTTGTCGAGCCATATGGGCATGCCCACTCGAGTGTCGGCGCCAGGGTGGACCCCGTCTTGGATAGTAGCGCCAGTCCCGTCGCACCCGGCCTGAATGCAGGCGATTTTGGCGAAAGGAGCCTCGGGTGCTATGTCGTTGCAGACAGTTCCCCATTGGCCATCATGCCAGATCTGAAGCAGGCAGCAACCGTTGCCATCGCAGTCCTCCAGCTTTACTGGATTTTTATTAGCGGGCATGGGCGTGGTTGTTGTGGGCCTGGGCGTGGTCGTAGTCGTAGGCTTTGGCGTAGTTGTGGGCCTGCGCGTGGTTGTGGGCCTGGGGGTGGTTGTGGGCCTGGGGGTGGTTGTGGGCCTGGGAGTGGTTGTGGGCCTGGTCGCAGGGCCTTTGACTCCGGTGGACTGCTGGAGTCCCAGCCTCTTGAGCTCGGCATTGATATTGTTCAAGAGAGCATCCCCCTGTCGACGCCCGGGTCCCCGCATCCATGCTCTTGGGTACCCGAGCTTCGAGACCAGCTTGTCAAGCGACGGGGAGTCGCAGGCGCGGGCCTTGGTCTCGACCTCGACGCTCCCCGCCCCTTCGGTCATGGCCAGGATGTCGATGTTGTCCGCGTTAGTGTCCGCCGCGCTTGCCACCGCCGCCTTGTACATGTTCTGCTTTGCCTCGTCGAACTCGGCCATGCTGTACGGCATGGCGAGGGACATTGTTACGAAGTACCTCGTGTCCGGGGGGCAAGTCGGCACTTTCACCTCCTCCACCTCCTGATTTGAGCTACCCAAACCAAGCGCTTTTTTGCATTCGGGCGTTACATCCTCTTTGAAGGGGACTTTGCAGTTGGGCGTTACATCCAAGTAGTGTTTAGCTCGCGCGTAGCACTCAATGGATCTCACTCCCTGCTGACTCTGTTGCTCACCAGAGCACGCGTCTACTGTGGTCTCATCGTCGAGAAATTTGGCCTTAAAATCACAGCAGTACTCCGCCTTTGCATCTTCGCACCCGCACTTGCTTTCATCACCGCAGTCGCCGCTGCAGTCGCACTCCAAGGACTTGCCGAGGCAAAGAACTCCGTCGCCAGCGCCACCCAGCCCGGTCATCTGGAACAGGGAGATACATTCGCCACCAAGCGACAAATACTCAAACTCCATTAACGACCTTCCACTCCCCAAAAATTCGGGCTTCGAAACGCAACCGTTGCCATCCCAATCAAAGGCCATGAAGCTGCTTGGTTTAAAGTTTGCACAATCTTGCACCGAATCGCTCCCTTCAGGCGACGTCTTGCCGACAGGGCAATCGATGCACGTGGAAGCGCCTGCAGAACTTGAATAGGTACCAGAGGTGCACGCGACGCACTTCACGTCTCCCGAGACCTCCCAACCACCTTTGAAGCCATCATAGTTGGTACCACCGTCGGATACAAACTGAACCTTGAGGAAGCCCGTTTTCGAGGAGTAGACGAGGTCTTCTTGAGCGACATCATTTAGTTGTCCGGATAACGTGCCCAAATTGCAGAACTTATCTTGGGCTCCCGTGCCGGCGGCTTCGCATACTCGGGAACAGTCGGAGATTCCAGCGCCGTTGAGACCGCAACTACTGCACTGGCCTGAGCACGCGCTGCACGGCTCGCAGGATCCAACGTTTCCGGAGCGGTAGTCACAGAATTGTCCGAGGCCACAAGGCGCTTTCGCATTGCATTGTCCGGCAGAGGCGCTACTGGAGCTTAATGGGCACTTTTGCGAGATGGTGACGACATCGAAGTCCTTTTCGGTGTGGAAGTTGGCGGAGTTGGCGGCGAAGGAAAGTGTGATGGTGTTTCCGGGATTAGTAGTGATTTCCCAAGTGCAGGTCTCGCGGCTCTCGTAGGTTCCTGGTCCATCGGTAAAGGAGCCGGATGATGCTACGGTTGCAGTTGCACCGTTACAACCACAGTCCCCCGAGCACATGATCGAGTTTATCACAGAAAACGTGCCCCTGGGGCACTGCTTGCAGGTAGAGGTACTGTCGGAAAAGAATCCTGCGTTGCACGCGCAAGTGGTTTGGTCCTGGCTGCCCGCCGACGAGACTGAGTTTACCGGGCAATTGATGCAAGACCCAGCGCCGTCGTCGAAGTAGCCGGTGCTGCACGTGCAGCTGCCCTTCTGAGTGCTGCCAGCAGGTGAGCTCGCATTTGCTTGGCACGAGGAACAGCCAGATTCACTTTCGCCATTGGTTGCATCGCGGAACGTTCCCGCTGGACAATTTTTGCAGGCGGAGGAACCTTCCGCGTTCTGAAAGGTTCCCTTCGGGCAGGAGACGCACTGGAGGCCGGGAGAGCTAGGGTTTTGGGCAAGTCCTTGCCCCATCTTGATAGAACCCGCATCAGAGTACAATCCTCTAGGGCAGGGTGCACAGGCGTCTGGATTGCCTGTTGCGGCATTGCCAAAGAAACCTGGATTGCAGGCACATGCGCTGACCTCCTTGCTCTTGTCAGGTGAGTTTGAGTCTCTTGGGCATTGTTTGCATATACTAGACCCATTTCCGTAGAAGTTGGCCATGCAGAAGCACTGGCTGTCGGAGGTGCTCCGAGGCAGCGAGTTCGCGTTGGACGCGCACCGCCTGCAGCCCGAGACGGGGACGCCGTAGGAACTGGCCACGCAAAAGCATTGGTCATGGCTGGAGCTACCAGCGGATGAGTCTGCATTCGCTCCGCACGCATCACAGTGCGTCGCCCCTTTGGTCTGTTGGAACTTGCCGCTTTCGCACTTTTGGCAGGCAGTGGCTCTGTCATTGGGCATATACGACCCGACCTCACACAATTCGCACGCGGTGGTGGTGTAGTTATTGCGGAATGAGCCAGGTGTGCAAGGGATGCAGGTCAGGTTTCCTTTCACTTCTGCCTCACCCATAATCAAACCGAGGCTACACGCCATGCGCAGGGCAGGGCTGGGCTTGCCTGACCACAAGAGTGCTCCTCCGCCTCCGCTGGGCGCGGCGTTTGCTTCAAACTTGTTGGCAAACAGATTGACGCCAGAGTCTTGGAGCAGGAGAGCGCCGCCTCCGATGGAATCAGCCGTGTTATTGATGAAATTCGTGCCGACAATCGTTCCATTTGACTTTTGTACCTCCATTCCTCCGCCAGAATTGGCAGCAGAATTCTCCGCAAATCTGCACTCCAGGATCTGGAGCGAGCTAAAAGAAGCTGAGATAGCGCCTCCATTTTTCTGGGCCTTGCATTTGGTGAAGTTTGTAGAGGTAGCCGCAATACTCGACATAATGGGCTTTTCAGGCCAGGCCACGTATTCTTGTGACCACAAGCTGCCTCCCAAGCCCTTGAATGAGGTGCATCGCTCGAACTCCGAGTTGGACACGTCGAGCCTACTGCCGTAAAAGGCCATTGCTCCGCCGTGGCCCTGCGAGGAGCAGTTAATGAAGTGCGATGCATTCACGGTAATGACAGAGCCCTGGGAGGCTCGGATGATTGCGCCCTCCCCTATGGTCAGATTGCCGGTCTCACCGAAATAGCTGCAGTTCGTGAAAGTGCTGTTGCGGATCTCCATCATGCCAGAATTAGTGACTTCAAATATGGGCGCCCCCAACTCGACGAAGGTACATCCCAATTGCAGGTTGATTAGACGAAGGTTAGTGCATCCGGACGCTCCGGAGCACTTGAAGTTGTAGGGAAAGCGACTCGTGAACGGCGCTTTGCCTTGCAGACGGATGGCACATGGATACACACCTTGGCAGAGGGTAATTGACTGTTGCGCCTTGTTCGGCAGGTTGATCCAAGCCCTGGATTTGAGACTGAAGTCGATGGTGTCGGTGTCGTAGATGCGGAGCCAGTCAAGGGCATCAGCTGGCGCCGGCACGGTCTTTGGAGCAGGCAGTTTGTAGACCTTAAGTTCTCCAGATGTCTCGCCTCCAACCACGAAGATGCCGCTGCTGAGGGCGACGAGCTGAAAGCCAAACCGTTTGCTCGGCACCGGCACCATCAGTTGCAGCATCCATGACGATTCGTCCAAACTGTACGTCCAGAGATCTCGCAGTACCTTCTTGTTTTGCCCGAGTCCGGCAAACAAGTAGAGATAATTGCCGCTCTTGGTGAACCCGGCAAAGGCCCGGGGACTGGGCTTCGCCCCCGTTGGCGTCTGCTCGATCCATTGCCGAGTCGTTGTGTTGAGCGCCCAGAAGCTGTCGTCGCTGGGCTCTACAGTATCCCACATCAAGGCTTCTTCTGACTGCTCGATCTTGTTCCAATTGAAACGGCCTCCCCCGAAGAGATAAACAATGCCATCATCACCGCTCGCCAATACAAGGCCAACGCGCCCGCTCGGATTGTTGACGCTCAAA
>Ga0315899_10009432_pt1 | contig 10478 bp, 8 predicted proteins | sample LakEriMetagenome_2_FD_203518 | JGI IMG/M metagenome (GOLD analysis project Ga0315899, IMG submission 203518) | Freshwater fungal communities from buoy surface, Lake Erie, Ohio, United States - Buoy 4 MA112 | ecosystem: Environmental > Aquatic > Freshwater > Lake | place: USA: Lake Erie, Ohio...
GAGCCGAGTGTCGAACACCATGGCGACCGCACTACCAGCGCGACCAGAGCAGGAGTGTGCCGCACGGCGAAAACCCAAAAGTGAACTGAAACGGTAGAGTGGCGGGCGTATAGAACTCGGCGGCGGCGATCGTTGAGGGCTCGATGGAGTCCAAGTCCAGCGGTGCCGCGTTGGGGCTCCCGTCGAAGATCACGCGTATTGGGCACTCCCGCTGAGAAACGCTAGTGGGACCACGACTCGAGACCAGCGTCCGACGGCCGGTGCCTGAGGTGCGCATCCCGGGGATTCGGCTGGTGAGGAGATTCAGGATGTTTCGGCCTTCGGCCTTTGCAAAGTCATCCTGCGTCAGAAACCGGCCGAATCCCATCTTCCGCCTCTCGTCGAAGTCCACGAGGTTGCGCCCGAGCACCGTGCGCGCCATCGCGTTCGCACGCACCTGCACCGTATCCATGACCCGCGCGCTCACCAGCGCCACCACCAGCGCCACGGTGTCGCCAGGCACGAGGTCCACCGGCTGCTGCCGCGGCGCGTACCCGAGCGCCTGCACGGCGAGCGTCCACGTGCCGGTGGGGGTGGCCGCGAGCAGGAAGCGCCCCGCACTGTCGGTGCGCATGGCGAGCCCGGTCGCACTCAACCCGACGATGGCGTTGGCCAGCGGACGTCCGTCGACGGTCTGCACCGTGCCGCGCACCCCACCCGCGCCACGCAGCACGATGTCCACCAGGCCACTGTCTTCCGGTGCCTGCGGGCCACTCGGCGTGGTCACCACCGTGTCCGCACGCCCCAGCACCAGGTCGCGCGGCACAATGCCGGTGGCCGACGACGTAAACGTGGCGACGCCACTCGCCCCTTCGGCGCCCACCGCGCGCAGCCGGACGGTGGTCTCGGTCGGTACGCCGCACAGCACGTAGCGGCCATTGTCGCCCACCGGCACGTCGGTGGTCACGATGGTGCGCTCGACACGCCCCGCCTCGATCCGCAGGTCCGGCCACTGCGCCGTCACCTGCCCCGCGCTGAGCGGCAGGGCGCTGTCCGTCGCGGCGGCGCGCGGCGACGCGCTGGTCCGCACGGCCCGCCGCACGGTGCCGTACAGATAGCCGGTGCCCGGGGCGGCCGCGCTCCCGCACACGCGCGCCACGAGGGTGCCGACCGACGGTACCGCCGCGCGCACGGTCACGCCGCGCCCGGCGCGCACCGTGAACGGCACCGCCACGCTGCCCACCCCGAGCGTATCGAGGCGGGCGTGGCGCGCCGTGAGCATCCACGGCCCGGCCGGCAGGCGGTCCACCCGTGCGCGTCCACGCGCATCGAGGACGGCGTCGTGCACGCGTGTCGTATCGAACACCGCCACGAGGCGCACGCTCGCCCCCGCGAGCGGCAGGCGTGTGATGCTATCCACGCTCGTGATGTCCACGCGCCCGGAACGCCCCGGTGACGCGGACGATTGCGCGCGCGCACGCGCGGCGCCGAGCATGTTCACGCACGCGACCACGGCGGCAACGATGAGCGTCTTACGATCCGTCATCACTGGCGATTCTCCATTTATTCCGATGCGTTCGAGTCACTTGCGGCCTTTCCAGAACACGAGCGCCCCGCAGTCCATCGTGAAGCGCTGGAGCTGCCGCGGCGCCAAGGTCCTGCATTGTAGGTCTCCACGCCGAGCACGTTGTCGAGATCGCCCTCGGGAGAGGAATTGCAGTCGGGCTGGGCCGACTTCCTGTGGAGCATACGGCGCGATGACCGGCCTCGCCAGCGCCTCGGGCCGGGCGGCGGCCTGTCATCGATCGTGCGCTGGCAACCTCTGCGCTGCGGGCGCGTCGTATACTCGGCGGATAGTCGACCCACCCCGATTGAAATTCCAATCCCTGTTGTTCGCGGGCCGAGCGAACCGCGCAGATTCAGGCCAGCTCCTCCGGATCGGCCAGGAACCACTCGATGCGTCCACACGCGACACACGCCAGCGTTGCGGCCGACCGGTTGGCCCAGTCGAGATTGAGAAACGACATCCCCGCCGTGTTGAGCTGCGCGCGCCCCTCGACGAAGAGCTCCCCGCGTGGTAGACGGGGTTGGTCATTGCAGCACACGCGAATGGCAGGGGTGGCGATCGATGGCGAATAGTACAGTGTGCGCGCGGCGATGACGACACGAAGGCGACTGCGCCGCTATCCCTCCCATTCTTCACGCAGAATCCCGTACCACACTTCGTCAATCAGTTCACCGCGCGTGGTGCGGTTCCGCCGAAGTGTCCCTTCGCGGACAAGACCGATCTTCTCCATGACGCGCTGCGATGGAACATTGCGCACGTCGGCCATGGCCCGCACGCGAACGAGCTGCTGGCGCGCAGTAAACGCCGTATCGAGCACAGCCCGCGCAGCCTCTGTGGCGTACCCCTGCCCCCACACCCACGGCGCCAGCGACCACCCCAGCTCGCCAATCATGCCGTCGCAGAAGAACCGGATGTTGATGCCGCCCACCACCGTATCGTCCAACGTGATCGCCCACGCCTCATGCACAACAGGATCCAGCGCCGTCATGGCCGCGACGAACTCCACCGCATGGTCGCGCGTATAGGGCACGGGCACAGGCAGGTATCGACTCCACGGCGCGAGCGTGGCGTAGGCGACAATCTGATCGACGTCGCCGTCACGGTATGGCCGGAGCACCAGGCGGGCCGTAGTGAGCTGCTCGGTTGGTGACGGCACGGGAGTGAACCCTCACGGAGATTGTGGTAGACAGGGCGACACGACTGGCGAGTACGCGCAATATGACTAGTCTGGGTACCGGAGGACGATCGCGCCTTCGCCACCCGGCTTGCGCGGTACTGTGCGCGGAATCCCGTCGCGCTGGAGCGGCTGAGGCAGCGGACCGGGCCCAATACTCCAGCCACCCCGGTTGAATCTCCCATCGGTCGGGCGGCGCTCGTCAGCTCAATATGCATCGCGGTCTCCGCATCGCGTGTCGCTCGCGCGCGTCTCCGCCAGCAGCTGACGCAGCTCGGTGTTGCTGAGCCCCGAGGTGCTGTCGGGCATGAGGCGGGCCAGGGAGGCGCAGGCGACGGCCGCGGGTCGCGGCGCGCCCCGAACGATAGCCGCGCGCCGCGCGGGGCCGCGCGGGCGCGGCTACCCGACCGCCGCCCGATACACGCGCAGGAAGTTCTCGCCGAGCACCTTCGCCACGTCCGCCTCGGCGTAGCCTCGCCGCAGGAGCCCCTCGGTGATGCGCGGGTAGTCGCTCACGCTGTCGAGGCCCACCGGCGTCGGCACCGCCCCCGAGTCGAGGTCGCTCCCGATCCCGACGTGGTCGATGCCGGCCACCTGCACCGCGTGGTCGATGTGCTCGAGGATCCGCTCGAATGGCGGGCGTGGCAGCCGCAGCGACCAGAACGTCCGGATGCGCTCGTCGGCGTACGCGTCGAGCGCGTCGGGGTCGAGCGGGGGCGGGGCGTTGAGCATCGCCAGCAGGTCCACCGAGCGCCGCCCCATCTCGTCGTTGTACGCCTGGTCGAGGAACTGCGAGTAGAAGTTGATCCCGACCACGCCGCCGGCCGCGGCAATCGTGCGCAGCATCGCGTCGGAGAGGTTGCGCGGGTGGTTCGAGATCGCCTTGCACGACGAGTGCGAAGCGATGATCGGCGCGTCCGACAGGTCGAGCACGGCGCGGATGCAGTCGTCGCTCACGTGCGAGACATCGACGAGCATGCGGAGCCGGTGCATCTCGCGGATCACCTCGCGCCCGAACGCCGAGAGCCCGCCGCACCGCGCCGCGTCGGTCGACGAGTCCGCCCAGTCGAGCGACGCCGAGTGCGTGAGCGTCATCGACGTGGCGCCGAGGCGGTGGAAGGTGCGCAGCAGCGCGAGGTCGTTCTGGATTGCGATCCCTCCCTCGATCGCGAGCACGGCGGCGAGCTTCCCCTCGCCGCGCAGCCGCGCGATGTCGGCCGCGCTCCGCGCGAGCCCCACGCGGTCCGGGTTCGCCTCGAGCAGCCGGTGGAAGCCGTCGATCTGCTGCAGCGCGCGCCGCGCCGCGTGGTGGCGGCCGTACACGGTGTCGACCCACACGGCGAACACCTGCACGTCCACCCCGCCCTCGCGCCACCGCACGAGGTCCGCCTGCCCCTCGGTGCGCACGCCGAGGTCCTCGCCGGCGAGCACGCGCATCAGGCTGTCCATGTGCGCGTCCCACACCAGCGACGCCTCGTGCAGCGCCCGCGCGCGCGGCGACGGCTCGGGGATGGCGGATGCCTCGGCGGTCTCGATCGTCGTCACGTCACGCTCCTCGAAGTTCCTGGTCGATCAAGCCGCGGTTCACGCTCCCGCCGAGCGCCGAGCGCCCTCAATGCCTCCGCGCCGCGCTCACACCGCCTCCGCCATCCCCGACCGCCGCGGGTCCGCGCTCGCCGTGGCCGTCCCGGTTGCGGGGTCGATGTGGATCCCCTCGAAGCTCCCGTTCATGAAGTGCCACGGCGACGTGACGAAGTAGCGCAGCCCGCGCTTCTCCGCCGCCGCGCGCACCTTCTCGTCGAGGTCCACCTCGATGTAGTTCGCTCCCGGCACCGTCGTCGCCGGCCCGCCGAAGCGCGGCCGCAGCACCGACTCGCCGATCGGGATCCCGAAGTCGAGGATGTTCGTCGTGTTCTGGACGATGTTCTGCAGCAGCCCCACGCTCGGACTCCCCGACACGAGCACCGGGCGCCCGTTCTTGAAGATGATGTTGGGCGCGATGTAGACCGTCGCGCGGTCCCCGGGTGCCGGCATGACGCGAAAGAAGTGCGCCCCCGACGCCGCGATGCTCAACCCCATCGCGAACAGCCCGTTCTGCCACGGCAGCGACATCACCGAGTGCAGGATCGTCGCGATGTTCCCCTTGCCGTCGACCACCGTCACGTGGTTGCTCCCCGGCGGCGGCGCCGGCCGCGCCTCGCGCACCGGCGTCATCTTCATGAGCCGGAGCCGCATCGCCGCGTAGTCCTTCGAGAGGATCATCTCGAGCGGCACGTCGTGCGACGAAGGGTCGGTGTGCTTCGCCCCCTGCTCGTACGCCTCGTTGATGACGCGCGTCATCCAGTAGAGCGAGTCCGCCGACTCGGTCGGCGGCCCCATCTTCTTGAGGTCGAGGAGCTCGAGCATGTTGAGCGCCTCGATCACGTGCGTCCCGCCGTTGTCGGGGGGCGGCGAGGCGAGGATGTCGTAGCCGTGGTAGGTGCCGCGCGCCGGTTCCATCCAGCGCACCTCGTAGCGGTCGAAGTCCTTTGGCGTGATGACGCCGCCGGCCGCCTTCACCGCGTCGCAGTACGCCTGCGCGAAGGCGCCGTGGTAGAAGAACTGGTTCCCCTCCGCCACCAGCCGCTCGAGCGTGTCGGCCGCCTCGACCTGCTTGAGGATCGATCCCGGCGGGAGGAGCGCCCCGTTCGGCATGTAGATGCGCCGCCCGGTCGGCGTCTTCCCGATCGTGTCGAGCTGCACGAGCATCTCGCCGTACAGGAACGGGTAGATCGCGAAGCCGTTCCGCGCGTAGTCGATCGCCGGCTGCACGACCTCCGCCTTCGGGCGCGAGCCGTGCTTCGCGAGCGCCGCCTCGAAGCCCGCCCACCACCCCGGCACTCCCGCGCTGCGCCCGGTCGACAGGTCGGTCGGGTTCCACCCCGGCAGCCCCGCGAGCGGGGCGTTCATCCCGCCGCTCACGTACGTCGTCCTTTTCGTCGCCGCGTCGTAGTAGAGCATGGCGAGCATGCCCGTGATCGTCGTCATGTGCGGCTCGGTCACGGTCTGCGTCACCGAGGCGCACAGCGCCGCGTCGCACGCGTTCCCGCCGGCGCGGAGCAGCTGGACCGCCGCGCGCGTCGCGTGCGGGCTCGACGTGATCACGAGCCCGTTCCTCCCGCTCGCCACCGGCTTCTTCCCGAAGTACGGCGTGACCACGTCGTCGCTCGCGATCCCCTCGGCGTCGACCGGGGCGCGCCCCGCGCCGAGCGCGATCCCCGGCACCCCGGGCACCCCCACCGCGCCCGCCGCCGCGGCCGCCGCCGCCCGCTTCAGGAACTCCCGCCGTCGCTCGCTCATCGTGGTCCTCTCCCCGAGTGGTTGTGAGTGCATTCCGTCAGCTGGCGACCGCCGCTCTCCGCGCGGCGATCCAGCGCTCCATGTGCCGCTGCAGCAGGAAGAGCGGGAGGCTCCCGCTCCCGATCACCTCGTCGATCTGCACGTCCGACTCGACCGTGTGCTCCTTCATGTACGCCATCCCCCGCTCGCGCGACCAGCCGAAGTAGTTCATCCCCGTGTCGACCACGAGGCGCGCCGCGAAGAAGGCGTCGAGGGCGAGTCGGAGCGGGCCGGAGAGGACGCGCGTGATGAGTCTCATTTTGTGAGAGTTAGTCTCATATTCTTGCGCGGCCACCATACCACCCCCGGTCCTCCGCGGCAAGAGCGCGCCGCCGAGCCACCGGCCGCCCCGACGCGGTACCCGCTCGCCACCGACGCCGTCGCCGCGCACACCGCGTCGATCAGCGTCTGCAACTTCCCCCCTCCACCCGCCCGCGCGGCCCGCCGACGGTGATCGCGCCCGTGACCGCGCCCGTGTGGTTGCGCACCGGCGCCGCCACCGCCCACACGTCCGCCACCCCCTCGCCGCCGTGGCGCACCAAAAGCGTCACCGACTCCTGCGTCTCGCGGCTCAGCCGCGGCAGCACGGGAAAGACGAGCCGCTGGAGCGACGTTGAGCGCGGCGCGAGGTCGGCGAGTACCGCGAAGAAGATCCCGACGCGGTAGCACCCAGTCGCCTCGTCGCGGTCGAGGGACCCCTCGTCGGCGACGCGCGCGAGCACGCGGTACACGGTGCTCTTCGGCCGCCCGAGCCACTCGGCGATCTCGAGCGCCGTCAGCTCTGCAGTCTCGTACGAGAAGAGCGAGAGGAACTCGTTCAGCTTCCGCAGCACGCGCCCTCCCGCCGAGCGTGGTCGCAGCCTGCAGCTCGTCGCGGTCGTTCCAGACCGGCGCCCCCGTCGAGACGCCTACGGCCACACCGATGTACAAGAAACGCTCTTCTCTACATCACTGCCCTTGAAATCAAGGGAGAAGTGCCAGGGGGCGGCGGCCTAACGCGCGCGCGCTGCGGCAAACGCCCACCCTGAGGCAGGCGGGGCGTTCGCTCCGTCCGTTCGCTCCGTCCGTTCGGGCCACAGCGGACGCCCCGCGCTCGCCACACCGATCCTCGGAGCGTTTGACCGCCGCAACGCAAGGTTAGGCGTCAGTCGGCACCTTCAGTATGCGCTCGACCTGCGCGCAATGCGCGAGATCGTGCCCGGCAATGATACGGATCATCGTGCGAAGTGACTCGGCACCGCGATCGCCGTGCACCCCCACCCGCTCCCAGTCCGCCGCCGCGAGCCGACCATACAGCGCGAGGTGCCGTGCGCGCAGTGCCGCGAAGAGCGCAAACGCCTGGTGTGCCTCGCTCTCCGCATACCGGCCGACGGTGGCCCAGGCCTCCTGGTCAAAGCTGGCCAACGGCGGTGCCTCTTGCGTCAGGACCTGCCGGACTCGAAACCCAAACACGAGCTCGGCGTCGGCGAGATGTTCGATCACTGCCGCTACGGACCACCGGCCCGGCGCCTCCGGGCACTGCAACTCGGCGAGGGACCGGCCACGCAGCGCAGCCTCGAGGCGGGGCACCGTTGCCGACAGAATCTCCAGCGGATCGCGCGTGCCGACGCGCGCCGCGATGGTGGCACTGAATGCGCGCCACCCATCGGCATCGCCGAGCGCCGGCGTCGGCAGCCGCTCCGGTGCGTGATCGGCTGTGCTCATCGGGTGGTCTGCGCGGGGCGGAGGGTCAGGCGTGCAGGGGGTCTGCGCATGCTCCGTCCGTGCATGGTGGTGGTCTGACGCCCAACGCCGGCTTCTGTAGCGAGCGGACCACACGAGGCTTCACGCTACGCGGATGGTCGGTCCGTTCGGCAACAGCAAGCATCGTTAGGCCCGCGAAACCGGACGTTGCGTCGGAATGGCCCGTCGCGCAACGGAACGGTGACCGCCAGCCGCCGAGTCGGCCGTATGCTCGGCGCTCCCCGGTCCCGGAGCGCGCGGCGTCTACCAACCCAGACGGCCCCAAGCGTCGCCGCTGTTTCGGTTGGTGTCGGATCACCTGCAGCGCCTGCAGACCGTCTACGACGAGCGCTTCGCACGCGAGTACGGCCCGTGGCGCCCCGTCGTCGCACAGGTGGCCGACAAGTTCCTCGCCTGCGGCGTGCTCGATCACGGGTTCGCCCGCATCCGCTGCGAGGCGTGCACGCACGCGTATCTGCTCGCGTTCTCGTGCACGTGCCGCGACTGCTGCCCCAGCTGTCACGCCAAGCGGTTGGCGATCTGGACGCAGTGGCTGGACACGACACTGCTCGCGCCGGTGCCGCACCGCCAAGTGGTGCTCACCATCCCCAAGCGGCTCCGCGCCTACTGTCTGTACCGCCGCCGCCTGCTCGGCGAGATCGCCCGCGTCGCCGCCCGCACCGTGACCGCCGCCATGCGCACACTGACCGGCGAGCGCGACCTCGCCGTGGGGATCGTCGCGTGCCTGCAGACGCACGGCTCCCGGGCGAACTGGCATCCGCACCTACACCTCCTCGTGACCGACGGCGGCTTCCGGCTAGATGGCACCTTCGTCTCATGGCCCGCCCACGACACGGCGCGCTTGACCGAGGCGTTCCGCCGCGCCGTACTCCGGCTCTTCGTGCGCCTCGAGCTGTTTGATGAGGAGCAGGCCGCCGGCATGCTCACCTGGCCGCACTCGGGGTTCCACGTGCACACCGCCGTCTGGGTCCCCTCCGAGGGCCCGACGGCGGGTACCGAGACCGCCGACCCGCTGGAGTTTCTGGCGCGGGTGTTGGTCCATATCCCCGACAAAGGGCATGTCACGGCTGGTATGCCAACCGCCCGCGCGGGATGCGGCGTCAGGGCGAGCCCGCCCCCACTGCGCTGCCCGCCATCGTCTCCGCGCCACGACTCGCGCCGACCGAGGCCAGCCGCCGGTGGGCGACCCTGCTCCAGCAGATGTTCGAGGTCGACCCGCTGGTGTGTCCGACCTGCCATGGCCCCATGCGGGTCGTCGCGTTCATTACCCAGCCGTCGGTGATCGACCAGATCCTCACCCACCTCCGGACCCGCGCCTCCCGTGAGGCGCACGCCGGGCCGCGGAGCCCCCCATCGACGCGGGCCCCCGCGAGCCGGGGCACGACACGCGCCCCACGCCCGTTCGCCGACGCGCCGCCTGTCACCTGCGTACGGCCCCGACGCCCCGCCACCACGCGGGGACGTTCGGCGTGCGCGGCGGTCCCACCGCAGCGACCCCACGGTCCCCACCGGCTCCCGCCGCCCCGGGTCACCCGGCCGGACCGCAGGCCGAACAGCCCGCGAAGCGCACCGGCGCGGTGGCGGTCGCGCCGAAGCCCGCTCCCCGCTGCTCGCGAGGCAGCGGACCAGAGCTCCCGCCACCCCGATTGACTTTCCCATATAAGAAAGCCTACACTCCCGCCACCGCAGTTGAGTTTCCTATCGGGATGAGACTGAACGCATGCACGACCAGCAACTGAATCACCAAGAAACGACAGCGCCAACCCCGGCGGTCCGTATGCGCCCGTTTCTGGCGTTTCGGGCGCTTCGGGCGCTTCGCCAGTTGAGCATCTGTGCGCTGGCCATGGGGGTCATCGTGGCCTGCGGCGGCGGCCCGGTCGCTTCTACGCCAGCGGTCGGCACCAGCACCGCCGGGGTGCTGTGCGACTACAGCAGCAGCGTCTTCAACAGCAGCCCCTCGGTGAACGCCACGGCCACCGCGGCCTGGACCTGCAGTGCGTCCAAGCGGGTGCTCAGCGGCAACGGCCTGCCTGACCACCCGGTGGGCACCTTCCCCAACAGTGGCAATCCGAATCCCATCGCGGCGCAGTCGGTCTCCTTCTCGGGGCCGCTGAGCCCGGCCCTGGGCGCCGCGGCCGTCTTCCTCAACGGCCCGCGGGGAACCGGCTACGTCCTGAACGGCGTCAAGATGGAGGCCGGCACGGGCGGCATGGCCACCTGCAACAACAGCGGCAGCACCTGCACGCTGACCGGCAACGTCGGCGCCTGGGCCATCGAAGCGTTGGGGCAGACAGTCTTCAACTTCGGCCTGGATGTCAGCAACGGGCATGTGCAGCCCGGCGGGGGCTACCACTACCACGGCGTCCCCAAGGGTTTCGTCGACCGGCTGGGCAAAGGGGCCTCCATGACGCTCATCGGCTGGGCGGTGGACGGCTTTCCGATCTACGCGCGCTACGGCCACAGCACCCCCGCAGACGCCAGCTCGCCCCTGAAACTGGTGAGCAGCAGCTACCGGCTCAAGGCTGCGCCGGACGCCAACCGGCCCGCCACGGCACTGTTCCCCATGGGCACGTTCTTGCAGGACTATGAGTACGTGGCCGGCCTGGGCGACCTGGACGAGTGCAACGGCCGCACCGG
>Ga0315899_10009434_pt1 | contig 10478 bp, 5 predicted proteins | sample LakEriMetagenome_2_FD_203518 | JGI IMG/M metagenome (GOLD analysis project Ga0315899, IMG submission 203518) | Freshwater fungal communities from buoy surface, Lake Erie, Ohio, United States - Buoy 4 MA112 | ecosystem: Environmental > Aquatic > Freshwater > Lake | place: USA: Lake Erie, Ohio...
GAACACCGACTTTGGACAGCGAATGAATCAACTGGTGAAAGGTGTGATCGAATTTTTCCTGTTGCGTATTGACAATTTCCTGGATTTCCATCAACGTTTCCTCGGGATCGAAATCCATGGGGTCAATAGGTTTTTTGGAAATTCCCATCGCTCTTCGCAACGTGGCCACCCGCACGCGGAAAAACTCATCGAGGTTGTTCGAAAAAATGCCCAGAAAACGCATGCGCTCCACTAGTGGCACATGGGGGTTTGAGGCCTCACTCAGCACCCTGTCGTTGAAGGATAACCACGAGATTTCTCGATTGATGAATTCGCTTTTTTTTCGTTTCTTGAGCGGTGTATGCATGAGAGCAAAGTTGATGCGGTCAAAGTTAAGAATATGTTTTGCGGATTTGAATAAATCAACAGGCCTGCGCCATCCCGGAATAAGTACAACGGAGTTTCGCTAGAATTTCAATTTTGCGGTGATATAAACATTGCGTCCGGAGGCGTTAATGCCACTGGCAAAAACACGATAGGATGTGTCAAGGATATTGTCGACACCCACCTGAATCATCCATGCCGTATTGATTTCATAGCCTGCACGCATGTTAAGGGTGTACCAGGCAGGCATGCCCACCGGCGTAGCATAAACTAAATTGTCTTCACCACTGTCTGAGTAGTCCTCGAGTCTCTTTTGACCGTTGAATAGGCTGAATGCTTCAGCAAAAAAGTGTCTTTGTTGGTATAGCAATGCACAGCGGATAGAGATAGGGGCGATATGGTCCAGTGGCTTGGTGATGTCATTTTGATGAATTCGACCTTTTGTGTAGTTGCCGTTCAGTTGGAGCTGTAAAAGATCTGTCACCTGGTAACGCAGCGATGCCGACAACCCATGAATGAGCGCGGTGCCAAGATTTTGAGCCGCCACAACCTTGCTCATACTGCCATCATATTCAATGCTGTCTTGACCCTCATAAAGAAAAGGCGCAACCTGAAGTGAATTCGTGAAGAGGGTAACGTAGGCATTGCATTCAATTCGGATTTTAGTCCCTAGAATTTTATAGAGACCAATTTCTCCATTAACCGTTTTCTCAGGCTGAATTGAAGGATTGGGGACAATCAAGAGCCCTCCTGATGAATCGAAAATTTTCGCCAGATCATCGATGTTGGGCACGCGAAAACCGGTTGAAATCATACCGGATAGTTTTAGCTTTCTATCGGGGTGGAAAGCCATGCCAACACTCGCAGAATAGACGGGATTGCGCTGACGGATTTCATCAAAGGGAAATTGAAAAAAATCAGTGGGGTAAAGTCGAGCCTGCAAATCGCTATAGCCAACACGGATACCGTCAGTGAGGTTCCAACGCTGATTAATCTTGTAAATGTGCGAAGCATAGATTCCCACGTTGCTCATATGGCTGCCATCATTGGGGTAACGCGTGTCTAGCGATGTAGTGTCGCCGGTGTAGATGTTTTCGGCGTATGCCACACTGCGTAAGGTGTTATACTGGCCGTCTGTCCCGCACTGAAACTCATGACGATCGCCTTTGTGAAACAACATGTAGTTGAATCCGATAATGTTCACATACTCGATGCGATGTTGGAGCTCGGGATTTTGATAACGTCGCTGATGACGACTCTCCTCGATGAATTGATAATTCACGTTTAATCGAGCTTCGCTAAAAAAGGCCGACGGACGGTTGCGATGTAATTCATACGCGGTCATTAGTCGCTCCTGTGGACCGTAATACCAAGCACTGAACTTCAACTTGCCTTCATTGTCTGTATCCGTTAAGCGGTCGTAACGGGGGACATCCGATGAGTTTGAATATTGGATGTTGAGATGGTGTCGGGTATAGTCATTTTGCAAAAATGAAATTTTCTGCAGAATATTATATTGTCGGTAACCGGAACCTAGTTGAACTCGTGGGTTCTCGTTGCGGACAATGCTGTCAGGTCCGTATTTCGATGTAATATAATAGTCACGTTCGATATACTTGCCGTCGTAGAAGGGGTTGGCTTTTGCACCTGATCGCAGGTCGCCAAAGTTGGAATAGGAAAGGATGGTGCGAGCAGCCCAGCGGTTCCAGCCGAGATTGATGTCGACACCTGTCGTTGATTCATTGTTGGCAGAGGATAGCCGCGTTTGAAGTTGCACTGCGGTCTGTTGAAAATCGCTGCTGCTGAATACCGGCTTCTTCGTGAAAAGATGGATAACACCACCCAAGGCATCACTGCCGTATACGGTCGATGAAGGACCAAAAAGTACTTCTGCACGCTCCAGAGCAAGATTGTCTACCGTCAGGATATTCTGTAAATGTCCGCTGCGATAGATGAGGTTGTTCATGCGCACGCCATCGACGACCAGGAGGATTCTACTAGCCTCAAAACCGCGAATGATCGGGCTACCTCCGCCCTGTTGGCTTTTTTGAACTGTGACGGCACCGGTTTGCGCCAAGAGGTCGGCAGTGTTTTGTGCCTGAATACGATCTATGGTTTTGCCATCGATTATTTCAACCTGTTGCGTGACTTTATCTTTTTTTTCGGCAGCATTGTTTACAGAGATGACCACCTCATTGAGTTGCAGGTTTTCGGGAATCGTATCCGCGGTAAGGGCCTGTCCATGGGTTATGAAGGTTTGGCTGCAGAGCATAGCTAAGCACAGCCATTTTATGGATTGTTTCATGTGATAATTGCGTTTGAATGTTGAAATCGGATGAGCTCCGGTCGATGTATCGAACCGAACGATGACCGTTGAATCAAACGTGACAACAAGGAGGGTGGGTGTGCTCGGGGAAAAACAACCGACAGAGGCTGCCCCCGTTAGCGGGGAATACCGAAAGTTCTTCGATGCTTCGGGAGGCTAGGTCCAGCTCAACTGTTGATGAGGGTATGTAAATGGATTGGCTAAAATCGGTTGCTAAGTGGGCCAGCGCTGACCATCCACTGCTTTGATGGCGGATATTCTCAAGGGTGCGATGCAATTTATTCTCAGCCGGGTCAGGTACTGCCAATACGCGCACCTCTTCATTTGAAAATGAGGTGCTCAGCACGTCGTAATGCATTCCGAGGTAACTGATTTCATTTTCCTCGATTAAGCAGGCAGCGTATGTGGAAGCGTCTAGGGTTAGTTCCACTCGTTTGGACACATCCGCTAGTCGCAGAGCTTTCTGTTGCCGATGCATGATAATCGCGGTGGTGTACATCATCCACATGCCGCCCATCTGGAGGGAAATGAGGATGATAAGTGTAATGGCGACCGGCAGCCTGCTCATGGGCTACAAAGATGCACTTTGCGTCGGATTTTTAACAAAGTACCTGAAATCTTTCAGTAGGGGATACATTCATGGGACTGTATTTATCGAAACGCTGATTTTCAATGCCGAACTAAATTTTGCGCATTTCACATCGCGTTTATATTTGTGACTTCTAAATTTCAGAATTGACATGAGAAAAAGCTTACTTACGCTTGGTTTAGGTTTAATCACAGCAATGTCAGCAATGGCGCAGTATCGCTGTGGTACAGACATTATGAATAACCGGGCTCGCTCCCGCAATCCTTTCCTGGTTCAGGCTCAAGACAATCATGAGCGCCTGTTGCAGGAAGAAATGGTTGAATGGCGCACCAACCGCAGCGGTGAACCTGAAGCGGTTCTGGTTATTCCTGTAGTATTTCATATTCTGCACATGGATGGATCGGAGAATATTTCCGATGCTCAAATCTTGGATCAGATGGAAGTACTCAACCGCGATTATAACCGTTTGAATGCAGATACGATTCAAGTGGTAAGCGGGTTTGACACCATCATTGCCAACGTGAAGCTGGAATTCCGCCTGGCCACCAAAGACTTTTTGGGCAATTGTACCAATGGTATCGAGCGCATTCGTACCATTGAAACCTATGTGGGTGATAACGGTTCCAAGCTGAACCAATGGCCTCGCGAGCGTTACCTGAACGTTTGGACCGTTGCAAATATGGAGAACGGTGTAGCCGGATACAGCCAATATCCTTCTTCGGTTATTGATGGTCAATCAGCCTTGGCAGACGGTGTAATTATCCGTCACAATTATATCGGAAGAATAGGCACAGGGTCTGAGTTTTCATCGCGCGCACTGACCCACGAAGTTGGTCACTACCTCGATTTGGCTCACCCATGGGGCAGCACGAATGATCCGGAAGTTGAGTGCGGTGATGATGGTGTGAACGATACGCCCGTTACAGAGGGTCATGACGATTGCCAAAACCTAAAAGATTTTAGCTGCAGCAGTGCAGCAATCACTGATGTACTCTACGACTTTGATGGAATGAGCGCTGGAATGGGTGGCACAACCGACCCTACAACGCCTCCAATGCCATTGTTGGAAGAAGAAGACTTTACCCGTCTTCAAATGAGCCATTTCTCTGCTAGCGGAGTATCTATCAACCCGAATGCTAGCGGTAAATTCTCATTCAGCGGTTGGTCTGAAGGTGCAACCAATGGTGCAACTTCATTTGGTGAAATGACCGGAGCATTGAGCACGGCCGATTACTACGAATTCACCGTTACTCCCCGTCCGGGTAGCGCTATGTCGCTCACAGAAGTGCGTTTCAACGTGGATCGCTCAGCAAACGGTCCGCGTTCGTTCGTTATCCGCTCTAGTGCCAACAATTTTGCTGCAAACTTACCTGCAGCTGTAACGCCTGCGAATCCACAGTTGTCGGTGCTAACAGCTCCCAATCCGGTCAATACCTTTTTCTTTACTGCCGACTCTGCAGTTGCAGTAAATGGAGTTAAGGCTACCATGAGCGGCGCGACCTTTACCAATTTGACCGGTCCGATAACCTTCCGTATCTACGCCTTTAATGCGGAGGATCCTACGGGTTCATTCGGTATTGATAACGTGGAATTGGTAGGAACCTATGGCGTAGTTGAAAATGTTCAGAACTACATGGATTATTCCTATTGCTCGTTCATGTTTACCAATGGCCAAAAAGACCGCATGCGTTTTGCGCTCTCATCAGGTATTTCAAATCGCAGCAATCTTGCGACATTGACAAACAGAGCGCTCACCGGCACTGATGAAAACGCATTGACTTGTGCTCCGAATGCTGATTTTTATGCGGTGACGAAGTTTGCTTGTGTTGACGAGGATATCGATTTCCGCGACAATTCAACCAATGGTGTGGTTGATAGCTACCTGTGGACATTCCAAGACGGTAATCCGGCCACAAGCACTGCTCAAAACCCGTCGGTTTCCTTCAACAGCGAAGGAAGAAAGACGATCACCTTGACAGTTACAAATGCTCAGGGAAGCACTACTAAGACAATCGAGGAGTGTGTTGTCATCGCTCCGATTTGGTCTGAAACCGGTGGCCCACTCATTCAAGAAGGGTTTGATTCACCGGCGAATTTCTACTATCATTATGTTCCTGTAAACCTCGACAACAACATGTCGACCTGGCGTCAAACTTCGTCTGCGGGTTACTCCAATAACACCAGCGTTGTGCTGAATGCCATTGAAATGGACGTTACGAATATTGACGAAGGTGGCTACGATATTGACGAACTGGTAACTCCTTCTATGGATCTTTCAAACGTTGACGATGCAACCGTGACCTTCAAGTATGCCTACGCTACGCAAAGCACCGACTTGGCCGGTATTACAGACGTGTTTGAAGTTTACATTTCAAATAACTGCGGTCAGTCATGGTCAGCGACACCACGTGTGAGCCTCGAGGGTTATGATTTGGTAACTGCCGGTAGCGTGAGTATTCCATTTGTACCGGGCGGTGCTGCCGATTGGAGAGAGGAGTCGTTTGATATCCCATCGACTTATTTGAGATCCGGATTCCGCATGATGTTTGCTTTCCGTGCAGGGGAGTATCCGAACAACTTGTATATCGATGATATCAACATGACGGGCACTGTGAGTGTTGCCGAGCAGGATGCGGATTTCTATGGCGCTACTGTTTATCCAAACCCGGCGAATGAATCAGCGACATTGACATACACCAACCGCAACGCTTCAAAATTGGAGATTCATCTTACTGATGTGAGTGGCAGAATCATCCAAACATGGAATGCCGGAATGGGTAATCCAGGTAAGCAGAAACTGACCATTGATACAGCTTCATTGGCCAAGGGTGCATACTTCATCAATATTTCATCCGCGTCTCACACGCGTTCATTGAAATTGATGGTTGACTAACGAAGTTCAAAAAATTATGAAAAGGGCCGCAATCGTGCGGCCCTTTTAATTTTGATATATATCATCGTTATTATTGGTGGTGTGTCCCTACTTTTACTAAAGAATCACGATTTGTTTCCCGAGAATGATTATTCCTGATAAACCGCATAATGAAGGTGAGCGCCTGCAGGCGCTGAATTCCTATGCGGTTATGGATACTATTTCAGAGAAGGAATATGATCAACTTACCGCTATTGCCTCGGAAATCTGCGGCTGCAGCATGTCGCTTATTTCGCTTCTGGATGAGAACAGGCAATGGTTCAAGTCACGCGTGGGACTTGCGGCGACTGAAACACCGCGCGAATTCGCATTCTGTGGACACGCTATTCAATTCGCAACTAGTCCTCTTATCGTTGAAGATGCCCGATTGGATAATCGCTTTCACGATAATCCATTGGTAACAGGAGACCCTAACCTGGTATTCTATGCGGGCATTCCACTGGTCAATGAGGAAGGATTCGCGCTCGGTACGCTGTGTGTGCTCGATCAGCAACCTAAGCAACTAACGGAAGGGCAGCTCACTGCATTAAAAGCATTGAGCGATCAGGTGATGGCTTTGCTCGAACTCAGGCGCAGCAAAATGTCCTTGGAACAATCGCTTCGAAAGCTCGAGGAAAAGAATCGCGATTTGGAGCAATTCGCTTTTATCGCTGCACATGACTTGAAATCACCGCTCAATGGTATTTCAACCTTGACAGAGTTATTGATGGATTCACATGCAGAAGCACTCAAGGAGGATGGCTTACGCATGATGTCGGCCATTAAAGGCTCAAGTGCTCAATTGTCCGGGATGATTTCCGGTTTATTGGAGTACTATCGACTCGATGCCACTATCGAAGTTCCAAAGGAATTGGTTCCCTTAGAGGAGTTGAAGAATCAATTGATGCAATTGTTTGCCGGGGAAGATCAACTTGCCATCGATTTTGAAACTTCTATCGTACAGTTGAACTGCAATGGTTCGGCGGTCTGTCAAATTTTGGTCAACCTCATTTCCAACGCTGTGAAATACGGTGATAAGGACCTTACTCAGGTGAACATTCGCATTGACGAATTGATGAGTCACTACTTGTTTGAGGTCAGCGATAATGGTCCGGGAATTCCGGAAAATCAGCACCACAAGTTGTTTCAATTGTTCAGCATCATTACTTCACACGATCGCAAAGGACAAAAGGGCAATGGGCTTGGACTTGCTACTGTGAAGAAGCTTGTCTACCGAATGGGGGGAGAAGTGAGTCTGAAATCAGATCCCGGAAAAGGGCTGACCATTCGATTCTCCGTTCTTAAATAGTCTATAGAGAAGCCAGTTGCTCTTCAAGCATATGGATTTTCGCCAAAGTATCGCTTTGTTTTTTTCGTTCCACTTCCAGCACGTCCGCAGGAGCCTTACTCACAAACCGTTCATTGTTCAGTTTGGATTCCACGGATTTCAAAAATCCCTGTAAATAAGTCAACTCCTGTTGAATCTTCGCGCGCTCGGCTGCCACGTCGACATTCGCTGTGAAGGGCACGAAATACTCAGTACCGGTCATGACGAAAGAATAGCAAGAGCCCGGTTTGTCGTCAACATACTCGATGCTTTCGATGTTGCAGAGGTGCATGACAACAGCGTCGAAGGTCGTGTCGGCTGATGTGCTTGTTTTCACCAGTAGTTTAACCTTCTCCTTATTCGGAATATTCTTGTCTTTGCGAATGTTACGCACACCGATGACCACTTCACTGAACGTGTCGAACTGTTTGGTGAGTTGCTCATCAATAGCGCCCGGAGTGGGCCAAGTCGCCAGACAAATAGAGCCTTTTCCTTCTTCGCGAGGACGCAGGAACTGCCAAATTTCTTCCGTCAAGAACGGCATAAAGGGATGAAGTACTTTCAATAGGTTTTCCAATATTTCAACTGACGCTTCGTAGGTAGTCTTATCCATCGCGCTGCCAAAGGGCGGCTTGACCATCTCCAGATACCACGCGCAGAAATCGTCCCACACCAGCTTGTAGGTGTTCATCAAGGCTTCGTTGATGCGGAACTTTTCATAGTCATCGTTCAACTGAGTCAAAACCGTATTGAAACGACTTTGCATCCAGCGCACGGCTACTGCTGCTGCAGGACTTTGCGCTGCGTCGGGTTGTACTTTACTTTCCCAGCTATTGACGAGTCGAAATGCATTCCAGATTTTGTTAGCGAAGTTGCGTCCTTGCTCACAGAGTGACTCGTCGAAAAGCAAATCATTACCTGCCGGTGAAGAGAGTAGCATTCCCACGCGCACACCATCGGCCCCGTATATCTTCATCAGATCGATGGGGTCCGGAGAATTACCGAGCGACTTCGACATTTTGCGTCCTTGTTTATCGCGAACGATTCCTGTGTAGTAGACGTTGCGGAAGGGTAAGTCGCCTTTGTATTCATAGCCCGCGATAATCATACGTGCCACCCAGAAAAACATAATCTCCGGAGCGGTTACCAAATCATTGGTAGGGTAGTAATAGTCGATTTCTTCCTTTTTGTAAAAGCCGTCGAATACACTAATCGGCCAAAGCCACGAAGAGAACCAGGTGTCCAGCACATCCTCATCCTGTCGAATGGATGTAGCATCCGCAGCTATTCCTTTTGATTGAAATTCTCTAATCGCCTCTTCTTGTGTTTTAGCAACAACAAAAGATCCATCGGCTGCATACCACGCCGGTATGCGATGTCCCCACCACAACTGACGCGAGATGCACCAGTCTTTGATGTTCTCCATCCAGTTGCGATAACTGTTTTTGAACTTCGAAGGAAAGAACTTGATGTCTTCGTTCATCACATGGTCGAGCGCAGGTTTGCTCAGTTCTTTCATGTCGACGAACCATTGCAATGAAAGACGAGGTTCAACTACGGCGTCGCTGCGCTCGCTAAAGCCAACTTTATTGATGAGGTCTTCGGCTTTCACCAAATTACCCGAAGCAGTTAGGTCTTCGGCAATTTTGGTGCGCACTTCGAAGCGATCCATGCCAATGTAGAGTTGCCCTGCCTCGCTGATGGTGCCGTTGTCGTTCATCATATTGATGACCTCAAGCCCATGCTTCTCGCCGAGCATGAAGTCATTCATGTCGTGAGCCGGAGTTACTTTCAAACAACCGGTTCCGAACTCCATTTCCACGTAATCGTCGGCAATGATGGGTACTTCGCGATTGACTAAGGGCACGATGGCCTTCTTTCCATGCAGATGCTTGTAACGTTCGTCTTTTGGATTCACGCAAACTGCGGTATCGCCCAGAATCGTTTCCGGACGCGTGGTAGCAATGGTGATGAATTCGTCGGATCCAATGATAGCGTAGCGTACGTGATACAGCTTGGAATTCACCTCGCGGTAGATCACCTCTTCGTCGGAAAGTGCCGTGAGTGCTGCAGGATCCCAGTTGATCATGCGTTCGCCACGGTAAATTCTACCTTTCTTGTGCAGATCAATGAAGGTGTCTATGACACTGTCATAGTACTTCTCATCCATCGTGAAGCGCGTGCGGTCCCAGTCGCAGCTTGCTCCCAGCTTCTTGAGCTGTTCGAGGATGATTCCTCCATGTTTGTGCGTCCATTCCCAGGCATGTTCCAAAAACTCATCTCTGCTGAGATCGCTTTTTTTGATGCCCTCCTTGCGAAGTTTCTGCACCACTTTCGCCTCGGTAGCAATCGATGCGTGGTCGGTGCCGGGAACCCAGCATGCATTTTTACCCTGCATGCGTGCCCGACGAATCAACAAATCCTGTATGGTATTATTGAGCATGTGCCCCATGTGAAGCACTCCCGTCACATTGGGCGGAGGAATTACGATGGTGTAGGGTTCACGATGATCTGGGATACTCTTAAATAACCCGTGTTTCATCCAGTAGCCATACCATTTGTCTTCACTGTTTTGGGGCTCGTATTTGCTTGGGATCTCGATACTCATAATCGCGAAAAGTGCTTTTTTGCACGCGTCGCGAAAATAACACGGATAGCGCTATGGCGCATCTGACTTAATCGGTTTATCCCCTATACGCTGCCATAGACTGCTCATTGCCGCTCGGAAGTCCTCTCCATCCCAGTTTGGCATCACCTGAAGGGCGCGCCAACCGTTGTCACCGGGTTCTACTCTCCAGTGAAACACGAAGGCACCGTGAGCAGTTGTCTTGGTGAAATCCGTTCGGCCCCACTTGGCGGTGAAGAAATCGACGTGATCACCTTCTGCAACGGCGAAGTAGGCATCCTGTCCGAACCATTTTAAAGCAGCCATTTCCCGTTGCGCCGGATGATTGTCAATCAG
>Ga0315899_10009435_pt1 | contig 10478 bp, 4 predicted proteins | sample LakEriMetagenome_2_FD_203518 | JGI IMG/M metagenome (GOLD analysis project Ga0315899, IMG submission 203518) | Freshwater fungal communities from buoy surface, Lake Erie, Ohio, United States - Buoy 4 MA112 | ecosystem: Environmental > Aquatic > Freshwater > Lake | place: USA: Lake Erie, Ohio...
TCCAGCTTCCGGAATATCCATTGATGGATGTCAGAGGAAGAGCGGGTGCTTGTCCTCCTGAGCATATATCGGCTAATGGATTGAATGTCGGTATTTCAATGTCGATAACCGTAAACTCGGAACGATTGGTCACTGAATAGCATCCATTCGGGAAGCTTACCTTGCAGTAATAATAGGTTGTTCCCAGGGCCGATGTCGGAGGTGAGTAACTGTTGTTAATTGCATTTGGAATTGCCGTGCCTACTGCAATAGCCGATGCTGCTTGGTACCATTGATAAGTCAGTTGTTGACCCGAAGCCAACACTTCAATAGTTGATTGTCCGTTAAGGCAAGCTTCCACTTGTGCCTCCGGTTGTGAGGTAATTACAGGGTCTTCGCACAAGGAGTTGAAGACTGTAACGGATTGCGTAGCCACCCCTGAACATCCTGTTGCTTGGTTGGTGTATTCGTAAACGATGGTATGGTTTCCGATACCCGCAAGCACAGGAGAGAATACGTTACCAATAATACCGGGGCCGCTGAATGTGCCGCCCGGTGGTGTGCCGGTGAGTGTGATAGATGGCGTAATCATGTCGTAGGGAGAAGGCAACGTAAAGCTTACAACAGGCAGTTCATTCACCGTGATAATGGACGAATAAGAGTCTGTACATCCATTCGAGTTCGATGCTGTAAGCGTAACGCTGTAATTACCGCTATTGGCATAAGTATAGGTTGGGTCTGAACTAGTCGATAGGGATCCATCACCGAAGTTCCAGAGGTAGGAAATGTTTCCGGCTCCACCCGGAATTTGGGTTTGATTGGTGAATTGAACAGGACTGTTCACGCAACCGTTGTTGGCAATAAAGCTTGCATCAGGTGTTTCTTGCAGGGTTATGTTTTGTGTAATTTCTGAAAAACACCCTTCGTTGCTGTATGCCCTGAAGGTTACTGCATAGGTACCGGAGATATCGTAAATGTGTGAAGTGGTTAGTCCAAATCCCATATCGCCATCACCAAAATCCCATTCGGTAGAGGCAATGAAGCCTTCCGATATTGTAGCGCTTGCATTGAATTGAACAGCTGCATTTGCGCAAGCACTGGTGAAATTAAAATTCACCGTTGGTGAAGGGCGACGGAAACGTTCAACAAACAGGGTATCGTTGAACACATTGTCGTCTATGTTATCTACAAGCCAAATCTTGAACAAATAGGTTCCTTCTTGACTTAAGTCTACGGTTTCGTTAAAGGTGAATTCGATATCATCGTCAATAGACCCTGGAATGGTATTGGTGTATACCGTTCCATTGTTCAGTTGGTAGGCGAGTTGAAGATTGATAAACGGAATATCACCAAACTGACGAAGCGCAATAGTTACTTGTTCATCGCTCGATTGATAGCAGTCTAGAGTAGGTGAGAGAAGGTCGGTGATACCGAAATCAATCATGAACTCCTGTGCACCCATATCCGGAGCTTGCAAGTTTCGAATTTCGCCGTCGATATCGAGGTTAACCGCCGGGATTCCAATTCCGGCTCCGTTTATTTGGCGCTGGAAGGGGAGTAATTCGGTTTCAGTTTCGAAGAATGGGTTCAACTCCAGTGAGTTGGCGTCGCCACCAACAGCCTGACCCCATGAGGAAAGATTGTTGAAGTAATTGTCATTGAAGTATCCGAAATTGCTGGAAGTGGAGTAGTAGGTATTGTAGTCAATGCTGAGGCTCGAATAGTCTCCTCCTATGTACGCCGCAAATCCTCCACCGGCATTTGCGAAGATGTTATTCTTGACATCGGCCGGGTAGTTATCGAGTATTTCCAGTGCACGTCCTGCTTGTGTATTGGACGAAACAATGTTGACACTGTTGTGGTAAATCTTGGCGTATTCATAAACGGGCCCGTAATCCAAGTTACGTTGGCGTAACGTAATTCCTTTGGCAAATCCTCCGCCGGAGCAATGAATATAATTGTTCACGATTTCAATGCCGCGGCTATCGCAATCGATTGCTGAGCCGTTGGAGAAATTGAGTATTTTATTGCCATTAATTTTATTTTTATATCGAAAAGTATTTATTGCAAAGTTGCTGTTGTTATTGAATATGTTGTTTTCGATTTTAATGGTATCAAGAGGTTGAATATAAGCTTCTGTGTACAACGATATACCTGGGAATGTTTGGTTCCCATTAAAAATATTATTTTGTATTGAAGTCCTTGTATCTGCGTAAAGTCCAATAATACTTGGTGTGCCCGTCCAATTTGGAAAAGAAGTGAAATTATTGTTGTCTATTTCCAAATCCGAACAACCTTCAGCATATATTGAACTCCATTCGTAATTTAATACCGTATTACTGGAATAAGACAAATCAGTTGTCCCACGATTCCAACTTCTATTAAATCGGTTGTTCTCAACAATCACATTCTGACATTGGTCAAATTCATAATACCAACTTATGGAGTTTGGATCAATATTTCCTCTATTGCCAAATAAATTGATGTTTCGTGATCTCCAAAATCCAACATAGTTGATAAAATTGTTTTCGATAGTGCAGTTGATTGCAGAACCTGGTCTTGATATGTAGCCGTATCCAAATCCATATCCAACCATATTATTATCACGGATTGTAATGTTGGAAATGTTTCCAACTTCACCAATTCCATAAATATTCTCGACTAGGCAATTTTCTACTACTAGATTATCAGTCGATGCCTCCAATTGTATTGCACGTTCATATGGCCATCGATATATTGAAATGTCTTTAATTCGATAATGTTTTGCGCCAAAAAAACCAAAAGTGTATGAGTAAGCTGAATTGTTTTGTATTGCATAGTTTGGTCCAATCAGTACTTCGGAAGAGTCTGAAGTTTCTCCTTGAAGTGTGATCGTGTTAATCATACTTGAGCCGGGTGCATTGTTGAATGTCACCTGCTCTATATAGCTACCTGGTCGAATATTTAATATGACCGGGCATGAAACCCCGATGTTATTTAAATAGGTCGCCGCTGCATGAATTGTTGCAAAGTTTGGATTGGAACCTCCAATCGTATAGTTTCCGCACAATGGAATACCCACTCGGTTGACTTCGCAAGAGTCGTTTTGATTATTACAGTCGGTGCCTTGCAACCACGCATTCAAATTGTAAATTGTTAAAGGCTGGAAGGAGTAATTACCGAGAGTTATCGTTTGATTAGCCCCTGATGCGATAGAACCGGTCCATGAAAATGCAGGTTGTGTGACTCCATTGACCGACCAATTGATGGTTGCTGAGGTCAACGTGCTTGTTCCATGGTTTTGAAGTTGGACGCGAATCGGAATAATGCCGATTTGTAGTTGATCTGAGATTCCCACGAATGTATTCAAGCCGCGATCATTTGGACAAGGCACGAACTCTACAGCTCCAATATCGCAGTTTGAAGAACGGTTGACTCCATTGATGTCTGTGGTATAGCCGGAGAGCAGCGGCACAATGTTATTGAGCAGTGTCTGGTTTGGGGTTAGATTGGTGGGCGAACTGTAATTTGGATTGGCAGATAAGGAGTGAGATTCTTGACCCGAGGCGCTTATGAGCCCGGCAAGATTACTAACAGGAGAGCCATTCCACGAGGCGAAATTTCCGCCGGAAGAGTAGTAATTGTTATAATCAAGAATGGATCCATTGGCGTTATAATTAAATACTGCCGCATATCCTCCTTCACCATTAAAGAAATTGTTGTTCTTAATAATATGATTGTATCCGTTAGCTACCTCGATTGCAATTCCGTTCACATTATCAGTGGTTTCAATCCAAACATTATTGTGATAAATTTCTACGCTATGCACATTGTCCGGTTCTTGCGGACGTGTTCTGAGGGAAATGCCAATTGCAGGCGTATTTCCATTGCAGTGAATGAAATTATTATAGATTTTATCAAAGGTGCGAATGTTTCGAATAGCCATTCCATTTTTGAAATTAGTTATTCTGTTATTTGAAATTTTAGCTGACGATTTGTGAGTGAGAATAGCAAAGTCTTGCGTGTTAGTTATTGTGTTTCCATTTATTATTGTGTTGTTTCCATTTAGATACTCATTAAAATGCCAAATACCCGAATAGATTCCTTGACCATCTAATTGATTGTTGATTATTGTGTCGTTCCAAACTTGGTAGAAATATATAAGAGAGTAATTGCCATTGAAATTTGATGATATTATGTTATTGCTGATTTTAAATCCAACAGTACCACCACTGCCAATAGCATGAGTGTTGAAAGTGCATGCTATGTTGTTGTTTTCGATGCTTACAGTGGAGTCGTTATCGCTGGATATATATTTTAAGTTGTTGTCATTGATATCGATGTTTTTTGACCTTCTAAGAGTGATTTCCGTGTTATTTGAGTTATCTGCACTATTATGATTGTTATTGGATATTTGGCAATTAATAACACGGTTTAATTCAATGCGTTGGATTGTATTGTTGTCAAAAGTAATGTTGTTGGAAATTGAATTTGAATAATATGTCCCAAGCACAATTTTTCGATTTAGTAAGTTATTACTTGTGAAAACGATATTGTTTATAGAATTGAAATCAGGCTTCAACACATCACCTAATTTGCAATTTTCGAATAAAATATTATTAGTATTGTTTAAAAGTGATATGGCATAATAATTCGATGTTCTTGTGATTTCAATGTGTTTAAAGGTGATATAGTTGGCTCCTGAAAGCGTTAACGTATAATTCTGGTTTGATGTGGAGCTTGTTGTCAATGAGACCAGATTATTATTTGAAGATTGTCCAATGAAAGTAATCGTATTTATAGCGCTTGAACCTGCGGTTTGATACAGTGTAATCTCTTCTTCATAAACTCCATCACGCACGTAAAAAGTAACAGGGCACTCAATACCGAATGTGTTTAAAGCAAAGGCGGCTTGACCAAACGTTTCAAAGTCAGGATTCACTCCACCGATGGTATAGGTGCTTCCGCATAGCGGAGTACCTACAACACCTCCGTTGCATAGGTTGTTGTTTGGGTTACAGTCTGCAGACAGTGTGGCAATGAGTTCATACATTTCTCCTTGAAGGAAGTTGTAGGTCCCTATTTGCAAGAGAGTCGTGGCCTCCGGTTGCAAGTTCCCTGACCAATTGTATACCGGTTGATTAATCCCGTTGACGGTCCAAGAAATAGTAGCGGTTGAAACCACGCCGTTACTTTGATTCGATAATTCTACTACAATGGGTTGCAATCCGGTTGGAATGGGATTGCTCAAATTGACGAATGCATTGATGCCAAGGTCACCCGCGCATGGCTCGAATTCTACGGCACCGATATCGGGTGCATTACCTCTAGGAACGTTGTAAAAGTCTGAAGGAAAGTCGGTATAAACCAACGCATTGTCTTTCAGCGTAATCTGATTGGGACTCAAGTCTTCTTGAGATGTGAAAAACGGATTCACGCTTTGTGATCCGGTTTCTGCTCCAAACACAGCGGAGTATGCCCCTAGTGAAGAGTAATTAGACTCGTTTCTTCTTAAAACGTTAAGGCCTGTGGTGTAATAGTCATTATGCGAAATGCTGCTGCTTGCCATGTTTTCCTGGTACTTCGCGCAGAATCCTCCTCCCGTATTGGCGAAAATGTTATTCTTGATATCTAGGTTCAGTCCTTGATTGATGCTGATCGCTGTTCCGTTCAATGGGTCAGGAGAAGTAATCAGGATATTATTATGAATAATCCGTGTTGTGTCGTTCGATGCGTAATAGTAATTGTCTGTATCCAGGGTTATTCCGCTTGCTTGTCCTGTTCCACCTACTTGAATAAGATTATTGGCTATATCACCCTTTGTGCGATTAAATCGAATTGCGGATCCATTTAGGTGGCCTGTGAAATTGTTCTTTTCAATCAAAACGTCCGTTTCGTAGCAGAGAATTCCTGTTCCTTTTGTATTTATAAACTCATTATTCACGATTTGAGTAGGATTCACTAAATGATAGTTGTAGTAGAATGCCATGCCATCAAACAGACTATCTCCCATGAGGGTATTTCCACGAATAATTGAATTATTAGGCCACTGAATGTGCATGATGTAGTTGTTCTCAGTAATATGTCTTTTTCCGAGTATATTATTTTCAATAATGGAATTTGTTAAGCCTTCTGCTCTAACTGCATTTTCCCAGGATGTGATGAATATGTTGTTGGCAACATATAATTCTGAACCTTCAAGAAATAGATTCTGAGCTTTATTGCCTGTCACCAATGCATTGAAATTGTTCTGATCAATACTAATACCCCCACAAAGTGAGTCTTGAGCGTTGGACTTAAAGTTATTTGCAATAACGCAATTTTCAATGTTATTTAATCCGATTGATGAAATATCATTATTAGTAATTATTATGTTCTTGAGTCTGTTTTCATTTGTCGCCCAATACCAATAATCTCCTAGGGCGATACTATAATCGGACATTTTGTTGTAATTAAACGTTAGGTCATTAACATTGGCGTTACCCAACGCTCTCACGTTCCCAAGGATGCAATGATTGAAGTTGATAAACTCAGTGCCTGTCTGAATTTGAACTCCAACATAACTTGGATTACTTCTTAAGATTGAAATTTGATTGAATGTGATATGAGAGGTACTTGCAAGATTTACTGTGTAGTTTTGATTATTGCCATAAACCTCGTATTGAAGAATTACTGATGAGCTATCATTGTCTTCACTTTTAAAGGTTATTGCTGATGTTGTTGAGGCACCTTGAATTGAAGGTATAGAAATCTGTTCGTTGTATACCCCTGGGCGCACATTGAACACTACCTCACAAGCAACCCCTGCCTGTGCTAAAACGTTGGTAGCTGCTGTGAAATTTTCAAATCGAGGGTTAGAGCCGCCAATAGTGTATTCTCCGCATAAGGCGGCAATAAAATTTTGCGTAAGCGTATCATTCCTGTCATTCTGATCCACTTGTCCATTTACAGATATAATTTGAGCTTCAATTTCTACGAATTCACCGGCTGGGAAATAAACGTTGCCGAGCGATAGGGAAGAATTAACTTGTGAATAGGTGAGGGCTGGGGAAAAGTTTACAGCAACGTTGCTTTGAGCTACACCGTCTACACTCCAACCAATAACAGCGTTTGTAATTGGAACGACACCAGAATTTTCCAAGTTAATACTAACATTGTAATTGCCCTCAGCAAAGGGCGAAACCGGGTTCGTAAAATCAATTATTCCTCCATCTAAATTGGGCGGTAAATTCACCTGAATATTATCGATCGCCCAAAAACCGCCTCCATTTCCTTGCCATGTAAATCGAACCTTGCCGTTTGTGAGACCAGCCATTTCATTCGACACATCGATTATGGCCTCTTGCGGAGCAAGAGTGGATGTTGAAAAAGTTTCTTTAGGTATCCATTGAGTTCCATTGTAAACCTCCACAAGGGCACTAGCTCCGTTCACTGCATCAATGAAATAATCAAACGTCAAAACACAATTACCGCCTGCAGAGGCATCAATCGATTTGGATAGCAGTGTTACGTTCTCACCGCTGCCGTTATCGCTCGTTGTCTGACTATCGAATATGGCAAAGTTTCCTGTGAAGGGAAATGGGATATCACGTTCTCCGGGATTATTGAAATGCCATAAATCCGAACCTTGGCTGGGTATGTTCGAAAAGTTATCCCAATCCGCCGGCTCTTGAGTGCCACTGGTAGAGGAAAAATCCTCATTCAGAACAATTAATTGTGAGAATGTAGTGAGTGGGAGTAGGCTCAATACTACCAACAACGTATTCAAGATTTGAATGCGCTTCATGACTTTGGTTAATTTGGTTTAGTTAAACGGTAATTTCAGCTACGAATTTACATCATTTGTCTAATGTTATGTAAATGGATTATTATGTTTTTTCTAGCCTGAAATCATGGTTATTACCTGAGATTATGACAATTTCAGACAAAAAAAAAGGATGTCCGATGGGACATCCTTGTTTCAAATTCAGATGGTGATAATTACCCTCACTCCTCATACACATCCAATAACATCAGCGCTTCGGATAACTCTCCCAAGGTCTTCATGTCGTTTTGCTTGCGGGCAACCGACTTACCTGCTTTGTACACCTCAACAGCTTCTTCTACTTTGTTGCGCTCTTCCAGCATCTTGCCGAGCTGATAGTAACTAGCCAAATATTCCGGGTCGTTCTTAATGATCTTTTGAATGATCTTAATAGCAGAAGTGATTTCGCCATTCTTCTGGTGCTCGAGTGCAGCAGCGTAATGAAGAAAACTATCCTTCGGATTGGTTTCGAGCATGGTTTCGATCATTTTTAGTCTGTCTTGCATCATATGCTTGGTTTTAAGGTTGGTTTGTTCCCCACAAAAATATCCGAGCACTATGCCTTAATCGGCCGTTTAAAAAAATCGAAAACGGGTTTTATCAACACGGTTTTTTACAATGAATAATGGCGAGTGATGAATGGCGAGTGGCGAATTAGACCCCACTCGCCACTCGCCACTTGCCCTTCGCCACTCATCACATCATCGGCACCTCCAGCAACAACAGCCTCGATTCATCACTGTCGGCTGTAATAGTGAGCTCATTCAACTTCCACAAGCCGTAACCATCTCGCTTGTTCAATGCCTGCCCATTGATGGTGAAATCGCCTTCTACGATAAAGGCATACACGCCATGTGTTGCCGGACGCTTCAGCTCATAATTCACTGTATGACCTTGGTCGAACGTTCCCAAATGAAACCATGCGTCCTGGTGTATCCATACTCCGGCATCATCCGGACTAGGGGAGAGGATTTGGTTTAATTCATTTTTCTTTTCTAATGGCAACTTTATCTGGTCGTAACGCGGTGTCACGTTGGCCTTGTTGGGAAATACCCATATCTGAAACAATCGAAGGTCTTTATCCTTCAAATGATTGAACTCGCTGTGTTGGATGCCCGTTCCTGCGCTCATCACCTGCACTTCACCTGCTGTGATGGTGCCTGCATTGCCCATACTGTCTTTGTGCGCTATCACTCCTTCCAATGGAATGGTGATGATCTCCATGTTGTCGTGCGGATGCGTATTGAAACCCATGCCAGCAGCAATGAAGTCATCGTTGAGCACGCGCAACGCACCGAAATTCATTCGGTCCGGATTGTAGTAATTGGCAAACGAAAAGGAATAATTCGTCTTCAGCCAGCCATAATCGGCGCGGCCGCGCGTTTGCGCTTTGTGTAATACGGTATTGTCGTTCATAACTGTAGCATGTCCTGGATGATGATTGAATCCTACTTGCTTGTTTAAATCGATGGGACGCAACTCGTCGATGTCGTTTTTTATAACAGCTGCCACTGCACTGCCAGCGGCGATGAGGCCTGCTCCTGAGAGTGCTTTTTTGAGAAAGTTCTTTCTGTCCATGGAAGATAGGATTATTATCGCAAATTTGACGCTATCCAAAGATAAACACATTGATATACATCTATGCTTTCCTTTTTTTTCTGGTAGCACTTGTATACAGTGCTGCCGGATTCGGTGGTGGCAGTATGTACCTGGCTATTCTTTCGCAAGCGGCGATGCCCATGGAAATGGTACGCATGTCAGCACTGAGTTGCAACGCGATTGTGACAGCCAACGGTACATGGCAATTCCATAAGGCAAATTGGATTGTATGGCGGGGTGTTTTGGCATTGCTCCTTTGCAGCGTGCCTCCCTGTTTATTCACGGCGAGTTTGCAATTGTCTGAAAAGACGTATTTCATCTCGTTGGCAGTAGCTCTTTTGCTAGCAGCCGGTGCCATGCTCCTACACCACAAACGAAATGAAACTCTCACCGTGCAACCCCTTCGTTGGTGGATGTTTCCGCTTTCTTTTTTGATTGGTGCTGTTTCAGGGATCACAGGCATTGGCGGTGGAATTTACCTTGCTCCATTTCTCTACTTGTCTCGTTGGGGAAGTCCCAAACAAATCGCCGGTGCAAGCAGCGTATTCATCTTGGTTAACTCCATTGCAGGCCTTTCCATGCAGATTGCCATCAATGGCTGGCAACTCGAATGGTCTGTTTTACCGCTTGCATTGGCTGTGTTGATAGGAGGATGGCTTGGTTCCTATTGGAGTAGCGCCCGATTTTCACATCGTATCGTGCGTTGGATGACCATCGTTATCATCATCTTTGCGGCTCTCCGAACACTTTCGAAATACCTATGAAAATAACACTGCTGTTTTTTGGAATCGCCCACGACCTATCGGGATCTAGGCAGCTCTCCATGGAATTGCCCGAGCATACCGATACGGCTGAGTTGCGACAATTGTTGGCAGAGCGTTTCAAAGGAATCGATGATGGCTTGGGGTATGCCATTGCGGTCAACGAAGTACATCGCCCACATGCGAGCACTCTTAACGAAGGCGATGTGGTAGCCATTTTACCTCCTGTGAGTGGAGGCTAATTGCCCAAATAAATGGAGAAACCGAATATTCTATTTCAATTATCCGAAGTGCCATTATCGGAAGCTCAGGCAAGACAAGACTTAAGCAATTCTTCCTGCGGTGCCATCGTGCTG
>Ga0315899_10009436_pt1 | contig 10477 bp, 13 predicted proteins | sample LakEriMetagenome_2_FD_203518 | JGI IMG/M metagenome (GOLD analysis project Ga0315899, IMG submission 203518) | Freshwater fungal communities from buoy surface, Lake Erie, Ohio, United States - Buoy 4 MA112 | ecosystem: Environmental > Aquatic > Freshwater > Lake | place: USA: Lake Erie, Ohio...
TTTCTCTAGTACATATATACTAGGTTACTTTTTATAGTACATATACCACGTTACCTTCTAGGTTGCTAGGTTACTAGGTTACTTTTTATAGTACATATACACTAGAAAAAAATATTTTTTTTATTGTACATATACCACGTTACCTTCTGGGTTACTAGGCTACTAGGTCACTTTTTATAGTACATATTTTGTTTTTTACTAAACGCGTCTTTTTATAGTACATATTCCACGTTACCTTCTAGGTTGCTAGGTTACTAGGTTACTTTTTATAGTACACATACACTAGTTTTTTTTTTTATTGTACATATACCACGTTACCTTCTAGGTTACTAGGCTACTAGGTTACTTTTTATAGTACATATACACTAGGTGGGGCAGGACGCATGGGCGAGCTGCTCACAAGTAGGTCTCTTTTGACACAAGTAGGTCTCTTTTGACACAAGTACATATACACTAGGTGGGGCAGGACGCATGGGCGAGCTGCTCAAGCACAGTAGTAATTGGGTGAACTAAACACATGCCTGTGGGGCAGGACGCATGGGCGAGCTGCTCATAGTGACGAATAGTCAGTAATGTAATAATTAATGATTGAAGCTAATCTAATCTAGTCTGCAATGTAATGATTAATAACTAATAATTGAAGCTAATCTAATCTAGTCTTGACCATGGGACAGGCCTAATAATTGAAGCTGATCTAATCTAGGGACAGGCTTAATGATTGAAGCTAATCTAATCTAGTCTTGACCATGGGACAGGCCTGATGGGAGAGCTGTCGGTGTACGAAAAGGCTGATGGCGGCGGCGGGGATCTTGAACAGCTGCAGGACGTCTTCTTTCGTGCTGACTCTGATAAGCTCCGAAAGCCTCAGGTCTGTTTTGACACAAGTAGGTCTCTTTTGACACAAGTAGGTCTCTTTTGACACAAGTAGGTCTCTTTCGTGCTGACTCTGATAAGCTCCGAAAGCCTCAGGTCTCTTTTGACACAAGTAGGTCTCTTTTGACACAAGTAGGTCTCTTTTGACACAAGTAGGTCTCTTTTGACACAAGTAGGTCTCTTTCGTGCTGACTCTGATAAGCTCCGAAAGCCTCAGGTGTGTGTGTGTGTGTGTGTGTGTGTGTGTGTGTGTGCGTGTGTGCGTGTGTGCGTGTGTGCGTGTGTGCGTGTGTCTGTGTACGTGTATACGTATGTATGACACATACCTATGTATATATATATTCTCATGCGCGCGAGGCCATGACGCGTTTTTCCATATACATACGTACAATACACTTACATATGTATGTGTATTGGATATATTTATCAAAAACACACATGGATGTGCATTCTCAGGCGCGCGAGGAGATGACGCGTTGGGGGGCATACACATCGAAGAACATGATTGATGACTATAAGGGGGTCTATGAAAAGCTCATCGCTGCCATGGGACGAGGGGCGTCGGTTGAAGAGTGCATCGCCACCATTGAGTCCGCTTAGATCGTGTCATCTGAGGAGGAGGATACATGTGTATGAAAAACTCATCGCGTTGTTTTTCCCTCTCGGCGTTGATGCACGGGAGCAGTCCCGGCACCCGCGCGCGTCTGCCTTGTGTGTGTGTGTGTGTGTGTGTGTTTGTGTGTGTGTGTGTGTGTGCGTCTGCCTCGAGATGAAAAATGCCCTCATGCGCAAATTCTTTGACAAGGTAATCCTTTGTTTCTTTAATCCTTTGACAAGGTAATTCTTTGTTTTTTTTAATACACGGGTTGAGTAATTACTTGAACCCCTATCGCTTTGCTTTGAGCAAACCTTCCTCCTCCCTCCTTCCACCCCCTCAAACCCCTAATCCCCTAGGGCACATGTGCATCCAAAGAGACCCACATGCGTGTCAAAAGAGACCCCTAATCCCTAGGGCCCTTATTACCCATAGGGGATTAGGGCTTTGAGGGGGTGGCGCTCATCGCCTTCTTCGCAAAAGCATGCCCTCATTTGGCAGTTTCGGGGGAGAATTCGTGCAGAGCCGATAAATATAAAAAAAACCCGGGTCTGCCCTCCGAGACCAAGCACGTCCTCATTTGGAAGTGTCGCTCATTTCAGCCTTGTCAGCCCTGCGCGGTCGCTCTGTGCAGCCTTCTGGCAGCCACTGCGGCGGATTCTTGCCTGAAAGCACATTAGCAACACATTAGCAACACGTTAGCAACACATCTGTGCAGCCTTCTGGCAGCCACTGCGGCGGATTCTTGCCTGAAAGCACATTAGTAACACATTAGCAACACGTTAGCAACACATCTGTGCAGCCTCCTGGCAGCTATTGGGGCGGATTCTTGCCTGAAAGTGCTGACCAAATACCTAGTTTAGTTAACTTAGCGTAGTTTGACTATCTGTGCAGCCTTCTGGCATCCATTGCGGCGGATTCCTGCCTGAAAGTGTTGATAAAATACTCATCAGCATATAGCTTTTTTTGATGATTGCTTTTTTGAATTTTTGATGATTGCTTTTTGAATTTTTTTGATGATTGCTTTTTTTTGATTTTTTGCAATTGTTACATGGAATTGCAGCATGTAACAATTGCAAAAACAAAAATCCAAAGATAAAACAGCCTTGTGGCAGCGATTGCGGCGGGTTCTTGCATGAGCAAAATGCGCGCGTATACACGCACACACGTACACACAGAGCCACACACGCATACACAGAGAGGGAGAGGCAGAAAGACAGACAGAGAGAGAGAGAGAGAGAGAGAGAGAGAGAGAGAGAGACACAGAGAGAGAGAGAGAGAGAGAGAGAGAGAGAGAGAGAGAGAGAGAGAGAGAGAGAGACGTGCATTATTTGTGGATGTGGTGAAACACAGCTGTCTGCTGTGTGCTGTGTGTATTATTGTACTGGAGAGTACTATCAGAGATCTTTCTCTCTCTGTACCTGATAGCGAGTACATACAGAGACCTTGATCTGTAGTATTACTAGAGTACTCTCAGAGATCTTACTCTCTATTACATCTCTATCTCGGATACAGAGTGAGGGACTGTCAGAGGTTTTACTAGAGAAAACAGACATAGATCTGCCGTCAAGCGAGGAGTGTGCCGCGTCTCTGAGATTTTAGGGGTTTTGTGTTAGGCGGTCAGGGTTTTGGTCTAGTAAGACCTTAATTTTAGGCATGCTACGATGGGCATAGGGGCAGCACTCACTTTTGAAAATGCCCCAGTCTGGGACGCAAATGGCGGAGGCAATGAGGACCCCGCCAAAGACTGCGTACACGGTTACGCGGAAACTCTCTAGGACGTAGCCAGCCACAAAACCCACAACCTGCGTGTTTGCCGCAATCGCCGGCGCATGCAGACAAGCCAGCACGCACGCGCGCACAGACAGAGGGAGAGATACACAAGCAGTGAGCACCTTGTCCGCGCACCCCGCCTCCTGCCGGAACCAGGTCTGCTGTGCGGGCGCGCATGCACATGCGCGCCGACCTGGCAGAGCATTCTGCAGCGTTCTCGCGCCCGCGGCGCGGGGACGGAGCGAGCAGAAAACGAGGGAGAAGAGCGAGAAGGGAGGCCACGCGGCGGGACAGGTGTGATCACGCACCGAGACTAGGACGATGATGAGCTGATAGAGCTGCTCGCAAACCTGCTGCGCCTCCATGTCCGCGTGCAGCCCCATGGCGCCGTGCCCTCCCTCACCTACGTTCGGTGCGGCCGCCTCGAGCTACCGTCGACTCACAGGTCCGTCAGGTCTCTTCTCTGTCCATGGGTCTATTTGCCGGAAACTTGCGGTTTTTGGACGGGATTGGTTCAAAACCCTTAAGTTATGGCAGACTCGGCGTTAAGGGCAGAGAAAAAGTCTTGTCTCGCACCGTTTTTCGATAAAGACCGATTTCACAGAGTGAAATCTTTTGAGCGGCCGTAATGAGGAATAAATCTTTTTCCACACCAAACTTCTTTTCAAATAAAGCCACGTTATCGTAGCCCTTTTCAAGGAGGTTTAATTTGAAGTTTCTACTTTTACAACATGAGAAGCCGTTCTATTCCGAACCGATGCAATTCTATCTCCAAGCGATGCGAACTGCGCTCCGTTACATAAAAAAGAGATGAGCGGTCTTATGTCCTACTCATGCGGTAGTGGAAAACACACATATTCAGAACATCGGGTCATTAGGCCTTACCACAATACGTATTGTGGTAATAATGACGAACACCAGTGCAAGATCTCGTGGTACCGCGCTTGAACAGGAAACACGGGGTCGCCTATCCTCCGGCATTGCGGCGAGAGGCTGATGCCGGAGGGGTCATAGCGGAGGACGGGTGGCCGGGCGCCGGGGTAAAACGTTTGCGCGGGGCAGCGCAGAGCACCATGACGGCATGCGATGGCCCTGGTGCCGAGTTCGAGCGCGAGGAGGTTTGGGTCACTCCCGACCCGAGCCGCATGCCACACTGCAAGGTCTGCAAGACGCAGGGGTGCATGCACTTTCGCCGAGGCTTTGCCCATCTCCTGGCATTGAACCAGGTTCTAAACCGCCCGCGTGTATGTGGCTGTGGCCTGCGAGCAAGGCGCGATACGTCCCGACGAGACGCAAAATTCCAGTCTGTGTCGCATCAGCAGTCTGCTGATGGTTCTAAACCGCCCACGTGTAGACCCAATCCCGTCCAAAACCCGCGCGAAAGGATTCTGTAGAGAATAGCAGCAGTGGACGCTGCTATTCTCTGCAGAATCCTTTCGCGCTCGCATGCGTATGCTCGCATGTCGCCTGGACCAGGCCACGGCTCCCACTCCAAGCGTGTCGCTGCTAGCTCGGATCGTGCGGGTCGCGCTCGACAACCGCCCTCACGCTGTGCGCGTGCAATCAGACCCTAGTGGTTGGCACTGGGTCGTGCTTTTCTGATCACGCGTCGCCCTCGCGTCGCCCGGTTGCGCTTCCGCAGGATTGCGGGATTCCGTCGCTCGCTACAGAAAAGGGCGCCGGGGAAGAGGTGCGTTGCCTGTCTGCACGTGCTCGAAACTTGGTCTGGTGCGCATGGATGCTCCGCTCTTGGTCTATCTCGACCGGCAGCCTGCCGGGACCCGACCAGCAGAGACTTTGGAGGTATCGTTTGTGTGACGTGCTTTCAATTTTTGTTTTTTTATCATTGGCAGCCGGCGAACGCAGACATTCTGGTCCCAACCTTGTGCCCATGCCACGGCTGCAACGAGCTCGTCGTTCGCGCTGGTGAACCCGCCAGCCCTTCCCTGCCCTTTGCCAGCGATCGGAAATTCATGGGGAGAGAGGGGAGGGCGGCATGGCGTCCGGCGCCTGCCTAGAGACTGACGGCATGGTGTTCTATAACTGTAACGGCTTGGTGTTGCATAACTATACCGGCCTGTTGTTGAAGACTCGCAGGCGGTCTGACTGGTTGCCCTTTTTTGCCCTGTTGTTCTCTGTCTCGCGTCCTGCCTCCTACACACGCACCGTCGCTCTCCCCGTCGCTTTAGATTTGAACCGAGGTCACGACAAGTCGCTGTCGTACAACCTGGATCAAAAGACCGGCGAATGGAAGGCGGAGTACGTGCGCTACCGCTATAAACGCGACACGGAGCTGGTCGTCGGCTGCGCTGGGTACGCAAGCCTAACCCTGCTCTCTCTTTTGTATCGTGCGTGCATTACCCTGGCACTTCGCTTGAATTGAGCAGAGGGAAAGCACTAACGTGCAGACGACACAAAATCGTAGCAGCAGAGTGTTGCTAATGTGTTGCTAATGTGTGGTGTACGTGCAGACGACACAAAATCATAGAGTCGCCAAAAGCTGGAAGGTACGCGCAGCTGTGGTGCCGCACGTGCTGCAACTGCACGATTTCGGGGAAGCAGATTGGGAACTTGGTGGGCTGCACCAACACTGCCCACTGGCACACAGTGACCAACCGCTCGTACCACGAAAAGACACCTTTCCACCAACTGGCCAACAACCTGCTGCAGTCGTCGTACAGCGAGGCCCTCCAAGCGCGCATTCCCTTCGAGGAAGCCATTGGGCTAACAGGGCAGACCTACTACAAGATGGTGGGAGAGAAAAGTGGAGATTTGGATCAGGCGGCGCGCCGTGGTGATGCCAAGGGCGGGGAACACGCCAACGGTGGGCGGGGCGCTATGAAGCGCGAGCGACCGGCCGAGCGGCATGGTATTCGGCCCGATATGATCGTCACGGGCAACTCCAACGCTTTCCAGGGCATGGGTAGAGGGGATCCGCCCTTGCTGCGCGGTATGCACGGGAGCGGACTCCTCAGCGGTATCTTGGGCACTGCCTCTCAAGCCCAGATTCATCAGGTGTCACTCTCTCTCCCTCCCTCCCTCCTGTCCCTCTCTCCCCCCCACCCGCCCACCCCACCTTTTTTTTTCTCTCTCTCTCTCTCTCCTTCCGCTGTCCGGTCCCCTGCTGCCGCAGGGCAGCCCCCCCTCCGCCGCCGCCTGCTGTGTGCACACCTCGGGAAATGAGTAGTGGAGAGTCACTTCGCCGTGTGCACGGGTGGGGTTTGGTGGGTGGAGGAGGGCGTGAGGGAGGGAAATGACATTGGGTCTGCTGTGACGGTTGGACAGTTGCAAGGGCTGCAGGCAGGCTTCTGGCCACGACATGGCATGGACCTGGTGCACGCACATTCTCAAACGTACTCTGTACTTAGGCTCTTTTAGTATATAGACTAGGGCGCTGACCTAGAAGATTTTTTTCATTTGCGCCAGGTGTCGTCAGGCAGCAATGGTCATCTGGGCATGGCAATGATGCAAGCAGGATGCGTCATGTCAGAACGAGACGCGCAGCGCCAGCGCACTGGGGGAGGCATGAAGCAATCGGGCATGCAACCTGCTGGTATGGGCCCTGGCATGTCAAACGGCCTCAACGGGATGATGGCGGGAAAAGGCTCTATCCCTCGCGTCGATCCTCGCATGGGGTCTGGACATATAAGTTTCGGGGTGGACGCCTACAACGCATTTCGGGGGATGTTTGAAAATTCTGGACCGATTGGAATCAATATTGGTGCGGGGCTTTCTGGCTCGGGCTTGATCGGCCAAGGGTACTCGGCGCCCATGCGAGGTTCTGGCTCTATGGGGCTGCCGTCGCTGGGTGCCGACTTTGTTGCGAGGTTTAATCAGCAGTCGCAGCAGCAAGTGGGCGGTGAAGGTGGGGATTCTCGCTTCCGTGAGAGCGAGCCTTTGGCGTCGGCTTCAAAGGCACAGTACGATGATCTAGAAAACGTGGCTGATATTCTGACCTTCGGCGGAAGGTGCGTGGAGAGTGTGTCTGTGTGGGTGAGTGGGTGTGAGGGAGAGATAGAGCTCTCTGTGTTAGGCTTTTGGTGCGTGCGTGTCAGAATCGAGTCTGAAAAGCGATCTGTGCAGAGAGGTGTGCTGGTGACGAGGCGATGTGTAGAGGTGTTGTGTGATGGGTTTGCGGGTTTAGAGTTTGGGGTTCAGGATCTGTACAGGTGTTGTGTGATGGGTTTCGTAGCGATGGGTATCGTAATGATGAGATGGTAGGTGATGGATTGATGGGATGATCCGTGATCGGTGCTGACGTCACTGCGATTCGTGTCGCAGTGATAAACTAATGGGCGAATGTTGTAAAGAATGGCGTAGAGACATAGGAGAAGCTCAATTCTGGGTCACTTTCCGCAAAATGAGCGCAAACTGGCAAATTTTTACGCGGCGCCAATGCCCTTGTGCCAGCCTTTAATGTGTCGAGAGTCCCTCTCCCTCGCGTCTCTCTCTCGCTCTCTCTCTCTCTGTCTGTCTCTCCCGCGCGCGCTCTCTCTCTGGTGTATACAGTGTTCAAAGCTGTTGGTGTTTTTCCCTGTGGCCCGCCCTGCGGCTTACGAAGCGAACGCACAATCGCATTACCCATCCCTGTGCACACCCCGCTTGCGTCGGCCGAAAAGTGCAGCGTCCTATTGCGCGTGTGTGTACGTATATTTGTGTGTCGATGCGCTGGCAGTAGGGTTGTATGTGAATTCCTTGTATCAATACCGTGCGTGAGTATGCGCTGTGACTGCTGGTGCAATGGGATTCTGACTTGATGCCGTGTGCGTGTGCGTGCGCGTGCGCTGCTGTTGTGCGCAGAGTGTAAAACATACGTGCCAGCCGATGCGGGGTCTAGCGAAGGAGAAGGAAGCCAAGAGAAGGCGACAGGATTATTCATGTAGTGTGTGAGAGAGTTGGCGTAGCAACACGCACCAAAGTCAGCATCAGCATTTCAGCATGTACCATGTCTCGAATGTCAGCATGTGTGGCGCATGGAAGATGAAGCTACAAGGATGGAATCGCCAGAACCTCGCGCAACGCAGCGTCCGCTTGATAAACAGCGGGGCTGCATCGAGCGTTACTAGTGCAGACGCCATATCCTCAGTGCGTGTATGGTGCATGGGGGTGTTGGGGATCTGCTCAGCGCTTGCTGGAAAGCAGAGGTTGTGGGTGTCTCTTCTCCGTCTATGCTGGAGTAGGTTGTCGCACGTAAGTTCGTGAAAGTGTGTGAATCATACATAACAAAAAAATTTAAGGGTGCTAAACCTTTCCGGAGATCGACCTGAAAACCCCCTGAAAAAATTATTTCGGTATTTCCGACCGATGCAAAGCGGAATAACGGCAATACCGGACCGAATTGGAGTTGCGAAGTGGGGTGGGCAAGTTGATGCGCCCCGCTCCCTCGTGCCAGAGGGTTTTTGTTCAGCAATGCTGAGAATAATGGTTCTGCAAGGAAGATTTCCACCCCCTGAGCATTTTCACGAGAGGATGGGACGCTGCCCAGGGGGTGGAAATCTTCGACACCTAGTACGGTATACCGCACCACGGCGCTGAGGCCTTCTAGGCATAGCCGTCCCGTTTCCCGTTTTCGATTGCCTCGAGGCGCTACTCCCTCCATTGATTTCACCCCACCCCCACCTGCATACTGCTCCCCCCAAAGAGATGTAACATCAACGCCGCACGGAACCTGTTCTCTTCTGTCTCTCTCTCTCGCACGCTCACTCTCTCTCCTGTGTAGTCCTGCGCCTGCTGCCTACAGCTCGCCCTGCTTCCCGCTCCTTTTGGAATGTGCATGTGCGCTGCTGGTTCTTTTTTTTTTTTACTTTTTGAACCCGCCAGTTCTCTCTCTCCCCCCTCTGTCTCTCTCTCTACTCCCCCCCCCCCCCACCCCCCTCGCTCTCTTTCTCTCTCTCTGGACGGTTCTTGCTCCCCCCCCATACACTCTCTCGCGCAGCCCCGCACGCAACTTGCAGGTGTATCCGTATAAACATATCTGTATACATCAGGTGTCTGCATGTATGTACCTGTATATGTGTATGCGTACATATGTATCTGTCACCCCCTGTTATCAAGCTACGTGGCGCACATCTTTTGGGCCCTACACCTAAACCCTAAACCCTAGCTACACCTAAACCCTAAACCCTAAACCCTAAACCCCCTGTTATCAAGCTACGTCTCTCATAGACTTTGGAGTTTAGTTTAGTGTCACACTCCCTAAACTAAACCCCCTGTTATCAAGCTTCGTTTCTGATAGACGTTGACGCGGGCACGGGGGCATTAGGTCGCTTTTGGCACTAAACGGTCTCTTTTGGCACTGACAGGTCTCTTTTGACACCAATTTCGGCCGCCTGACCAGCACTCAGCTAGCCTGCAGCTGACGAATATCCTCGTCGCATTCACGAATTGCCTGCCAAAATAAATAAATAAAACAGAATAAATAAAAAAATAATGTACTGTTCGCATTCACTAATTGCCTGCATGTGCAGGAGGGCGGGAGGGAGGGGCTTTGGAGTTTAGTTAGTGTCACTCTCACTAAAGTAAACATATCTAGTGTGTGTGAGAGAGAGAGAGAGAGAGAGATACTGGCACACAGGCACACAGAGATCTGCAAACATATGATATGATGTGTGTGTGTGTGTGTGCGTGTGTGTGTGTGTGTGTGTGTGTGTATGTGTGTGTGTGTGTGTGTGTACACACACAAACACACACACACACACAGCAGCAGCAGCGACATCGCAAAGCCTTTTTAATTTGATTCTTAATTTTTATTTTTATTTGTATTTGATGTACCGTGCTTAGAGTTAGAGTTTAGAGATAGACTTATTACAGACAACAAAATAAAAGTAAAAAAAAACATAACAATAAAAACACAGCACGCACAGCAGCGACAAGGTTATAACGCTGGATGTCGAAGCCTCGGGCACGGTACAAGTTAAGCTGTGCTTTCTCCACCATCTGCTGCCGCCAGCCTACAATTTATTTTTTTTAAAAAAAAACAAGTTAAACTGTGCTTTCTCCACCATCTGCTGCCGCCAGCCTGCAATTTAAATTAAAAAAATGGCACAAGTTAAATTTGAAAAAAAAATTAGTTAAATTGTGCTGTCTCCACCATTTGCGGCCACCAGCCTGAAACGATACAGACACATACAGACACATACAGACACATATGCATGCAGATACACACACGTAAAGTGGTGTGTGTGTGTGTGTGTGTGTGTGTGTGTGTGTGTGTGTGTGTGTGTGTGTGTGTGTGTG
>Ga0315899_10009437_pt1 | contig 10476 bp, 10 predicted proteins | sample LakEriMetagenome_2_FD_203518 | JGI IMG/M metagenome (GOLD analysis project Ga0315899, IMG submission 203518) | Freshwater fungal communities from buoy surface, Lake Erie, Ohio, United States - Buoy 4 MA112 | ecosystem: Environmental > Aquatic > Freshwater > Lake | place: USA: Lake Erie, Ohio...
GAGGAGGAGGATGCATGTGTATCACATGTATTGCACTACCTGGCTCATGCGGCTATGAGGAGGAGGATGCATGTGTATCACATGTATTGCACTACCTGGCTCATGCGGCTACCTCACTACATCAACTCCAAGTGCCAAAAGTACCTCTGCAAGCCGTGCGTGCGCTCGAGCGCTGGAGTAGGCGGCCGAAAAGACGTCTTTGGGTGATTTGGCTAGCTCCTCTGCCTGCGCCTGCGCCTCGTCCAGCCCCCCCACCGCACATAGGCACCTGTGTGTAGAGTTTAGGAATTAGGGGTTAGGGGTTTGGGGTTTGGGTTTTGGCGAGCTCTTGTTTAGCGAGGAGATGCTGCGCTCCGTCCTGTTTTTTGGGGAGATTTTTTAGGAGATTTTTCAGAGGGGTTGCGTCTTCCTTTGCCGCTGGCGCGGCGCCTCCCGAGCCTGCGCAGGCTCGGTGCAGTGCGCCCTCTGAGGAGGAGGATACATGTCTCTGAGGAGGAGGATACTTGGCTCGGTGCAGTGCGCGCTCTGCAACATGCCATTACACATGCTTCACTTCTTGGTGCCCCGGGTCCTTCTCACTACAATTGGTTTAGGGCTTAGGCTTTAGGGGTAAAAGCCTGACCGCGCGATCAAGGGCATGCAGTTTAGGGGTTAGGGGTAACTAAACCTGACAGCGCGATCAAGGGCATGCAGTCGGAGCAAGGTCAGATCACCTCCCCATATCCTCCACCGCACCCCAACCGCCCCGCCGGACCCGCGTCTTGCCCCCTCACTCACGCACGCCACCGCCCGGGCAGCCCTGGCGAAAGCCCGCAAGGAGAACCACACACCCTCCCCGACCATAAATCTTTCCTTCTGTCCATCTCGAGGCCTCGAATGGAGTGCGAGGTATGAAGGAGTGCTGACTGCGCTCAGGGTGTAGGGCATTGCGGTGTGAGCGCAGGGGTGGGCTGCTGTGCCAAGATGGATTGGCAATGAACCGTGCAACTTGTTTTACTGGTACTCTATGTAGACTCTACTGATACTGTGATATTGGTGCATTGGTGACGGGCTGCAGGAAGAAACGAGGCCCGCACCTCAGCCTCGAGACGCATGCAACACCTCATTGTCACTCCGGTCAACGCACATATATATATCAACAACGCGCACACATACATATTTCAGTTGTGCAGGCAGGCACAGCAGCCGCGGACCAGCTCTGCTGGCTTGGCCTCGCCTCAAGTGTGAGAAACCGATAGCCAAAAAGCCAACAGACCAGCGGCGGCGAGTGAAAAGCGCGCCATACACTCCTTACGATTAGTACTTGACTATAAATGTCAGTCAATTCAATAGCGTGTCACCGTGCGTCAACGTGTTTGCTTGATGCCCTCCCACGCCCCCAGCGTCGAGCACTCAACCCGTGACACATGTTCGGCAAAGAACCATGTGAGGACGAGCGCAACACATGGCTCTTGCTGCTGCGATGGCTTTACGTTCGCGCCGATCGCAGGCGCATGTCCGTGCTGTCAAACCGAAAGCACACCGTTAGCTGGGGCAGCTCCCACAACCTCGCCACCCGAGAGGGTCTGTCTTGGCACCTTGATCGGTGCTAAACAAACACGCGAAGCATCAGTGTAGGCACGCCAAGCAGCCAAAAGAGGTTGAGAGACACCTGTACCCCCTCCCCCACACAAGGCTGAGGTTGTATGGATTGGGTATACGATAAGCAGGGCAAGGCGGGCACCGGAACGTCGGAGACACGGGCTCAGTGAGCGGCTTGCTCGAGTGCACTACCGATGGCCTCCCGGTGTACACGGTGTTCGGAATGGGCTTTGCCTTGATCACCTTCACCACCCACCGTGACCGCGGCATGTGAGCATTCAAAGCACAGACAACTGGTGATGGATGCCACAGGGCATAGCCTCGAGAGGGAGACGCTCAACCCACCCAAGAGCGGAATGCGGAGCAGGGGTTGGGGCAAGGGGGAGAGAGACCAAGTTGCGGCGGAGTTCGCGGACCTCAAGCTCCACCTCCGCCTTGCGCCGCTCTTCCTCGGCAAGGCGCTCAGCCTCAAGGCGCGCCTGGCGTTGTGCCCTCTTTTCCGAGAGCTCTTGGTGTTTTTGGCTGCGCCGGTCGACGTTCAGCTGCACATCCCTGACCTCCGTCAGCGGCTTCGCTGACCTTGAAGGCGTGTACACCTTGGAGGAATCCAACACCACTTTGGGGACCGCGCGGGCGTGGAAGGAGGAGAACTTTTGTTGCTGCAATCACGAGAACACACACGCGCACACAAGCAACGTTAAAAATTGCGGGGCAAAACGGTAGGCAGCTCAAGCAGACGCTGCAACGCAAGCTGACGCTCAAAAACAAACGAACACCTCCTCCTCAAGCTCCTTCTCCACACGCGCAGACCATTGAGCTGAGGCATGCTCGTGCTTGGCTTCGCTCATGAGCTTAAACGGCGCTGGCTCCGTGAGCGCACGCTTAGAGACAGACGCCACTCCCACAGACACCAAGTCCGCAGCAGACCGCACGGGATTGGCCTTGAAGCAGCGCTCCTCGGTCGCCTTCTTATCTTCGGCCTCCTTTTTAGCCTTGAGCTGAGCCTCATAGCGCGCGTGGCGGCTGTCTGTGGTGAGGCTGAATGGCTCCGGCTCTGTGAGCTTGCCCGCGTGCTGCTTGGGCACGAACTTGCGCGTGAAGTCGGGCACCTCAAGCGCTTTGAACGACTTGGACAACTCCTGCACCACCGCTCCTTGCCAGTCAGCGCCACGGCGATGGTTGCAGCGGTTGCAGCGTCTCACGCAAATTCTTTGCTCATCTGCATTTGTCCGGCACCCAAAACAGCGCAGCACTATTGGCAGACGACACAAGTGCGCACTGCTAAAGGAGGTCAATGCATGTTGTGTTTGTCAGGGTTTAGGTTAGGGTTTAGGGCGACGTCTGACCTCCTCTGACGAGCTTGAGGAGACAGATGAGCTGCGCAGGCGGCTTGCGGATCTTAATTTGGGGGACTGGGGTATTGTGAGCTCTTTTTTCTGGTGCGCCGTCGTGCTCGAGGGACGGCTATACGTGGTTTCGGGCACACGGCGGGCCTTAAAAGAGGACATGCTACCAACACTGCCTAGCGATGACGCTGACAGGGACCCCAGCGAATCCAAGCTCGAGTCGCGCGACCGGCCACTCCTGTCGCTGGTGCTGAGCTTCGGGGCCACGGCAGTGGTGAGCGCTTTTCGCGAGACCTTGGGCACGCCCCAGTCGCCGCAGCTGTCGAGCGCAGCGCGGTTGACAGGACGCGCCTTGAACTGGTTGCGCTTCGCTTCCTCCAGTGCCTCCTGCTCGCGCTCGGCAAGGCTTTTGACCTTGGGATCCTTGCGGCGGAATGATGAGAAGTTGGGCGTCTTGGGCTCAGTCAGCTTTGGAGGGGCATTATCACTCTTCACCGGCGTCTTGCCGCGGCAGCCGCTGCGCTCTATCTTCGACATGCGCTCGCGGAAGGGAAGCTCACCCTCAGAAGCAGTGCTGCTGTTGAGATCTCTGGTGCGCGTGCGCCCCGAGAGCTTTGGGGACTGCGGCACAGTGAGTTCCTTGGTCGACAGCGACGTCGTCCCTCCCCCAGCCCTGGGCTCGATCGCGTTTTTGAGGCGTGCTTCGCCGAGCTTGCGGCGCTTCTTGAGGTTCTCAACCGCCTCCAGCGCCTCGCGCATCTGGGCATCCTCGGTCTTGATTGCCGAGGACTGGCGAGAACGCGATGAGGAACGGAGTGTAGGGGACTTTGGAACAGTCAGCTTCCTGGCGGAGGCGGAGCCCATGGACTGGCGGCTGAGGGAGTGCAAACTACCCGTGCTAAGACGACCAACCGATGAGGTCGAGCCCTCGCCTTCGACAACACGCTTGCGCGAACGCGACGACGTTGCGAACTTAGGGCTCTGCGGCACTGTGAGGCGCGAGGGTGAGGGAGCGGCAGAGGGGCGCAGGCGCGACGCACTGGTGCTGCGGCTCGTAGACCGCGCAATCGAGGACGAAGTGGGACGCAGCAGAGACGGCGACGCTGCTGCGTCGGCCTGCATATGAGAAGAGTGCATTGTTATCGGAAGCTGGCGAGAGCGTCCGAAAGAGTCACACAGAAATGTACGCCCACGGTGCACGGCGGCTCGCAACTGACCAAAGGGAAAGATTGTGCAACAGAACATAGAAAAATCACAGAAGCACAGGGTGGGGAGTGTGCGAAATTCACAGGAAAAAGACAAACCGTCTTGCGTGCAGAGCGCGGCGTCATGGACGGTCTGCCCGTCCCGGGCACGGAGCTTGAGCGCCTGTTGGGCGTAGACGACACCCCGACGCAGCGTCCACGCGAACCACCAAAGCGCGCGAAATTGGGGGTCTTGGACTCCTTCTCCCCGGCATCACCAGACTCCTCAGTGCGGGGCTTCTTGGCGAACGATTTGAATGGTGTGGTGGACGCACCCGCCTTGTGTGCACGCTTCTTCTCATCGCTTTTGAGTCCAGCACTGCCCGAGACGCTAGCACGCAGCGCACCACCTGACCATGCAGCACCTTTCTGTGCATTTGACTGCCAACTACCCTCACCTAGCGATGAGCGCTGTCCCTCGACAGAAACGCGAGTGCGGGCAGAAACCGGGGCGTCGTCGCCGGCGGCAGCAGTAGCAACGGTGCTCCCGGCCATCAGCGTGAGCTCTGCCTCCTTCCCCTTGAATCCAGCCAGTGCAATAATGCTCTCCGTCAGCTTCGAGTTCTGCTTGCTGCCTCCCGCTGATGCACCTTTGGCAGCCGACTTTGGCGCAGACGCTGGTCGCGTCTGCTCAGGGGCATTCTCCTTCTCTGCGGTTGATTCCACTGCAGTCTCCACCACCACCTCTGCTGGCGCATGCTCAGCGACCGGATCCTCCGGGCTTCCCTGCTGCGGCTCCCCTGAGCCCTCCTGCTTCTGCGACTCTGAGCCCTCCTCGCAAGCAGCGACGTGGTCGTCCTCCTGCTGCGCAGTCACGTGCTGAACGCTGCTCGCTCCGGTGGGGAGAGACTCGTGGTTACAGGTATCAAAGAAGAGGTCGGCATCGTCGTCCTGGCATGGATTGGTGAAGTCGTGAAACTGCAAAAACGAAGCGGTGAGTGGGCATCCAATCGCATGTCAAGCATGCAGCCGCAGACAAGCAGCTTCCCGCCAGGGCGCTTGCGAGCGCGTATGCCAGGGTAATCGGGGGCGGATCCAGTACTCATCGCAGCCGGCCACCGTGCGCGGCGCCGCACTGAGCAGTCCCCGGCCGGTTGCAGAATGGCCGAAAACAGGAATGGTGAACGAGCGCCGCAAGCACCAAGACCAGAGGAGGGCGAGGACACGAGGAGACAGCGGTACCTTTGGCGCGTTGAACTCGAAGTTGGGGTCGTAAGATGTTGCCATGCCTTCCAGCTGTGCTCGCGCCCCTTTCATGTCATCGCACGCCCGAGCGCGGCCGCACAGCACACTGCGAGCCACACAGCTGCAAGGGGCGCGACAAAGCGGTCCGGCGCCGCCCGGCGCAGCGCAGAGCAGGAGGCCGCTCCCAGGCACACGCATCTGCCATTCACCTTCCCCGACGTTCGGCCTGTCCTGAACCACTCTCTCGCGCGGGCTCCTGTGGTCCTGCGCTCCTTTAACAACGGTATTTTAAATAATACTATTTTTTGAACAGGCGTGCTTTTTCAACGATTGTCACGAACCAGATGCACATCATGCTGACCTGGAAAACAGCGGGGCTGGCGTGGGTGGGAGCTGGCGCGCTCAAGGCCTGCATGGTGGCGGCGTACCGGTCCACCGACTTTGAGGTGCACCGCAACTGGTTCGCCATCACCGCGTCGCTTCCGCTGTCGCGCTGGTACTACGAGGACACGTCGGAATGGACCCTCGACTACCCGCCCCTCTTCGCCTGGTTTCAGCGCTTGCTCGGCCTCCTTGCGCCGCTGTTTGATGAGGATATGCTGCGGATTTCTGCCGCCCCGTACGAGTCGGCGGGCACAATTCTCTTCCAGCGGCTGAGCGTCATTGTCACGGAACTAATCCTCGTGGTGGCGGTCCTCGTGCACTCGCACTCTGCAAATGCCAGCTCCTCCAAATCTGCGGGGCACGGCCCCGCGATTGCGGTCCTGCTCGCTCTCAATGCTGGCCTCTTCATCACAGACCATGTGCACTTTCAGTATAACGGCTTTCTGCTGGGACTGCTGGTACTGTCGGCAACTCTGGTTAACCAAGGGCGCCACCTCGCTGCTGCCCTCCTATTTTCCATCCTTCTCAACATGAAGCACCTCTTTCTGGCACTAGGCCCGGCTTACTTTGTCTACCTGCTTCGATGGCACTGCCTGGAACCATGTACGGACTGCTGGAACACTCGCCGTTCATCTGTAGGGGTGCTAGCTAGGTTCAGCATCCTCGGGTTAAGTGTCCTGTCGATTTTCGCGCTCGCGTGGGGGCCCTTTGTTGCGTCGGGCGGCTTGCAAGCGTTGGCGCAAATCTTGCAAAGACTCTTCCCTTTCGGCCGCGGGCTGTGTCACGCGTACTGGGCGCCCAACGTATGGGTGGCGTATAACTTGGCTGACAAGGCCTTGATCAAGATCCTCGGGTCACGCGGCGCCGTGGGAGCAACGATGACGGGAGGGTTGGTCGCCGAAGCGCATCACACGTGGCTCCCCCGTATCTCTCCTCTCATCTCTGCGCTGCTGTCGCTGTCTGCAATGCTCCCGGCACTCTCACACGTGTGGCAATACAATACTGGGGAAGGTGTGGGGGGTGCAGAGGGGAGGGGGGGGAGGGGGACAAGGACGGAACAGAGACCCTGCATGGTACACATGATTGCTGTCTGTTCCCTTGCAGCCTTTCTCTTTGGGTAATCTAAATCTAGATCCTAGACCCTGGTAGGCTTGCTAAGCCTTCAACATACCTAAACCCTAAACCCTAAACCCTTTAGGTAGGCCCCTTGCTAAGCCTTCAACATACCTAAACCCTAAATCCTAAACCCTTTAGGTAGGCCCCTTGCTAAGCCTTCAACATACCTAAACCCTAAACCCTAAACCCTTTAGTTAGCCCCTTGCTAAGCCTTCAACATACCTAAAGCCTAAACCTTCAACATACGTCGTCGGCCTGAACCCTACATGAATCTTCACCCGAAGCCTGAGACCCTAGGGCACAAACCTACCTAAACCTATCTAATCTAAACCCGAAACCTGAGACCCTACGGCCCCAACCCTACCTAAACCCTAAACCCTGAGACCCTGAGGCCCTAGGGCACAACCCCGCCTAAACCTAGGTCCTGGGCCCTGGGCATGCACTACCTAAACCCTACCTAAACGTGAACCCTATCTAAACCCTACCTAAACAGGGCCGAAACCCGAAGAGTATGGCGCAACTAAACCCTACACTAAAGCATGAACCTTGAACCCTACACCCTTACATCCAACACATTAGCAACACATTAGCAACACATAGCAACACGTGAACCTTGAAGCCTAAACCCTTACATTACCTTAAACCCTAAACCCTTGCATCCAACACGCTTGCCGCAGTTCTCTATGAGAAAGTAAGCTAAACTCCAAAGCCTCCTCTTTAGACTTTAAATCTTAGATCTAAACTAAACGGGGGGGTGAGGCTGGCAGAGTGTCTTTGTGGATCTTAGTATGTGTCTCTGTATGTGTGTGTATGTGTGTGCCAGTGTTGATCTGCGCTTGTCTCCATGTATGTGTGTGTCTGTATGTGTGTGCCTGAGCTGATCTGCGCGTGTCTCCATACGTGTCATCTGTGCACATCGTGTACGTAACGTGTACCTAATGTGTTAATCTGCGCGTGTCTCCATACGTGTCATCTGTGCACATCGTGTACCTAACGTGTACCTGATGTGTTAATCTGCGCGTGTCTCCATACGTGTCATCTGTACACATCGTGTACCTAACGTGTACCTAATGTATTAATCTGCGCGTGTCTCCATACGTGTCATCTGTGCACATCCGCACACGCACGTGTGTACATGTGTGTGTGCGTGCGTGTTTGTATTAATGTGTGTCCGCGTGCGTGCGTGCGTGTGTATTAATGTGTACATGTGTGTGTGTGTGTGTGCGTGTGTGTGTGTGTGTACACAAGGTACCACGTGCACGAAAAGGCACTACTTCACGCGGCTGTGCCCTTTCTCTTCCTAGCGCATCGGTCTCCTGGTACATCCGTTCGTGTGTATTTTGTGTGTGTGTGTGTGTCCGCGTGCGTGCGAGAGAGAGAGAGAGAGAGAGAGAGAGAGAGAGAGAGAGAGAGAGGTCTGTGTCACAGGCGCTACAGGTGGTGCACACGCAGTTTTGGAGTCAGGTCGTCTGAGGCACCTCACACATGTATCCTCCTCCTCATACGGCACACGTGGTCTGAGGTCGTGTCTTTTTGCCTTCTGCAGCATTCTGCACATGCCCAATACATCAACTTTGCTGAATCAATCAACTCGATCTGCAAAAAAGCATGTATTCTAACCTAGGTGCGTGCGTGCGTGCGTGCGTGCGTGCGTGCGTGTGTGTGTGTGCGCGCGCGCGCGCGTGCGCGCGGGTATGCAGAGCACGCGCGCCTGTACATGTTTCTGGCGAATGTCACGCACTGTCAACTGATGCCACTCCTCTTCCGCCCCCAGGTCCTAAACCCTACCTAAACCCTACCTAAACATATACCATAGGTCTTAGAACTACACATATATCATAGGCCTTGGACCTAAATATATTCCATAGGCGTTACTAAACCCTACCTAAACCTATACTATGTCATGCACTGTGAACTGCTTCGACTCCTCCTCCGCTCCCAGATCGTCTTTGAGAGCCCACAACCTCAGACCATGTGTGCCGTATGAGGAGGAGGATACATGTGTGAGGTGCCTCTGACGACGCACCTCACACATGTATCCTCCTCCTCATACTGACCACAGAGACGACCTCTGTGCATACACGCACGTGTACTCACGTGCGTTTATCAATGCTCGCGAGCGTCGGTGCATGCTTGCGTACCAGCGTGCGCGCAAGGGTGTATGAATGTAAGTTTAAAACAAAATAAAAAAGTAAAATAAATTATAAATAAATAAATACATGATTGTAAAGGGTATCTGCGTGTGTGCATGGAGGTTGCAAAACGTTCATGACACTGAAACTTGGTGCGCGCTCATGCGGGGACGCGTACCTGCACACACTGCGTGCACGCAATGATCGCAATATGCATGAATACATTCAAAGACACACACACACACACACATAGGAGTGGGTGCTGAAGATGACGGCCTGGTGGCTACACGCATCAATCGCCGCACAAGTCTTCGCAGACCAGCCTTCGCCTCCCCCATCCTTACTCCTCCGCGCACTTTCACTCTACCAAACAGGCCTAGGCAAGTGCACACCCAAGTGCACACCCGCTCTCCTACTTGTAGCCGTGCATGTGCGTGTGTCCATACAGATATAGATACCGACACACACACACACACACACACACACACACACACACACCTCGCACTCGCGCGCGCACCTGCAACGGCACCACTCGACCAATTGATGCCTGTGTTGGTAGAGCTACTACGAAGTGTGTGTGTGGTAGCTACGAAGTGTGTGTGTGGTGGCTACGAAGAAGATGGCGCAGCACGATACATGGAAGCACGATCAGAGTCGTGAGTAAGAGAGCAGGCAACACAACCCTAAGACACCAATCACTACACACCACACACACCACACACTCCACACACACGTGCTATCAACATAATGCTCATGTAGGACGAACCCCGCGAGATGCGCCCTAAACTGTCAGTGGTCATGACACGAGCGCAAAATCTCATGATGACGTGTCATGCGCGCATCATGCAACGGTCAAATGTAGGTCATACCCAACGCTTTCATGATGATGTGACATGCACGCATCATGTCTCTGGTGATGTGACATGCGCGCATCATGTAACGGTCACACCCAACGCTCCCGCGCGCTGACGTCGCCTGCGCGTGGGTGCGGAAGCAGTCTTATTGCCCGACCTGGTGGAAGCGGTGCAGCTCTGGCGTCTGCCTGGTACCCCTGTCACTCCACTACCGTGTCAAAAGAGACCTACTACCGTGTCAAAAGAGACTACTACCGTGTCAAAAGAGACCTACTACCGTGTCAAAAGAGACCTACTATAGTGTCAGACAGTGATAGGCTGGCGTCTGCCTGGTACCCCTGTCACTCCACTCCTGCCCCCTTGCGTGCTCCCTCCCTCCCTCCGTCCTTCTTCCTCTCTGTCTTTACCTCTCTCTCTCTCTCGCGCGCGCGCTCTCTCTCTCTTTCTCTCTCTCTCTCTCTCTATATATATATATCCATCTCTCTCTATCTATCTATCTATCTCTCTCTCTCTCTCTCGCTCGCTCGCGTGCGCACTTTCTCTCTCCATTGCTCTCTGTTTCCTCTCTCTCTCGCTCGCTCGCTCGCTCGCTCTCGCATTCTCTCTTTCTCTTTCTATCTTTCTCTCTCTTCAT
>Ga0315899_10009440_pt1 | contig 10474 bp, 6 predicted proteins | sample LakEriMetagenome_2_FD_203518 | JGI IMG/M metagenome (GOLD analysis project Ga0315899, IMG submission 203518) | Freshwater fungal communities from buoy surface, Lake Erie, Ohio, United States - Buoy 4 MA112 | ecosystem: Environmental > Aquatic > Freshwater > Lake | place: USA: Lake Erie, Ohio...
CGTCCGCGCGCGTGGAGACCCACCAGCGCCGTCCCTCCAACACGCACGCCAGCACGCACGTACTGTGCGGGGTGCGCGCGAGCACGATGGCTCCGGACACCCCAGCGGAAGCGATGCGCGCCGACCGGGGTGACGACCTGTGATGGTCCGCCGCAGGCGTGGCATCGAGCGCCCACTGCCACAGCCGCAGCTCCCAACGCATCGCATGCTCCACGGCACTGCGACGAGCGATGGTAGGGCTCGCCCGTCCGTCGCCGACCAGTCGAGCCGCGAGTGCGGCCTTTTGCGCGACGACCTGCTCAGCGCGTATCACACGTCGCACGGCGCGTGCGGCCCGTATCCGGTACTCGTGCGCGACAGCGTGCGGGCTGCCGATGCGCACGACGCGGCCGGTGCGCTGCGACTGCAGGGCATGTGTCCACGGGAGGTCGAGGTGCACCACGACCCCGGCGTCCTGCAGGTTTACTCCCTCGGCGATGAGATCGGTGGTGAGCAGGAGATCAACGCGGAGTGACGACGGGGGAGGCGGGCGTCCCTGCGCCCGAGGGGCGAACCAGCCCAGCAGTTCCGGGCGTGTCACGCGACCACTGGCAATGCGTGCCTGCGATCCGGTGAGCATACCCACCCCGGCGATATCTGACAGGGCGCGGAACAGCGCCTGCACGGTCCGCGCGTGTTGCGAAAAGGCCACGATGGGCGTGCCCGGATGACGCGCACGGATTGCCCGCAGGTAGCCCGCCCGTACCGCATCGGCCCGTGCGTGCGCCACGTGAAACTCCCGCAGCATACGCAACGCGTCGCAATGCCCGGCCAGCTGTTCGAGGGCCGTACGTTGTGCGCCGGAGTCGGCCGCCGGCGGCGAGAGCAGCTCAGCGAACGCGAGCTGCATATCGCCCGACGCGTCGTCGCCGATCAGCCACGCACTGAGCTCGGCGTGGCTTGGATGACGACCGGCGTCCAGCGCATCGCGCAGGGCGGTGCCGCGCTGCAGTCGCCTCGTCAGCGCCTGCGTGAGCGCGGCGTCGCTCGAACACCAGGCACGGAGGAGTCCCAGCCGGATGAGCGCTCCCGCCACAGCGCCGTCCCGTGCGGGCAAGGGCGCCGGAAGCGCCAGCAGCCGTTCGAGCGTGCCTCGCTGCTGGGGTACGGTGAGCGGCCGATGTGCCCGTACTTTGGGAGGTGATGCGCGCCGCCCCTCATGGGCCGCACGATCCGATGTTGCCTGGGCGGGTGACCCGCCGTGGTTGCCACGGATCTGCTCTTGCCGACGACGCACGACGAGGGTGGCAAGCAGTGACCCGGGCACCGTATCACCATGCGGTCCGCGAAAAAGTGCGAACAGAGCCGCGAGGTCGTGTGGGGTATTATGCAGCGGCGTGGCGCTGAGCAGCAGAACATCGCAGCCGCTCACGGCGTGCGCGACGTGCCGATACCGTGCCGTTGCGGCGTTGCGCAGGGCGTGCGCCTCGTCAACTACCACCAGCGTGCGTTCCCGCGCGGCACGCGCATCGGTCGACGGTGTCGCCAATGGTGGCAGCGGTTGTCGCGACGCGCGATGCAGCGAGTGCATGCCGGTGGGTTGCCGGCCCGCGCGGAGCACAGCCGCTTGCCACATGGGCAACAGTCCTGCCGGCGCGAGGATGTGGACGTGGGCATAGTGCCGCGTCACGGCGAGCGCCGTGAAGGTTTTGCCAAGCCCCACGTCGTCGGCGAGCAGGGCGCCGCCGTGCCGCTGCAGTATGCGAAGGAGTCGTGCCGCTGCGTGCCGCTGATGCGACATGAGTCGCACGTCCCCCAGGGCGACGGGTGGCAGTGGCGGCAGCACCGCCGTGGCCATTCGCTGCTGCACGGCGCGCACGCGCGCGGGTTCGCCGAGCGACTCGGCGGGGGCGATGGCGAGCCGGAGATCAGTCATGGTGATACCAATCGAGCAACGGGGAGATCATCAGGGGCGGCAACTGATATGCCTGCAGCACGGCGGCATCGAGCGCCGCCAGCGACACGCGCGACGGTGTGCCGGCGGGCGACTGGGTGAGCGCGGCGCCAAACGGTCGCAGTAGACGCACGGCTCGTGGCCAATCGCGGGGCACGGGCAGGGCCGCGACGGTCCATCCGAGGAACCGACGAAAGCCGCCGCGCGCGGGTTCGGCGAGCACACCGAGCCAGGCGTTCGCGATGGTGGAAGACAGCAGTGCCTGCAGGGCGTACGCGTCGTCTAGGGACGGCAGGCGCATCACGTAGCAGCTATTGAGCGGTACCGACGGGTCGCCGGCGGGAAGCACCGTGCAACGCAGGCGTCGCGCGATGTCGGCCCAGACCAGCCGCGGTAGCTCTGCTCGGGCGGCGTCGGTACGAAACAACGTCCACCATGGCTGTGCGTGCCGGCTGTCGCGGCGGGATTGCAGGCGGGGGCGCCACTGCGCGAGCCATCGCGTCGTCGCCGGCGGGAGCGTACGCAGTGGCAGGCCATCGGCGCCGTGCGTCCAGAGCACGCGAAGGTCGCCGAGCGGTGTGGAGTCGCTCCGTCCACTGGCGCGCGTATGTTGCGTAAACGGGTCCGCGATGCCGTCGCCGCGAATCGCCGGTCGCAACAGGGCGCGTTCGATGACCCCCTGCCTGACCGGACCCGACAACGACGTCACCGTCGCCGTGTCGTCGGCGTGTTCCGTGGCGTGCACGAGAAACGCCGCGTTGCAGCCGCATTTCACACCGAGCAACGGGCGTCCGAGTGCACTGCTCCCCAGCGGGATACCAGCGGCGCGCAGCGTTTCGAAGGCCGTATGGGCCGCCGGCGGGAGCAGAATCCACGGGGCGTCGGGATCACCCTGGAGCGGTAGTGTGTGCGCATCGCGAGGGAACGTGACGGTGTGGCGTCGCGTGATGCCACACCGCACCGGTACAGCAACCGGGGCAGCGTGTCGTACCGCCGCCGGCAAGGTGGCAGGCGGATCTGCCGCGTCCGTTCGCGTGGCGACGACGAGCGACGGATAGGTGGCCGCGTCGAACTGCGCCGGGGCGTCGCTCCAGTCGTGGAGCTCGCGCAATGTCGTGTGCTCGAGCAGCAGTCGACGCACGCCGCCGCCCGACAGGGTTCGCCACAGTTTGGCCGGCACGAGCAGGGCGAGTACGCCGCTGGGCGCAAGCAGTTGCACGCTACGCTCGACGAAGGCGGCGGACAGATCGGCCTGCGCGGAGAAGCCTGCTCCGGCCCCTGCGCGGGCCGCCCCCTCACGCCACCCGGCGCTGCGCATCACCCGGAATTCGGTCCGCAACCATTCGCGCTCCCGAGCCGGCAGCGCATGCGGGCGCACCCATGGCGGGTTACCGATGATGAGGGTGAACCCACCTTCGGCGGCCACGTCGGCGAACATGGCGCCGAAGCGGAAGGGCAGCGCGCCGCCGCGTTCGAGGCGTTGCGCTTCCGCGTGGAGTTCTCGCGCCCTGTTCCGGAGCGCCTCGAGCCGCAGCCGCTCGGTGCGCTGCACGCGACGGCGCTCGCCGAACAGATCGCGTGCACGCAGTGCCCTCAGCAACCCGCGACGCTCCGTCCGCAGGGCATCGTGGCGACGACGCACCTCATTCACCGTGCGTGCCCGTTCTTCACGATCGAGCGTGTCGGCGAGTCGCTGCTTCCGCACCCCCGAGGCGCGGGTGTAGCGCTCCCGAAGCCGGGTGAGGCGGCGCGCGCCGGGCGGTGCGTAGCGAAATGTGCCTCCCGCAAGCGAGTCGCCAACGCGGATGTGGTGATCGAGATTCGGAAGCGGGGGGATACGATCGGGATGCACCACCTGACACTCGATGACCACCGACAACCAGAGCCGCAACTCGCAGAGCCAGACGGCGATGGGCTGGCGATCGACCCCGAAGATGCAGTGGGCCAGCAGGTCTCGACGGCGGCGGTGGGAATCGCGCGCGTCGCCGGCCTGCACGAGCAGACGATCGAGGGTTTCGAGGACGTGCACGAGGAATGCGCCCGACCCGCACGCCGGGTCAATCACGCGCAGCTGCTCGAGGCGCTCACGCAGCGCGGTGCGCTCTGCTTCGGTGGCGACGTCGCCCGCGACGGCGGATCCGTCGAGGAGGCGCGACATGAGCGGTGTGGCCGGCAGCAGTGCGGCAAGCGCCGCGCGCACGGTGTGCGCGACGAGCGTCGGTGGGGTGTAATACGAACCGGAGCGTCGACGTTCGGTGTCGGCCATGAGGCCCTCAAAGGCCCGACCGAGCATTTCGGGATCGACAGCGGCTTCCGACCAGTCGGCAGAGTCTTCGTGTGCCGTGAACCGGTAGCGGTCGATGAGTGAAACCACGAGACCGGTGATCGCATCGTCGCTGAAATTCCAGCGCTGGAAGCGACGCTCGAGCGGCGTGGGCGAGAACAGGCCGCCGTTGAGAAACGGCACCGTACCGAAGGCACGCGCGGTCGGGGCCCGATGTCGTCGGGGTGTGTTGAGGGTGCCGAAGAAGAGGGGGCGCAGTAATCGGTCATGCAGCCGGCCCCCCGCCTCGAGCCGCCGGACGGTGTGGTGCAACAGGAAATCGCGCCGTTCATCGAGCCATCCCTTGGCCTCGAGAAAGGCCAGGAAGAGGCACCTGGACGCGCACAGCAGGGCCAGCTCGCGGCGTTCTTCACTGGTGGGTACGCGCTCCGGGCGCACGGTGCGCGCGGTAAGCCGCGGTGCGAGGGAGCCGGCGAGGGTCTCGACCGTGTGCTCGAGCGCGCGGTAGAAACGGTGGCCGAGTGCGTCGCGACGCAGGATGTCGCCCAGTCGGGCGTGGCGCAGCAGCGCATCCGGTTCGTGTATGTCGGCCAGTGCCCGTACGGTTTCGGCGTCGGAATCGAGGACGCGCCGGCAATCGACCCGTAGCGCGGCGATGCGCGGCCCACTGCGATGGGTCGAGATCGCCGCGAAGCATAGCGTACTACCGGTGGTGCCCGCGGCGGCCTTCGTCGTGTCGAGGAGCAGCAGGCACCAGAGCCGGTCGGGAGCCGACCGGCAGATCGCCGCCGCCACGCGCCTCGTGCGCTCCCGCATGTCGACGGCCGACGCCGCGTCCTCGCCGGGCTCGAGCTCGGCGATGAGCAGACGCAGCGTGCCCGGACCGCTCGCCAGCCACGCATGGCGGACAAGAGCCGCGATGCCGAGTGATCGGCGGAGCGACGCGTCGAGGGCGATGTGATCGTCGAAACCCAGCGCGCGGGCGAGGGGGCGCGCCGTCGACAGCGAGTCGGAACGCGCGAGCAGGTCGGCGGCAGCACGGAGAGTAAGCACGACGCCACGATGGCACCGCATCGCCGGGCGTGTGTCACCACAATCGTCGGCATTGGATCATTCCGACGCGGGCACCCGCGGCGCATCTTTCGTGCATCATGTCGCCTAGCTCTCACCACGGCTCACTCGCCGAGGTCGCGGCCGTCTTCACCCGGCTCGGCCTCACCGCCTTCGGCGGCCCCGCGGCACACATCGCGGCCATGGAAGACGAGCTCGTCGCGAAGCGCGCATGGGTCACGCGCGATGCCTTCGCCGATCTGGTGGGTGCGGCGAATCTGATTCCCGGCCCCAACTCCACCGAGCTGGCCATTCATCTGGGCTACCGGCGCGCCGGGTGGGCGGGGCTCGTCGTGGCGGGGTGTTGCTTCATCGTGCCGGCGGTGGCGCTCGTGTGGCTCGTTGCGTGGGCGTACGTGGGCTACGGTGCGCGGGTGGAGGTGCAGGCCATGCTGCGGGGCATGCAACCGGCGGTGCTGGCCGTGGTGGTGCAGGCGATCTGGCGTCTCAAGGGGAGTCTCGCGCGTACCCGAACCGGTGCGGTGCTGGCAGCGCTGGCCTTCGCGGGACTCGTGCTCGGGGTGTCCGAACTCACGCTGCTGCTGGCCGCCGTCGGCGCTGCGCTTCTGTGGACACTGGCGGAGCGCGGTGGCGAATCCTCGTCGCGTCTCACCGCGATACCGGTGAGCGCGCTGGGGCTCCTTCCGGCGGCAGCCGGGGCGGCAGCGGCGCCGCTCCTCTCCAATGCCGCCATCTTCGTGAGCTTCGCGCGCATCGGCAGCGTGCTCTTCGGAAGCGGCTACGTCCTGCTCGCCTTCCTGCGTGGCGAGTTCGTCACGCGACTCGGCGTGCTGTCGGAGGCGCAACTGCTCGATGCCATCGCCGTCGGGCAGGTCACCCCCGGTCCCGTCTTCTCGGCCGCCACCTTCGCCGGATATCTGCTGGGCGGGCATGGCGGCGCGGCCGCCGCGACCGCGGGCATCTTCCTTCCCGCCTTCGTGGGGGTGGCCGTCACGGCCCCGTTCGTGGCCCGCCTGCGCGCGTCGCCCGTGCTGAGCCGCATCCTCGACGCGGTGAACGCCGTTGCGCTGGCCCTCATGGCCGGGGTCGTGCTGCTCATGCTGCGCGGCTTCGCACCGTCGCCACTGTCGCTGGCTATCTTGGGAGTGGCCAGCATCCTCCTGATCCACACGTCGATCGGCGCCGGGTGGGTGCTGGCGGGTGGGGCCGTCGCCGGCCTCGCCCGCATGTGGTAATCCCGCATTCGTCGTCACATCCGCGCGCTGTTCGCGATCTCCTCAAGCCCACGCTGCCCGTGTCACTGCGCACCTGCTGGATCAACGGCTCGTACGTCTCCGAAGCCGATGCCCACGTCTCCATCTTCGATCGCAGCGTGCTGTTCGGCGACGGCGTCTACGAAGTCGCGGCAGTCTTCAACGGACGCCTGCTCGACGCCGACCGGCATCTGGTGCGCCTCGAACGGTCGATGCGCGAGATCGCGCTGCCGGCGCCGGCCTCGTCGGCGGAGCTTGAGGCAGTGATGCAGGAGCTCGCCACGCGGAACGGTATCACGGAAGGGCTCGTGTATCTGCAGGTCACGCGCGGCGCGGCCGAGCGCGATTTCGCGTTCCCGGACCACGTGCAACCCACGGTATTCGCCTTCGCGCGTCCCAAGAAGCTGAGTGACGACCCCAATCAGCACGGCATCCGCGTGCACGTCGTGCCGGACATCCGCTGGCAGCGGTGCGACATCAAGAGCACGGCGATGCTGGCGCAGGTGCTCGCGAAGCAGGCGGCGCGACAGGCCGGCGCGTTCGAAGCCATGATGCATGAAGACGGGCTCGTGACCGAAGGCGGATCGAGCAACCTGTGGATCGTGCGTGACGGCATCGCGTATACGCGGCCGTTGTCGCGCGACATCCTCGCCGGCATCACGCGCCACGTGTGTCTCGATGTGGCCGACGAGGCCCAGGTGTCGGTGGTGCAGCGGGCGTTCACCGTCGATCAGGCGATCAATGCCGACGAATGCTTCATCACCAGTGCCACGAGCTTCGTGCTGCCGGTGACGCGCATCGATGAGCACGTGGTAGGAAACGGCGCGCCGGGCCCGGTTACGCTGCGTATGCGCGACGCGTATCTGGCGCGCGCGCACCGGCTCACCACGTAACCGCCATCGCCCCGCCGCGTCATGTCACTCACCATGCTGCGTGAGCCGCCGCCGTTCGGCGCCGGTGCCACTTTGGAGGCCGACGCGCGTACCTTGCTGGTGCACCGTCAGGGGCTCATCGATTCACTTCCACTCGCTCGCACACCGGAGCCGATGCCATGAAGACCGCGCAGCAGCTCATCGCCGAAGCCAAGGCCGCCATCACCGAAGTGACGGCCCGTGAAGTCCAGGATGCGCTGGAGCGCGGAGACGCGCTCACGCTCATCGACATCCGTGAGCAGAACGAGTGGGCCATGGGCCATGCGGCTCCGGCGCAGTATATCGGGCGCGGCGTACTCGAGAGCCAGATCGAAGCCAAGGTGCCTCGGGACGCCCGCGTGGTGCTCATTTGCGCCAGCGGCAACCGTTCGGCGCTCGCGGCGGTCACGCTGCAGGAGATGGGGTACACCAACGTCGCGTCGCTCGCGGGCGGCTTCCGTGACTGGGTGGCTTCGGGCGGCGCGGTCGCCGACTGATCGGCCGCCCGCATCGGCGAACCGACTCTTGCAGAGTGCCTTGGAGCATCCCCTCGTGGCGGCGCTGGCCGCACGGCTGTCGCTGCGCGTGCCCGTCGATGCCCGACGGGAAGACGTCACACGTCTCGCCGCGGTGGCGGCCGTGCTGCGGGTGGTGGACGGCGCGCCGGAGTTGCTGTTCATCAAGCGCGCCGAGCACGAGGGCGATCCGTGGAGCGGGCATATGGCCTTTCCCGGTGGTCGGCACGAGCCGGGCGACTCCACACTCGAAGACACGGCGTGTCGCGAGAGTCTCGAGGAACTCGCGCTCGATCTGCGCGCCGGTACGATTCTCGGGCGACTCGACGATTTGGCGCCACGCTCACCCGCACTGCCGCCGATTCTCATCCGGCCGTACGTCGCGGTGGTCGCCCCCGACGTCACCTTTTCGCCAAGTGACGAGGTGGCGGCAACGTTCTGGGTCCCGCTGGCCGTATTGGCGCACGAGGACTCGCGAGCCGAACATGTGATGACCATCAACGGGGCCCGGGCGCGCTTTCCGGGATTCCGCGTGCACGAGCACATCGTGTGGGGACTTACCGAACGCATCGTGCAGCAGTTGCTGTCGCTTCTGGATGACGGTGCGACTACCGGCGTTTGACGCCGCAGAGGATGGCCGGTGATATCAGGCATGAAGACACGTACTGCACTCATGGCCGTGGCGGCCGTGAGTCTCGCCTCCTGTCGCAGCGGCTCGGCGCCATCGGTGGTCGCGCCGATGTCAGGCAAGCGGGTGGAGGGCAGCAAGGGGATGGTGGCTGCCTCGCACCCCGATGCCGCCGGGGCGGGTGCCACCGTGCTGGCGCAGGGAGGCAATGCGGTCGATGCCTTCGTGGCTACCGCGTTCGCCCTGTCGGTCACCGATGTTTCGCAAACCGGGCTCGGTGGCGGCGGCGCGATGACCTACTACGATGCGGCAGCCCGCAAGGTCGAGCATCTGTCGTTCTATCCGCGCACGGGTAGTGACGCCGCGTGGGCCCGTCCGGACACCTCGCAGGGGCGGGCACCGGGGCGTGCGGCGGCGGTGCCCGGCATGGTGGCCGGTTTGCTGGAGGCGCATGGCAAGTGGGGCTCGCTGCCGCTCGCGCAGGTCATGGCGCCCTCCATCCGTCTTGCGCGCGAGGGCTTCATCGTTTCGCCGCTGCTGGCCCGCACCATCGAGCGCTCACGCGCCAGGATGCAGGCGGATTCGCTGGCGATGCTGCGCTTCATGCCCAACGGCGAACCGCTGCGGCCCGGCGAGCGACTGGTGCAGCCCGAACTGGCGAATACGCTCGAGCGTGTCCGCGATGGCGGGCGTGCGGCCTTTTATACCGGTGCCATCGCAGAGCGGGTAAGCGCCAAGGTGCAGTCGCGCGGAGGGCTCATCAGCGTGGACGACATGCGGCGCTATCCCACACTCGCCGTGCGTCCGGTGTGCACCACGTGGCGTGGATACACCGTCATCGGCGCCCCGCCCCCAATGGGTGGCGCATCGGTGCTGGAGATGCTGCAGATGGCCCAGGTTACCGGCGTGGCCGATGCCGGGGGGTTGACGGAGCGTGGAGAGGCCGTGGTGAAGTTGGCCGACATCATGCGCCTCGCCGGCGCCGACGGTGGGCGTTGGCGCGGTGATCCGACGGCGCTGCGCGTCCCGGCGCGCGGCGCGTCGAGCGGCGCGTACGCCACGGCCCGCGCCGGACTCGTTGGGGGGGCGCTGACCGATACGGTGCGCGCGGGGGATGCGCCGGCGTTCGATACCGTGCGCGTGGCGGATGCGTGCACCCGCTTCGATCCGTACCCGGCACAGCCGGCCGGCGCCGCGGCACCCGACCGCAGCCCGTCGGGCGCAGTCGACAAGCGGGGCGCGGAGCGCGAGGAAGGGCAGAGTTTCACGTCCCATCTGTCCGTCGTGGACGCGCGCGGCAATGCCGTCTCGGCCACGACGACCGTCGGCGTATTGTTCGGCTCGGGTGTGTACACCGAAGGCTTCTGGCTCAACTCGTCGGCCGCCAATCTCGATGCGCGCACGCGCGGCACCAACCGTTACGCCAACTCCACCATGTCGCCCACGCTCATTCTGCAGGGTGACAACGTGCGACTGGTGATCGGTGCGGCTGGCTCGCAGTACATCCAGCCGGCCATCACGCAGGTCACGCTGCGCATGCTTGCCTACGGTGAAGACCCGTGGACGGCGATTGCCGGGCCGCGCATCCACGCGTCGGCGAACGATCGCGACGTGGAGGTGGAGCCGGGCTTTTCGGGCGCGGTGTATCAGTCGCTCGTGATGCGCGGCTATCGACCGGTAAGCCGGGTGGCCGACATCACCTTCGGCGGCGTGCACGCGGTGCTCGTGCGGCCGAACGGGACCCGGATCGGCGTCGCCGACCCGCGACGCGACGGGGTCGCCGCGCGGCAGTGACGCGTGGGGCGGGTGGCGCGCGGACGGTCGCGCCACCCCTTGCCAGAGGTTTAGTCCAGGCTAAATTTAGAGTATGGCTCTACCG
>Ga0315899_10009441_pt1 | contig 10474 bp, 13 predicted proteins | sample LakEriMetagenome_2_FD_203518 | JGI IMG/M metagenome (GOLD analysis project Ga0315899, IMG submission 203518) | Freshwater fungal communities from buoy surface, Lake Erie, Ohio, United States - Buoy 4 MA112 | ecosystem: Environmental > Aquatic > Freshwater > Lake | place: USA: Lake Erie, Ohio...
TTTTGCAGGCCGCCTGCGAGCTGCTCCGAATCGGTGCCCGAGAGCTTGGCCACCGACCCGAGGGCCGAGAGGTTCTCCACCGTCGCCCCGGTGCGCTCGGAGAGTTGCTGCAGCCCGGCAGCCGAGGCGATCACGCCGTCGATCTTCTTGGCCAGGGCATCGAAGCTCGCGAACGACGCCAGACCGACGCCAAAGGTCGCCAGCGCGTTCTTGACGATACCGAACTGCGCATCGATCTTCCTCGCGGTGTTCTGCGCAATCTGCTCGGCACGCCCCAAGTCGCTCTGAAACTTGGCGACGTTCGCGGTGAGTTCGACGACGAGGGTGCCGAGCGACATGGGGTTTTACGAGCAGGAGGGATTAAGGCGAGGTGGTGGGGGCCATGCCAAAGATCGCTTGGCGGATCAGGTCGGACTGGGACTTGGGGTCGGCCAACAGGACGGGCTTGGAGTCAGCTTGGCCCCGGCCTTCGGCAAACAGCATGTAGTCGCTGGGCTTGTGCGGCTTCTTAGGGGGGCTCATGCTGAAATTGGCCACCGTGCTGCAGACAAGCCCCGTGCGCAGGTCCTCGCGCTGCGGACCGAACGGCTCGATCTGGTCATAAGCGAGCCATTCGGTCAGTTCTGCGCTGTCGATCGTCTCCAGCAGTTGCCGCACCGTCAGGCCGAGGGCAAGGGCAAGTCGGAAGTAGAAGCGCCGGCCGGGGCGCTGTCGGAGTTTTTTACGGCCTCCTCCACCGCATCGGCGCTCATGCCGTTCAAGCGTTGGGCAACGTTGAAAACCCGGTCGAGCGCCACCGCGCTCTTCTTGCCCAGTGCGGCGATATCGCCTGCGCTGAAGATCTGGCGGTCTTCTTCATCGACGATGGTGGCGGCCAGGAGCTTGGCGCGCAGATTGGCCAGATCTGGCACCCGCTTGCCGTCAATGTCCTTGACCAGCAGTGCCTCAAACGCATCGCGCTCGGCACCGGTAAGGGAGCGCAAGCGGACGCTGCCGCCCCACTCTGGAACCTCCACCGTCTTGATGCGCATGTCGTGGCTGCCCAGGATGTCTGCCTTGGAAAGAATCTTGGTCATCATGTCCTCCGATCTCAAAGAGTGGCTCAGCTCCAGGTCACCGGTCCGGTGATGCGCACATCCACCGTGCCACGCACGACCTGGTCCACGCCACCCTGGATGGGCACCTTCATCACATACCCGTTGAAGGTGGCGGTGTGGGTGTCGGGCAGTGCGAGCTTGAAGGCGGTCTGGGCCTGGTTGAGTTGCTTGGCCAGCAGCGCCATGTGACCGGCGTCGCTGTGATCCCAGTCGATCTCAAAGGAGATCTGGCCAAAGCGCGGGATACCCGGTCGGATCTCTTCGGCCGTGGAGCTCAGATTGGTCACATCGATGATGTTGGCCGCGCCATCGAAGCCGGTGAAGCTGCGCACGTTGACGATGGGCGTCCAGGCCACCGGCGTGGCGGTGCCGCCCGAGGTGAAGGCAGACCCACCGGTGGTGTCCAAGCTGATTGCAAAGGTGTTGGTCGTCTTGTTGGTGATGATCCAGGTGCCGTTGACGGCCGTCGCACCACCCACTCCGGCGATGGTGATCACGTCACCTACTGCGAAACCGTGCCCGGTCGCCGTGATGATGGTGGGGTTGCCCAGTGTGACGCCGGTGATGTTCTTGGCAGTGCCGCTGCCGGTGGCCAGCGACAGGACTGAGCCTTGTGAGGAAATGGCGGTGGAAGTCATCGGATCTCCAGTGGGTTGAGAATGGGCTGAGGAAGGAACAAAAAAGCCACCCGAAGGCGGCTGAACGATGAATGACGATTGATGGCCGCAGTTGAATCGGCCGACTTGACTCGGGACTTGTATTACAGATAATGCGTTGTATTACAAGGCAATCATCTCTCTACATCCATGACCGCCAAGACCATCAACGTGCGCGTGCCAGAGGCGCTCTACAACCAGATCGAAGCCCTGGCGCAGGCGACCGCACGCACCAAGAGCTTCCTGACGATCGATGCGCTGAACGCCTATGTGCAGCGTGAGGCCTGGCAGCTTCGCGACATTCAACAGGGCATCGAAGAGGCCGACGCCGGCGAGTTCGCCACGGACGCCGAGGTCAAGGCGGTGTTCGCCAAACACGGCGCTTGAAGCATGGCGCTGAGGTGGACCAAGACGGCACTGCGCTCCGTCGATGAGATTGCCCAGTACATCGCCAAGGACAACCCCAGACGAGCGACGAGTTTTGTGTTGGAACTCCAAGAAGCGGTGACCAAGCTTCAGGACCATCCGGGGCTTGGTCGTGCAGGCCGCATCCCGGGTACTCGGGAACTGGTGCTGCACAAGAACTACATTGCGATCTATCGGGTCGTTGATGATGAGGTTCAAATCCTCAGGCTGCATAACGTGGCTCGCAACATCTGATCGCCGACCTTCGTTCGCGCCACGAGGGTAAAAGCCTGCACGCGCGGGACGCACGGGCTGATCACATTGGGTCATCGCGACCAGATGGAGTAGTCCAGGCTCACTCGGTGCAGCCGCACCTCGACTTCGAAGAAGTCCTGCTCGGACAGTTGGATGTTGGAAAACCCCGCACCCTGCATCGCGGTTCGCACATCCTCGGCCAGCGCCTGTGCCTGGCCGTAGGTCTTGGCATAGACATCGATCTGCACGCGGGTGTTCTGCAGGTCCGAGGGCCCCAGCAGGTTGTTGTGCGTGATGCTGACCACGCGCTGGTAGACGATGTAGGGAGGCGAGGCGTCCTGCGCGGCGAGGTTGGGAAAGCTTTTACCGGCCACCAGCGGCGCGAGCACCGCCTGCAACTGCTCCTGAATCACCTCATGCGCCTCAGTTACCTCTTGGCCCCGGGCGGGGTTTGCGCCTCCTGCGCGATGCGCTCGGCCAGCACGCGGGCAATCTCCTGCACGGCCGCCTCCTTCTGGGCTTCAAAAGCCGGGCGCATGAAGGGGCGTGCGGCCATCTTGACCGTGCCGAACTCCACCCAGCGCCAGTAGTAGGCGTCCTGCGAGCGGTTGCCCTTCTTGCCCTGGTTGCGGTACTTCTTGCCGTGGCGGACCGCAACCACGTAGGTCTGGCTGGTGAGGCTCGATCGATCCTTGTCGTGCTTGATGACGATGGAGCGCTTCAAGGTGCCGGGCAGCGGATCACCGGGAGCCGGCGGCGTGGTGGAGACCGGGGCGCGGGTCTTGGCCTCGTCTCGGATCACCACTGCACCGCGGGCCACGCTCTGGCGCAGCGCGTTACGGGCGATCCGGTTCGGGAGTTCCTTAAGGGCTGCTGAGAGTTCGGACAGGCCCTTGATGTGTTGCAGTTCCATGGATCAATTCCCTTGGCTAAATTCCATCATTGAGGCCTTCGCTGGCCAGCAGGTGAATCCGCACATTGGCCTCGTGTTCGTTGAGTGCTGCCTGAATGTTGAAGATGCGGCTCTTGTAGAGCGCACGAAGACTGGCCACCCATCGGGTGTCTGAGAGTACCGGCTGGTAGCGCACCGTGATGCGGTGCGAGGCTTCGGAACTGAGCTTTTGCGCCAGTTCCAGCTCGCGCCCGGACAGCGGCTCGATCTCGGCCCATACCGTCATCAGGTCTTGCCAGGTTGGTGAGCGCTCACCGAAGCTGTCCGTAGAGGTGCTGCGCTGTTGCAGCGTGATGCGGCGGTTGAGCTCGCCACTGCGCACCAGACTCATACCAGCGCCATTCGGTAGGGATCGAGCAAGCCATCGATGAAGGGCAGCGGCGTGATCGAGCCCCGCGACAGTGCGGCCACCTCCTCGCGGTTTTGATACAGGCTGCCCACGCGGATCAGGATCCAGCGCTTGATGCCCTCAGGCACATCGGCGGCAGCGCCGTATCCCGCATCGAAGGTCACCGAGACCGCACCGATCTGCGGCAGCGTGATCGGCCAGATCTGCCCAAAGACTGGCGTGATGCGTGCGGGCTCGCAGGCAAGATCACTTGCATAGTTGGACGAAGGCATCGTCCTTTGCACACTGCCCATGTCCAGGTAGTCGATGGAAACGATGGCCTGCACTGGCACCTTGGGGATCAGGATGGCGTGCCCAGGCAGCGTGAAGGGGCGCCCGGCCGGCACCCCCATCAACGAGGGTCCGGGGAAGGCATCCAGGACCAGCTTCCAGCGCGCGGTGACCAGTTGTCGGTTCGTGATGGTCTCAGCAGCCTGACGCGCCGCGGCAATCAGTGCCGTGATCAACGCATCGTCATCGCTGAAATCCACCCGCAGGTGGAGCTTGGCCTCGGCGAGAGAAACAGGCTCCTGTGCGGGTGGACTCAGCAACTGCAGTGGCATGGCTCAGACGATTTGCACCACGGCCGCTTGATTGGAGGCATCAGCCGAGGCGTAGCGGGGATTGACGCCGAGCAGCTGCGCGCTGGCTTGGCTTGCAGCCGTGCCCACCGTCAGAGAAAGGCGCACAAATCCGTAGCCGTTGACTGTGTCCAGTTCCTCGGGCTTGAGGTTGATGAGGGCCTGTTTGTTGTCGCCGGATGCTTTGACGATCTGGGTCAGGGCGCGACCCGTGATGTCCTTGGCGCCGGTTCCTGATGCGTCGGTGGCCTGCTGCAACTTCGCGTCCAGCGTGGCCGATGCACCGAGTACGCCTGTCTGGATCACGGCCAAAAGCCCGTGGTGGTTGCCGGCCGAGATCCAGCCGGTGGTGACGGTGCCGACAGCCACACTGGCCGGATCGAGCGTGGCGAGGATGGCCAGCAGTTCGCTGCCTTTTGCGTTGGGATACATGGGGTTCTCCTAAAGAACTGGAAAAGACCTAAATCGGGTGCGCTCAGCGAGCACCCAGCTGCACAAAGGGCGACATCGTGGTCGCGCCCTTGGCCGGGCTGATCGGGGCGGCGATCTTGGATTGACCGTCCATTCGGAAGGTCGTACGGAAGGCCGTGAGGTCCGCATCGAAGTACAGGTGCATGGAAGTGGCCGTCTGCAGGCCACCGGCCTTGGTGATGGTCTGGTAGTACGACAGGTCAGCCAGCAAGACGTCGCCCTGAGAGGAGAAGGTGTTGGCGTGCTGCGAGACATAGACCGGGCGACCCAGCAGCGTGCCGTAGGGTGAGACCTGGATGCCGCCCGGGTTCATGCCCGTGGGCAGGTAGATCGGGTAGTTGCCCAGCGTCAGGGTGAAGAGCGCCGGCAGCACGTCGTTGTTGACGATCCACACCGCCTTGGAAAACGAGCCCGGCGGCAGGCGCGAGATCATCTTGGCCAGGTTCTGCGGCTGCAGGGTCTGCGTGGCCTGACCCGTCTCTTTGGCTACCGTCACGGTGGTGGCGGCATTCATGCAGCCCACGGGAACGCCGGCACCTGAGCCAAACAGAATCGACTCGTTGGACTTCCAGCGGATGGAGGTCGCGATCTTGTCGGGCAGATAGCTCGACAGCGCGTTGGTATCGTCGAGCAGTTCGTCAGTGACGGGTACCAGCGCCATGAGTTTCTTCAGTCGCAGCGTGGCCAGACCCAGTACCGGCTTGGTGGCCACGGCCGTCGAGCCCTCGCCTTGCCAGTACGCCCGTATGCCATTGCTGCCCCAGGGCGTGGTCTCATCCTTGGGGAACGCCATGGTGTTGCCCGTGATCTCGACGTTGTCGGTCATCGGCAGCAGGGAGTCCTCGCCCAGCGACAGTTGAAAAATCTCTTGCGCAAACTGCGGCGGCACCAGAAAGCCCCCGTCCTGGGCTGAGCCCTCCGAGCCAAAGCTCGCGGGGGCGGCCGCACCTCGGTTGGAGCCAATCAGCAGGCGGTCATCAATGGAGGAGCCGGGGTTTTGCGCTTGGCGCACCGTCTTGAGGAATTCGCCCACGCTCTTGAAGCCGTGCTTGGGGTCGGCTTCGAGGTTGTCGCTGACGGTGATCCAGGGGCTGGGCGTAGGCGTGTTTGAGGCGGAGCCGACGGCGACATGCGCCACATGGGCGAGTTGCGCCTCTTCGGCGATGAGGGCCGCCTCTCGGTCAATGGCGGCGGAAACCGCTTCGATCTTGGACTTGAGGCCCTCGAAAGCGGTGGACTCTTCATCGGACAGGTCACGCTGCTCAGCAGCGGCTTGTTCGGTCAGGGCGCGGGCGTCCTTGACCAGGGTGGACTTGCGAGCTTGAAGTTCGCGCAGTTGTTTGCTCATGTTGAGTTCTCCAGAAATGAAAAAGCCGCCCAACACCTGGCGGTGCGGCGGCACGGATGGACAAGAAATGGGGTGCGACCAACGGGTCGCGTTGCCGGTCAAGCCGGCGGTCTAAGGTTGAACGGTGCGAACTCGACGGAGTCGCGCGGAAGGGTAAAGATTCGGAGGCGAAGCGCTAGAGCAATGCCAGCGCCGTTTGCGCCTGCTGCAGGCGGGAGGGCCGATTGGGTGCGGCCTGCCCATTGGGTGCGGCAGTCTTGGAGGCGCGGCGCATCCGCTTGAGCACCTCGTCGAAGGTGCCAATGCCGTCGACCATCTTCTGTTCAAGGGCGGCATCGGCCCCCAATACCCGGCCTTGGCCCATGCCTTCGCGCACCTGGGCAACAGATATCCCGCGGCCCTTGGCCACAGCCTTGACGAAGGCGCCGTAGTAGTCGTCCACACGCGACTGCATGAAGGCCTGCGCCTCGGCGTCCAGCGGCACATAGGGGTTGCCTTCGACCTTGTAGGTGCCTGCAGAGATCAGGGTGGTCTTGATCCCGGCCTCGTCCAGGGCTTTGCTGAAGTCCTGGTGGGCCTGCCACACCCCGATGGATCCAACCTCACCGCCCGGGGTGACGTAGAACTCGGAAGCGGCGCTGCCGATCCAGTAAGCGGCCGAGGCGGCCAGCGAGTTGGCGATGGCCACCACCGGCTTTTGCATGCGCGCAGCCTGTATCTCGTCGGCGAGTTCGGCCACGCCGTAGACACTGCCGCCGGGGCTGTCGATGTCGATCAGGATTTGGCTGACGGTATCGTCAGCCAGCATGGTGCGCAGGGCTGAGGCGAACTGCTGCGTACTGGTGCTGCCTGGCCCAGAGACGTCGTCGACCATGTTGCCGCGCTGGGTGATGACGCCGTACAGCGGCAGGACGGTAATGCTGCCCACGGACGCACCCGCGGCGGCTTGACGCCTGGCCTCGCGGGCTTGCCGGTCCCGCTCAATCCGCCCCCAGGTGGCGCCGTCAGCCGTCTGACCAGCCGACCAGCGGGTGAGGACACCGGCCAGGGCGCTCAAGCGTTCGGGCATCAGGGCCCAGGGGGTGGCCAGGCATTCGGCGAACAAGAGATGGTGGTTCATGGCTGCATTCCCAGCTTGATGAGTGAAAGACGCAGGCTGGATTCCTCCAGGTCCTGCTGTGTTTGGGCCCAGGCGACAACTTGAGGCTCAGGAATGGCCAAGGCCTCGGCGATCAGGGTGATGTCCTTGGGCTCGATGGCGCCGTTGCGGCTTAAGCGCCGTGCCCAGCGGTCGGCCGCGCCGGCAATCAGGGCACGCATCCGACCGGAGGGCTCAGGGCTGCCTGCTGGCTCGAGCGGTTCATCGGGTTCCAGATCTTCGGTGTCGCTTTCTTCTTCCTCGTCCTCCGCCGTGGTCTCGGCCACCATGTTCAGCGGCCGCAGCGGCTCATCGAGCCCCTCGATCGGATTGAGGTTCTCCGCCATGCGCGCTTCGTTGCGGGTGAGCCAGCCGTTTTGAATACCGCTTTGGTAGTACGCCGATCGGCTGGCCGCATCCCCGCGCATCAGGTTCGCGAAATCAAACTCGATCTCGAGGTCGTCCCCGTCGAGCATCAAGTCCGACTCGATGGAGGCCTCCCAGCGCTCGGCCCAAGGCGTCATGGTGTGCATGACGAACTCCAGGCTCTGCTGCTCGATGTTGGAAAACGTCGCCCGATCCAGGTCGGCGATCATGTGCGGCGGCACCCTGAAGAGACGGGCAATGTCCGTGATCTGGAACTTGCGCAGCTCCAAGAACTGCGCGTCCTTGTTCGTCACGCCCACTTCGTGGAACTTCATGCCGTTCTCGAGCACCAGCACCTTGCCGCGGTGGGCCCCGGACTGGGCGGCTTGGTAGGACTCGCGGAAGACCCGCTTGGCCTCGGCGTCCTTAAAACTCCCGGGGAACTCGATCCAGCCGCCCGTCGGCTTGGCGTCATTGGCAAAGAAGCGCGCGCCGTAGTCCTGAGCGGCCAGGGCCATGCCCAGGCTCTCCCGGGCGAGCTCAATCGGGCTCATGCCTGTGATGCCATCAGAAGACAGCCCTTTGAGGTGCCAGACCCGTCCTCGCGGCAGCACCGTCTCCTGTCCCACCCGGTCGATGACCCGATAGCGGTATTCGCCTGAGGGCAGGATCTCGATGCGGATGCGGTCCGGGTGGATCGGCACCAACTCGGTGATCTCCCCGCGCGGGTTGGTCACGATCTGGTTGTAGGCATTGCCCCGCAGCGCCAAGTGCCCCTGCAGCATCTCGCGCCACTCAAACGGGTTCTGGTATCGGTTGGGCCGTCGGCACAGCAAGCTGTGCAGCCAGTGATCCGTCACCCGATCCTTGCCGCCATCGGCCCGGGGCCGGTACAGCACGAGCGGCAGCGAGGCCAGGGTCTCTGAGAGGATGCGCACGCAGGCGTACACGGCTGACAAGCGCAGCGCCGCATCGGGCGAGACGCGCAGGCCGGTCGATGAGCGCACCGACACCGGCTCGAACCAGAAGTCACCCCAAGGCGAGCGGTCCTCGGTCGAAGCACGAAAGCGATCAAAGAAGCTCAGCAGTCCCATGGCGTCTTCCGCTCAGACCAGCATGAGCTCATAGTCGCTGCCCAGCACCACCGCGTCACCGGGCTTGATCGCGCGCGACAGCGCCATGATCAGGGCCACGATGCCGTCGATCTTGTTCTCCGGGCGTTCCTTCCTCGGGTAGATGTTGTCCTTGGCGTCCAGGTGCGCGACCACGTTTGAGGCCATCCAGGTCAGAACTGGGTCGCCGTCATGGCTGAGCTTCTTCTGCAGCACGAGCGCCTCCAGCGTCTTCATCGGCTCGCTGAAATTCAGCACCGTGGGTCGCACCTCAATCATGGGCAGGCCCTGGCTGAGCATGCGCGTGGACAGTTGTGTGGCCTGAAACGGATCGAAAGCGACCGCCTGAATCTCAAAGCGCGAGGCAAGTTCCAGCAGGTCGGCCTCGATCCACTCAAAATCAATCACGTTGCCGGGCGTGGCGGTGATGCGCCCCGTGCGCATCCAGCCCTCGTACTGGCTGTTGCCCGAAGCACTGATCGTCTCCTCGGGCAGGTAGTACTTGCCGAACACCGCGTAGGCACCGGCCACATCCGGGTGGGCGAACACGATGAGCAGTGCCGCCACATCGGTCTTGCTCGCCAGGTCCAGGCCGATCCAGCAGGGCTGGCCGGCGAAGGCCTCGATCTCCAAGGTGCTGTCGCCGCAGGCCTCCCACGAGCGCATGTCCATCCAGGCGGTGTCGGCGTTGACCCACTCGTTGAGGTGCTTGGTCTTGAAGTTGTTGACCGCGCTGGGCAACTGCATGGCCTTGGCCTGCAGCGGCGCCAAGACCTCCGGGCGCACCGAGATGCCCCAGTTTGGATTGGCTTTGATCAGCGCGCTCTCGGTCGTCCAGTCGTCGCCGTCATCTAATCCATAGATGATTCCGAACTGGGTGTCGTCTTCAAACACCCCGTCCAGCAGCTTCGTCACAAAGGTCCGCACCTCGTAGCAGATGCCCGATCGGTTGCTGCCAGCGGTGGTGATCACCCACAGCAGGGAGTTGTCTCGTTTGCCGGTACCGGTCTCCACCACGTCGTAGACGGTGCGCGTCTTGTGCGCGTGCAGCTCGTCGATACAGCCGAAGTGGATGTTCAGACCGTCCAGAGTCGAGCCTTCGGCAGACAGGGCTTCGAACTTCGAGCCGGTGGAAAGCACATGCAGGTTGTGTGCACCGACCTCCACGCCAAAGCGCTGCCGAAACCCCGGGCTGCGCCGCGCCATGGTCTGGGCATCCCCGAACACGATGCGAGCCTGGTCGCGCGTGGTGGCCAGCGAATAGACCTCGGCACCCCCTTCGCGGTCAGCCGCCAACATGTACAGCGCTACGGCCGAGGACAGCGTGGACTTGGCGTTGCCCCGCGGCACCTCAATGTAGGAGCGCCGAAACCGGCGCTTGCCGTCCTCGCCCACCCAGCCGAACACGGTCGTCAGGATGAACGCCTGCCAAGGCTCCAGCGCAATAGGTTCACCGGCCAGTGGCCCCTTCACATGGGGCAGTCGCTCGATGAAGGCGCACAGGTTGTCCGCAGGGTTAAACGATCGGCCTTGCTTATCGGTCAGCTTCGGGTTGAAACGGTAAGGACTGGACTTACCCTTGAATCGAGCCAGATCATCTAGTTGGCGCTGACAGGCCCGCCGTACCCAGCGGCAAGCCAGGATTTCCCCAGCCACCACCTGCTCGGCGTATTGCCTTGCGATCTTGGCCGGTTGTGACTGGGAA
>Ga0315899_10009442_pt1 | contig 10474 bp, 12 predicted proteins | sample LakEriMetagenome_2_FD_203518 | JGI IMG/M metagenome (GOLD analysis project Ga0315899, IMG submission 203518) | Freshwater fungal communities from buoy surface, Lake Erie, Ohio, United States - Buoy 4 MA112 | ecosystem: Environmental > Aquatic > Freshwater > Lake | place: USA: Lake Erie, Ohio...
ACTTTCCCGTTTCCCATTACAATCAAAGGCTCTTCCAACCCCATGCCTTCTCCTCCTCAACCGCAATCCTCTCCCCGCAGCTCCCGCATCTTCCTGCGGTGGGCGCACGTGTCCCAGTGTTGGGCTTTCTAATATAGGTGCTTCGGGAGAAGCCTCAGGAAGACCGACGCCGCAGCGAGGCGCGCCCGCATATCCGCCGCTGCCCATCACCATATATGGGCACAAACACAAGGGGGAAAACTCAGTGTATGAACAAACACAAAGGGGACAACTCAGTGTATGCACACTCAACATGTGTGTGCGCGTCATGTGCGTCGTGTATGTATCTGTGTTTCATGTGTGTCAATGTGTGTGCATGCGTGCATGTGTGCTGCGTAAGTGCATGTGCGGAACGTAACATCGCCCAAGGCACTCGCCTCCACTACCAAATAAACGTAAGCAGACACAGACACAGACACAGACACAGACACAGACACAGACACAGACACAGACACAGACAGACGCACACAGCGTCACCATGTAAGCAGACGCACACAGGGTCACCACATAAGCGTCGCTGTCTCTGACGGAGACAGCGACAGCGAGACAGAGACAGAGGCATCAGCAGGGACAAACATAGACCGTCAATATCGTGTCCGCCCATCCCACTAGCCTCCACCATGCCCCAGCGATCGACCTGATACTGCTCTTGCAAACGCGCCGCCTGTTTTTTTCCTTGTCACCAGCTTCTGCAGCCTTGCCCTCTCACACAGGCATGCACATCAACAAGGCATAAAGAAGCAGCCAACCAACAAAAATCCTCGTTCGCTGCAGCAAGCTTGGCGGATAGATAAATTAACAAACAAACAAACATTTGTAGAAGAATCTCGTTGGCAGCAGCACTAGTACCAGAAGAATGATTCAAAATACCCTACAAATGAAGAAGAATGATTCAAAATACCCTACAAATGAATCTTGAGGTCAAGCATTGAGGAATAATAAACAAATAAACAAACGCATGTAAATGAATTTCAGAGAGCAGGTCTGGCATATAGGGGTCCGGCATACTTTGTTCAGGTTATTGGGTTTAGGGTCTAGTTTAGTGTTTAGGGTTGAGGGTTTAGGGCTCAAGGTTCAGTTCAGGGTGCAGGGCGGGTTTAGGGTTTAGTTCAGGGTTTAGGGTGTAGGGCATACCTTATTGGCAGCAGCAGAGTCGAGCATCCCGTGATACAGCGCCATCGCAATCAAGGTTGACCCTGTCGCCCCCGACACCTGAGTGTGGTGTGCATGTGTGCGTGTGTGTATGTATGTACGTTGTGCATGTGTGTGTGTATGCGTGTGTGTATGTGTGTGTGTGTGCGTGGTAATGTGTTTTTGGAGTGAGAGCGCCTGAGAGAAAGAGCGAGCGAGGGAGAGAAGGAGAGTAAGGATGGAGGAGCAAAGGGGCAGAGAGAGACGATGTGGAGGACAGGCCGCTTCAGGAAGAGATAGAGAGGGGGTTCATGAGGAGAGAGGGGAGAGAGAGACATTGTCGAGGACAGCAAGACTCCAATCAGAACGCCCTTGCAAATCAGCCTCCACCGCCTCCAAGAATTTGCGCTCCTGCAAATCAGCAAAAAGAGACATAGTATCAGCAAAACAGACTTACTATCAGCCTCAAAAAGAGAGCTACTTACTATCAGCCTCAAAAAGAGACCTATTATTACTTACTATCAGCCTCAAAAAGAGACCTATTATCAGCCTGCTATTCGCCTACTAAAAGAGACCTAAGTATCAGCAAAAGGGATCTTCTATTCGCTCACGTGGGCGTGTGAGTGTGTGTGTGTGTGTGTGTGGGCATGTGTGTGTGGGCATGTGTGTGTGCGCGCATTTAAGGCGTGTGTGTGTGTGTGTGTGTGCGTGTGCGTGTGTGTGCGTGTGCGTGTGTTTGCGTGGGTGCGGGCCTGTTGGACATGGAACCCAGTGGTGGTTGCATGTAGGGTGTGGCGATGAGGTATAACGTTGAGCATTCAGGGTGTAGGGTATAGGGTTTAGGGGTTACAGTGTAGGGCTTTAGGGGTTAGATGGCAGGGTCTAGGGTTTAGGGTTTAGGGTTTAGGGTTAGTTCGGGGTGTAGAAGTTAAGGGTATTGCGTTGTGGGTCTAGAGTTTAGGGTTTAGTGTTTAGTGTCTAAGGTTTAGGTATCTGCTCGACATGCAGCCAAGGTTTAGGGTTTAGTGTTTAGGGTCTAGGGTTTAGGTACCTGCTCGACATGCAACCAAGGTTTAAGTTTAGTGTTTAGGGTCTAGGGTTTAGGTACCTGCTCGACGTGCAACCAATTATCTGTTGCAAGAACTGGGCATCCGTAGTGCTCTGATGCCCACGAACAAATGGCCCCCCATCTGAGTAAGACAGGCATAGAGAGGCATAGAGAGGCATAGAGAGGCATAGAGAGGCATAGAGAGGCATAGAGAGGCATAGACAGGCATAGAGAGGCATAGAGAGGCATAGAGAGGCAAGCACTGATTAGCAGAGCTTTTTTTTCTTTTTTCCCATGTAATCACATCACTACTGAGGCATAGAGAGGCATGCAGATACAATGAGTGTGTGTGCCGTGTCCCAATGAGTGTATGTGCCATGTCACAATACCCGTTGACAGGTGGCCCCTCATCCGAGAGCATGCGAGGGTGGGTGCATGCGTGCGTCGGCGCGGGTGCGTGCGTGCGTGACGCACATAAAACGCACGTTTCGGTTTAGGCTCTAGGGTCTAGGTTTAGGGTTTAGGTTTAGACATGCATAAAAAAGCACGTTTGATTTTCGCTCTGGACGAGATCATCCGGCTCGTTGGAACGAAGTGTGATCAAGTCTTTGTTCAACTGCCGTATCATCCCTGTTTGTTTGTGTGTGTGTGTGTGTGTGTGTGTGTGTGTGTTTGTGTGTGTGTGTGTGTGTGTGTGTGTGTGTGTGTGTGTGGCTGTGGCTGTGTGTTCTAGACCAGATTCAGACCACCTAGACCAACCTACACAAACTCCCACAAAGACACAACAAACAGGGAGAAACAGAGACAGAGACAGAGACAGAGACAGACAGACAGAGACAGAGAACACACCAGTCGTGGACATGGTGAAGACATGGGAGATGAAGTTTTGGTTTAGGATCTAGGATCTAGGATGTATGGTTTAGGGTTTAGACACACACCAGCGATGGAGGTAGTGCGCACGTGGGAGATAGAGATTTGGTCAATCGAAGTTGTGGCAAGCGTCGTCATCGGCATCGTGTAGGGCAAGATGTGCAGGTCCTAAAAACGAAATTCGAGAAAAAAACGTTTGCGTGGGCGCGTACTTGTATGTGTGTGCGTGTGCGTGTCTGCTTGCGCGTCTGCGTGCGCGCGTGTAGGTGCGTGTGTCATGTGTTGTGTGTGTGTGCGCGCGCGCATGCGCGCGTTTGTGTGCGTGCATCCCGCTATGCCTATATAGGCAATCGACTACTGGCAAAGCGCACATCAATGTAGAGAGTGAGACTCGCCGGCAGCCCTCAGAAGAGGGATTGTGGGGGGAGGGGGGGGCATTCACATGGTCTCTCTCTCTAGCGAGAGAGCTCTCTGAGAGAGAGAGAGAGAGAGAGAGAGAGAGAGAGAGAAGTAGCACCTGAACGTCAAATTCGAGGGCGATCGCCATTGCCATGTTCTTGGTTGGCAGTGTCAAGAGCTGTGTGTGTGTGTATGTGTGTGTGTGTGTGCATGGTGGTGGTGGGTGTATTCATCATGCGGGTATGCGTGTGAGTATTCGCAGGTGGGTGTGCGGTGTTTGTGGCAGGGGTGGGATGGGTGAGGGCGCCCTCGACGCAAGGGGCTAATGAGAAAGAAGCGATGCTGCCAAGGACTGCCGATTTCGTTGCGGGGAGTACAGAGGTGAAGCTAGAAAGCGCAGGTGGGCGAAAGACTGCGCGAGTTCGCGCCCAGCAGCCGGCAGCAGGCAGGCGGAGAGAATGTGCGAGAACACACAAAATACACTCACTTTGTTGGCTGGCGTGCGGACATGGCGACCATCGAGCGTGAGCGCCCACACAGTCTTCAGAGTACCAGTGCGCGCGTCGTCCTGCTCCACCTGGGCGACTCCTGCTGCCTTATAAAATCTGCACCGGGGTCCAAAGGCCAAGCGAGCGGGCGGGCAGGCGCGCGGGACGCCGCCAGAAGGTGGATGAGCGTGCGTGTGCAGGCCGCACAAGCACCAACGCGTCGAGCTGAGGGGGTTGACGCGCGCGTGCGCGCATGCGTGCTGCACGGTGCCCGACGCGTGCGCCTGTGGTTGCATTGCGCCGGGCCACGCGTCGTGACGCGACGGGCGCCGACAGGGAGCGAGACCTCTTGCTGCTGCCATCTGCTTTGAGCATGCCAAGCGGCACGTCTTTCTTGTTCGCGCTCTTGTCGACCTCTGCCAGCTTGTCCTGCAGGCAGGGCTTGTCCGAGCCGTTCAGTACACGCCCTGCCCCCGGGCGCACAGCTCTTCCAGCACGCTCACAGCCACAGCGCGTGCGCGGGCAGGGTCACGACCTCAACGCTCTTCTTCTCAGCCTCCTTCGCCTTACGCTGCGCGGCGCCCGACGCAGATCGCGCGCCGCCAAAACGCGCGGCGGGCACGTACGCCCCAGGCCGGCACAAAGTGTGCGTGCCTAGGAGAAGCTGGCTTGTGAGTCTCAAAGTGCTTCGCAAGAACGACTTCAGGTCGATCCCTGACATATTTGGGTGCTGGCTCTGCTGTTGCGGGCGCTTGGCCGCCGGAGTGCCGCACATGCCGCGGGCCGCAGGTGTCACCATGCGCCGCGCAGCCACACACGCCATCGTTCTGGACAGGACCTGCTTCAACACAGCCATTCCCTCCAAAGGCTCGTCACGAATTCCAAATTCCCCACGAATTCCACACCGCGGCGGTGTGGAGTGCTTTTAGGCGCGCCAACGGACGTAGCAAGCAAGGGCCCGAGCTGGCCAGGACGTAGCAAGCAAGGGCCCTTGCTGGCTAGCTCGGGCAGCGGGGGACTGCGGGTTGGCGCCGCCGCAACCATGCGCGCGTGTGCGCCGCGCTCTGGTGCACTGCGCGCGCTGGTGCCCTCTTTGCTCATCACTGCCGCGCTTCTCGCGCCCGATGGCCTGGGCGCCTGGGCGCAAACTTCCAAATACCTGAAGTACGAGTGCAACCCAAGCTCTCGTGAATGTTCCCGCCGCATGCTCGGCATCCGAGGTTTTGCTGCGCGGCTGTCGCCTGCGCGCTCCCTGCGTTTGAAACGTGCGCCCGCAATCTAGCTCCACGATGCGCATGCACCGGTTAGGGGTGAGCAGAGCGCTCGCATCTTCTCGCACGCATTGCGCATTGCCTGTGCGAATGTGTGCTGGGTTCCATTCCTGGATGCTGTTGCCAACCTGCTTTTTCTCTCTTGTCATCGTGCGTGACGGCGTTCTGCCCGTGGTCCAGCAATGTGCGGAGGAGCCAAACAGCTTGCGGCAGCGCCGCTGCCTGGTATGTCGGGCACATGTCCAAAGTGGTTGCAGCGTGAAATCGATGAGGTGTGTTTCAAGCGCTCGCGCATGACTTGCCACCGTTTTTCTCCTTGCAACTTGGTCCTCCCCGCGAACGGAAGCCTCGCGCAAGGGGCCGGCCTCGTGATCCGACCTTAATTTTTGCGTTGGTCAGGCGTGTCTGGCGTGTTCGCTCCCCAACTGCGCGGACCATGCCACGCCCGCAGAGGAGCGCTTCTTTTTCAAGGGTGTACAACAGAGATATACCCCGATCGACACAAGAGGCTGGATGGAGGAGCTCAAAACTTGCGGAGGCCGCACCGTCCAGTGCAACCTGGAGATGGTATGTGTGTGTGCCAACCAAACGTCTAAAAACTGCCTGCATTAACGAGCAGATATTTGTACGGTTGTCGGTAACGCGAACGTGTACGCAAGTGGGACGCAAATCATAAAAACCCAGTTCCGTGCATTCGCGCGCTCAGGGTCGCGCAAGCGCATCCGTGTGCGCGCGAATGCGCAGCTGTGACATTCGGCATGATTGCAATGTCAGCAGTGTTGCGAAACCCAGTTCTTCGCCTGGCACCGTTCGGGATCACTTCGTTGATTTCATTGTGTGTCTCTGCGGTATTTTGCAGTGCAAGCCGAAATTTGAGGTCAAGAGACGCTACCTCAACGAAATGTGTCTTGGCAGCCCAGTGCAGGCAGTGTACCGTAGAGCTTCCCGCGACGTGCTCAACGTGCTGAACAATCAGGTCTCCGCCCGGTCTCTCACCTGATTGCTATCACGCGTGGGCTTGATTGACGGAAGATTATCTACCCGCAGGCTTGTCAACCAAAGTGGTGTACACCAGTTTACAGCAATGTCGTAGGTCCAGAACCTGTATATTACGAGGACGTCACTTGCACCAGCGAGGTGGTGGATCCTGAAGGCAAAGAGTTCCCTGGCAAATTTAAAGTGCCCGGGGGGTCGTACTTGGCAGATGTGTATTACTCGTCAGATGTTCCTGGCGCCATCACCGTGGCTGGGGGTGGCAGCGGCAAGTGTATGTCACAGCACGTCGAAGTGGTAGATCTCAAACTGCACTTCGCATGCATCCCAAAACAGGTCTTCTGACCCCCACTTTTTGACCCCTTGGCGTGCTTTGCGCGCCGCGTTTCCTGGATATGTTGCTGTGGCGCTTACGCAGATGGGGTGCTGCCAGGACCCGTTCATGCCATGGTCGCTCCACGATGGATCATTCATGGCGTACAACTGCAAGAATCGGAGCGTAGCGGAAGGATGTAACCGAGGCTGCACTGTATGCAATGTCACGCGTTCTCTTGAACCTGAACTCGATCGGTGCATAGGTATGCAATGGTCTTGCACGCCCTGCGCCCCAGATTTCCGTCTCTTTCTGCGCACTCGCTACCTTTCCCTAATCACTTGCATTTGCGCGCACAATGACATTGCATCTCCTGACCGCATGCGCAGTGAATCCCGCCTACCCAATATATCGTGAGGGCGTCAATAGGTCGAATCTCACAGCTGGCGATGTCATTTATAGGTCCTCAGAACAAAATCTTAAACCAACAATCTTAAACCCTTCTCGCCTTCTTCATGCGACATTCAATTGCACGCTCGTTCCATCTCCCTGACCCAATCCTGTCGTGCAATGCTACCCATCTCTTTGCGCTGCGCCCGACGATTCGAGTTTCGGGGCATCTACATGAGAAATCCGCGAGGCATTATGTCGCGGCCACTACTCAGCGATGCCATTATCTGATTGTCACACCGTGCTTCTTGTGACTCTTGGGCTGCAGAGATCTCTCATTGACCCGCTTCAGAGCAAATCAAGACCGATGCACGTTTTACACTATGACCTCGTACTATCGCAACGATCCATCGAGCGGCGGCAGCAAGTGTTCAGGCTATCCTGTTGCACAGGTGAGAGATCTCATTGCCTAACGCTCACAGGCGTGCGAGACCGCGTGCCGTTCACACGCGCCACATCACACGAAAACGCCTCCTTGCTCTGGTGAGTTGCACACGTAAAGGATGTGCAGAAATGCGTACATTGGTCTTTCACAAACCTGGCAGCTGTCCAAACAAGAAACAAAGTGATTTCGTGCTGGGCTGTTGCGTCCGCTTCCGCTATGCAGGTGGTACGAGACAACAAAGCAACGAAAGGACTTGAATGCAGTCCATTGCCGTGTGCCGAGGCCAAGCTGGGCGACGGCAACTTGACCGGCATGTATTTTGAGGTCACATGCGTTGACAAAATGCCGCCCAAGCCGGGCACCCCTGAGTCTGGACCGGTAATTCGTTGTTTTAACGATTTGATGCGATTTGCTTGTGTGAGAGCAACTCTTAAGGGTTTTGGGGTTTTGCTGACTGGGCACACGGTGCAGGGATGGTATCTCATCGAAGAGACGTGGTTCAACAATAAGTGTAAAGACTCTGGCCTTGACCCAAACATGCGCATCGCTATGGAACATGGGTGCGTCCCCAGCCGCTCTATCCTGGTTTTTGGAGCTTGTGCAGCGTCTGTTTCCCCTCCAAAAGTCAGGCCCTAAAGTAACCATTTTGATTTTACGCACTCCTTTCGCTTTAAGAGTTGGAGCTTTGCAGCGTAGCGTGTCTTCGGTGGCCTCAGGACGTTGGTCCGCTTTCCTCTTTGGCCCTCGTCAGTAACATATGTTGTGGATGGTGCTCGTGTCTGCTTTTGTCGCAGCACATGCTCGCTGGATGCAACCAAGAATGATGGCACTTTTGTGAAATTTGATCTTGAGGCACTTTCTCAGGTCGCTTCTTATGATGCAGCCCCCTTGCATCCACTTTCTTTTGCTGTTCAAGGCGTTGTTATCCATCTTTCTCCTGCACGCACGGCACCGCGGCATCTGCTCAATCTCTTTCCCTGCATCCGTTTTCTCACATTTGATACTGGTTTTCCTTGCACCATTTGCTGTCACAGAGTCACTATCCGGCGGGCGACACCCTGTGCAATAGTGAAATCCGGAAGTCAAGTCTGAAGGACTTAGGATTATCAAGATCAAGTCTGTTGGAAAAACCAGGTCTCCCATCCGTTTTTGTTCGTAGCATTATTTGAACAGATTGGCGTGATGTTTGGTGGCTGCTGCATTGACTCTAAACGTGCGCAGCATGTAATCCCCGCTACGTTTGTGCCGGCACGACTGAGTATGAGCTGGAAAGGAACGACCCGGGTACAGTTTGCTGCACTCTGCCCAGCCCGCTTGTTAATGACGAATTTTATGACAAAATCGAAGCAGACAAAATTAGCATGTGCCTTGTGAGCTAGTGAATTACACAATGGTTTTCATTCCGGAGCTTTGGAGACGAACGAAGCATAATCTGAAATGCGCCTTTGCTGAATTCGAACTCCTGTCCCCTATGCTGTGTTTGCTGTGTCCACACCCTGTCCACACCCTTTGCAGCTATAACCACACGACTGGACTGCGCGACCAATTTCGTCATGATGTCGCTTCAAAGAAACCTCATAGCGCAACCGGGGAACGCCAAGGCCAACACCGCTCCCCGTGTGGCTGCAGGTTTTCTTCTATACATATGGCTGTGTGTGCAGAATGCCTTTGATTCGGAAACCCCCATCTCACTCGCCTAAGTGATCCATTCAAGTCACTGACTGTAAAGGCCTTTGGGTTTGGTCTTGCTCTGGGTCACCTCAGTTCAGCTCCTTGGGCTTCTTCTTCCGTTTGCCACGTTCATGTGCCTGTGCCGATCGGCTAGCAGCTGTCGATGATTGTCTTTCTGCTGAACAACCGGCATGTGTACAGGGCGGAGCTTAAGAGCTGTTCCATCGGTCGTTTTATATGTTTATTGTCAACAAAGTATTGGTGGGCTGTGTAACGCTTCGAGTCAATCAAACGTACTTGGTCGTCGCTCTATGTGACAACCAGACGTGTCTGACACACTACAGTTAGTATCAAGCGACACAAGTAGCAAAGTAACACGCTGATTACCAGGATAGATTGATCCTGACACTGACTGGACAGTGTTATGATCATTTCCGTCTCGGGCTATACCGCTCAAGAATACCTTCACCATCCTCGGTTTGGCACCCGTGTTCGAAACCCGCACTTCCTTTCCCAGGCACAAGTGCGGTTCTCGAACATTTTCACAGCCAAACGAGTACACTATTCTTGTGCGGCTGGACAAGGAGTCTACCGCACGCGAAGCAAGTCCTGATGCAGAAACACTCAGTCTCAGCAGATCCCGGTTCCCTTTGAGGGAATGGCAAGTCCGGCGCGCTCCTCTTCGCAGAGATTCTCGTGCCACCACTGTGTGAGCCGCTAGTCTCGTCAGCTTTCGCTTACGTTAGCCCTCCCATCAAGGTTGTATTAGAGGATAGGCCTCTTGTGATTATAGCAACTATACACTCTGACTTTAAGATAGGCCTACTACGCTTTCAGACCTCGCTCGCACACACACACACACACACACACACCCTCACTCGCTCACTCGCTCACATGGTCCCGCTCGCGCCGCTCACTCAATCACGATGCTGAGCAGTCTGGCGGCGTGCTCGCTATCTCTCTCACACACTCTCTCTCTCTCACACACACACAAACACACCTTGACGCTGTCGACCAAACGCTTGAGGCGGACGGCAGAGGCTGTCCTCTCTCGTTTTACGGGCTCGGGTACGATGGTGTAGGACCCCATTCTGCGCCGTGACGGCTGAGAGACAGCAAGAGAGTGACGGGTCAGTGAGCGTGAGTGATTGCGCGCGCGCGGAAGCCATGGATGCACGCACATGCATAAATTTAAAATGATACAAGGAGGATGGGCTAAGGATGGAGAGGCGGGGGGGGCCGGCGAGTCGCGGGAGAGTCTGCGGCAGGTAGGAAGGGCACAAGACGAAGTGAGAAAGCCAAAGTGGCAGAGGAGGCATTATTAACCAGGAGTTCAAAGGCTAAGAAACCTATGAACGCCTGTGTGCATACCTACACGAAATCACAAACACCAAGCACACGGAGACGTGGCCCCGG
>Ga0315899_10009443_pt1 | contig 10474 bp, 5 predicted proteins | sample LakEriMetagenome_2_FD_203518 | JGI IMG/M metagenome (GOLD analysis project Ga0315899, IMG submission 203518) | Freshwater fungal communities from buoy surface, Lake Erie, Ohio, United States - Buoy 4 MA112 | ecosystem: Environmental > Aquatic > Freshwater > Lake | place: USA: Lake Erie, Ohio...
GACTCACCGCCGCTTTGGGATCGGTATTTCGCTTGCTCATACGCGAAGATGATGCCACGGGAACTATTGACGATTGCACCCAAACCACGCGAATCGAAACCGAGTTTTACGTCTGCTGCTGCACCACCTTGCGCTCCGTAACCTGGGATCAATATCCAAGTGCTTGGCATCCTCTGACGCATCTGTTCGAGCTCGGCAGGATAAGTCGCACCGACGACGGCACCGACATCGCCATATCCAAGCTCACCGCGAGTTTTGGCAGACAGGCTTTCGACTAGGTCCGCGACTCTTTGCGAAATTGTTCCGCCGCTTTGCATTTCTAAATCTTGAATGAAACTGCTGCCGGGATTCGAAGTCTTGACCAACACGAAAATCCCCGACTGAGACTCTGCGCACCGTTTAGTGAAAGGTTCCAGCGTATCGGCACCGAGGTAGGGATTGACCGTCAGTGCATCGGCTCCCCACGGGCTCCATGCAGAGGTTCCTTGCAAGCCTGACCCGAGATATGCGGCAGCATAAGCTGCGGCTGTCGTACCGATATCCCCTCGCTTCGCGTCCATCAACACCAACAAGCCGCGTTTCCTCGCATGAAGCACCACGCGATGCAAGACGACCATTCCCCAAGGACCTAACTCTTCGAAGAAAGCTGCTTGCGGTTTGCAAATCGGAACCAGATCGCAGACTGCGTCGATCACTTCACAACAAAACATCTCTACGGCTTGAGAGATTCGCTGTGGATCTTGCGCTGCCCCGTTCTCGGCACCACCAGCCGAAACCAGATCCCGCTTGAGCCCTTCAGGCAGCGAAGCGACGCGTGGGTCTAATCCAACGCACACCCCGTTCTTCTTCGCTAATACAGCCTTTGCCAAACGCTCTCCGAATGAACAACGATCTTCCATCTGTTTTTCCTTTTGCGAAACTATGTTGGGGGCAGGATATGTCTTTGTGGTTTGGCTCGTGCTCAGTGCGACGGTGTTTGGAAGTACGAGTACGAGTACGAGTACGAGTACGAGTACGAGTAGGAGTACGAGCACGAGCACGAGCACGAGCACGAGCACGAGCACGAGTAGCTAGACGAGCAAGTTATTGCACCGGAGTCATCACTTCTGATCGGAGAGCATCGGAGGGGGACTCTTAGCGGGGTTTGCTCACGGCTTCTTCTCTTGTGCTGGTTCACTGGGCTTAATCGGTTCACTGGGTTGCTCTTCGATTTTCTTCTTTGGCAGAAACTCCAAAACTCGTTTTGGAACTTCGACCTTCAAATGTTTCGGCAAGGCGTCAGCCCCATCCGAACTTGAAGCGTCCGCTGCGGGAGTATCGCCCGAGTAGGGAGCTTCATCGCTGAGGACCATCACCAATCGGATCGGTGTGTATCGCTTGGGAATCTTCTCAGTGAAAGCTTCAAACACTAATCCGGAATTGGCTGCATCGCTTTTAACCGCCACATCCAAAGTAGATGTCATAAAATTCGCGACGCAGATCAAATCACCGCTGTCCCCCATGTAAGTTTCTTTGCCGGTATCAGGGTCTTTGTAGATTTTGCTTCCTGCGAATACCCAATCCCACTCCATCGGCTTCTTCGTCCCTGTTTTGCGAATCCAGTGCTGTGCAAGGGTACCTTGCGTCTGCCCCTTCTCGTCATGCCACAAAGCGTAAACCCGCACTGTCGTGCCACTGGCGGGGACGAACCTTGGTTCGAATGCGACCGGCTTGCCAGCTACCCCACCTACGGCCAGCAAGGATGCGTGCACAAAGCGGCTTTTGGCGAACACTGCTACCACGGCTTCGTGCTCTTTGGTGCCGACCGGACAAGCGAACATTTCAAGGGGTGCGTTGCGTTGGCAAACATACCCATCGACGATCACCGCTTGCTCATCTCGATGAATCCAGATTCGACCATCCTCTACCATCCGCTTGCAATCAGCCGGTTCCCCCAACCCCTTCTCAACTCTTTCCTGAACTTGCGGTAACTCCAACCACTTGTCGTCTTGTCCCACGACGAGTGTATTTCCAGAGAAGCAACCCAAGAGGACAGCCAAGCTCGTTTGGATCCACCGCGAGCAAGAGGAACCGAAAAAGGCCAATTCGGACGAATCATTTTTTCTAAACTTGAACATCGGCTTTTGGTTCCTTGCGATAAACACCCGCATGGGGGGAAACACATATATTCGCAGTACGTTCCGAGAACGTATTCCGTAAAGCGATCGGTAAAGCGATCGGTAAAGTCTTCCGTAAAGCGTTCGGCAGGGTAATTCATACCGATACCCCGAGCAACAGAACAGATCACGAACAAGTTACGGACAAGTTACGGACGGGTTTCGGACAACTTACACACGTTGGTTCAGGATTGGTAATACACTGTGGTATTCCCCAGCGGTAATACCCTGTGGAGTGCTTGCGAGTTGCAAAAACGTCAGAAATCATCCTTGCATCTGAAAATTCTGCAACAACAATTGGCCCTTGCGACTGTTGGTCGCCACCTTTTGTATCCGGGAGTCGACATGTATCCTGGAATAGATCCTATCACGTTTTTCTTCAGCGGACGAGAACCTATGGACTGGGTAAAGCCCAAGCATCGAGCAGGTCGCGCGAAAGCAAGCCAGAACGACGACGCAGACAATCAAACGGCCATGCAATGGCTTGAGAAACTTTGCGTCGAGAACGTATCGCTCCTGCAATCCTCACTTCCTGTCGAACCACGGAAGGGTAAAGCGAAGGCGACCGACCATCCCAGCCAAGAGTATCTTCAAGCGATGCTTTGGGGTATCACCGATTGGGAAGTGGCCAAGCCCGCCAATCGAGAGTTTCTCCAAGACTTAGTCGACGCTTTTGGGCCAGAACCATTCGGTTACCGCCGGACGAAAAATGCGCTTGCGATCCCCGCGGAGATCCGATCCCAACAAGTCGCCCATGCGACAAAAATCGGCAAGTGGATCACGCAACAGCTTCCGAAATCGAGCTACGACCCGTACGTGGCGTTGACGTGTGCTGGCTGGCTCTATGCGCTTCCTGAGGTCGGTCGCGACATTCCGCCAACGCTTTGGCTCGAAGTCCTTCAATCGACCCTAACCCAAGTCGATCGAGCTTGGACTCAAGATCCTCAAGATGGTTTGTTCCCATGGGTCATCTGGGCTTGCGAAGTTCCGTTGGCGTTGGCCAAGCAGATGTCGCATTTGGGTGGCAAGGATCGGATCGTAACGGAAACGTTGAACCGTATGGCGATGCTCTTGGAGCAGACCGCCGAGGAGCCCCATGCACTTTTAAGCTTCGGTGCACAGGACTTGCGAGCCTTCGTCGCTTCGATGCTTCGCAGCCGCTGGGCAGCCGACAGTGTTGGTGCGCGGAAATGGTATCCGCCGCAACGGCGAGCCTTGTCGAAACTTCAAAGTATCGCGCTGCACTTGACCGACGGTGAAGGGCACGCGAATTTGAGCCATGCCGAAGCCAGCCATCACGATGCCGGATTCTGGCACGCATTGATGGACATGTGCAAACATCACAAGAAAATTCAGCTCGCTTCGGCGATCGCGCTCCCCGATGATGTCGGCAAGCCAACCGGATGGAAACCGAATAAACTTCGTCGCGATCGAACCAATGACGCACGCTTGCCCAAGCCGAGTCATTACTTCGAAAAGAACAACATCATCTCGATGCGCCGAAATTGGCGGAAGAAAGATGGTCACGTCGTAATCGACTTCTCCCAAGACGCCCTTTGGCTCGACATTTCGGACGAATCGGGTAAGCGATTGATCTGCGGCGATTGGGATATCGCAGTAGAACGCAATGGCGTACCGATCAACATCGATGTCGCTTGGAGCGAAGTCTGTTGGTTCTCCGACGATGACGTCGATTACCTTGAGCTTGAGTGTGACCTAGAAGGCCAATGCACGATCTACCGGCAATTGATGCTCATGCGAGAAGAAAGCATGATCTACATGGCCGACGCGATCTTCCCAGCCCCTTCCCAGCCTGAAGGTGCTTGGAAACTTACATCCTCGTGGACCCTGCCACCAAACACACATTTCGAACCCGAGTCGAAATCGAACGAAGGTCGAATCTATCGCACCGACGAACAATCCGACTCGAAACCAGTCGCCTTGTTCTTGCCATTGTGCCTTCCGGAATGGAAACGAGGATGCACAGCCGGTTCGGTTTCCCAAAGCGGAGACCAACTCGTACTTGAATCTCTCTCGAACCATCCGCGTCAATTCAGCGCCGCGCTGATTGCACTTGGAAAAGCTGGGCAATCGAGCCAATTCACATGGCGACCGTTGACCATCGCACAAGACTTGAAAATCACATCCAGAGAATCTGCTCGGGCTGTGCGAGTTCAAATTGATTCCGAACAATGGGTCTTCTACCGATCCCTTACCCCGTGCATTCGCCGCACAGTGATGGGATTGCATTTGAATATGGAGTTCTATGCCGGAAGATTTTCCAGCAAGGATGGGACTTATGAGGCGTTGGTCGAAGTCAGTCCCGATTAGTCCAAGCACCGCTAATCGAGGCCCGACTAACCCCGTCACGACTTACAGTCTGTTCACCACGAAACAATTTGCCACCCTTTTGCACGCGAGTTTTGCGGCGAGTTCAGCATGTGCGGTAGATTCACGTTCCATACTCCGCTGCTAGATTGGCTCTGTGCTTTCTTTCCCCAAGCACAGGCCGTTTGGCCAACTGCCGTCGCGACGCTCTCTACGAAGTTCCCGTTGTTATGCCAACCGCGTTACAACATCGCCCCGACACAACTGGTGTGGGTGATCCCTCAACGCAGCAAGCACGGTATCACCACAAAAGGTAGCGGCACAACGAGCAGCAGCAAAGAAAGTAGCGGCGCACTAGATTTCTTTGGGGATCTTAGCGGCGATCCTCTAGAGATCGTCCCCATGCGATGGGGGTTACTGCCAGCCTGGGCCGATTCCCCTCGCATCGCTTACACCATGATCAATGCGCGTTGCGAGACGTTGCTTGAGAAACCCACCTACCGGCCGTTGGTCGACTCGCACCGATGCATCGTGATCGCCGACGGTTACTACGAGTGGAAACAATCGAGCGACTCAGAGAAAACTCCCAAGCAGCCTTTTTGGATTTACCACAAAACCCAAGAACCTTTAGCATTTGCCGGACTTTGGACACTCAATAAAAAGCTCGATAGCGATGGAATTCTATCGACGACCATCGTCACCACAGAAGCAAATGGGGACACCCAAGCGGTTCACGACCGCATGCCGGTGCTTATCAGCCCGGACGAACAGAGTGCAGGGCGTTGGCTTAATCCTGAGATCAACGCCAAGGGAATTGCAGATCTACTTGTCCCACCACCTGCGGGACTTCTCGATACTCGACCGGTATCTACCCGAGTGAATGCCACCCGGAACCAAGGCCCCGACTTGATCGAGCCTTAAGGCATCATTTCCCGACGCAGGTTCTCGAAAGCTTCCATCACTTGATGCAAGTCTTCCGTGATCCAGATCGAATCATCTCGGAAATCCTCGATCCACTGCAAATGGTTTTCCAAACAGCAGCGGAAAGTGTCGAGCAACTCCGAAACTTCAACTTTAACCATCCCATGCGGAGAAAGTTTTGCCCCAACCGATTCGCGAACCAGGGAGCTTACGCCCGTCGTTGGTATTCCCGATGCTGGCATCCCGCCCGTTGCACTCACCGAATAGTTGACGTCTTGATATAAATCCACCGAACTCGTCAAGGTTACGTTCTGGAGCATAGAACCATTCATCGATCTAGAGGTTTTTCAGTAAGCATTCCCGAAAAGGGGGCTTGCACCCACTCCTCGAGGACTACCTCTGTTTATCGCCACGAGAACCTAGTGAACTTGAGGGAAATTTAACGATCAAGTCGACATTGAGGGCCAGCTTGGTAAAACAGGCAATCCGGGACGAATAGGGTTTCCTTACCCTTAGCGTGGGCTAAACCTTGACAAGTACCCACCTCTACCCTAGATTCCCAAGCTTGCGCGGAGAATTTGTGATATCTTGCGCAAAGCCAACGGTGTTCGGTTTACCGTCTTAAGCCCCCTTTCCCCACCCCATCAGGACATTGATTCGATAGCTAGCGCGGGCCAAAAGTAGTCGGCCTTCTTACCACTTCTTTCCCCCGCCTCGATGAGTCCATGTAATTGTCTATGAATGACCTACCAGCGATCGCGCGATGCATGCGCCTCCCAGAGGAGCTGTTGCGGTTTCCAGTCGAACTTCTCAAACAAGGATACGAGCCAAATTACTTGGCAACCTATCGGCCAGACGAATTGGGGGGGCTCGATAGCAAAACGCTAGCAAAGCTTAAACGAGTCGTTGATTACGAGACAAAGCTCGCTGCGCACAAAGAACGCTTGACCCTCGCCTTGCAACGCGATGATCACTGGTCCGATACGGTTGCAAAAGTACTTACGGAATGCACATCGATTTCGCAAGCCGACGCGATTGCGCGGAATTTGAAGATCAAGAAATCCGCAAAGGCATTTGCGGAATCTGATCCGAACATCGAGAACCTTGGCAAAGCGATTTTGTTATACCAAGGGGAACCGATCAAAGATTACACCGCTTGGGCAGCCGAGCAGACAGGATTGCCGAGCGAGCAAGCTGAAGAGTTACTTCAGAAGACCAAGCGTTGGTTTCAGCTTCTACTTCAAGAAGATGCACCGCTTTTGTTGCAACTCCAGAGAGCCGTCCTGCGAAATGCTTCGGTCTCGGTCAAAATTCTTCCGGAGCCTTCGAAGCTTCCAGACTCCGATCTACCTTCCGATGCACTGCCAGTTGCAATGCCAGTTGCACAGTCAATTGCACAGTCAATTGCACAGTCAGTTGCGCCGGGCGATGTCACTGCCGATGCCACTGCCGATGTAACCGCCGATTCGCTCGCATCGCAAAACACAAATTCGAACACTACAGACGCTTCTGGTATCGCATCTCCCATTGTTGCGGAAACCGCAGCAAGCGCGCAGAGCGGTATCGAAAACTCAAGTGATACAGTCATCGATAACGTCATCGACACCGTTCTAGACACGGTCATCGACACGGCTACCGATACCGGTACTGCTGCTTCGTCAGATTCTTCGGTTGAGAATTCTGCTGTACAAGCAGCAACCGAGGTCGCCGCTGAAGCTCAACCCGAGAGTGCGGAAGCCGGCAACGCCGCTTCGCAACCTATCGAGTCGTTCCGTAAAGATCGGAAACGAACGAAGGAGATCAAGACCAAGAGTCTTAGCGACAAGCAACTCTCACCGCGACAACGCCGTCGTCGTTGGTTGCGTAATATTCTCGAGTCGTATGCTCGGCTGAAGAAACCTGTACGAGCCCTGACTCCTTTCCAAACCTTGATGCTCTCGCGCGGTATTCGCTCGCAGATCATTCAATTGAACTTCCAACAAGACCTTAAACCTCTTGTGATGGCTTGTAGGGAAACGCTGTGCCCTGGTCGCCATCCGATGCACGGCTTGCTCATGGAAGTTGCCGAGGGTGGACTGAAGGAACTTCTCTTGCCTCGCGTTCAACAGGACGTATTGACGATCCTTGAAGAAGACGCCAACCAAGAGTTGATCGAAGCTGCGGTAGAGCATTTGGAAGCATGCATGCTTCAGCGTCCCGTGCGTGGACACCGTATTCTGCTCATCGATTCCGTCGGCCAAAAGACAGCTGCCGTCGCCATCATCGATGCGAACGGAAAGCTGCTGGCGACCGGAGACATTCCTTGCAACTCCTCGAAGCCTGACGTTGTTACTCAGAACGTAACGACCCTGGGGCAGTGGGTTCACGAGCATTCCGTCTCGCTCATCGTTCTAACCAACGGGCATGCACGACGGTACCTTGTCCATTCCGTTGCAGAACTGATGAAGCAGTCGGCTGCGGACTCCCTTTATTGGACATTCATGGATCGACAAGGTGCCGATTCTTACTGCGTCTCACGCAACTCTCTGATCGAATTGCCAAACATTTCCCGACGCCATCGCTCCGCGGTCTGGCTTGCTTGGCGACTCCAAGACCCATTGCGTCAGATCCTGAAAATCGAACCAGCTCGCATGCGATTGGGTTCTTACCAAAGAGAGCTTCCGCAAGCCGAACTCGAACATGCTTTGCAAGAAGCCATCTCGGCTTCCATCACCAAGGCCGGTGTCGACATGTATCATGCCGACGAAGAAGTGCTTCGGCGCGTTCCAGGCTTTGATGATGCGACTGCGAAGCGGCTATCCGAGGAGCGTCAAAAGGGTTCACTAGGCTCGCGAGAGTCCGTTTCGAAATTCCTCAAAGACTCCCTCTCGGAGATGCAAACCCGCCAAGCTGTCGGGTTCTTACGAGTTTACGAAAGCGAACAATCGCTTGACGGAACTATTATCCATCCAGAAGACTATCGGCTTGCTCAACGGCTTGTCGCTCACGCGAACTTGCCAACTCCGGCAAACGCACCTGAAGGTTGGCAAAAGCCGGATTACGAGAAGCTTGCCGCAGCGAAAGCAGCTGCGGCAAAGATGAATCTCGATAGCACGGCGTCCGAGCACGTCGAAGCATTCGGGTTTGAATCCCATGATGCCGACATCAACCCGAACTTCGGCGAGATCATCGATGATGTAGATTCAGAGACTCAGACCGGTTCTTCCGAAGAAGCGGCATCGCAATCCGAAGTCGCGGCAGAAGCTGTAGAAGGTGATGCAGCGTCTTCCGATGCAGCGTCATCCGATGCTTCCCCAGCCGAGTCATCTGCAGAAGTTAGCTCTGGCGAAAGCACAGAAGCTCAAAGCCCAGAATCTGATAGTACAGCATCTACAGAGACCAAGTCGGATGAAGATGGAGCTTCGCAAGTAGGTTCTTCTGAAGCACAAGCCGAATCGTCTGGCGGTGGCTCGGCGGAAGCTTCCTCAGCACCGACATCCTCGCGGGCATCGTACTCCATGCCTGAGATTCCTGTCGGCCCGATGGAAAAGCCGGCTTTGGTTGTCGACGCAGAAAAACTTGCGAGAAGCTGGCAAGTGGGACGCGCGAAGCTTCTTACCGTTGCTCGCGCTTTACAGTTCCCATTCGCAGACGGACGGGATTTCCAATATCCCGTCCCATTGCGTAGCTCAGTCCCTTCGCTCGAATCCTTGACACCCGGCACGATGCTATCCGCTTTGGTTATCGGTATCGCCGATTTCGGTGTCTTCGTCGAGCTCGGTCCAGATTGCAGCGGACTTGTTCACATCAGCCAACTTGGACCTGAATTTGTCGAAGACCCTCATCAGTTCGTCCAAGTAGGCGACGTCATCCCGGTTTGGGTTCTTCACACCGACGAGAATCGCAAGCGTGTGGCGCTTACTTCGGTAGCACCTGGTACAGAGCGAAAGACCGACTACAACCAGCAACCCGATGGATCAGCTCCTGGCGATCGAGATGCACAAACAGGTCGTGGAGCTGGTCAGCGAAACGATCGTGGTGGTTCGCGACCAGCGAACAATCGCGGCGCAGGTGGACGCCCAGCAGGTGAGAGACCAGCGGGCGATCGTCCGGCCGGTGATCGGCCAGCGGGTGATCGGCCAGCGGGTGCCGGCAACCGTCCAGCCGGAAATAGACCTTCGGGTCCTGGATCTCGGGATTCACGGTCGGGTGGTGGTGGCGGCCGTCGACCAGATTCCGGTCGAGACAATCGCTCACGGGATCGCCAATCCTACGACCGCAACGGCGATCGAAATGAATCCGTATCGAAGCCTCGCGTGAAGATCGATCGACCGGTGGAAACCAAGCCGATCACTGAAGCGATGCAGCAAGGAAAAGAACCATTGCGTTCCTTCTCCGACTTGATGCAGTTCATGAAGAAAGACAAATCGGACCAAAATCCCGCTGAACTGAATATCGCTGAACAGAACTCGAATTCAGCACCTTCAACGCAGCCCGGCGCAGCGGATTCATCCGCCCAAACTGCTAATCCAGCTGCTTCATCGAATTCGACTGGGGTAGCCGAACCGCAAGCCGATCGTCAGACACCTCCCGAATCCAACGACAATGTCTGAGTTTGAAGAACGACTGAAAAATGCTGTGGCGCGCGGTGCAAGCCGCGCGGAGTCGCTGCACTCCGAAGCTGAGCGCAAGAGGCGCGAATCGGAGGAGTTTCGTACGCTGCATGCGAAGTACCGTTTAGAGCTCTCTGAACGGATCGAAAACGTCGTCAAAAAAGTCATCGACATGTTTCCTGGTTTCCGATACCAATCGGTCTTCGGGGAATCGGGTTGGGGCAGTGCGTGCGTTCGGGATGATTTGGTTATCGAACGCGGACATCGGTCCAACAAATACTCCCGACTTGAACTTGTTGTCCGACCTGTCAATGAGTTTTTTATTCTTGACCTACAAGTCAAAGGTACGATCGCAGACCGCGAATTGCTGACTCGCAGTTTGTACCAACCGTTAGGCCAAGTCGACATCGAACGCTTTAGAAAATCGATCGATGATTGGGCGGTAGCTTACGCGGAACTCTACGCGACAAAACGGGG
>Ga0315899_10009445_pt1 | contig 10472 bp, 7 predicted proteins | sample LakEriMetagenome_2_FD_203518 | JGI IMG/M metagenome (GOLD analysis project Ga0315899, IMG submission 203518) | Freshwater fungal communities from buoy surface, Lake Erie, Ohio, United States - Buoy 4 MA112 | ecosystem: Environmental > Aquatic > Freshwater > Lake | place: USA: Lake Erie, Ohio...
CGGCGTTTACTATTTCACTTTTGAAGATGGCTATGGCTGCGTTTCAAACGACTCTGTGGTGTTGACGGATCCTTTAGCGCTCATGGCTGAGAGTTCTATAATACCGGGCTGTTTTGGTGATTCATCGCATTACGTCATTGAGTCGACGCAGGCACAGGGAACTACATACATTATCGGGCTTGACGATTTTCAGGGCTACCTGCAGCAAGGCGTCTATAGCTATACTGTGATGGATGAAATGGGCTGCACTTTTACATCCACATTGTTGGTCGAAACAATGGGCCCCTTCGAAATTCAGGCCTATACCGATACAATTTGTGCCGACCAGTCAACGGGGTCTGTGCAGTTGCAGTTTAGCGGCGGAATCGAGCCGCTGTTGCATGTGAGTGATGATCTGCCCCTTGAGGCATTGCCACCGGGGGAATACCTGACCCAATGGATGGATGCTGCCGGTTGCCTAGCTAGTAGCAACATCGCAATACTGCAGTTCGACCCCATTGTGATTGAGGTGGAAATGAATGTTGGTCAGATCGAGCTTGAAGTGGAGGGTGGGGTTCCACCATATGCTATCGATTGGAGCAATGGCGATTCCGGATTGATGCTCATCGCGGCACCCGGTGAATATACGTGTGTGGTGAGTGATGATGCCGGCTGCACGGAACAGGTAGAAGTGGAGTTATTGGTCAATCTTGAAGAGCTGGACCGCCTCGAAGCGAGCCCTTATCCAATGCCATTTGGGGATGTGCTGAATTGGAGTGGCGCTGCTCCTTCAGCATGGAGTGTATTCAATGCACAAGGTCAATTGGTGGCCGATCAAACCACGCACCGCTGGGGGCGCTGGGATACGCGAGCGTGGATGTCCGGCGTTTACGTGGTGGACATGATTCATACCAATGGCCATAGTCAGCGCATCACATTGGTGAAGCAATAGCGCTGATGATTAACCCAGAAAATGTCCGAGGTTATTTTTCTTTGTATCGAGATACGTTTGATTTTCCGGACGTGGGTCAATCAGAATAGGAATGCGGTTTTCAATGGTAATTCCGGACTCCTTAAATGCATCCAGTTTATCGGGATTGTTCGTAATGAGGTTGATGCGGGTAATGCCCAGGTGTTTCAGAATTGAAATGGCCTCATTGTAGCCGCGCAAATCAGCTTCAAATCCCAGGTGGTTGTTGGCCACAATGGTGTCCATGCCCTGATCTTGCAAGTTGTACGCCTTCATTTTGTTCACCAGTCCGATTCCGCGTCCTTCCTGTCTTAGATAGACCAATACGCCTCCTTTATCTTCAACGTATCGCAAGGAAGTTGCCAGTTGTTCACCACAATCGCAGCGGGTGGAGCCGAAGACGTCGCCGGTAAGGCATTCCGAATGAATCCGCACATTGACTATGGGCGACTCACTGCCTTTGTTGCGCAATACCAGGTGTGGCATTTCCGGACGGCCGCTATCGAACGCATCCATAACGAATTCGCCATAAATGGTGGGCATGCGTGATGATACCAAAAAGGGTGTTTGCGACATGCGGCAAAATTAGCATGTGTTGACCATTGTGCTGCTTAGTATGTTTTAACCGTGGGGGCATGGGGTGAGCAATACTAAAACGATTGGAGTTTGTAGAATTTGGATATATTGCGCGTCAATCATGACAACTATGGAAAAAAAGCAACTGGGTTTTTGGCAAATCTGGAACATGAGCTTCGGGTTCATGGGTATTCAATTTGGTTGGGCCTTACAGATGGCCAACATGAGTTCCATCTACGAATTTCTGGGTGCAAAGCCGGATGAAATACCCATGCTTTGGCTCGCGGCTCCGCTCACGGGATTGATTGTTCAGCCCATCATCGGTTATATGAGCGACCGTACCTGGCATCCCACCTTTGGCCGACGCCGACCTTATTTCTTTGTCGGAGCCGTGCTCAGTTCACTAGCGCTGATCATGATGCCCAATTGCAGTGAACTCTGGATGGCGGCAGGGTTACTTTGGATTCTCGATTCGTCCATCAATATTTCGATGGAACCTTTCCGTGCCTTTGTAGCCGATAAACTCCCCGAGAATCAGCGCACGTTCGGATTCAGCATGCAGAGTCTGTTTATAGGCTTGGGCTCAGTTGTCGCTAGTGCATTGCCTTGGATTTTTACGCATTGGCTTGGTGTAGTAGATGCAGAAGGACATACGGGAATACCGACCAATGTTAAACTCAGCTTCTACATCGGGGCTGCGGCATTTTTCCTCTTTGTGCTCTACACGATTCTCACCACCAAAGAATACCCGCCACAGGAAATTCCCGATCGTGAAAAAGTGATTGAACGCAAGAAGGGCTTTGGTGCCGGCGTGGAAGAAATCGCCTATGCCATTACGCACATGCCGCGCAAGATGAAACAGCTGGCACTCGTTCAGTTTCTGACCTGGCCCGGACTCTTTCTGATGTGGTTTTACTACACGCCTGCTGTTGGAGCGGATATTTTCGGCGGAGTTGCAGCAGAGGACGCTGATCCTGCGTTGCGCGCTCTGTACAAACAGGGTAACGAAATTGCCGGACTTACCTACAGTATTCAAAATCTAACGACCTTCTTATTTGCTTTGGCGTTGCCTGTGCTTGCCGGTCGTATTGGTAAGAAATTCACGCACCAATTATGTCTAACCATCGGCGGTGCTGCACTGATATCACTCCAGTTCATTCATGGTGTCGAACAGTCGCACTGGTTATTTGTCGTGATGGCTTGCGTAGGGATTGCCTGGGCGAGCATCTTGTCGATGCCATACAGTATGCTCAGCGACTGTCTGCCGGCAGATAAGATTGGCGTTTACATGGGGATTTTCAACTTCTTCATTGTATTGCCGGAAATTATTGCGGCACTTTCTTTCGGCTGGGTGATGGAGCATGTGCTAGATCAAAACCGCATGCTCGCCATCAGCCTTGGTGGCACGCTGTTAATTGCAGCCGGAGTTGCTGCTATGCGCATAAAGGAATAGTGGATTCAAATTCGTCATGCGCACTCAGGAGTCGCAGCGGCGGATGGCTTCTTCGATGACCGCCAGTGCCTCATCGATTTCAGCATCAGAGATGGTGAGCGGTGGCGCAATACGAAACGACCAGGGGCACGATAGAAACCAGAAGGTAATTACGCCGTTGGCCATACAATACTCCACGACGTGACGCACATGGTCTTCGCTGGGCATATCGATGGCGAAGTAATATCCACGCTGACGAACTTCTTTCACGTGCCGTAGGCGCCGCAGGAAAGAAGCGATTCGCTGACCTCGGGCTTCTATCGGGTCTACGATTTGCTCTTGCTTGAAAATCTCCAAACATGCTGCGACGCCTGCGCAAACCAGCGGATGTCCTGCAAAGGTGCTGATATGTCCAAGCATCGGGTTGTGCATGAAAAGACTCATGCGTTCTCGCGACGCCACCAAACATCCCACGGGCAATCCTCCTCCGAGTGCTTTTCCTAAAACCAGAATATCGGGAACGATGCCGTATTGTTCGAAGGCGAACAGTGTGCCTGTTCTTCCCATCCCGCATTGTATTTCATCCAGAATCAACAAGGCCCCTGTTTCATCGCAACGTTTACGCAGGGCGTGCATCCATGCTAAATCGGGGATACGGACTCCTGCATCGCCTTGAATGGTTTCAGCGAGCACACAAGCGCTGGCTGGTGTGATGTCGGATAAATCGTCCATTGAATTGAAGCCGATGAAAGCGACATCCGGTATGAGCGGACGAAAGGCTGATTTCTTTTTTTCATTGTAGCTCACACTCATACTGCCATGCGTGTTGCCGTGGTAGCCGCCCTTGCAAGCGATGAGTTGTGTGCGTCCCGTTACGCGCTTGGCCAGTTTCAATGCTGCTTCGATAGCTTCAGTGCCACTGTTCACAAAGTAGCAGCAGTTGAGAGTATCGGGTAGGATAGAAGTGAGCGCTTGTGCAGCGCGCGTTTGTGCCGCTTGCAGATACTCGCCATACACCATGACGTGCAGGTGTTTTTCGATTTGGTCGTGCAACGCTTGCTTGATGTGCGGATGACCGTGGCCCAGGTTATTTACGCCAATACCGGAGATAAAGTCCATGTAGCGCTTGCCATCGGTTGTGTAGATGTAAACTCCTTCAGCGCGTTCTACGTCCAGTCCGAAGGGATGGGGCGTTGTTTGCGCGAGACCGATATCGAGGAGGGGAGTGGGCACAGGGGTGAGGGGTGAGGGGTGAGGGGTGAGGGGTGAGGGGTGAGGGGTGAGGGGTGAGCCTGCGAAGGTAGAATATTATGACATACAGGGAATAATTTCGGAATAGGGATTTGGTGAATGCGCAGCGAATATTTGCTCATGAAAACACCATTTGCCGAAAAGAGTTATTCGTTTGCATTGAAGGTGGTGGCGCAATGCCGACTCTTGATGAACGAGAAGAAGGAGTTTATCCTTTCGAAGCAATTGATACGATCCGGAACTGCCGTTGGTGCACTGTATCGCGAAGCGCAGCATGCCGAAAGTCGCGCGGACTTCATTCACAAACTCGCCATTGCTCAGAAGGAATGCAATGAATCACTTTATTGGATAGATGTATTGCACGATAGTCGTTTTTTGGATGATAGCAGCCATAGCAAGTTGCATATAGATTGTCTAGAGTTGATGAAGATGCTGACGGCCATGCTTAAAACAGCCAAAAGCAGGGGGTAGGTATTAGGGGTAAGGGGTAAGGGGTAAGGGGTAAGGGGTGAGGGGAGAGGGGAGAGGGGAGAGGGGAGAGGGGAGAGGGGAGAGGTATTAGGTACCTCACCCCTCACCCCTGATACCTCACCCCTATTTCACAATTACTTCATCTGCAAAAATCCAAGGCGTACCTCCTGCGCCTAAGTGCCAAGCGGGGATGACATCGAACGCAGGTTTAGCAATCACTTTGACGTAACGAGCGCTTGCGCGAAGGTCTTTAGTGAATTCCCTTGTCGATGGTGTAGCTTCCTTTTGGTATTCGGTGATATCAAGGGATGCGGCCGGTGCAAATGTTTTTCCATCGTGCGACAGGAGAATATCGATGCGCGAAGGAAACCAGATCCATGACTTGGTTTCTTGCAGACACGACAGTCCAACAGTGGTGATGGCTTGTTCACTTCCTAGATCAATCACGCATTCCATGTTTTGTCCCTGGCAACCTTGCCACGACCCCGTGCGGAAATCAGCACCACCGCGCATACCGTCGATCAGTGCTTCATCGCCACCACCGGTGTATTGATTGCTATAGGGTGAGAGCGAAACCATTTTACGGTCAGAGTTGCGCTTATAATAACTAGCCGTGCAAAGTTTTTCATCGGTTGTTTTCGAGAATGCAACAATGTGCGTCTCGTCATAAATGGTGACGGTGCGTGTTTCGCCATCAAGTAATTCGATGACTTTAATCGGGCGTCTTGTGCCGCGGGGTGGTTCAACGTGAATCTTGTAATTCCCTGCGCCTTTCATGGCCTGCAGGATAATAGTTGTGCTGTCGCGAAAGGGCAATTGAGGACCGCTGATCACCGGCATGGGTTGAATGAGGAAGTCGGTTACCTTGGATGGAATTACCGCGGCTGAAGGGAAGCGGTTACTTTCTCCAATGGCAATCATGTTTTTGGAACCGGGGAGGAATGAATAGACGTTGTTTTTGGCAAGGACGTACCAAGCCGACATCTGTCCACAATCTTCATTGCCGCATAAGCCATCCGGCGCATTGTGGTATTGTTCTTTACAAATGCGCTCCACCAGCGCTTTTGATTTTTCAGGTTTACCGATGAAATTGTAGAGAAAGGCTACGTGGTGGCTAGGCTCATTGCCGTGCGCATATTGTCCGATAAGTCCGGTGATATCCGCTTGCTCACGTCCTGTTGTCTTGGCTGAAGCGGTGAACATGTTGTCTAGCCATTGTTCAAATGCTTCCGGACCGCCATGATAGCTGATGAGTGTCTCGATGTCGTGAGGAACAAACAATGAATACTGAAATGCGTTGGCTTCTGTGTAGTTGAAATCAACTTGATACGGATCAAACGGTTCAGGGAATCCTCCGTTGCGCCTTGGTCGCATGAAGCCGGAGGCAGGGTCAAACAGGTGCTTCCACGATTGACTGCGTGTAATATACTTCTTGTAGACTTCCGGGTTGCCCATTTGCGATGCGAACTGCGCAATACACCAATCATCGTAGGCAAACTCCAGCGTTTTTGAAACGCTTTCACTAAACTCGTTTGCAGGCACGACGCCTAGTTCAGCATACCGTTTCTTTTCCTCTTGTGGACCATTGGCACTATTCACCATCGCTTTCAGGGCGAGTTCATGGTCGAAATCACGAATGCCTCGCATGAAGGCATCATAGATCACAGGCACACTGTGATAGCCAATCATGCAATAGGTTTCATTGCCGGCCAATTCCCACACAGGAAGCTCCCCGCGCTCTTTGTAGATTTCGAGGAAGGTGACAATCCAGTCGCGGGTGCGCGCAGGCTCGAGCTCACTCATGAGCGGATGATAAGCGCGGAACGTATCCCAGAGTGAGAAAACCGTATAGCGCGTATAGCCTTTGGCGACGTGAATTTTCTTGTCTTCACCTCTGTATTTTCCATCTACATCACTCCAAATGTTGGGAACCGTGTAGCAGTGATAAAGTGCTGTGTAGTAGTTGGCCAGTTCTTCGGTGTCTGAAGATGCAAGCGGTGCTTTTTGCAAGGCAGCCGACCATGTCGCTTTAGCCTTGGTACGGTATTGTTCGAAGTTCCAATGCGGCGCTTCTGCATAAAGGTTGTTGCGCGCACCGGCTTCATCTACGCCGCTCAGGCCGACCTTTACGGTGAGTGAGGAAGTTGGGTCGAATAGCATCGAGAATACCTGGACCTGTTCCATGACCGTTACTTTCTTACCTTCTCGGTCTTCGGTATAGTTCACGTCGAGTTGTGTGAAATCGCGAAAGGGTTTGGAGAAGACGGCGTAGAAGTAGGTGTGCTGTTCTTCTGCCCAGCCTTTCGAAATGCGGTATCCGGAAATCGCCGTGTCGCCTATGAGGTGATAGTCGTAACGCAATAAGTCGTCGCGATGCATGAAGTCGAGAAACAAACGGCAGGAATCCCCCGGAGCAAAGCTGTAGCGGTGAATACCTGTTCTTTCCGTTGCGGTGAGTTCTACATCGATGTTGTAATCATCAAGTCGGACCTTGTAATAGCCGGGCTCTGCTTTTTCAGTACCGTGATTAAATGCGCTCTTGTAGGCGTCATTCCATTTGTCGGCAATCTTGATACGATGATTGGTTGGCATCATCAGGATGTCGCAGTAGTCGGGAACCCCTGTTCCTTGCAAGTGGGTGTGCGAGAAGCCGTAGATGTGTTGATCGTCGTAGTGATAGCCACCACAACCGTCCCAGCCCTCCAATCGCGTGTCGGGTGAAAGTTGCACCATCCCGAAGGGCATCGTTGCTCCGGGGTAGGTGTGGCCGTGACCGCCGGTTCCGATGAAGGGATTCACGTAGTCAAAGGCATTGGGAGCATTGCTTTCTACCGTGGAAGTCTCCGTTGTTTTTTTGGATGAATTGCAGGCGGCAGAGGCGAGCAGAAGAAGCAATAGTAGGCGAGCTGATTTCATGGAATAACCGTTCTTATTTCGTGACGCACACGTTGCAATTGGCTCTGTCGTGATTCATGCCCATGTGCAAAATAGCGGGTGGTGCGGGTTTGATTTTGTCGTTGTAGGTGATGCGCTGCTGTGGAGTGAGGAGGAATTGCGCTGCGAAATCCCGATTGTCACGTGCGGTTTTCTTTTTGTTGAGCAGCTCTGCTTGCGCACGTGAACGTTCCTCTTCAGAAATGTCCGAGCGCGATACACGGCTGAGTTCTTTATCAATAGCTGCACACTCTTTTGCACAGTGATTGAATAAGGAGTCAATGGCGGGGCCCTGAATATCGTTCAATGCACAAAGCGTGTGCAATTGATAAAGCTGCAAAGAATCTGTGGGAGAGAGGCGCACCTGGGCATCGGTGGTCGACACAAGGCCGCACACCAGCGAGATAGTTAAAAGAAAAGCCGTTTTTATTTTTCCCATTGATTGTTCAAATATACAGGTTGAGGAATGCGGTTTGTGTTAGATTTGCATCGCTTTAGGTTTCTTCCCATGCGAAGAATGAAAAGGGAATCCGGTGAAAAACCGGGACTGTACCCGCAGCTGTGAGCATCCGTTGTACCCGACTAACTCTCGCCACTGTTTTCACTGAAAACGGGAAGGCCGGTCAAAAAGGGGGATGTAAGTCAGAAGACCTGCCTAATGCATGCTCATGTCGGCCATGCCGATATAAATGCCCGGGAAGAGGCATAGCGAAAATGAAAATCGGAATACTCCTCATAGCAGGAATCGTGTGGACGACTTGTGCATTTTCACAAGTGGAAGACACCATTTCAGGGTATCACCAAACGGAAGACGTGGTGATCGTTGCGCGTGCAAGCGAGGGTTGGGGGCCGTTCAATGTCGTTACTCCTTTGAAGCACCGTCAATGGCTTCAAAGTGATGTGGGCAGTTTTCTGGATGCTCATGGTTTGGCTCATCAGTTGACGGCCGGTGCTCCCGGTGCGGCAGGCTCATTGCGCTTTCATGGATTGTCTTCAGACCACACGTTACTGGCATGGCACGGGATGCCGATTAATTCGGTAACGCTTGGAACGTGCGACATGTCGCTGCTACCCATGTTCTTTTTTGATGAAATTCGGTTAAACGATACCCCCTCGAATGGGTATGGTTTGCATCAAGGCATGAGTACGACAATCCAGTTGGGTAATGCTCCGGTCGATGAAACGTCCGCAAGTGCATTCAGCACAATCAATTCACTGGGTAATCATATGCTCGGTCTGCAATCGAATGTTAGGAAGTCATCCAATGGAAGGCATTTTACGTCGCGTGTCAGAGCCTTTCGTCAAGCGTTCGAGAATCGTTACCGTTACGTTGATCGCTATCGAATCGATAAGCCTACGATGTGGCAGGAGCACCAGCAAGGTGAATACGTCGGTGGACAGGCAGAGGTTGATTATTCTTTTGGCAACAGAGCGTTGTCCTTTAGCGGTTGGTGGCAAGGGAAATCGATGGAACTGCCGGCGATTATGGGGGGGCATTCACAAGGAACGGCAACACAGGATGATGCTACGCTACGCTCCATGTTGGCCTATCGCTGGTGGAAGCCCCGGCTGAATGCGTCATTCCAATTGGCCCATACCTACGAGAAACTACACTACGTGGATACCCCTGTTTCAATTGATTCGGATATTCGATCACAGATGCTTTGGGCGAGCGGGCAGCTGCAATGGCAGCCGTTCACCGGTTTTTTTGCAAAGGTTTCATCGAGTCATGCTGCTGTTCGCGTGATGAATACAAATTATGCTGACGGTCGATTGGATAAGCCCTGGAGTCAATATGCGCTACAGCTGCGTTACCTGATGCATAAGCATGATTTGGAAGCGAGTTCCTCTTACGAGCAGCGCTTCGGAAGCGCCGGCTGGTCGTCTTCCATGAGTTACCGTTACCATGCTGTGGTGAATTCAAGTCGATCGTTTGCGCCTTTTATTTCGATCGCCCGACGCTATCGTTTGCCAGACATGAATGAATTGTTTTGGACGCCCGGTGGTAACCCGAATCTGAAGCCTGAGTTGGGCTATCACGCCCGAACGGGATTGGTAGCTTTCTTGGGAAAAGACAGACGAACGCAATGGCGTTTGGAGCCGACGATCTTTGTCTCGCGCGTAAACGACTGGATTCAATGGGTGCCACAGGATAATGGCGTTTGGTCGCCGGTCAATTTTCTGAAAGTGCAATCGCAGGGCGCAGAAATGTATGCACTGTGTGAGAAGTTGACTCGAAATGATAGGACGCGCTATCGTTTCGAAACACGATGGACCATCAACGATGTAGTTGAGTTGGATTCGATGGCGCAGCAGCAGGAGCGGCGCATGATCTATTCGCCGCGGTTGATTGGTTATCAAGGTGCGACAATACAGCGAGGCAAACATTCCGCTTCAATTGGGTATCGCTTCGTTAGCGAGCGCTTCACTGATGAAGCCAATACACAGCACCGAGCGCTCGACGCTTATGGCCTGTGCAATGTGTGGTATGCAGTCAATTTTAAAAAGCGTGATGTTGAATTCGATGTTACGGCAGGGGTCGACAATGTCTTCAACGTTTCCTATGAAGCCATACGCGCCTATGCCATGCCCGGCCGTATATGGCGCGTTGGACTTACCTGTTCATTTATTCAAAAACAAAAACAAACCGAGGAGATTCATATTCTTCTCGATTAAATCAATACAAGTACGATGAAACTCAAAACACTTTTCTTTTCAATGGTCGTAATGACGGCTATTACTTCCTGTAAAAAGGACGAGGAGGATACGACTCCTCCTCCTGCAAATGATGCCGGCTATTCAATCGGTGCATACGTAGTGAATGAAGGAGCGTTTTTGCAGAACAATGCCTCCATCACG
>Ga0315899_10009447_pt1 | contig 10471 bp, 8 predicted proteins | sample LakEriMetagenome_2_FD_203518 | JGI IMG/M metagenome (GOLD analysis project Ga0315899, IMG submission 203518) | Freshwater fungal communities from buoy surface, Lake Erie, Ohio, United States - Buoy 4 MA112 | ecosystem: Environmental > Aquatic > Freshwater > Lake | place: USA: Lake Erie, Ohio...
GCTGCGCGTGCTTCGAGATCCCACACGGCATTGACGATCGCGGCAACCGCGAGCGCCATCACGCCCTTTTCAGGGCCGAGCCAGCGGAACTGCGAGTCTTGCGCGAGCGAGCGCCAAAACGCGCGGCGATCGGCGCGAATCTCGGCGAGCGACTTTCCAACCACAAACGGCATCATCGAACGAATCGCTTGGCAGACGATCTCGTTGCCGCGGCCGATCGTGAACGTGAGTCCGTGACCTTCACGCGCGATCGCGTTGGTCGCATCGGTGCGAAGGACGACGTACGCCGCGGAGTAGTCAGGATCGACGTGCACGGCGTCTGAGCCATGCGCTTCCTCGCTCGTCGGAAAGCGCAGGTCGACGATTTCAAAGTCGACGATTTGAAGGTCGACGATTTGAAGGTCGAGAACCTTGACGTCGGTGTTGGTGGGGGACTGCATGAGATTGCGTCGTTCTTATGGATGAAGCTCAGGAACGCGTTCGCCGCCCGAAGCGCTCTTGTAACACGTCTCGACAAGCGCCATCGTGCGCCATGCGTCGTCAAAGTTGCTTTCGGTTGGGTTGCAATTCTCGCGGGCAGCATCGAGAAGCGCACGCATCGAACCTGCAAATGCGTGCGGAAACCAGTTGCCTGCAATGGGTTCATCGCGCCATGGGCTTCCGTCCCTACTCCAAGAGAGCGTGTCTGGGCGGCCACGTGGATAGTCGAGATTCACGCCAAGCCGCGCGACCGCGCTCCCACGCGTTCCTTCGACCCGAACATGCGATGCATCGTGGCCTTCGGGTGCTGCATGATGGTGGTAGGTCGTGACGACCGCGCGTTGAGGTGAGTCACCGACTTCGTATGCCAGAATTGTCGTACTCCGTGCATCGGCGATTTCGCGCACCGCAGGATGCGGAGCGGCCCACGACCAGACGCGGGTCGGCTCACCCATGAGCGCGCGGCAGAGATCGAGGTAGTGGATCGAATGCATCAGGACTTCCATCCTGGGCATTCCTGCAAGAAACGGCCACGTTTCCCATGGCATGCGGCAAATGACACGGACCTCGACATCGACGATCTCGCCGATCGAACCCGACGCAACGAGCTGCCGCAGCGCGACGATGACGGGCGCATGTCGTAATTGAAAGTTCACTGCGCCACGGATGTCACGCTCGGCCAACAGTGTGCGCAAGCTGCTGGCCTCTTCCAAAGTGCGGCCGAACGGCTTCTGCAAGAGTACCGTTGTACCCACCGGAATCTGTGCAACGGTGGCGGCAAGGGCCTGAGGAGGCAACGCGATGTCGAGGACGCCATTCTCGCGCACACAAGCATCCAGTGCGGAAGTGAGCGTCGGAAACGCAGCGGCGCCTGGGCAGAGCGCCGCAAGCGCGCACGCTCGGGAATGGTCGAGATCAAAAAATCCGCCGATCGTTCTGCCTGTCGCCCGATACGCGGGCACGTGCGCGTCGCGCACGATTGCGCCTGCACCTAGAACAATGATCGGCGGATATGAGCCCATGTCCATGCAAGATAGCGCGATGCGGTATCCATGAAGTTGGCCGTGGGGCGAACGATCAAGCAAACTCCGGTCATTTGGCCGATGATGAGGCCATGCGTCATTTCACTGCTCTTGTTGTTGCTCTTGAGCCGCGTTCGCTTCATGTCGTCCGTGGTCCGCGTTCCTCTGCTGCGAGTTTCCTCATCATCTCGACGGCATTCGCGATCGCGGGGTGTGCGACGAGTGGTCAGAGCACTTCAAACTCCGCGCCGATTTCTGAGCCCACAGGCATGACGCTCGTCGCAACGGCGCAACCGCCGTTGCCGCCGCTCGCGCAGCCGGTGAGCGACGCGGAACTCGCGCGCGAGTTCAACAACATCCATTCGAACGGCGCGGTGTACTTTTCGGGTTGGCCGACGGAAGCTGGGCTGCGGGCACTGGCGGCACGCGGCGTGAAGCGAGTCATCGCGCTGAAGACCGCGGACGAGACGATCGCTGCGCGTGGCTACGACCCGCGCAAAGTCGCCAAGGAACTTGGAATCACGATCATCGAAATGCCCGTCAACGCCGAGACGCTTTCAGACGCGTACATCGACAAACTCACGCGTGAAATCGATCGCGATGGCGGACCGATGCTCATCCACTGCGGCTCTTCGTCGACCGTGGGCATGGTGTGGGGCTCGTATTTGGCGAAGTCGAAAGGTGCTTCGGCTGCAGACGCGATGGCGCAAGCGCGTGCCGCAGGTTTGAAGGACGGCCCACTCGCGGACGCTGCGCAGAGGTACATCAATGCGACCGCTGCGGCGGGAGCGCCTGCAGGAGCGCCTGCGAAATCCGGTTCAAACGCGGAGAAGTAATCCGTCGCCGCTTTCTCAGTAGAGCCAAAGCAAGGTCGGCAGAATTCCTTGCGCGTGACCCTCTTCGATCGCTTGGGCTCCGAGGAACACCAGTGGAATCAGCGATGCCTCGAGCATGGTGCGCGTGAAAATGCGCGTGTTGACAACAAGTGAATCGGTGACTTGATAGGAGCCAAACCGCGGCAGAAAACGCGGGACACGTGCCATGTAGGCATCGAAGTCGCTGCCGAAGAGTTCACGGAGGTGAACTTCTTCCAGTTTGATCGTGGGCCAATGCGTCGCGAAGAAGACGACTCCGAAGAGTGCCGCGAGTGTCAGAGATTCGAAGCTCAGCCCTGCCCCGATGAACGCAAGGAAGCTGAAGAAGTAGAGCGGGTTTCGCGTGAGCGAGTAGGGGCCGCAATCGACGAGCGTTGTGTTCTTGCGACCTGCGATGTAGAGCGCACACCAAATGCGGCCAGCACATCCGGCGATCAAGAGGGCGTAGCCGAATGAAGACAGCACGGCATCGACCGCTCCGTGCTCGTCCCACGCATGCTGCGCAAACAAAGCAAGCCCAACCACCGCGCCGAGCGCGAGTCGTGACACCGTGAGACGAAGGTTCATGCGTGCAGCATAGTGCGCGTGCATGAAGATGCCAATCGAAATGGGGTCGACGCCTGATTTACAACACGGGGCGTCACGAGGCATCACGGCGTCGCAGGGTTCGCGGGCGTTGCGGCCGGCGACGCCGCCGACATCTGAACAACGACCTCCGCTGGGAAAATCGCGCTCGGATCACTGCGCTCGGCAAGCGTCTTCGCCATCGTCGCGATGGTCGCAGGAACCACGCCCTCGAAGAGCGTTGCGCCGCCGAGATCAGGGCCCGCCTTCACAGTCACCGGCTTCGTGAGATCGACCATCGAGCTGTCGAGTCGGATCGCAAGTTTCGTCACGCCAGTTGCTTCGAGAATCGTGATCGTCTGCCCCTTGCGCTCCGCAACGACGCGCTGGCCGCCCTTCGGCTCGGGGTTCGCGAGCCAGTAGAAGCGGGGGCTCGTCACGTCGTCTTGCAGCCAAACGATGCGTTCTGGCCGCAGATTCCGTGAGAACTTCGCCATCCACGGCACGGCAACCGCGTCTTTGCGATCCATCCAGTGACCGTTCTCTTCGTAGATCGTGACCTCGTGCGTGTATCCCCCCGGATCCTTCGCCGCGAGATCCGCGAGCGTCGTCTTCCACGAACGCGCGATGTCGTTGCGACTGAACGCTGCGTCTTTGCCGCCCATGTAGAGCGCGAACGGAATGTTGCGCAGTCCGTCGGGACGCGTTTCGTTTGGATGGCCCGCCATCATCGCGGCGGCCGCGAAGGAATCGGCCATGCGCGGCGCGAGTTGATAGACCCCGTCGCCGCCTGCGCTGTATCCCATCAGATACACACGATTCGGATCGACATCTTCAAACACGATCATGTCACGAATGAGTTCGCGGAAGAGCTCATCGATGTGGCCTTGGTGCCACAAGTTCCACGTGTCGGTTGGCGCGCGTGGTGCGACGTACACGCCTTCTTCCGGCTTGTAGAGACGCTTTTGGTTTTCCCACTGTTGGGTGTTCACTTGCGGAGGTGCGCCGCCGCCGCCGTGCATCGAGATGTACAAACTGCGGCCCGTCTTCGGCTTCTCGCCGTAGACCGCGTACCAGAATGGCATCTTCGTTCCGTCGGACGCAACAAGCGTCTTCGATTCGAATTCCTTCTGATCGTTCTTGCGAACTTCCGATTCGAGCGCCTTCGTCAACAACGTCGTGACGCGCTCGAGTTCCTTCGAAGTCGGGGCCGTGTCGAGCGTGGTGGATGCGAACGGTTGTGCAGCAACATCGGCGACGGTGCCGTCCTTCAGGAAGGCTTGCAGGCCCTTGATTGCTGCGGTTGAGTTTGGTTTCTCACTCTTCTCATCGCCGCGCGCGGCAGGTGCGATCACTTCCGCAGGCATGAACGCTGCGTCGATGAAGAAGTCGGAGTCGTCGAAAGCAGCGGAAAATCGGCCCGAAACGGCGCCTGGCACAGAAGTCGGCGTAGAAGCTGGCGCAGTGCTCGTCGCAGTGCTCGTCGCAGGGGTCGTCGCAGGGGTGGTCGCGGGCGCCTCGAGAATGACTTCACGGATTTCGCCGCCCGACCGCACGAACGACGCCTTCTCGACGAGTACGCCGTCGATCGCGAATGCGATCATGCCTTCCTTCGGCACGATGAGTTCAAGATGGTCGTTGAGGTCGAAGCGTTCGTCTTTCGAAACGCCCTTCGCGACAGCGCCACTTGCTTGATCGCGCGCTTCGACCGCGCGCGACACACGCAGCTTCGTTTGCGGATCGCGGACGGAAACGCGCATGACCTGCATACCTTCAGGAATGGCAGCGGCCTGGCCCGCATAGCGATCGGTGACATCGACGGCGCGCGCGCGCGGTCGCGATCGATCGAAGACAAACGGGAACTCGACACCCGTCTCGCGCCATGTCACGGCGTAAATCGCGTGCTCAGGCTTCGAGCGGTTCTGTCCGCTCGCGCGACCGCTAAACCAACCTTGATCGAGTTCATCGCCGGTCGGTTCTGCAGCACCGGTGTAGCGCCAGCGCGTGCCGTCCCAAATCTCAATCCACGAGTGGTTGCCCGAGCCATCGGTCCACATCGGTACGCCCACAAAACGTGCGGGAATTCCAACAGATCGGCACGCATCGATGAGCAAGATCGAAAGGCCCGAGCACGAAGCAAGACCCGACTCGATCGACTCACTTGGGGATTGATCGGCGCGCTTGCGCTTCGTCGAGTATTGCACCTTGAACTCGGGGAAAACGCGCTGATTGAGGCGCGCGGCGGCGAGTGCTGGATCGCGCAAGCCTTCCACCATCGGCAGACACTTCGGGCGAAGCAAAGGCATCCAAAGTTCGCGCTTCTCGCTCACGCTCGCGTACGGCAGAATCGCGTCGAAGTAGGTCGCTTCATCGACCATCGCACTCCACGGTGCAGATTTCCACGCGTTGTAGGCGCCGTCCACATGCGTCAGGAGAAAGACGGCCTTCAGTTCGCGCAAGTCCGCCTCTGGCATATGCGCGATCAGCCACTCAAGCGAGGCGCGCTGCGCATCGGGCACACTCGCGAGTGCCTTCTCGAGTTCCACACGATTCGCTCCGGCCGCATCGAGTGCGCGCGCGAGGCTGATCGACGTAGGTGATGTCAGCGCATCGCGCTCCGCGTGCGTGGCCACGGAGATGTCTGTACGAGCGTGCGTTGAAGTCGCGAGCACCAGCGGGCAGGTGACGGAGAGAAAAGCACAGAAAGTCGGGGCGATTCGCATTCCGCGAGTGTACTCGCTCGCCTGCAATTCTCGAAGGCCCGCATCACTTCACAGTGATGACGCTCGCCTCATCGAGAATTGTGACGATGAATGCGAGGAAGAGCAGGATGTGTACGACGCCTTGGACGGCGTTCACGCGTCCGCCACGGAGATTGACCGCCGCGACGAGGAACGTCGTCACCAAGAGCACGATGTACGGGCCGTCGAGTCCGAGTTCGGGCGAAACGCCCGTAAACCAGCGAATCGCCAAGACTGCGGGCACCGTCAGGCCGATCGTCGAAAGCGCACTTCCGAGGAGCACGTTCATCGCGCGTTGCGTTTCTTCACGTGCCGCGGCCTTGAGCGCGGCAAGGCCTTCTGGCGCGAGCACGAGTGCCGCAATAAAGACACCGCCGATACCCGCGGGCAAGTAGGACGCCGCGAGGAGACCCTGCACGCGGCCCGCGAGTCCTTCGGCAATCGCCACGACGCCAACAAGCGCAAGCACGAGAAGCGTGGCCGAGCGCCATGTCGACACTGGCTCATGTGCTTCGCCCGAAGCGTGTGCTTCCTTGCGCGCTTCGTGTTCGCGTTCGGTCATGTGGTGATGTGCGTAGAAATTGCGATGCCGCGTCGTTTGAAAGTAGAGGAAGACGAGATAGATCACAAGCGACGCGCAACCGACGAAGACTTCCATCGGGTCGCTCATCCAACCGCCCTTTGCACTGCTCGTGAATCGCGGCAGAATGAGCGTGATCGCGCCGAGTGCGATGATCATCGGGAGATACGCGCTCGCCGATTGCGCGTTGAACTCTTGCTCTTGCCGTTTGAGGCCGCCAATGATGAGCACGGCGCCCATCAAGAGATTCAACAGAATCATCAAGACCGAAAGCATCGTGTCGCGCGCGACGGTCGCATCGCCGTTCGATCCAAGCATGACCGCGCAGACCGCAGCAACTTCGATGATGATTGCAGAGATCGTGAGAATCACTGTTCCGAGGGGTTCTCCGAACTTCTCCGCGAGTTCATCGGCGTGGGCCATCGCGCGGAATGCTGCCGCCACGATGCAAACAACCAGCCAGATACTCCAAAGAAGATTCGCGCCGTTGTTGATTTCGCCCGCAGGAGACCAATGCGCGAGCACCACACCGCCGGTCAGAAGCGCGAGCAGGATTGGTAGGTCTGGGAGCCAGCGGGCGAGGAATGATCGCGAGGTGTGCTTTGAATGGCGCGACATGGCGCGGAAGATACTCGCCAACTCACGGCGCGGGCTTCAAGTCGCGGAACATGAAGAACGCGGCCGCAATCAGACAGAGCGACGCATACACGAAGTTCATCGTGAGTTTCTCCTTCATGTACAGCACGGCGAACCCCGCGAACACAAGCATCGTGATGACCTCTTGCATCACTTTCAGTTGCGCGAGCGAGAAGCCCGCTTTCTCGAAGCCGATGCGATTCGCCGGAACCTGCAGGCAGTACTCGAAGAACGCGACGCCCCAACTCGCAAGAATCGCAATCCAGAGCGCCTTCGATTTGAAGTCTTTGAGGTGCCCGTACCACGCGTACGTCATGAAGATGTTCGAAACGACGAGAAGCGCGGGGGCGAGGATGAGCGCAGTTCGGGCGGTCATGCCCGCAAGGTATCGCGCGTGCCGCTTGGCATGCGCCACGCGATGATGATCCCGAGGCCCGCGATCGCAGCTGCCGCGAGAATCGCGAGGCCAATGGACGTGGCGAGTTGGGCTCCTTCGGCGCGTGCAAGGCCCGCGACCGTCGCTGCAAAGGCAACGCCAGCCGCGCCACCGATTTGCCGGAATGTCTGCACGATTCCCGAGATTTGTCCGCGTGTTTCATCGGGAACGCCGGAGAGCGTGTCGGTGTTCGCCGGCGACATGATGAACGCGACGCCGAGTCCTAGGAGCGCCATACCTGTCGCGATGACGCCGTACGAAACGACGATCGACCCGGCGCCCCACGTTGCAAGCCCCGCGGTGGCGACGAGTGTGCCGAAACGCGCGAGCGGACGAACGCCAACGCGGTCGTAGAGTTTGCCCGCACGGCGCGCAACGAGGATGACGGGAATCAGCATCGGCATGAGCGAGGCGCCCGCGCGTGCCGCGTTGTAGCCGAGGACTTCTTGCGCGTAAATCGCGCCTTGCACCACGAGCGAAGCCATTGCGAATTGCATGATTCCGATGAGGATGACATTCGCGCGAAGCCGCGGCTCCGACAGTAGCGCCAATCGCACGAGCGGTCGCGTGATGCGGAATTGTCGCCACGCAAAGAGCGCTGAAAGTGCACAGCCTGCGGTAAGCATCGCGAGGAATCGCGGCTCGACGAGGCGAAGTGTGCCCGTTGCGGGATTCTGGTCGGCGCCCTCTTGCAACGCGTAGATCGCAAGCGGCAGACCAAGCGCGAGTAGCAGTGCGGAAGGCACGTCAAACGTTCGCTCTTCGGCGCGTCGATTCGGTGGCTTCGCGATGAGAATGAGCGCAATCGCCGCGAGTGCGATCGGGAGATTGATGAAGAAAACCCAGCGCCAGCCCGCGTATTCCGCGAGAAGTCCACCGAGTACAGGCCCGATCGCAAAGAACGACATCGAGACGCCGATGTAGATACCCATCGCGCGGCCGCGCTCACCGGCGGGGAATGTTTCGATGACGAGCGCGCTCGACGCTGGTTGCATCAAGCACGCGGAGAGCCCTTGCAGAATGCGGCCCGCGATGAGGAGCTCAGCCGAGGACGCGAGCCCGCAAAGGACACTCGCGGATGCGAATCCCACCACGCCCGCGAGAAACGTCGAGCGCTTTCCGAAGATATCGCCGAGCCGCCCGCCGACCGCCATCGCGGCCGCGAGTGCAACCATGTACGCGTTGGCGATCCACGCGATACCCGTCGGGCCGAGGCCGAGTTCCGCGCCGATGCGTGGGCCCGCGACCGCAGTGACCGTGAGGTCGACGAAAATCATCGACAGACTTCCCGTCAATGCCAAGAGGACGAGTCCGCGGCGAGGCGTTCCCGTGGCGGGCGTGTTGGGGTCTTCGAAGGTGTTGGACGATGGCGTCGACATGGTGCGATGCGCTGGGGTGCGCAGCGTATCCGAGGCATCCAGCGCCAACGGGGGCCGAACTCGGTCGAGGTACCGTCGGAAGTCGGAGGGAACTTGGTTTGGACGGCGTTCCGAGACCCGCCATGCGAAAATGATCACGACGCCGCGACTGATTTTCAGCGACAAGTGAGAGGGGCGAAGTGACGCGCGCTCCGCCATCTGGGCGCGGTTCAGAGTTTTGCGACCTCGGACCTTCGGAGGTCGAGGCGAGGCCTTTCCGAGTTCGATGCGCGGTCGGTGCGTGCCCGGTACGTGGCCAGTACGTGCGAACTCATATACTGACGCACCGTGCCGCCGAAGCAACGATCTATCCGCACACGCTTGCTGTCCAGATGGGCGGGCCTTCGTGGGTTGCTGCCTTTCGGTCTCCAGGACACGCTGTTCCACCTGCCCGTGAGCGAGGAAGCGTCGACGCCTGCGCTCTGTGCGCGGCAGGGCTGGACGTGCGTCGATCTTGGACCTCGAGGCGACCGGATACCCGAACGACTTGCGCTTCGAGCAGGCGACTGTTTCTCTGATGTCGCGAGAAACATCATGCATCCATCGCATGCCCGCGCGTTCGCTGCGACGATTCCCGGAGGTCGGGTGCTTGGAATCGCCTGCTCCGCCATCGCGCCCGAGGGACGGGTGCTCGTCGACGTTTCGCCGCATTGGGGCGTCGCGCAGGGAGATCATCGTGCGCTCTCCGCTGCAGCCATCGCGCTCCCACCGAAACGGCTTGCGGGAACAAGCGCTCTGATTGGTGCGGTAGGGCATCGCAACTTCTATCACTGGATGTACGACGTGCTGCCCCGCATTGGGCTCCTTCGGGAAGCCGGCTTCCCCGAGCCGGACCATTGGATCGTTGCGAATCCGGGCATTCCTATCGCGTTTGAGTTGCTTGAACGCGCCGGCATCCCGCACGATCGAGTTTGTCTCATGAGGCGCGGTTCGCATGTCGAGTGCGAGCGGCTACTTGTGACATCGGCTCCGGGTGAGATCTGTCAGCCGGTACCGAGGAGTGCTCGGTTTGTGCGCGAGACGCTCAACGGTGCAGGGGGATCGTCCGGTCGAGCCGAGACGCGCTTGCTCTACGTACCGAGGCGGGGGCGGCGCAAGATTGCCAATGAGGAGGTCTTGCGGCCGATTCTGGCGCGCGCTGGTTTTGTCGAAATCGCAATGGAGGGGCTCACGCTCGACAAGCAGGTGGAGGCGTTCCACGGTGCGTCCGTTGTCGTGGCACCGCATGGTGCCGGACTGTCGCACCTTCCGCACGCTGCGACGCAGGCAACGGTGCTTGAACTGTTCCCACCTCACTACTCCAACGCCAGTTTCTTCATGCTCGCCGGTGCGTGTGGGTTCCGCTACGGCGCGCTGCGTGGCGAAATGGTGAACCCAGGCGCGCGATCGGAGCCGAGCGCCGATGACTTTGTCATCGATCCAGATCTGCTTACTGAAGCGATTGAACTCGTCATCGCGGGTTGAAAGTCGCTGTCCTTGGCGTGGCGCGGATTTCTTGAGCTTCCCGCCTCATCGGTCCTCGAAGTGCGTTACAACACGGCGATGAAGATCGCGACGCTCCGTTCTCCCACACTTTCGCTCGGCCTCGCAGCAACGGTCGTCTCGTCAGTCCTCTCGTTGGCGGCCTCGCCACTCCGACAGGATGCACCGACGACAGTTGCTCCCGCGAACGCCACCGGCGCGGAATGGCCGCAAACCATCGTTGATGCGGGCGACACG
>Ga0315899_10009448_pt1 | contig 10471 bp, 10 predicted proteins | sample LakEriMetagenome_2_FD_203518 | JGI IMG/M metagenome (GOLD analysis project Ga0315899, IMG submission 203518) | Freshwater fungal communities from buoy surface, Lake Erie, Ohio, United States - Buoy 4 MA112 | ecosystem: Environmental > Aquatic > Freshwater > Lake | place: USA: Lake Erie, Ohio...
CAGCGCAAAAGCACCGAAATAGCCACCGGACTCCGCACCAGCCCAAGCGCCGACGCATGTCCGACCCTGAACTGCTGGAAGACACAGCGTCGCCCAGCCAGCCACGTGTCCGTCAGCGCAACGAGCACGCGTGTCGGCGTCGATGGAAAGGAGCCTGCCGCTGCAACGTACGCAGCCCACCTGCGGTGCCAGGCACCGCCTCCCCGCACGCATGCCGCTACCTAGACTCCCGCCGCGCACCCACGCCGCACCTGCGCACCCCGCACGCAGGAGCTGCCCGAACGCACCCGCACCCCGCATGCACCCAGAACGTCCCCGGAAACAAGGTTTTCCGCATATGGCAGGCGGGTGCGCTGGACTTTAGCCATTTTCCTCTCACCCATGACAAGGTTCCGCTTTTAGAGGAAACGTTCGTGGGCCCTTTCCACGAACGGTTTATGGAAAATGAACGGCTTACTGGGCGACGACCGGGAAGCGGCGCGGCTCCGCGAGGCGCTGGGCAAGCCGCCCCACCAGCGTGCCGATATGGAGGTGAAGGAGGTGCAGGAGTTTCTCGCGTCGCTCGTGCTGCTCCGCGGCCTCCCCTCCGCCGCGCTTGCGCAGTGGGCCCAAGCGGCCCACTACGGCCGCGTGCAGGAGGAAGCAGGGGAATGTGACAGGTTGGCATGATGCGACGACACCCCCCCCCCCCCACTGGGCGGCGGCGCGCGCTCTCTCTCTCTCTCGCTCTCGCCCTCGCTCCTCCTCTCGCTCTCTCTCTCTCGCTCTGAGACCGGTCAGGGAGAGGGCCCGACAGGGAGGGGCCGGGCTGCTCTACGGCAAATGCTGTGGCTGCTCCTGGGCCGCGAACAAGCTTCCCCCGGACCTCAGTCCTGGGCCACATCGCTCCTGGGCCTGCGAGCCGCCAACAGAGGCAACAAAAAAGAGACAACCAGGAGTGAAGCGAGGCAACTGCTGCCTGCACCTGGCCGCCCCTCTGCCTGCCCCGCAGCCTGTGACAGACGAGCGCTCCGCTGCAGGTTCTTTGCCGCTGGGGAGGCCGACGTGTCGACCTTCTACATTGTCCTGGCGGGGCGTGTGGCCCTGGCCTGCCCGGCGGCCGCGGAGGAGCAATCGCAAGCGCCCGCCGCTGGCTCACCTGCCAGACTGCGGGACCGGGGACAGTCGTCCCACCTCCGCAAGACGCTGAGCAGGCCCGAGGCTTGTGCGGAGTCTGGCAAAGGCCGGCCCCAGATTCCAGAGGAAGTCATCGCCGAGCTCGGCGCCGGCGACAGTTTCGGAGAAGAAGCGATTTTTTCCCTCGGGGAGGCCGACCGTGATATTGCAGAGGCGACTGACACGATTTGTGCACTAGACTATACTAATCGCAAGTACTCTGCATGGCGTTTGAGTAGAGACCTGGAGTTTCTTGCCGTGAGGGATGAGGAGGTGCTCGCCTCGCTGCTGCAGGTGTATACAGTGACAGGCGTGTGTCTTGGCCCAGATGCCTGCCCGCGACTTTCGAACTCCGAAGAACATCGTTTGTGTGCGCGCGTGCGTGCGATTTACATTTTTGCAAATATTTTTGCACTTTGACGTGTGTGTTGGGCGTGCCCTGACACATCAAAGTGCAAAATGTTTGCAGCACCACGTGGGGGAGCTGCAAATGCGTCCGACACTGGCAACGGAGTCGCTGCTCACCAAGCCATATTTGCGCTCTGAGCACCAGCTGCTGAGGTCTTGACCTGCCTTGCAATAAATGTCGCGGCGGTCTGCCTGAGCTCTCTGACAAATGGTATGCAAAACAGTGTCGCCAGGGTACTTAGCACGGCCGGCATCTTTGCTCTGCATCGCCCGCCACAAAAACATGTTATCAATTTACTGGCTCTCCATGCCGAGTACGTTGAGCGCACGGAGGGGGACATGTTGTATTCCGAGGGACAGCCACTTGACGCCGTCTTCTGCCTCCTCTCCGGGAATATCACTGTGATGAGGCAAAGGGGCCGCACAGACGGACAAGTTGGGAGGAGCTTGGAGATGGCAGGTGAGGTGCGGACCGAAGGCGTACTGCTGGGCAAGATGGTGGAGGCGTATGTCCGGGGGCACGATGACCAGGAGAGGCAGCTTGCTCTCGCCAAGCAGACTGCACAAGAAACCGCTGAGGTGTGTCTTGATCAAATCACGCATGCACAAAGGCTGCTCGCTCCTGCCTGCGCCATCATAAGCATCCCGTACACCAACACTCACTTCGAAGATTGAACAGGTTGCACTTGAACGCCTTGCGCTGCAAGAATTGCACGAGCAGGTGACTCAAATCCAGGATACCCTTGCTGCCCAAAATTTGGACGTTAGCGACACCATCGCGCGGGTATCTAGTTTGAAGAGCCATATTCAGCAGAGCACATCAACCGAAAGCAACAGCGCATCAGATGAGGTGGAGGCTTTGGAAAAGCAGCGAAGACAGGCCGAGTACAAGGCACAAGCTTCCGGCACAGGCGATTTGCAAGAGCAACTCCGTGAGCTTCAAAGGCAGATACAAAGTCATGAATCCAAGTTGAAGATTCACAACGCGCACTTGCTGGACGTCGAGGGTGCGGTTGGAAAGGAGTTTCAAGGAGTGCCGGGTGCCTGTAGCGACGATTGGCAACGAGCCAAAACGCTGGGCGAGCTTGATGATGCCTGGGAGTGTACGCACAAGAGGTGTTGGAGTCTTGACCTTGCCCTGTGCTTCTTTGTCGTTATGTCTTGCCATCATTGCCTGCTGGGAGCTGTGTAGTGTGCTGCTGCTGATCGTTTCCCTGGACTGCACAGAGCCTTTTCAGCAGTGTCGGCTGGCAAAAGCCATGTCCTAAAGTTTCCCATCAGGGTATGGCAAGAAGCGTGCCAGTCGGACATGATCTATCTCAGCACTCGCACATTTGAACGCCAAATGCAAGTGCTTGGCATCTTTCCGACACAACTTCTCTTGGGTGTGGCTGGCGTGGGCATAGAGGTGAAGCATTGCTCAAACGAAGGCTCAAAACAAGCGAGAGTCACTTCACCCAAAAAGGCAAAAGAAGCCAGAGTCTCTTCGCCCAAAATGCAAACAGATGTGCGCAGCGTCTCAGCCTTGCAAGAGTATTCCGCAGCGAATACCGCGTTTTTCCTTGGCAACTTTGAATTACTCTCACATTTGCCTCCGCATTCCCACCTCAAATTGGCTTTGAAATCAAAACTACGTGCATTCGAGCCACATACGGTCATCTTATCCCAAGGTCTTCCGTGGCCGTCTGTTGACGGCAACCAGGTCGCGTACCTGATCCTGTCTGGGCAGTTGAGGAAGCATAAGAAGGCATTAGGAGGTGAGGTGGACACAGACAGATGGCACGCTTTCCATCAGCTCTTGCAAGCACGCGCCCTCTGCAATCCATCGTCAAATGACAAAACCAATCTTGTTGCGCCGGAGACGTCTGTCGCGAATCCATCCAAATATGAGGATATGCGCGGCAAGGACGTTTGGGCAGCAGTGGCAGAGTGTTTCGGACCCCTGGAGCAGTGTGTGCTTCACGGCACCGTTGTCGGCGAAAATCATCTGATGTTCGGTAGGGATGCAAAATCCTTGGCGACGTACATCACAGGTACTCAGGTGTTGGCACTTGAAGTCAAGGTGCAAGACTTGGTCGAAATTGACGGTGAAGCCAGCGGAGTTGTTGCCCACCCACACCTTGCGGCGTCGGTTTTACAACGAGAGCCGAGTTCGCGAGATGAACGAGATCTTGACATTCTTTCGGGGTGTATCCACAGAGTGCCTTTTTTCGCGACGCTTCCTGCAAAAGCGCTTTCAGAATTGTGTCATAAAGCAACGCTGCGCAGCCTGATGCCAGGTGAAATTCTTTTTGAACATGGAGATGAAGCTGATGAGATTTTTATTGTCCTGTCGGGCACACTGGGGGTGCATGCGATGCCCTCAAAAGTGTCAGAAACAGAAGAACAAGAACGCGAGAAGGAGGCAGACGAGGCGGTTGCCCCCGCCCTTAACGTTACTTTCAGCACATGTGAGGCAGCCACATGCAAGGCAGCACCCGACGGGAAATCGCGGGGTGATGCATCGATTGTGGGACCTTGCACAGGGTTACGGACAGAGGGCCAGAGCATTGGACAGGCAATATTGTACAGCTCGAGCATCAAGGCTACGCGCAAGACGAGCGTGAAAGCACGTGGAAAAGCTGCTGTCATGGTGATGAAGCTTGCAGATTTGATTGCCTATCAGTCGTTTGTGAACCGGCGTTCGTTTTTCGAACCCGCAAAAATGATGCAGGTGCTCTTTGAGCCCTCGCTGCGGAGTGATGATGACCTTCTGGCCATCGGCGAGTTCGTGCGCAGTTTGCCTCTCTTCAGCGCATTTGAAGCTGCTGAACTCAGCGTGCTGGCAAAATACGTCAGGGCTGAGAGAAAATCTGCTGGGACCGTGCTCTACAGGAGACAGGAGCATCTCTCAGCTCTATACTTCCTCGTCCAGGGTACGGCAGCTATCTGCAGACCAGATCCCTTGCAAGAAGACATGGATGCGATTCAGAAAAGTAACGCACAACGATTTGAAGCTGGCCATGTGGTTGTCAAAGACGCTGATGTGCAGCAAGTTTCCAAGTATGGTGTGATTCAACACTTTGCTCGAGACGGCGATGCTCTGGTCCAGGAGGTAACAGGCCGGGGCCCCGATGCGCTGGCGAGGTTGGCGAAGGACACCAGTCTTTTTTCGCACAGCTGCATCCTGGTAAAGCCGAGCATTGTGGCGTCTCTGAATTTCAAGTCCGTTGCCGAATATCTGGCAGAGTGGAAGCAAATAGAGGCGGAGGAGGCGCTCATGGTGCTTTCTAGGTCTTACCCCTTCAACAGTTGGAAGCAGAAAGAAGTTGCAGTCTTGGCATGTCTTGCGCAACATCTTGTATATCAACGTGGCTCGCGCATATTTGAGCAGGCAAGTGCGGCGGATCGAATCTTCTTGGTGCAAAAGGGCGAGGTCTCGCTTGTGCAGAAGGGCATGTCGCACCTGGTGCCGTCGGCACCGGTGGACGCTGGCAAAGAGCCTATCCGCCTCCAGCATACCGAGAAGGGGACAATATCGGCAGAGAGTCGGCGCGCCGACATTGCTGTCACAACTGTGTCTAATGGCGGCGTTCTAGGCGTGGATCTTGTCAAGCAGCTGAATACAGAAAAGGGCAAGACCGTTGCCATTAAGTTGGCCGAAACAGAGGGAAAGCTACTGCAGGCGCAAAAGGACTTGAAGAAAAGCCTGAACGATAACATGTCGAGAAGCTTTCTCCAAAGTATACAGGCACAAATTAACGCTTTGACGAGACAGCGCAACGACTTATTGTCGCAGCAGCACAAGATCAAGACTGAAGGTGTGCTTCGCCATCAGTATCGTGCAGTTGTGGCCAGCAGCGTTGTCAAGCTCATAGCCGTGCGTCGGGTTGATATAGACAGCATCGGACCGCGTGGGTCTACCACACAGATTGACAAACATCATCGCAATGTCGTTGATCACAGAGCGGGCTTTAGATCTGATTTTGGATCCAAGCATGAAATGCGTCTGCTGCAGGGTTTTGGTGGTCGCAGGGATGACGCTGCTCTTGGTGATGAAGTGGCAAGTGAACAAAGTGCCATCCAGGAAAGGAGAAGATTTGTTGGAGATGTGCGTGATGTGGCTGCGCTTTCGGGACAGCGTGGTGGACGTTTGCTGAAAGAGGACAACTCGGTATCGCCACAAGCTGCCGTAGCATCTCTCATGAACTTGCGCAAATGGCTTCGAAAAAAGTACGGCAAACTGGGGTCGGCTGCGACAATCCTTAGCTGCTTTCACGGTGGTGAGGTCATTTCTGACAGCGCTCTCAAAGCTTTGTGTGATGAGAGCGCATGTGGACTCAAGCCTGCACAGCTACGTACTGCTATTGCTCGTCCCAGCTCCTCGTACGCACGAGTAGACTCGAAGGACAAAGTCACTTACCTGCCCGCTCCTCGGAGCGGAGGTATTGACCGAGGGGAGCAGATGTCTAATGATGGGATGGATGACAATCACGAGCAACGAAATGAGGTAATTTTCTTCTCAGACCTCAAGAAGACGCTGGATAACGAAGAAATGTTGATCGACGCAGCCATGCGTGTTGCTAGAAGGGGCGGCAACCAGGCAGAAAATGCTGTAGCTGAGCACCCTCCTGCCTACGGCGCTCCTCCAGATGTTCTACCTGAGAGCGCCCTTCCTCACGAGGACACGTCGTGTATCCATGTCATCAGCGACTCACTTGAGACATCCTTCTCATCACAGAAAAAAGTAGAGCAGGATAGAAGGGCCGCGGGTCGTGAAGAGAGGGCGGGTGGAGAACAACGGGAAACTCTTTTTGAATTGGGCCGTCCACATTCTGCCATGACCACGAGGGATAGGAGCCAGAACTTGCGCCGTGACGAGCAGCGTCCGAGTTCCGCGGCAGAATCGAGGGCCGTACGCAGGAACAAGTTTGCGCTCATTCCTGGTGAGTCAGAGGACGACCCCTACATCTTGCAAGAGATGCCAGGAGACTTGTCACAGGAGAGTGCGTTGGAGATAAACGAGAACGCACGTCGATCTCTGTCGCCTCGTCGGCAAGCTGCAATCGCTGCACGTGTAGATAGTGAGCGGCCAGCGTCGGCGATGTCTTTCAGAAGTGATGGGCATAGCCGGCACGGAGGCCACAAAGGCCCCATGCATGTCATGTCGGGAAGATTCCCACGCCCCAAGACTGCTTTCACCCGCCGCTCAGAGTGGGCGGCTGGAATTGATCGTGAACTTGATGCCTTCGATGGCGACTTTCAGGTTCTATTGCTTTCTTTTCTGCTTGCATGCTGCATTATCTTGTAAAGAATCAAATGGCGCTGGCTAGGCGAAAGCATTTTTTGGTGTTTGATGACAATCTAGCAAAGAACTAAAGCGTATCACAGGCCACGAAAAACGCCGCGAGGTGTCATTGGATGTACTGCGTTCGATTGTGAAGTGTCCCTACCCTGGCTAGTGTGACTACCTGTCCGTTTTTCCCCTGCAGAGCACAATCTTCAGCAACCGCTCACACTTAATTGAAGGGCTGAAGCGGAAGATTGGCATCAAAACCGAGAAGATAAAGTACAACCCAATCATGCAGCCTGTGAAGCTCGAGCAGCTGCGCACTGAGTACACTGCGCAAAAAGGTGCACGCCCGTGGTCTGCATTGGGCACGCTCGGCACCATGCCTGCTGAGGCTGCCAAAAATGCTCGGACGAGCAGATTTGGGTTGTCATCCGATTTTTTCGGTAAGACGCCCGGTCCCATCCTGGGTTCTCGCAACTCTGGCAAAATTCACAAAGGTGTCACAACAGGTGCCCTTCGCGCCAGCGTGAATCTCACAGGGGCACAGAAGAAGCAAGGCAAGGATGTAGCGCCAATTAACATTCAGTTAAGGCTACCGCATTAAGCAACAGTTTGATACAAGGGCAGGTGCCTCGTGCAAATAAATGATGGAAGTGATGGAAATTGGAACTCGAGTGCGCATTGGTTGCATATGTTACACATGCGGCAGTGCCAATGGCACCAGCCGCACCTCACCTCCGATCATGCCCTCCCCTCTTCCCCGCATTCTCTGCCCCTCTCCAGGGGCCACGTGAACATACGTGTTGTGTATACGTAAAACACAAGATTTCACAGCCCGCAAAAGACAATGGTTTGTTGCGAGCATGAAGGATATTGCTCGAGACCAGGGAGGCAGAGCTATTGAGCATATTGTTCTGTTTCCTTGCCCATGCCTTCTCGTGAAAACCGCGAGCGCAGAATGCACTTGCTTCTTCTTTGTTTCACCGTTTCAACCTTCACTACCCCCCCTTTCCCTACAAACCCCCCGTTGTCCTTACTACCACTGTCCTCTATCCAGCTTCTCCTCCTCCTTTTGCGTCACGCTCCCTGAGCAACGGCCAGGCAACTAGTGAGGATGTCGGGGGCTCAGGGTATGTGAGACCCCTGAGAGGGCATGTTAACGTGTGTGCCCCCTGAGAGGGCATGTTAACATGCTTTAACAACAAGCATGTTAACCCTCTCAGTGGCAATCCATACCCTGATGGCAGACAAGGCCGCCCGGCGACAACTGTGCGTGTGAGAGCGGTGTGCATCGTATGACATGCTGTCAATACATTGGCAATTTCTGCTACAAAGGCACGCACGCAATCATACATTGGCAATTTCTGCTACAAAGGCACGCATGCAATCATCACCTCCCCCCAAAAAAACACAAGAGAGAGAGACCCGGAGACACATACACAAATACAGACACAGACAGACACAACCAAGACGCACACACACACACGGCAATTCGAAGATGAGGGACAGGGTGACAGCTCACCCTGCCATAATCATCTACTTTCGAAACCTTGCTGGACCACTTGATGTAATCCTTTTCATCTCCCGCTTTGGCACAATATTTGATGGCATCAGATATGCTGCTCATCGCACGCACACACGTGTAATTACGCAGGCTGATGCAAACATGCAACCATAGTACTGCATGCCGGCAAAGGCAACACACTAACGCGTTGTAAACACCTTGCACAGGGCACTGATTTGCATTTTGATTCGCCGGAGTTGGCTTTGGGAGGCAATTTGTTCAATTTGCCGTCGTCTTTGATCGCTGGCAACTTGTCGTCGGTGGATGTGGGTGATGCACCATCCGCATTCTCCATCACCTTGGAGACTTTTGCCATGTCGAACATGATCTGGTAGTACAGGGCAACGCACCCGTTACCTGCACACCCATGATGTAACTAGTTAGCAACGGAGGAAGATAACAACTTCTCAGCAATGCTTTTCGCTCGGACTGAATTTGGCGAAACACAAGCGCCCCACGCGCTCATCGCATCTTGTCTTCAATAATGATCCTCACATGCACAGCAGGCAGCACAGCATCTAGGAGTGGAACGTCACCGTTCAACTTCGTTTTCATGGAGTCCCAGCATTGCTTTGTGCACGATTTCATGTCGTTGTACAATGGGTGCATGTTGTCGCACGCGGTCTCGTCGAAGAGGACCATCTTATGATCCTTGACCCACTTGGCCACTTGGTAAGGACAAAAATCTGTTGCGTCCAGACCATCCTTTCCTAGCTCCTTTTTCTTCCCTAGGCGGCGCCCATCCTGCAACGCGCAGCAAGTTCACCAAGAACATTCAATGCGGGAACAAGTTCACCCAGAGCATTTCGTGCGGGAACATCGGAGGAGGTGCAGGATTTCCCACTCCGCCCCCCAGGCAGGGCAACAGAGACAGAACCTCGATCTCAAGTTCGCCGGCCACCTCGACTTCGCCATTCCGACGGGAAGGTCCCAAAGCTTTGCCGTAAAACTGAACAAGAATCTGTGTTTTTGCAAAAAAGGGGTTCAGACACGCTTCCATCGCACTCGAGGATTGCAATTTTACGCGAGTGCATATGTCTGCATACCGTGATCGCGCGATTCATAACCTTGTCACTCTGGTCGCTTGCAGATTTTTCGCGGTGGCAAGCAGCATCGCGAGCTGCCCAGTTGCTCATAAGTTGCGCTGCGCACGTGCGTTGCGACCATGCCGAGACCCCGTCAGCTAAACACATCGCGGCAAGTGCACGCAAGGCCTGCGAGACGTGCACGCATGTGGGAGTCCTACCGAGACAAGAACCCTTGTGGACCGCCGTTGTGTGTTTCTCCTGCTCGCACATCAGTGGGGTGGTTAGGTTGCCGCACGCACACAGAATGACTCTGCTTCAATGATAGACCAAGAGCTGGATCATTGCACTGTCAGGCAAAATCGCAGCGCATGGTCTCACCACTGACGCCAAATCTCCACTGATCACGGCGTCAGCAAGCTTCACCAATGCTAGTGCCGTGGCCTTGCAGCCTTTTTGGGTTGCCTCAGGATCTTTTTCCAGCTTTTCTTTGTCCACCTTTTCCATGTCGAGTACATCATCCTTGATTCTGCCATGCAAGCCCCGTCAGAGAACTCGCGCAATGCCGGCGAGGCTGTGGTGTCACGACGCCTGCCGCCGAGGGCAAGCGGACAGCGCAGTACAGGCAGAGACCTTTTGCAGAACTCCTTGCAACGGTACGCCTCCTCCTCCCCGACCTCTTTGGCCTTGTACATTTGATCGATCTCGGTGTCTGGCACGCACTCATACGCCACATCCTCCGAAGAGAGCAGGTAGGGTGCGCTCGCGCTCCCTTGTGCGAGCGCCAGACAGGCGATCCCGATGGCCAGCAGCAGCAAGTGGCCGGCACGCATCCTTGCCTCCGCAACAGTCCCCGGGTGTCGTCAAACGGCAGCGTTATTTGTCGGTTTTGTTAGGCCCGCTCCCCATGTTGAGGGAGGAGGCAACGGACAGCATATTTCGCAGCTGTTCGGACCAGGTTACTGTTTTGGTACCATATTTTCAAAATTAATCCGTTCACGGACTTTAATCCGTTCACGTGACTTCATTTTTACGGAGGAATGAGAC
>Ga0315899_10009449_pt1 | contig 10470 bp, 9 predicted proteins | sample LakEriMetagenome_2_FD_203518 | JGI IMG/M metagenome (GOLD analysis project Ga0315899, IMG submission 203518) | Freshwater fungal communities from buoy surface, Lake Erie, Ohio, United States - Buoy 4 MA112 | ecosystem: Environmental > Aquatic > Freshwater > Lake | place: USA: Lake Erie, Ohio...
CAGAAATTCTGCCATCTTATATTTGGTGCTGGCCCGTTCCGCCTCGGCGGCTTTTTGCTCCATGTTGCTGCTGTGTTTGGCCATTCCTTCAATGCTGTCGGCCGTAATTACCGCATTCCGTTTGTGCAGGTAATGTTGCAGCAGGCGGTGTGCAATCAGGTCCGGATAACGGCGAATGGGAGAGGTGAAGTGGGTGTAATAATCAAATGCCAGTCCGAAATGGGTGCTCTTTTGTGAAGTGTAAACCGCCTTTGCCATGGATCGTAGTGCCATTTGCTGTAAAACATCTTCTTCGGGTTTGCCTTCAATCTCTTTGAGCAGTTTATTCATGCTGGCCCGCAGGTTGGCTTCAGTGCTAATGTCTATGCGGTACCCAAATAATTTACAAAACTTTGAAAATTCTATCAGCCGGTCTGTGGGCGGCGCATCGTGTGTACGGTATATGTAGGGGAGTTCCGGCTTTTGCAGGGTTTTGATGTAATACGCAACTTCTCGGTTGGCCAATAACATAAATTCTTCAATGAGCTTGTGTGCTTCAAAACGTTTTTTAACCAACACTTCCAGCGGTTTGCCCTGACTATCCAGCTTGAATCGTATTTCATCGGTTTCAAACGATATGGCACCGGCTTTGAAACGGCTTCGCTGAAATTTTTCAGCCAGCGTATTGAGTTCGCCCAATTCCTTGGCCCAGTCACCTTGTCCGGTTTTAATGCGATCCTGCGCTTCTTCATAAGAGAAACGACGTTGGCTGTGGATGATGCTTTTTCCGAACCATCGGTCTTTTACCTCCCCATTTTCAGTCATGGTAAAAACAGCCGAAAATGCAAGACGGTCTTGATGTGGACGTAAACTGCAAAGGTTATTGCTAAGTTTTTCGGGAAGCATGGGAATGGTTCGGTCTGCCAGATACACGCTGGTTCCCCGCTGCAATGCCTCCTGGTCCAGTCGGCTGCCTTCGGTCACAAAATGACTGACATCGGCAATATGTACTCCCAGTTCTATAAGTCCATCTTCAAGTTTGCGATACGAAATGGCATCGTCAAAATCCTTTGCATCCGCCGGATCTATGGTGCAGGTAGGCGTTTGGCGGAAGTCTCGGCGTTCCCGTATCGTCTGGTCGGGTATATCTTCAGAAAATGACTCAGCTTCCTTTTCCACATCAGCCGGAAACGATACAGAAAAACCAAATTCCGCAACAATGGCGTGCATTTCCGCGTCATTAGTTCCCGGTTTTCCCAGCACTTCTATCAGTTTTCCAATAGGGTTTTGTTTCTTTTCAGGGTAATCAAAAACCTCAACAATGGCCTTCATACCATCTAGTTCAGAGTCTACTTTCCCTTCAATTCGAATATCGGCTTTGAATGGGGCTTTGTCGGCAATGAGATAGCCGCTGCCTTCAAATACATCCAGATTGCCGGTGTATCTACGTTTACTTCTGGACACAACCCTGATGACTCTGCCTGTGGGCCTGTTACCTCCTCCCAAAACATCCACTTCTACAGTATCACCGGGCAATGAACGGTTTAGCCATTCTGACGGGATGAAGATGTCTTTGGTTTCCGCTCCTGCGTTTTCCGGCGTAACAAAGCCATCACCGCTGCGCACAAATTCGATATTCCCTGTGATTTTTACCGCCGGATGTTTAATCCTGAATTGTCCCTTACTGGGTTGTTCGGCTTTGTTGAGGTGGGTGAGGCGAAGCAGTGCCTTGTAAACGATATCGGTATTCAGCCGCGCTTCACGGGGTATGCGGCTCATTACCCTGTTTGCATTCATCGTTCCTTTGGGATGATCCTCCAGAATTGCCAGAACCAGTTTTTCGGCCAATGATAGTTTTTCTCCGCCCACTTCCACAAAGATACCTATTCTGCAGGGTTTAACGAAAGAAGGTGACAACTTCCACAAGGATTGATTCAGGTAAGAGCCAAATAACATAATTTCGCATTATGTCCTTACGCAATATTTCTTACCTTGCTTCGCTCATACCCGGTCTGCTTGCCTTGATAGGCAATTTCACCGGCGGTTATTGGACGCTTTCTGCAGCGGGTTTCTCCCTTATTGTTTTAGGACTTGCGGAGTGGTTTGCCGGAAAAGACAGAAAAAATACAAATACAGACAACAGAGATCCCTTTCCTGAACTGATACTTTATATGCACGTCCTGGTTCAGTCCGGTGTGATTTTCTCATTTTTATTCGGAATTTATCGTCAAACGCTTGTGGATGAATGGATTTACTGGGCAGCTTTTTCGTCTGGCGTGGCTGCCGGTATTGGCGGTATTGTTCCCGCTCACGAACTCATTCATAAAGCCAATCCCATCAAGCAGTTTATGGGCAAATACCTGCTGATGAGCTGCGGCAACGTATATTTCTTTACCCATCATCTCCGCATTCATCACCGCTATGTGGCCACCCCTCATGATTCGGCTACAGCCCGAAAAGGAGAGAGTTTGTATGCGTTTATGCTGCGCACCATTCCCGGTCAATACCGCGAGGCATGGCAGTCCGAGGCAGACATGCAGCGTAAAAAAGGGAAAAGTGCTTTTTCGCTAAACAATGTCCTGTGGACGCAATCCCTAATCCAGTTAACGGCATTGCCTTTGATTTACTTCCTGCTCGGTCCGGTGGCCCTTACAGCATGGCTGCTGTATGTTTTGGTGGCTCATGTTCTACTTGAATATGTCAATTACATTGAGCACTACGGCCTGTACAGAGAAACCGATGAAAGGGTTTCCGAACTGCACAGCTGGAATAGCGATAGTCGCGTTAGCCGTTATCTTTTGGTGGATTTAAGCCGTCATGCCGACCACCACTTTTATGCCAGCAAACCATACCACACCCTGCAGACTTATGATAATGCTCCGGAACTTCCGGGTGGATATGCCGCACTGCTGGTTCCTGCACTCATTCCGCCCTTATGGAAATCATTGGTTCATCCCCGACTTGCTGATTGGGAAAAAAATCAAAAAAAGGATTAAACCACTGCACACTTTTTGCATCTAAAAACAGACAAGCACATCTGTTTTGAGCCAAAATCCTCTGTCAAATACTTTAAATACTCTCACCGATGAGCAGCTGGTGGAGCTTTTTGTTCACCAAAATCAGCGTGTGCCGGCATTTAATGAAATCATGAATCGGTATAGAAAGAGGGTTTATTACCATGTTCGAAATCTGCTGCAAAACCATGATGATGCAGATGATGCAGCCCAAAACACCTTCGTGAAAATTTGGGAGAAACTGGAAACCTTTAAAGGACAAAGTCAATTATACAGCTGGATATACCGCATCGCTACCAACGAGGCATTGACAATCCTGAGAAAGAAAGTACCGAATATCTCATTGGACGATGTGCTGCCTGAAAACATGGGAACTACCCATGGACATCATGAAACATCAGAATCTGTTTCCCAAAAACTCCGTGAGGCCATGTCTCAACTGCCGCTTAAACAGAAAATGGTATTTTACCTTCGGTATTTTGAAGATCTGTCCTATGCACAGATTTCTGAAGTGACAGAAACATCTGAGGGAGCCCTGAAGGCCTCATATTTTCATGCAGTAAATAAAATAGAACAACATATTCAACGATCCATTTAAACCTTTTCCATTTAAATTCATCCAATATACAATGAAGCAAGAAAAAACCCTAAAGCAACCCCACGAAGCTCCGCAAGGATACTTCGACGGATTTAATGAAAGGGTAATGCAGAAAGTTGCGCATGACAACAGGAAGAAACTCCATTGGCATGTTAATCGCAGATTTTTATATGCTGCCGCCGCAATACTTGCCATAATCGGCATAGGGTTATATAAGGTGTTGAATCAGTCGGAAAACCGGGTTATCCAAGTAGTGAATACCCGCCAAATGAAAACTGTGAAAGACACAATAACACCGGAGACTATCACGAATCGCGATGAAAAGTTGTTGCAGCACTGGGAAGAAGAAGCTGTTGCCCTTACAGCCGTAAAAGTGTCGGAAACTCCTAAAAATACTGAAGAGTTATCCATTGAAGAAGAATTGGAGGCAGCAGGGTTGATTGCCAGAGATGTGGAAACTGAATGGCTTAGCGAAAACGAAATTTTACCATGAAAAATATATTGATTTTAGCATTGTTAATGGGGTTTGGAGGCCTGTATGCCCAACCATCCGATTCCACAAGAAAAGCCAAAATGGAGGCCTTGAAGAAAATTCGCAGGGAGCTTTATGTCAAGAAATTATCACTGACAGAGGATCAGTCCAAGAAATTCTTTCCTGTCATGGATGAATTTGAACTTAAGCAGCGGGAATTAAAAAAGCCATTTCGTGATAAATGGGGCAGTAAAAAACCGGAAGATCTTAACGATGCAGAGGCAGAATCATACCTCAATGATGTCCACCAGATGCGCGAAAATGAAATGCGATTGGCAAAAACATACGCCGACAGGCTAAAACCCATCATCGGAGCAAAAAAAGTATTGATGCTGAAAAAAGTACAGCGTGAAGTGCAGATGGAAATGGTGCGCAAGTTCAGGGATATGCGCGGGCATGGCAGACCCGGTGGACCGGGTGGTCGCGGAGGTCATCGTCCGGGTGGCAAGCACGGCCCGCCACCACCACCCGATGATTATTGATACTGCAACAAAATCCGGGTTACGTTTGTTCCTTTCATTGTGAGTCCTGAAGTGATTATTGTGGGTGGCGGTATCACCGGATTGTCTGCCGCCAGACTGCTCAGTAGGAAAGGGGTGCCATTTATCTTGCTTGAATCAGCATCAGAAATAGGAGGGCGGGTTCAATCGGAATTATACGATGGATATTTATTGGATAAGGGATTTCAGATATTGAATACCGGCTACCCGGAATGGGAAAATCAACAAATTAATATCCACGCCCTGTCGCTTCAGTCTTTCGCATCAGGAGCAAAAATTTTTCAGGATGGTAAGGTGCATACCCTGGCAGACCCCTTCCGAGACGGACTGATTGCATTTCAGGCATTCTTTTCCAAATCCGTTTCTGTAAAGGATATGCTACTGGTGCTAAAGTTGCGATTTTTACTAAAAAGACAAGAAATTGTGCGGGTTTTTGCCATGGAAAACCAGTCAACTTTGCAGTTTTTGCAACAGTTTGGTTTCTCAACCCCGTTCATTGAAGCATTCTTTAAGCCGTTTTATTCGGGTATATTCCTGGAATCCGAGCTCAGAACCCCGGCTTCCATGTTTGCATTTGTGTTTAAGGCCTTTGCTGAGGGAACAGCCGCATTGCCGCAAAAGGGTATGCAACAATTGGTCAGATTGTTATCATCGGAGATTAACGATGAAAATATACTCACTGATTCAAAAGTAACCCATGTGCAGTCAGGTTTGGTGACGCTGTCGGATGGTACCACGCTGACCGCACCGAATATTTGGATCACAACAGGTACCCGCCCGTTTCAAGGCGTTCAGCGAAAAGAATGGCAGGACAACCATTCTACCTCAATGTTATATTTTTCGGCAGATATAGCCCCTAAATGGGGGCGATTTATCGGGTTGAATGCTGCTAAAACAGGACTGATAAACCATTTCTGCATGCCATCCGCAGTTCAGCCATCCTACTGTCCTGAAGGTAAGCATCTGCTCAGCGTTTCACTCAAACCCCAGTCGGAGTATACTAAGGGTATGGAGCAAAAAGTGGTGGATGAGTTGATCGCCATGAATGCCATTCAGCACCCGGTTTCTTTCCTGAAAGCCGTAACGGTTAATGGAGCACTTCCCAATCTGGTTTCTATGCGTTACGAACCCGAATTGATAAAATTACATGATGGGGTGCTGGCCACCGGTGACTTTGCGGCATATCCCTCGCTTAATGCTGCACTCCACGCCGGCAGACTTCTCGTGGAAACCCTGTAATCTCGTTTCCTAAAGTCAGGTACATACCCTTATTTTTGCGGTAATGTCAAATGCTCGCCAAATCTTAGCGGCCAAGCGCGCCGAATCTCAGCAGGGCGGTGGTGAAAAACGCATCGCTTCCCAACACGCAAAGGGCAAACTCACGGCCCGTGAACGATTAAACCTGCTGCTCGATGAAGGCAGTTTCTGCGAAATCGGTGCTTTTGTCACCCACCGCAGCAAGGATTTTGGTATGGAAAATCAGCAGTTTCTCGGCGATGGGGTGGTAACAGGTTATGGTAAAGTAAATGGCCGTCTGGTATACGTGTTCTCGCAGGATTTTACCGTTTTTGGAGGATCACTCTCAGAAACGCATGCCGAAAAAATATGTAAAATCATGGACATGGCCATGGAAAACGGTGCGCCCGTAATTGGCCTCAATGACAGTGGCGGTGCCCGAATTCAGGAGGGTGTGGTTTCCTTGGGTGGCTACGCCGATATTTTTTATCGCAACGTTATGAGCAGTGGCGTAGTTCCACAAATCAGCGCTATCATGGGGCCCTGTGCCGGCGGAGCTGTTTATTCTCCGGCCCTCACAGATTTTATCATGATGGTGGAAAATACTTCCTATATGTTCGTAACCGGGCCCAATGTGGTGAAAACGGTAACCAACGAGGATGTTAGCAGCGAACAGCTGGGTGGGGCATCGGTGCATAGTAGCAAGAGTGGGGTAGCCCATTTCACCGCCGCCAATGAGGTGGAAGCCATCCTAAATATTAAACAACTCCTCAGTTACCTGCCTCAGAATTGCGAAGAGAAACCTGCGGCGTTGCCTTATCATGCCGGCAACGAAACCCGCGATGGACTGAAAAACATTGTTCCCGAAAACCCCAATCAGCCCTATGACATTCGCGAGGTGATTGAAAATATCGTGGATGAAAACAGTTTCTTCGAGGTGCACAAGGCCTACGCTGAAAATATGATTGTGGGTTTTGGCAGATTGGCGGGCAAAAGCATAGGTATTGTTGCCAATCAGCCCGCTCATCTCGCGGGTGTGCTTGATGTGCAAAGCAGCCAAAAAGGAGCCCGATTTGTGCGTTTTTGCGATGCATTCAATATTCCGTTGCTGGTTTTGGAGGATGTTCCTGGATTTTTACCGGGAACCGATCAGGAATGGAATGCCATTATTACCAATGGAGCTAAGTTACTGTATGCGTTCAGCGAGGCAACAGTGCCCCGTATTACGCTGATTACGCGCAAGGCCTACGGCGGAGCTTACGATGTGATGAACAGCAAACATATTGGTGCCGATATGAATTTTGCCTGGCCTACAGCAGAAATTGCGGTGATGGGCGCCAAGGGTGCAGCTGAGATTATCTTCAAAAAGGAAATCGATGCTGCAGACGATGCTCAGCAGGCACTGAGAGACAAAGAAGCAGAATATGCAGGCATTTTTGCCAATCCATATCGTGCCGCCGAACGGGGTTTTATCGATGAGGTTATTTTCCCGGAAGAAACCCGTCAAAAGCTCATCATGGCGTTTGAAATGCTGGAAAACAAGGTTCGAAATCTGCCCCGTAAAAAACACGGAAATATTCCGCTATGATGAAAATAAAAGTTGTCTGCAGTTTATTTTTCCTGCTATGTTTTGGCAACATTTTAGCACAGGATAAAGCCAGTACTGCGCTCCCTATGTCTGCTTTTACCAAAGGCAATACCTACATAAGTGGTGGCTATGGTCTCATCAATGCCAATTTTATGTTGGCCCGAACGCTGGAAAAATCACTGATGAATGGCTGGGATCAGGTGAACTTTTCTAAAGTACCAAACATCTACGCAAAAGGCGAATACGCACTTTCAAATCATGTGGGGCTGGGGTTGAATGTAGCTACAGGTGGGTTAATTGCACATGTGGCCATAGACAGTGTGAATAATCAGAATGTTCGCATTGCCGGAGACCTTACCTACAGAAGCTGGAGTGCCCTGGCCAGAATTAATTACCATGCCCTAAACTCCGAAAAGTGGGACCTGTACCTAGGTGTGGGGGTAGGGTTTAGGATGAATACTGTGAAAGTTACCTCAAATGACCCCATCACAGACCGTTGGGATTTTCCGGTAAATCTGGGCATCGTTGAAAGAAAAATACCCAATTCAATTGCTATTCCGAGCTTGGGGGCTGATTTAACGATGGGATTAGCTTATCAGTTGTCTCCCTCGGTGTCGTTATACACTGAAGCGGGAATAGCAAAAAGTGCCCTTCAGGCCGGTTTAAGGGTTGGATTTTGAGTGGTGAGTTTTTCCGATTTTCCTTGGATTTTTCAAAAAAAATGCGTATATTCATAAAAAAAACACCCTTTTTGGGTCGTTTTTAGGTGTTTTTTTGAATTTTAGCGTTTCTTTGCCAACATAAAATTCTCATTATGGATTTAAAAGAAATTCAGGCCTTGATCAAATTTGTATCAACCGCCGGTGTAGATGAAGTTGAAATCAACCGCAAAGATTTTAAACTGGTGATTAAAAAGAATGCCATTCAGGTAACGTCAGTTGCACCTGTTGCCATGCCCCAGCCCATAGCCCTGCCTGCAGCGCAGCCGGCGGCAGCAGTAGCTGCTGCGCCTGCGTCACCTGCCGCAGCTCCTGCTGCAAAAGCAGATAACCTCATTACCATAAAATCTCCTATGGTGGGAACTTTCTACCGCTCATCCAATCCTGATACCCCTGCATTCGTGAATGTCGGTGATGAAGTGAAATCAGGAAAGGTGGTTTGCATCATCGAAGCCATGAAGCTGTTCAATGAGATTGAAAGTGAAGTTAGCGGCCGCATCGTGAAAGTATTGGTGGAAAACGCCACTCCGGTGGAATATGACCAGCCCTTATTTTTGGTTGAGCCCGCATAATCTTCTGTAAAATACAGATTCTTATGTTTAAAAAAATCTTGATTGCCAACCGTGGCGAAATTGCCTTGCGTATTATCCGCACCTGTCGCGAGATGGGTATCAAAACGGTAGCAGTATACTCCACGGCAGATAAAGAAAGTCTTCATGTGCGTTTTGCCGATGAAGCGGTATGTATCGGTCCTCCCGCCAGCAAAGACAGCTATCTGAATATGCCCCGAATTCTGGCAGCAGCCGAGGTTACCAATGCTGATGCCATTCACCCGGGTTACGGATTTCTGAGCGAAAACTCTAAGTTTAGTGCCCTTTGTCGTGATCATGGCATTAAATTTATTGGTGCCACCCCAGAGCAGATTGATTCCATGGGGGATAAGTCCAATGCCAAAGACACCATGAAAAAGGCCGGTGTGCCTACCATTCCTGGCAGTGACGGATTGTTGGATAGCATAGAGCAGGGTAAGAAGATTGCAAAAAAAATCGGATATCCGGTAATCATCAAGGCTACGGCCGGCGGTGGTGGTCGCGGAATGCGCATTATTTGGGCTGAAGATGAGCTTGAAGGTGCCTGGAACAGCGCAAAGCAGGAGGCCGGAGCCGCTTTTGGCAACGATGGTCTCTACATGGAAAAATACATCGAGGAACCCCGCCACATTGAAATACAGGTTGCCGGTGACCAATATGGAAAGGTGTGTCACCTCAGCGAGCGCGACTGTTCTATACAGCGCCGCCACCAAAAGCTGATTGAGGAAACGCCCAGTCCGTTTATGACCTCCGAACTTCGTAAAAAAATGGGTAAGGCGGCCAAGGCGGCTGCAGAAATCATAAAATATGAAGGCGTAGGTACCGTTGAGTTTCTGGTGGATAAACACCGCAATTTCTATTTCATGGAAATGAATACCCGCATACAGGTAGAGCACCCAGTAACCGAGGAAGTAATCAATTACGACCTGGTGAAAGAGCAAATCCTGATTGCCGCAGGCGTTCCCATCAGTGGAAAAGATTACGAGCCCGGGAAATGCGCCATCGAGTGCAGGGTGAATGCGGAAGATATTTACAACAATTTCCGTCCAAGCCCCGGCACCATCACCTCCATGCACAAACCCGGAGGTCATGGCACGCGTGTTGATTCACATATTTACGCAGGGTACACCATTCCACCGTTTTACGACAGCATGATTGCCAAGCTGATTGTTTCTGCCCAGACAAGAGAAGAGGCCATCGTGAAAATGGAGCGTGCCCTAAACGAATTCGTAATTGAAGGCGTAAAAACCACAATACCCCTGCATTTGCAGATTATGCAAAACGAAGATTTCAGAAAAGGCAATTTCACCACCGCCTTTATGAATTCGTTTGAGATAAAATAACAGCGCAGGGACGATACGCATTCCTGCAATGCATGCAAAGCCAACGGTTGAAACCGTTGGCTTTGTGCTTTATTTTATGAGTATGCCCCTTGCCTGAAACTGAACCGAAATCTTGGGCGAGGTTATCTTGGCAGCTTCAGCTTCACTCAATCCCTCACGCTGTTGCTCTACCGTCTGGGTATCGCAGTAAAAATATCCGGTTGCGATACTGAATTTTCCAGTCACATCCTTGGGAATAGTGAACTTGTCAAACCCAACAAACTGCTCTTTATCGCCGTGCTTCAGTGTATACCAACAACCTTCACCCGTGCACACCTGGCTGATTTGTCCTTTTATCACAGCATCGGCTTTGCCACTGCTTTCAAATGCTT